>Ga0315281_10008661_pt1 | contig 14210 bp, 6 predicted proteins | sample YL17G07_0_MG_FD_204540 | JGI IMG/M metagenome (GOLD analysis project Ga0315281, IMG submission 204540) | Sediment microbial communities from Yellowstone Lake, YNP, Wyoming, USA - YL17G07_0 | ecosystem: Environmental > Aquatic > Freshwater > Lake > Sediment | place: USA: Wyoming | collected...
TGAGCGTATCCCGCACGACCTCGTGTATCTGCGCAGGCTGCATCAACATGATGACCTGGTATAGGTCTACGTTTCCCTTCAGGCAGACGCGATCGCCTACTGCTTCCTTTGCGGCAGCGAGGCCAACATCACCAATAGGTGGCGGGGGAAGTGTCGAGACGCAGTCCGCGCCGCAGGCGGCCCAGTCCGGCAGTAGTTCACTGCACTTGCCGTCGTCGTAGAGGTGATAGAGTAGGCCGTGCTCGTGCACGATGGCGGCATTCTCTCTGACCAGAGGCAGGAAGACCTCGCGGTAGATGGCCGGTGACCAGCCCGCGCTGAGCGAGAAGTTGTACCAGGAGTCAAAGATGACTTCCGCTCCGCTGCCACAGGCCCATCGCAGCGCGCTCTGATGGTAGGAGTGGAAGAGGTGGAGTGCCTCGTCGAAGAACTGCCGATCTTCGTAGTACAGGATCATGCAGTTGTCTATGCCGAGGGCGTCAACTAGATAGTGATCCGCGCCCATGCTGGGGCGCAATTCCACCAGCGCTCTGTCTCCTGCTCGCTCTTGCTCAGCGCGCGCACGGCTGTAGTACACGGGGTCGGCCGGGTCCGGCAGGAGGTACCTCAGCCCGTCCAGGTCCTCTCGCGTCTTGACGAGGTGCTCGATGCGGTGAGGGTTCGGCGCGATGCCATAGGCCTCGCTCTTGCCGAGACGGTACTGGTCCCTGAGCACTCGAGCCGGCGTGCTGACCACGCGGCTGATGATCTCGTAGTCGCCGTGGGTTTCCTTCGCCACGCTCACGGAGACGTCGGCAAGCTGGCTGTGGTCGCGCTCCGCTGAGTAGATGTGATTGGGCAGCGCGCTGCTCACCGTGACGAGCGGGTCGTAAGGCATTTCCTCGGCGAGGTGGAGGTGCTCGTCCAGGCCCTGCCCGCCGTAGTGCTGCATGAGCCAGGCCCAGACGCGGGGCGCGTTGGGGATCCGGTCCAGGTCCTGGCCGCGCATCGCGCGCAGCAGGCGTTCTCGAACCGTCAATAGCTCGGCCATCCCACCCTCCCTAACCAAGATCTCCCATGGCAACTATAGAGTTTCCTGCATTCCGGCTGCGGGGTTGCTCCGCAGCCCCCGCTGGTATAGTGATACGAGCTATAGTGCAATAAACTCCCTGAGGCGTGACGCGAGGACAGCGCCTCGTCCTGTCCGAAACTCATCTGGCTTCCAGGATGGAACAAGTCGCCTGTGTCGAGGGCCCGTAGGACCGCCATGAGAGCGCCGACCCGGTGATTGTGCCGTCTCTGTCCCACTCGTGTGGGGCCCATTTGCGCACTACTTGTGCGGACTGGCGAGCCACTTCTCCCCATCCAGCCAGTGCTCGCGCATCAGCCGCTGCTTCGTCCGCAACTGGGTGATGATGTCCGGGCCCAGGAAGAAGGTATCCTCGTGCTGCCGATCCGGCGCCACCGAGAGTGCCTCCAGCCCCCCGCTCTCCAGCAGCGCGATCAGCTCGTTCGTGTTGTCCATCTCATCCCGCATCAGCTCGTTCCAGGCGAGGAGATCCGCATCGCCGGTCCAGGATTCCCTCTTCGGCGGGATACGGGGTCCGGTAGAAAGCGCGGTCCGGTTGCGATCCCGGATCACCTGACCGAAGTAGAAGTTGTGGCAAGAGCGAATGATGCTCGCCCACACCCGGAGTGCGGCGGCGAACCGTCGCAGCCAGGCGCCTTGCGGCGCCTCGCCCATCCCCTCTATCACCGCGGCCGCCCGCCGCGCCTCCGAGATTGCCCGCTGCACAGGGGCGAGCGCCAGTTGCTCCCCCCGCCCCAGGTCAATGCGGCCGCCGTGGAAGTCTATGTAATCAGAACGCGCTTCGCCCTCGTGGGGGTTGAAGATGTGAGGCAGGAAGTACTCCTCCTCCTCCGGCCTGAGTTCCTCGGGCGCGATGAGCAGGGGCCGGGTCAGATACCGCATCGACACCCCGAGGTAATGCGGATGGAACTCCCACGCCACCGCCTGCTTCAGCTGCAGGGCCTCGTGCCAAGCGTAGAGGGCTTCGAACAGGGCCTCCCCGCTGGCCTCTCCAGCCCACTGGCGGCACAGATCGCGCAGGAGATCGAGCCGCTGGCGCGTGCCCCGCGGCGCCGCAGCCAGCACCCGCGCATTCCCCCGACCCGCGGGATGACCGGCGCAGCGTTGTTGGGGGAATGCGCGCCTTGTGGCCTCCGCGATCTCGATCACCTTCTCCACTGCCTCCAGCGGTTCGCTGTCGCGCTCATACATGCAGCGGAAGTCCATCACCACCACCCGCACGTCCGGATCCAGTAGCCGATCGGCCGCGCGGATGACGGCCAGCGGATCGAAGAGCCCGAGGACGGGGTAGAACCCATGCAGGCCCGTGCTCAGGTAGGCGACAGCGCGGTCGCGCTGATAGAAGCGCGTCCCCTCGGGCAGCATCCGCGCCACCAGCTCGTCTTCTCGCTGCCAGAAGTTGCTGTGGTCAATGTGGACCTCGACCTCGCCTCCGCCCGCCGCCCCTCGACTCCGCTCGGGGTGTCCCTTCCGCTCGGGGCAGGGGCGACCCTGAGCCTGCTGAAGGGCCGCGGCTCCCCGGTGTAGCGCTTCCACCACGTTCCGCACTCGCTCCCCGGCGGTGAGCCCCTGGCAGTGGCGCGGGCCGTTCGGTCCGCTGTACTGAGCGGCGGCCCAGCATAGCCCGCCGCCGGCGTCGTTCGTGCGCCAGATATAGGCCCCCAGCTCGGGCACCTGGCGTACCAGTTCCGCCATCATCCAGGCCATCATCTCCTGCGTCTCTTCGAGATCCGGGCAGAATGCGAAGGCCTCCTTCCGGCTTCGGCGCGGGTGATCCATGCGCGGGCCGCGCAGGTGCGGGTGTTCGGCGAAGAATGATTCCGGCAGGAAGGCAATCTCGTAGCCCCAGAAGGCGGCCCCCAGGTCGAGTTCGCGCAGGATGGCCGCCTTTGCCAACAGCAGCTCGCGATTTCGCGCCACCCACTCCTCCGGCAGGTGCCGCGCGATCTTCGGGTGAGGGAAGAACTTGAACAGCGCCGGATTGTAGGCGGCATACTCGTGCCAAGGGCTGCCTCCCTCCGGCAACTCGAACCAGGCCTTATCCGAGACCGCGGCCACGTTCACGAGCACTCGCCCGCAGCATTTGAGGCGGCCCGCCAGCTCGGCGAACGCGCGGTACTGGGCCAGGTCTCGCAGAGGACCGTGAAAGATAAACGTGCGCGCATCTGCCTCATGCATCTTCGTCTGCTCCCCCGAGGCGCGCATTCCCCGGGGGGAATACGCGGGTATCGCCTCATCCGGGTGTTTCGGTCCGCCCTGGCGGAGACGGCTGGACCGCAAGCTGTTTCATAGCCCGCCTACGGTTGCTATGAAACAGCCGGCCGGCAGCGGAGATGTGCGCGGGCGCATTCCCGGCGTCGGCTGCGGCTGCCGACGCCGCAGCCGGGCATGCCGGCGCACGGTGCGGAGAGCTGGTTTGCGTTTATGGAATGCGCTGAACCACTTCGCCGTGAGACCCCTCCCGCCTTGCCCCCGGAGGGCGCACGAGCGAACCGCAACGGGCGCATTCCCCGGCTGGGGAATGCGCGGGTCTGGGTTCGCGAGGCGATAGGCGCCCGACCCGACCCGACCCGACCCCCCCCGCATCGTGGGCGGTCTGTGGCTCCGGGAACGGGTCATGTGGTAGCGGTTGGGGCCTCGACCGACTTGGCCATGGAGCCGATGCAGGGCGGCCCTTCGGCGCGCTCGGGGTCGCTCGCGGCTGAACCCCCTTCGCGCGGCAGGGCGACAGGTCAGTCGTCACGAAGGTGGCCCAGACGCGAAGTCGAGGCGCGCATTCCCCGGGGGGAATGCGCGCCTCGTGGCAGAGGCGGGCCGCGCGGCCGCGACGGCGTCCGAGCCGGCGCCCCCGCGCGCGGTGTGGGACCTCAGCAACGCCTACCAGGAGAGCACGCCCACCCGCGCCCGCGTCTGTGTCAACGGTCTGTGGCGGTGGCAGCCCGCCAAGGGCAGCGCGGAGTCCGTGCCGGCTGACAACTGGGGCTACTTCAAGGTCCCCGGCCCCTGGCCCGGTCGCGACGGCGATGAGTCGCGCGACTGCCAGACCGTCCACGCGCATGCGAGTTGGGAGCACGAGGACTGGAGCGGAGCCACTTCCGCCTGGTACCAGCGTGAGCTCGTCGTCCCCGCGGACTGGGCAGGCCGCCGGATCGTGCTGCACGTGGAGTACCTGAACTCCTACGCCGCCGTCTACCTCGATGGGAAGCAGGTCGCCGAGCTGCGTTTCCCCTGGGGCGAGGTAGACCTCACCTCCGTGTGTCAGCCCGGCCGGAAGCACGTGCTCAGCTTGCTCGTGGTGGCGCTGCCGCTGAAGGGCGTCATGCTCTCCTTCAGCGACACCAACGCGGCGAAGCAGGCCGAGGGCTCGGTGGCGCGGCGGGGCCTCTGCGGGGACGTCTACCTGGTGGGCGAGCCCGCGGCCGCGCGGCTCGGGGAAGTGAAGGTGGACACCTCCGTGCGCCGCGGGGAGATCACTTTCCAAGCCGCCGTGCAGGGCCTCGCCGCCGACGGCCCAGCGGGGGCTGCGGAGCAACCCCGCAGCCTGCGGTACCGCCTGCGCGCACGGGTCACCGAGAAGGGCCGTGCCGTGCGGACGTTCACGAGCCAGCCCTTCTCCGCCGGCGACCTGGCAGACGGCCGCTTCGCGTTCACTGAGAAGTGGCTGGCGGACAAGCTCTGGGATACCCATACGCCCCACCACCAGTACGACCTCGACCTCTCGCTGCTGGATGCCACGGGGAAGGTGCTCGACACAGCACTCCCGGTGCGCTTGGGTTTCCGCGAGTTCTGGATCGAGGGCCGAGACTTCTACCTCAATGGCACGCGCATCTTCCTCCACGCCATCCCCTTGGACAACGCCGGGCTGGGGGCGGCCTGGGCGACCTACGAGGCGGTGAAGGAGAGCCTGCTGCGGCTGAAGAGCATCGGCACCAACTTCGTCTACACGCACAACTACGGCTGCGAGCCCGGCTCGCATCTCAGCTTCGCGGAGGCGCTCCGGGCGGCCGACGATGTGGGGATGCTGGTGGCCCTCTCTCAGCCTCACTTCGGCCACTACGAGTGGGGGGCGCCCGACGCCGGGCAGACCAACGGCTACGCGGCCCACGCGGAGTTCTACGTCCACGTGGCCGGCAGCCATCCCTCGGTCGTGTTCTACTCCACCAGCCACAATGCCACCGGGTTCATGGATGACGAGAGCCCGGACGTGATAGACGGCGTCCAGGACCTGCGCCCGGACTGGGCCCGAAACAGCATCAAGCCGGCGCTCCAGGCGGAAGCGATCATCACGCGGATGGACCCGACCCGCATCGTCTACCACCACTCCTCGGGCAACCTGAGCGCCATGTACACGCTCAACTTCTACCTCAACTTCGCGCCCATGCAGGAGGTGTCCGACTGGTTCGAGCACTGGGCCACCCGGGGCGTCAAGCCGTTGTTCACCTGCGAGTACGCCGTGCCCGGCCACCTGGACTGGACCACGTACCGCGGGTGGTACCACGGCAAGCGGTCCTTCGGCAGCGCGGAGGTGCCCTGGGAGGTCTGTATCGCGGAATGGAACGCGCAGTTCCTGGGCGACCAGGCCTTCCGGATCAGCGAGGCGGAGAAGAGGGACCTGCGCTGGGAAGCCCAAAAGTTCCGGGAGGGCAAGCCCTGGTATCGCTGGGATTACCCTTACCCATCGGACTCGAGAGTGTTCGACGGTCGTTATCCGGTATACGCCCGGTACATCACCGACAACTGGCGCGCCTTCCGCACCTGGGGGCTATCCGGGGGCAACACGTGGGAGTACTGGCTGTTCTGGAAGCTGCGCGAGGGCGCGGACAAGGGGCCCAAGCAGTTCCCGGTGGACTGGGACAACCTGCAGCGGCCAGGCTTCAGTCCGGACTACGTCAACCGGCCTTACGATATGCTCGACCAGGGCTACCAGCGCTCCGACTGGCTCCCCACTGTCGCGGCGGATGCCCTCCTGCGCAACAACGGGCCGCTGCTGGCCTACATCGGCGGGAGGCCTGCTGCCTTCACCAGCAAGGATCACAACTTCCACCCCGGGGAGGCCGTCGAGAAGCAGGTCATCATCATCAACAACTCGCGCGAAACCGTGTCGGCCGACTGCCGGTGGTCGTTCGGCCTTCCGCAGCCGGTCACCGGCAGTGCGAAGGTAACCGTGCGTACGGGCGATCAGCACCGCCAGCCGCTGCGCTTCGACCTGCCGGCGTCGCTGCCGCCGGGCCGCTATGCGCTCACCGCGAGCGTCACCTTCAGCACTGGCGAGACGCAGGATGACTCCTTCACCATTCACGTGCTTCCGCCCCCGCGCGCCGCGCAGACCGCGCAGCGGATCGCGCTCTTCGATCCTAAGGGAGAGACGGCTCGCGCGCTGAGCGCGATGGGTGTGCGCTACCAGTCCGCCGAGGCGGACGCAGACCTCTCCGGCTACGACCTGCTCGTGGTCGGCAAGGCCGCGCTGACCCTGGACGGCCCGGCCCCGGACATCGGGCGCGTCGGCGCGGGCCTGCGCGTGCTCATGTTCGAGCAGACCCCGGAGGTGCTGGAGAAGCGCTTCGGATTCCGGGTCGCGGAGTACGGGCTGCGGCAGGTCTTCAAGCGCGTGCCCGACCACCCGCTGCTGGCCGGGCTCGGCGAGGACCACCTGCAGGACTGGCGCGGCGAGGCGACCATCTTGCGGCCGCGGCTGAAGTACGAGATCGGCTCGCGTTACGCCCCCGCTGTGAAGTGGTGCGACATCGAGGTGACCCGGCTCTGGCGCTGCGGCAACCGCGGCAACGTCGCCTCCGTGCTGATCGAGAAGCCGGTGCGCGGCGACTTCCTGCCGATCGTGGATGGCGGGTTCAGCCTGCAGTACAGCCCCCTCCTGGAGTACCGCGAAGGCAAGGGGATGGTGCTCTTCTGTCAGATGGACGTGACCGGGCGGAGCGAGGCGGATCCCGCGGCCGAAGTCCTCTCCCGCAACCTCCTGCAGTACGCAGCCGCCTGGCGCCCGGCCCCGACTCGTGATGCGCGCTACGTCGGGGACCCGGCGGGCCGGCAGCATCTGGAGAGCGCGGGCCTCGCCGTCGCCTCCTATCAGGGCGGCGACCTGACCGCCGACCAGGTCCTCATCGTCGGGTCAGGCGGCGGGACACAGCTTGCCGCGCACGCGGCCGCCATCTCCAGGTTCGTGCAGGGCGGCGGCCACGTGCTCGCATTGGGGCTGGACGAGGTGGAGGCGAACGCGTTCCTGCCTTTCCGGGTGCAGATGAAGAACGCCGAGCACATCGCCGCCTTCTTCGAGGCCTTCGGCAGGGACTCGCTGCTCGCGGGCGTGAGCCCGGCTGATGTCCACAATCGCGACCCGCGCGAGCTACCCCTGATCGCCGATGGCGCCACCGCCATCGGCGATGGCGTGCTGGCCCAGGCGGAACGCGCCAACGTCGTCTTCTGGCAGCTCCCTCCGTATGCCGTCGCTCCGGCCGCGGTGCGCGAGAACCAGTGGACGCGCGACGGCCTCGAGCAGTACAGCCTGAAGAAGACCTTCCGTCGCGCCTCCTTCACGCTGACGCGGCTGCTGGCCAACATGGGGGTGGCAGGTTCCACCCCGATCGTGGCGCGGTTCAGCAGCCCGGTAACCGGAAGCAGTCCGGAGAAACGTTGGCTGGAGGGTCTCTACCTGGATCAGCCCGTGGAATGGGACGATCCCTATCGCTTCTTCGGCTGGTAGCAGCAGGCGACGTCGAAGCAGGAAGGGAAGGCAACCCGGAACCGCGGCGGCTGCGCAGTCCGCCTCGGCGGACTGCCGTGAGGTACTAGCAGCAGTGGGACGCTCGGCGGTAGTCATCCGCATAGAGCCGGGAGGCTGGGGAGCCGCCCGAGTCGAGGAGATCGCCGCGGTCCTTCGCTCGGCGGCGGGCGAGCTCACGATGCACATCCCTGACCTCCTGCCGATCGCCCTCCTGGTCGAGCACACGAGCGGCCATCCCTTCACGCTCTATCACAGATCTGACCACAATGAGCACGTGGTACGGCTCAGTGCGAGAGGCAGGCACTGGTACGAGTTCGCCTACGAGTTCTCGCATGAGCTGTGTCACATACTGTGCGATCATGCTCGGTACCGCCACCGGGAAGAAAGGTGGTTGGAGGAGAGTCTTTGCGAGCTTGCCTCCATCTTCACACTGAGACGAATGGCGATCTCGTGGCGGCGGTCGCCGCCATACACGACACCCGCGCATTCCGCCTCTGGAATGCGCGCGTCTTGGGCTGCCCACGCCAGCGACTTCCAGGAGTACGTTGACGACCTGCTGGAGGAAAGCCATAGGCGGTTGCCTGCAGGCGTCCAGCTCAGGGACTGGTATCGCGCCAATGCGGAATACCTGCGCTCGAACGCCTGGGACCGCGAGAAGAACGAGCTGGTTGCCAGTTGCCTATTGCCGGCATTCGAGGAGAGACCAGAGGGCTGGGGCGCAGTCCCGCACCTCTACCCATCAAGCTCTGGCCCCATAGACAGCTTCGAGCTGCACCTAAGGGGGTGGCTGCGGCGCACCCCTGATAGACTCCGGCCCCTGATCAGGGCCATCGCCGACAAGTTCGGGATAGCGCTGGATGCGATGGCCTGAGTCGCGGCGGGTCATGCGGTCTGGCAGCTCTGACCTCCGCGACGCATCGTCATACCACAGGGATATGCTTCACCAACGGCCGCAGTGGCCGCTGCCACGTCAGCGCTCCAGTGTGTGAGGTCAGTGTTCGTGCGCGTGGCCATGCGCATGGAGACGGGCATGGAGGTGGGCCTGGGCGCGCTGGAAGACGGCCTTCATCTGGCGGTGGCGCTTCTCGTCATACCGGACCGAGAGGGTGTCGAGGTAGGTGAGGCCGCCGTCAATGAGCGTGAGCATGTAGCTGGCGTCGGAGGGGCCGAATATCTCCTGGTTGCCCACGACCACGTAGACGGGTGAGGTGTGGGCGCCGATGCGCTCGTGCCAGTTGGTGTAGCGCGCGAGGTTGCTGGCGCAGCGGGCCGCGATCCAACTGCTGCGAGGGAGTCTGATCCTCTGGACGACGCTGAGCTTCTTCCCGCCCTCTCTGCTCGACGCGCTGGCGACGACCCGGCCGTTGACGACCACTTCGAGGAGGTGAAGAGGCCAGGCCGACTGTGCTGCGGCGCGCACCTCCAGCGTGCCGCCGCCGGCAGGGAGGCGGATCTCCTCACCTATAGCGCGCCCTTCGACCTGGAGGTCCATCAGTGGGCCCGAGGTGGTGTAGGTGCGCCCGGCGCGGACGGCCTTGGCCCAGTTCGCGAAGGTGAAGGGCGCATCCGGGTCGAGCTGAGCATAGGTGCGGGCGCTGCCGACGGGCATACCCGCGCTCATCTTGTCGGTGCCGCCGACGGCCGCGACGCGGTAGCCGCAGTTGAGGTAGCGGTACCACTCCGTGTAGTTGAACTGGTCCAAAGAGCCCGCGGCCGGGGCGGCGGAGGGGCGGATCTCGACGCCGTCGAGCTGGCCGAGGGAAATGTAGACGGGCTCTTCGCAGATGGGCGAGGGGAAATGCGGGCGGATGACCACGCCTTCGCGCTGCCTGCACATCTCTGCCCACTCGGTGAGGGTCAGGAAGTCGGGGTCGCCGAGGTAGGCCTCTCCGGGACCACCTGCGCACATCGGGAAGACGGGTTCGCCGCGCGTGCCGAGCATGGAAATGTGGCCCAGCAGGTGGTGTCGGTTCTCGGTGCCGACCCAGACCAGAGTATCGTCGGTGGAGCAGGCAGAGAGCTCTCCGGTGATGTCGCCGACATTGGTGAAGAGCTTGCCCCACTGGGAGGCGAGCAGGTTGATCAGGTTCAGCCCTTCGCCCTGACCTTCGAGCCAGGCAGTCTGGGGAGTGATGAAGTGGACGTGGGTGTCGGCGGTGACCCAGCCGGCAGCGCGCAGGTTCGCCCACCGGTTGATCCTGAGGGTGAGCTCGCGCTGGCCGGGTTTGATGTCCAGCCGGCGGCGCACGGGGGTGTACTCGAAGCCCTTGGAGATGTCCACGTAGACTTCGCCGACGGGCAGGTCAATCTGGAAGGCGCCGGGGACATAGGCGAAGTTGGTGTCACCTAGCTTGAGGTCGCCGCCGTAGTCCTCAAACCAGCGGTCGTTGACATCGGCGTGGTGGCCGTAGGGCGGGAGGTAGTCCCCGTGCTTGCCGCGGAAGTGGATGCGGGTGGGTGTGGGCTTGCCGTGCTCGTCGAGGACGGTGACGTGAACCCAGGTCTTCGAGGGCTGAAGCAGCTCAACGCGCGCGCCGGCGTGGGTCGCCCTACCCTTGGCGAGGGCGTCGTTCAGCGCGAGATCGTGCCTGGCGCCGCCGGCCTTCACGGTGAGCAAGGCCCCGGGCGCGCCGGTCGCCTCGAGGAGGAACTCGCGTCTCGGCTCATCGGCGGGGCGGGGGCCTCCGAGGCCGGCTTCAGGGGAGTTCAGCCACTGCTCGTCCACTGGCGCGGGCGCGGCGTACAGGCGAGTGACGACGCCCATATCAAGCTCAGCCTTGAGGTCAGCGAGCTTGACCTTCTCAGCCGCAGGGAGGATAAGCCTGTAGGCACGGCGGGGCACGTGGCGCAGCGGATGGCCGGGGCCGGAGTAGAGCGTCACCGCCAGGACAGCGACCGGTCCGGCGGCGACCGGGCGAAGCTCCAGAGCGCCGAGCCGCTTGCGGGGATGGGGGTTCTCCAGCGCGTAGACCCAGAGGCCGTGAGGGCCGGGGTGGTGGACGCCTGTCTGCTCGTGCCCCCAGCTCCAGCTCGCGGGGTCGTCGGGAGAGGGGCGGGGCATGCCGGCGGGCTGAGCAGCAAAGGCAGAGAAACCCCAGCCACCGCGGAAGGGGTTGATCTCGAAGCGGCGCCGGATGGGCTGGACGTGCTCTGAGCCGTCGGCGTAGATCAGACTATAGTCGGCAAGGTGCTCGCCGCCGGCCGCGTTGGCGTCGTACTCGGGCAGATCGTTGCAGAAGTGGAGCACGCATACGTGGGTGGCGGCGCCGTCCAGGCGGACCCGAACGGGCTTACCTCCGGGCTGGAGGACGATCAGGCCTTTGCGCTTGAGGTCTGCCGGGCCCAGCGCGAAGGGGATACCCCAGAAGGCCTGCGGGCCGCGGGGCAACTGGGCGCTGACATCGGCGGCGCCATCGGCCCAGCCCTCCCCTAGCGGGGTGGGCGAGTTGAAGTACCGGCTGAGGGTAAGCTGGCGGAAACGGTCGGGCACGGGCGGCCTCCTCGGTAAGCCAGGTGATCTCCAGCGCAAGCCGGGATCTCCCATCTGAATCTGGTTCGCACTTGGCATCGCAGTTTCCCTCTTCCCAGCGCGGTCTCCTGTGAACGCCGCACTCACGCCTCGAAGGGGACCCCGAGATCCCGCGCGACTTTGAGTGCGTAGGTGCGCGCCCGGTCATATTCCGCGGGCGTGCTCAAGTGCTCCAGCATCACCGGCGGCTGCTGCGGCAGCCCGGCGATCCCTCTGAGGTAGGCGCCGATGTCGAAGTCGCCCTCGCCCAACGGAACCTCCTTGAACCGGACGACGCTGTCATTCTCCAGCCGGATGTCCTTGAGGTGACATGATACGACGTACCGCCCCAGCTTCTCGATGCAGTCCTTGATGATGGTCGCGCTATCGTATGCCCGGTCGGGGCTGTTCACCGCGTTCACGATGTCCAGATGTGCCCCGAAGGCCGGCCTGTCCACAGCTTCGATCAGCTTGAGATAGCGGTCGGCGCTGTCGGGCAGCATGTGCGGCATCATCTCGTACGTGAACTTGGCGGTTCTCGGTCTCACCGCATCAACGATCTTCCGCGCGTTCTCGACTGCGAAGTCAAAGGCGGCCCGAGAGAAGTTCCTCCTGTTGGGGCCAGCCCAGAAGTCCGCGTTGAACCCACCCGCGATGTTGACACAGCACCGAGCGCCCAACTCGTCGGCGAGCGCGAGACCCTCGGTCACCGCCTGAAGGTTCGCCTTCCGCTTGCTCTCGTCGGGCTCCATCAAGTTGTTCCAGACCCCGGTCTCGGCGATGATCACGTCATGCTTGGCGAAGGCCTCACGTACCGCTCTGACCCGGTCGCTCTCTCCTGGGCCGAGTCTGCCAGGGGCATACGCTGCCTTGTACCCGAGGGCGCGGTGTGCTCGCGCGATCGCCTCGGGGTCGTTCGAGTCAACACCCGCGCATTCCCCCCCGGGAATGCGCGCCTCAAAGACAGGGCCGCCCAGTCTCATGTTCTGCCTCCTGATCCTCCCCGACGGGTGTCGAGCGCTGATGAGACCCGCACGCAGTGCCAGCCGCACTACACCCGCGCATTCCCCCCGGGGAATGCGCGCCTCCTGAGTTGCAGCGGCTCATCACGCCGTAAAGCGCTCGGTACCCGTCAGCCCGGCTGCGGGGTTGCTTCCCTCGGCTGCGCTCGGGACAGGCCGCAGCCTGCGCGGTTCTGTGCCACAACGCAATCGTCAGCCGCCGGACTCCGTAGGTCCACCCCCAGGCGATATGTCAGCCCTCAACCCCCGTCCTCACCTCGGCCGTCTCGCCACAGAGGGTCGCGCTCTCGCCCGGAGAAGTCAAGACTGTCGCGATCCGGAGTATGCGGAGGAGAAACGCACCGATGGACGACACCAGAGCTCCGATCGTCTTGCTCGTGGACGATCCCCCGATCAACGTCTCCTACTATCTGAGAAAGCAACAGAGCGATCTCGGCATCCTGCCCCCATCGCGAGGCGACTTCAGCAAGTTCCTGGATCGTTGGCGGGAGATGGAGAAGTCGAGGATCGTGCCGAACGCCTTCTGGACGAAGTTCATCGAGTGGGCGCAGGCGGCCGGCGTCAAGGGCAAGTTCACGCTTCTTCCCTGCCCAGCGGGCCTGGGGTCCCTTGACGACCATGTTGAAGGCTACTCCGAACGGGAGCTGTCCGATCTGATCGAACTGGTCAGAGTGGAATACACGAAGAGCTTCGATATCACGCCAGAAATCCTGACCCATACCCTGGCCTGGAACATCGAGACCCGGAAGCTGCTCCCAGTGACCGAGCACGAGTGGATGGCCCGGCAGGACGGCGAGACCCTGGCCGCCTACATGGCGGAGGGCTTGAGAATCCTGAGAAACGTGGGCATCGTGGCACCCGGCATCACGCAGCCGTGCAGCTTCAGCGGCGATGAGAGGGTGTACGCGCGGGCCGTCCTGGAGGCGGAGAAGCGGATCAACGACATCCGGCACACCTTCTACTTCCTGAACACCGATCCAGACTCTGCGCCCGTACCTTCCCCCGTGATGATTGCAGACGAGGAGCACGATGAGTTCGTCGTGAGCGTGGTGAGCGCGTCGAAAGCCGATGAGCCGTTCTGGGCCACCATCTACGGGGACGGCGACGTCGGGCCGATGGCAGACTACTACCTCTCCGAGGACGGACTGAAAGGACGCTTCGTTGACCTCTTGGCCGCGGGAGGTCCGATCGTGTTCCACGCCCACTCGCAGACCCTCTATTCGAACGGCACGGAGAAGGGGTTCACCGCGCTGCGAGAAGTCGTCAAGAGGGTGCAACAGCACATCGGGGACCGGGTGCAGTGGATGAAGGTCGGCGAGTTCGCCGCGCGGGCGCATTTCACGCCGACGGAGGGTGCGGGGGCCGGGTCCGGGGCTGTGAAATGCGCGGGATGAAGGTCGGCGAGTTCGCCGAGCACACAGGCCGCGCGCATTCCCCTCGCGGAATGCGCGGGTAGTACGCGCGTATTCCACGGGCGGAATGCGCGCGTCCGAGAAGACATGAAGAGGCGCGCCCGCCCCGGGCGGGCGCGGGTGCTGAAAGGTGGCAAGGACATGAAGGAACTGCTTGCTGTAAGAGGCGGGAAGCCATCCATTCCGGACGGGGCGGTGAAGCCATGGCCGCCGATTGACGACGATGACCGCAGGATGGTGCTGGCCTCCCTGGAGGGAGCGAACCATGCCTTTGGCCCTAACTGCGCTGCCTTCCAGGAAGAGTTCGCGGCATGGAATGGCAACAGGTACGCCCTTACCACGAACTCAGGCACGGCGGCGCTCCACATGGCTCTGGTGGCGGCCGAATGCGGCTGCGGAGATGAGGTGATCGTGCCCGCCTACTCCTGGTCGTCTTCCGCCACCTGCGTGATGCAGCATA
>Ga0315281_10008662_pt1 | contig 14210 bp, 13 predicted proteins | sample YL17G07_0_MG_FD_204540 | JGI IMG/M metagenome (GOLD analysis project Ga0315281, IMG submission 204540) | Sediment microbial communities from Yellowstone Lake, YNP, Wyoming, USA - YL17G07_0 | ecosystem: Environmental > Aquatic > Freshwater > Lake > Sediment | place: USA: Wyoming | collected...
CACCGAGATCAAGACCATCGAACGCGAGCGTGTCCTCAAAGCCTACGATGCGGTGAACGACGCGGAAGCCCGCGCCGAGGCCGAGCGCTGGATCAAGGGCACCACGAAGATTGTCGAACCAACGCGCGACGACGTCTTCAAGTCGGCCAAGCTGGCGCTGGCTTTCGAGAAACTGTTGGAGGAAGAGGACGCCACGATCCTGACCGTTGATTGCTACGGCAGCATGTGGGACCGCACCATTAAGCTCCCCGCCTATCCTTGCCTGGGATTCACGCGGCTGAACAACTTGGGCCTGGGAGGCATCTGCGAATCCGATTTGTCGTCGGCCATGACGCACATCCTCTTCCAAGGACTCGCTGGCAAACCCGGCTTCATCAGTGATCCCACCATGGACGAGTCGAAGAACACCATCATCCTGGCGCATTGCCTCGGCACGACGCGCATGGACGGCCCCGCCAAGCCCGATGCCCCGTACCAACTGCGCTCCGTGCGCGAACGGGAAGAAGGGGTAGTCCCGCAAGTGAAGATGCGCATCGGGGAACGGGTGACGCAGGCGCAATTTGTGGGCACCGATTCGATCCTCTACTTTACCGGCGAAATCGTGGACACGCCCGACGTCGATCGCGGCTGCCGCACCAAGATCGCCGTCAAGCTCGACGGGGACGCGGAAAAGCTCTGGAAAAACTGGTCGCAAGGGCTGCATCGCGTCACCTGCTACGGCGACATCACCAAGCAGCTTGCCCAGTTCGGACGATTCAAAGATGTGAAGCTGGTAAACGAAGCGGCGTGAGGTGGCATCCGTGTCCAACCTTCCCTCTCCCTGCGCGAGAGGGTGTCCGTCAGCAGACGGACGGGTGAGGGGCGCTCAGGCCCGGTGGCGCGCGATGAGCGACTCCATTTCCTCGGTCGAGCGCGGCCAGTCCGCCTTGAGCAGGCGGGAGAGTGCGCGGTCGGCGAGCAGCTTGCCGCTGGTCTGGCAGCGCGGACAGTAATTGGTTTCGCTCGAAGCGTAGCGGATGCGCTGGACTTTCGCGCCGCACTGCGGGCAGGGCTTGCCGTAGCGGCCATGCACGGCCATGCCTTCGCGAAACGCCGTGACTTTTTCTGGAAAGCCGCCGCCGGCTTCTGCCCGCAAGCGGTCGGTCCACTCGGTGAGCGTCTGGCGCGTTGCGATGTGCAGGCGCTCGATCTCTTCCCGGCTCAGCCGCTGCGTCAGCGTGACGGGTGAAAGCCGCGCGCGATGCAGGATTTCGTCGGAGTAGGCGTTGCCGATGCCGCTGAAGAGCCTCGGGTCGGTCAGCGCGCGCTTCAAGGTGTGATTCTCTCGCGTAAGAGCGGCAGAGAAACTCGCAAAGTCAGCATCCAGAACTTCCAGCCCGCCCGGGTCGAGCGCCCGCAATCCATCTTCACCTTCGACAACGTGCAGTGAGGCGCGCCGCTGCGAGCCCGCCTCCGTCAGCACCAGGCTGCCTGAAGTGAAATCGAATGCGGCCAGGTTGCGCTTTGGGCTGAGCTTCACATCGCGCTCGCGCCAGTGCAGCCGTCCGGCGATCATCAAGTGCAGCACCAGCCACAGATCGCCTCCCAGACCAATGGCGATGCGCTTGCCGATCCGGCGCAGCTCTTTGACCGCTCTCCCTTCCACCGCCTGAACCGGCGGCGTCGCCGTCCGCAGCAGAAACGGCCCCACCACGCGCACGCGCTCGAGCCGCGCGCCGCGAATCCGCGCCTCCAGCGCCTCGATGTATACCGTAATATCCGGCAGCTCGGGCATGGCGCGCCATTATGACACAGCGGTCATTGGCTCTGTGCATGCCTTCGAGAGGAGAAAGTGTGGCGACAAGACTGCGGCCTTTGTATGAGTTCTAGAGCGTCCCTTGGTTGGCCGAAGCTTTCTTGCGCCATGAGGCAGGGGGCTCGCCGACTTGGCGTTTGAAGGCGCGGTTGAAGGCGTACTCGGATTCGTAACCCACGCGCTCGGCGACTTCCGCCAGGCTGCCGTTGCCCTCCGAAAGCATTTGCCTGGCAAGGTGCATGCGCCAGCCGGTCAGGTAGCGCATGGGGGACTCGCCGATCAGATCCGTGAAGCGGTCGGCCAGGGCGGAGCGCGAGACGCCGGCGTCGCGGGCCAAATCCTTGACCGTCCATGCCCGTGCCGGCTCCTTGTGGAGCATCGTCAGCGCGCGGCTGACGTGGGGATCGTTCAGCCCTGCCAGCCAGCCTTTCTGATCCGGGGCGAGTTCCTGCATGTAGTGGCGAAGGACTTCCACGAACATCAATTCCGTCAGACGCGTAAGCAATGACTGGTTCGCCGCCCTCCCGGACTGCGCTTCCTTAATCAGGTAGTAAAGGGTCGTGTTCAGCCACATGCCGCTGTGAAACGGCATGGCCGCCTCCGCGGACCGCATCTCCGTTCCGACAGGCTCGAGCACCACCTCGCCCTCCCGGCTTCGCACGCATAACAGTTTCGGAAGCGTACCGAAAAGGGGGTTGAATTTCTGGTCGCAGTGCAGGTAGCCGCAGACGAAGCGCGCGACCTCGCCTCCGCCACCATCACTCAGCGCCGGCATTCCGGGCCAGGGAATATTGGGAATAAGCTCCTTCATTGGCTTTGGCTTGAGAGATAAATCGCTGCCCATGAAGTGCTCGTCACCTTGGGGGACGACGAGGACGTCTCCGGCGACCATCTGGAGTGGCGGCTCGCCCTTGACTTTGACCCAGCAGGAGCCTTCGGCCAGCACGTGAAAAATCGTGAAGCACTCGGCGCGCGGCATGATGAAAGGAGCAAGGCTTTGCGAGGGAGGGGATTCGATCGCCCAGGGCGATGTGAATTCGGCCACGAAGAAGACCGCGCCGGAGAGGCGGACGACCCGCAAGACGTCGGATAGCACGTCCATTGTATTCACCTGCAAGCCCTTACGGCCCGCTGCGGTTTTGGAGCCTGGGGTAAGAATCTCAGAGCGATGGACATTGTGTCAACCGGAATCTTCGGCGAAACTCATCCGCGTGACGATGGCTGCTGAGAGTGGAAGGGGCAACAAACAAAAAGAGGGAGAAAACAACATGGCTACGACAATAAGTGACATGAATTCAATCGATTACGGCAAGGGCCGAGGGGAAGTCCGGGGGACTGGCGGGCCGACCGATTCCCCCCAGGAGGCGGGGCAAACCACGAGAATCTTGGTGTTTGCCTATGGGGCGATTGCCCATGTAGGCTTCCTGGCGGTGTTTCTTTACCTGGTCGGGTTTCTCGGCAATTTCGGCGTGCCGAAGAGAGTCGACTCGGCTCCGACGCGGCCGCTCTGGGAAGCCCTTCTGATTGATGGCCTGCTGCTCGGCCTCTTCGCCGTTCAGCACAGCGTGATGGCGCGCAAGGGTTTCAAGGGCTGGTGGACGCGCTTTGTGCCCAAGCCCATCGAGCGCTCCACTTACGTGATGATCTCGAACGTCCTGATGGCCGCCGTTTTCTGGTTCTGGGAGCCCATCGGCGGCACGGTTTGGAGCGTCGAGGACACGACAGCTCGCGCGGTGCTCTACACCCTCTTCGGGTTGGGGTGGCTCCAGGTGGTGATTTCCTCGTTCTTCATCAACCACTTCGACCTGTTCGGCACCCGCCAGGTCTGGTTGTACCTAAAGGGCCAGGAATACAAGCCACTCCGGTTTGCAGTGCCGGGAACTTACCAGTTCGTCCGTCACCCGCTCTACGTCGGCTGGCTGATGGGCTTCTGGGCGACGCCAACCATGACGGTTGCGCACCTCGTATTCGCGGCGCTCACGACCGCCTACATCCTGGTGGCGATTCAGTTCGAGGAGCGCGACCTGATTTCCATCCACGGGGAGCGCTATGCCCAATACCGCCGCAGCGTTCCAATGCTGATCCCGCGGCTTTTCGGAAGGAAACCCGCGGGCGGCAGAACTGCCACGGATTCGACGGCGGCTTAAAGGAGAAGACCATGTCACATCAACATTACCTCGCCGTTCTTCTGGGAGGTCTGCTGGTCGGGTTCGCGGCGGGAATGGTGCTGCTCGCCAACGGCCGCGCGTCGGGCGTCAGCGGAATGGTGGCCAGCGTCGCCCGGCCACGCTCCGCCGATGCCGCGTGGCAGGCGCTGTTCCTGGCGGGGCTAGTCGCCGGGGGGACGCTCCTCGCATGGCTCGATCCGGCGGCACTGCCCGCGGGCGAGAGCGCCCCGCTGCAACTGATGATTGGCGCCGGGCTCCTCGTAGGCTTCGGCGCCCGCTTGGCGGGGAACTTCACGAGCGGTCACGCGCAGTGCGGCATTGGGCGGCTCTGACAGCGTGGTCACCTGTTGCTTCGCGCTCTTTGTGCAGGGGCCACAAATTGTTTATTCGAAGCTTTAGGCGGAAAACCGTGCCGGCCACAGTTTCCACGGAGGAAATGTGAAGGCCCGGCAACGGACCCGCAAGAATGTGCTGAATTCAGCGAAAGGGGTATTTAATCATGGCGAAATTTCTCATTGAGGTTCCGCATGAAGGGGAGCACTTAGCCTGTGCGCGCGTCGTCGAAATTTTCCTCAAGACCGGGTCACATTTCCTGACCCACGCGGACTGGGGATGCACGGATGGCGTGCACAAAGCCTGGATTGTCGCGGACGTCGAAACCAAGGACGAGGCGCGCTCCATCCTGCCGCCCGCCTTCCGCTCGCAGGCCAAAATCACCAGGCTGAACTACTTCACCATCGATCAGATTGACGAAATTCTCCGCCAACATCAGCGTTAGGCGAGGGCCAGGCGCAACCCACGGCGCGTGAGGCGCCACCCGTCAGGACAAAACCCTGATGGGCGCTGCCTCCGTGCCCAGGCCCGCACGATAGGGGGGCATCGCATTGTGCCCTCGCGATGGGTCTCGACGGCGATTGCTCGGTTAGTTCGGGCGGCGCCCCTCCTCCAGGAAACTTTCGGCAGAAGCCCGAGCCCGAACCTCAGCGCGGAGGAGAGTGGCCTCGCGGGCTGAGAATTGCAGTTCACCTCGGCGGGCCAGTCGCATTTCCTCAGGCCGCCAGCAGGCGCCCATCAGACCCGTATTGCTGTGCTTCAGGGTGCCCAGCAAGAGATGCCCAATCTCGTGGGCCATGGCATGGCTGAGGACATGACAGCGGAGTGTCCTCGTTTCTTCGGCCACACTCTCCACCTTGGCGTAGAAAATTCCCGCGACGAAGCCGTAGCCGCGTCCGCCCTTTTCCTCCAGCGCAGCATAGCCCATCGTGTTGTCGTGGAAGTGCATTCGCCCTGCCATGGACTCCGACAGGATTCTCAGAACCGGATCCGCTGGGGAGAAGGGCCGCGCGCACGCGCTATCGCTCTGCTTTGCAACTGGCCGGGTGGGACAATCCAGCCACACGCTCTCGATTCCTGCCGCGCGCAGGATGCTTGCCGCCTCCTTCTCGGCATTTGCCAGAATCCACTGCGGGACTTGGCCATAATCAAGAACGCGCACCGTGATGGTCAGTGTTGGCTCGGTGCTGTTTCCAGACAGATCTTCGGCGGATATCGCCGCGTTGAAGATTACGAGTGACCCCAACCCGAGCATAATCCCTAGTCCCCAGCCCCTAATGCCTAATCTCTGGCTCTTCATGGCGCTCACCTCCGCGTCTTGCGCGATGGCGCCGACTGTTCTTCAGTTCAGGAAGCGAGTCCATGCACGGGGGGTGAACTGGGATTGAATTGCCATTGACCTGCCAACGCGCTGGGAGAGTGAGGTTTAGGTGAGGGGTTGACCGCGACGGTTGGCCTTTGATCGCTGGTTTGAAGGTGGTACACTCAGCCCAACGTCGGGGGACTCGCCATGCCTGTTTCCTCGCCGCGCCCGCCTGTCGTCCGCTTCGGGGTCTTCGAGGTTGACCTGCGCTCGGGAGAACTGCGCAGAAACGGTCTGAAGATCAAGCTGCAAGAGCAGCCTTTTCAAATTCTGGCGATGCTTCTGGCGCGTCCAGGGGAAGTCGTTACTCGCGAGGAGATTCAGAAGAAGCTCTGGAGTGAAGACACCTTCGTGGACTTCGAGCACAGCCTGGCCACGGCGGTCAAGAAGTTGCGCGAGGCGCTGGGGGATTCGGCTGATAGCCCACGGTTCGTCGAAACGCTGCCGCGGCGGGGGTACCGCTTCATCGCGCCGGTGGAAGCCCTCACCCCCAGCCCCTCTCCCGGAGGGAGAGGGTGGCCCCGCGAAACGGGGACGGGTGAGGGGGCATCCTGGCGACGGCTCGGGCTTGTGGCGATTTCCGGGGGCGCGGTCGTGGCCATCGTGGCCGTGCTCCTCTCCCTCAACATCGCCGGCCTGCGTGACCGCGTGTTGCCGGCCGTTGGGGCGGTTCGTGAACCGCCCCTACAAATCCGATCCATCGCCGTCCTGCCGCTCGAAAACCTCTCGCGCGATCCCGAGCAGGAATACTTCGCCGATGGCATGACCGAGGAGCTAATCACAACCTTGGGGAAAATCGGATCGTTGCGGGTGATCTCGCGGACGACGGCCATGCACTTCAAGGGAACCAAAAAGACTCTCCCGGAAATCGCGCGCGAGTTGAACGTAGACGCCATCGTGGAAGGCTCGGTGTTGCGCTCCGGCACCCGCGTGCGGGTGACGGCCAACCTGCTCCACGCGCCCACCGACCGTCACCTCTGGGCGGAGAGCTACGAACGCGATCTGCGCGACGTGCTGGCCTTGCAGAGCGAGCTGGCACGGGCCATCGCCCGTGAGGTTCAGGTCAAGCTCACACCGCAGGAGCAAACGCGCCTGGCCCGCGCTCGCCCCGTAAATCCTGTAGCCCACGAAGCGTATCTTAGGAGCTCTTTCTACTTGGATACTTGGAGGACCGTGGGATGGAAAAACGTCATCGAGTACCTCGAAAAGGCGGCGCGCATCGACCCGACGTATGCTCCTCCCTACGCGCGGCTCGCCATAGCATACAGTGCTTTTTTTGGCCACCCAGGGATCATTCCTCCGGGCGAAGCGTACCCCAAAGCAAGGGCAGCGGCACTCAAGGCTCTGGAACTGGACGAGACGCTGGCTGAGGCGCACGCGGCCTTGAGCCAGATCAAGCTGAACTTCGAGTGGGATTGGTCCGGCGCGGAACGAGAAGCCAAGCGAGCCGTGGAGCTCGACCCGAACAGTGTTCACGCCATCCGGTCGTACGCCGCATACCTGATGTACGTTGGGAAGACTGATGACGCCATCGCCCAGGCTAAGCACGCTTCCGATCTCGACCCCTTTGGGTCCCCGCATCTGGCCTGGGTCTACGCCAATTCCACTCGCTTTGATGAGGGAATTGCGCACGTGCGCAAGGAAATGGAACGTAGAGACCATCCTCTCCTCCCCTACTTCCTTACGAACCTCTATGTGAATAAGGGGATGTGCGCAGAAGCTCTGGCCGCGGCCGACAAATTCAACTGTGGGATCGATTGTGCCAAGCAATACGCCCTGTGCGGCAGGCGAGAGTTAGCACAGAAATACGCCAGGGAACTGGAGGCAGCATCAAAGCGCGAGTACGTGGACCCTATTCACATTGCCTGGGTCTATGTGGGATTGGGCGATAAGGAAAAGGCTCTGCAATGGTATGAAGAAGGGTACAGGAAACGATCCACGATGATGGTCTACCTCAAAATCGATGAACTGGTAGGTCGCGCAAGCGCGACAGTCAACCACGCCATCTATGACGACCCGCGCTACCAGGACCTCCTGCGCCGCATGAACTTTCCGAAGTAGGACGGTAGGTAGTAGACGGTATACGGCATGTGGGGCAGCGACGTGCAAGACGGCCGTTTTCCCTTCTGTCGGCGGCCGCGAGTTCCTCTTTTCATCTCCTTCATCCGCTGCACTTCCTTCCCAACGCGGCTAAGGGAATTTTGCGGCTAGGGCGCCGGCCTGGGCCAATACAAGCTCCGCCAGGGCGCGGATGAAGGCGGGGGAATCGTTCAGGGCGGGCATGAGTTCGAATTGCCCGAGGCCGATTTGATAGGCAAGATGTCGAGCCTCGATGTCGATTTCGGCGAGGGTCTCGACGTGGTCGGTGACGAAAGAGATAGGAATCACCAGGACGCGCTTGCGGGCTCGTGTAGCGCCGGGCTTTAGCCCGGCATAACTCGCGGTGCCCACCTGAAGGTGGGCGCTACGTGGGCTCCCGGCGATGCTGCGCAGTGTTTCGCTGAGCGAAGGTTCGAGCCACTTCCCCGGATTGACCCGGCTCTGGTAGCACAGCACGTGGCGGTTCGGCCAGCCGCCGCGCTCCATGACCAGACGTACTGTTGCCTCGATCTGCTCCTGGTAAGGATCACCGGCCTCAATCACCCTTACCGGCACGCCATGCGCGCTGAAGACGAGATGGACATCGTCCGCTAAGCGATCCGCAGATGACACAGATTGCGCAGAGCGAACCTCGGAGGGTATCGATGCACCGACAAATCGTGCCAAGCCTTCGCTGATCTTCTCCACCACGGCGGCGAGATACAGCGGATGGTCGTAGAACTGGTGGACCGTCTTGATCGCAAGCGAGCCATTCCCATTCGCGCTGTATTGGCGATGCCACTCGTTGAGGCTGCTGCCCGTCGTGGTTTTGGAATATTGAGGATAAAGGGGCAGCAACACCAGGTGGCGGAATTCGCCGCGCACGACCTGCTCGAGCGCTGCTTCCGTGAGCGGATGCCAGTAGCGCATGGCGACCATGACTCGCGCGTCGAGGCCACGGGACTCTCGCAGCTCGCGTTCGAGAGCGCACGCCTGGTGCTCGGTGAGTTCCCGGATGGGCGACTTGCCGCCGATGCTCGCGTAGTGCTCCGCGACGTGCCGGGCGCGGCGGGAGGAGATCAGCCGCGCCAGCGTCGGCCGCGCCAGGCGCGCGAACGGGAAGTCGATGATGTCCGGGTCGGAAAAGAGGTTGAAGAGAAATGGCTCCACCGCGTCGAGCGAGTCCGGGCCGCCCAACTGGAAGACCACCACGCCCAAACTGTCGCCCCGGCTCTGCGGACTCATCCGCCGCTCCCCTCCATTGCTAGGCTCGCTTGATAGCTTTCACAGAACTCGCTCGCCGCGCCCACCCCCCCCATGCGGGCGACGGCCTGCGCCACCCCCCGACCCGGCCGGCGACTTTATGATGGGACTTGAGGGTATTTTTTCCCAGACCCAAACATCGTATCACGATCGTCCATCCGCAAGGCAAGAGGTTCGAGGGCGGCCGATTCGAATAGCCTATTCTCGAAATCATCTCGGGAGTTGCCGGAACGTCCAGCCCACCCCTCCCCACGGGAAAGAAACAACGTCTTTTTGCTTCAAGAACGGAATGCGCTCCCATCAATCGCCCGATTGGACGCGTAGGAATAATATAACATGCTTTGTTTGTTGTACATACCGACTTGTGTTTCACGTGAAACATTCGCCCAACTCCTATCGTTGCCTCTGGAGGAAAGTCTTCGTCTTGCAACTCGGTCGAAACTTGACATCGCCTCTACAATCTTCCGTAACATGCTCGACGAACCCAAACTCTCCCAACTGCTCTTGCCTTTCGGGTTGGAATTGTCTGCTAATCAGACCAGCCAACTCCTGGCCTATCTCGAGCTCCTCATGCGCTGGAACCGCAAGATCAACCTTACTGCCATCCGGAGTGCGGAAGAATGCGTGACGAGGCATTTCGGCGAGAGCTTGTACGTTTCCCGATGGCTGCATCTTGAGGGCCGCCTTTTGGACGTTGGCAGCGGGGCGGGGTTTCCGGGCTTGGCTTTGAAGATTGCCCTTCCATCCCTGGCCGTCACCCTGCTCGAACCGGTCTCCAAGAAGCGCGCCTTCCTCAAGGAGGCTGCCAGGGTGTGCACGATGGACTCGGTGGAAGTGCGTGGCGAACGACTTGAGGATTTCGTAGAAGTCGCGTCACCGGCCAGCTTCGAGACTGTGACCTCGCGGGCGGTTGGGCAGCTTGATCGCCTGGTGCCCGACGCCTCGCGGTGCATTGTCCCCGGCGGACGCCTTTGCCTCTGGCTTACGCGCGACCAGGCTTTGGCTCTCCCGAAGATTTCGCCCAGGTTTAGTTGGGCAAAGCCAATCCCAATCCCCCTCGGGCGAGAAAGCGAAATCCTGGTTGGCACGCTAGTTGAGTGAACCTCAGCAAGCTGATTGTTTCACGTGAAACAAACTCCCGTCTTTCGTCTTGCATCGGGTGGATTACTTTGTTAGATTTTCCGTACTTTCAACGAGTTGGGAAAACGTGGGCCGAGTCATAGCAGTTGTGAACCAAAAGGGCGGAGTTGGCAAGACAACCACGGCCATCAACCTCAGTGCGGCATTGGCACAGCAGGAGATGTGGACCCTGGTAGTCGATTGCGACCCCCAAGCCAATACCACCGGCGGCCTGGGCTTCGCCAAGGACCCCTCGCGCCGCTCGCTTTATCACGCCATCATGATGGACGTCCCGCTCGAGGATCTGGTTTTGAAGTGCGAGGTCGAAGGCCTCCACCTGATTCCTTCCGAGAAGAATCTGGTCGGGGCGACCCTTGAACTCGTGGAAGTTCCCGAGCGCGAACAGATCCTGCGCCGCAAGCTCGAAGGGTTGCGCGAGAAGTTCAATTTCATTATCCTTGATTGTCCTCCTGCTCTCGACTTGCTGACGGTCAACGCTCTGGTGGCAGCCGATTCCGTCATCGTGCCGGTGCAATGCGAGTACTTCGCGCTGGAGGGAGTCTCCGAGCTCTTTGACACGCTGATCCGCCTTCGCCGCACGCTGAACCCGCGCCTCGCCGTCGAAGGCATCCTGCTCACGATGTTCGACGACCGCACAAACCTCTCACACCAAGTCCGCGACGATTTGCGGGACTTCTTCGGCGATCAGGTGTTTGAGACACTCATTCCGCGCAATGTCCGCTTGGCCGAGGCACCGAGCTACGGCAAGCCCATTTTCCTTTACGACCCGCAATGCCGCGGGGCAGAGAGTTACCTTGAACTTGCGAAGGAGGTCATCAATCATGGAGAGAAAGGCACTGGGCCGCGGGCTTAGCGCCCTACTGCGCGAAGTCGAATCAACAGCGCCGGGCCAAGGCTTGGATGCCGTCGCGGTTGCCCTCATCGACCCGAACCCCTTCCAGCCCCGCCGCGCGTTTCCTGAGGCCGGCCTCCAGGAGCTTGCGGAATCCATTCGCGCTAACGGCCTCGTCCAGCCCGTGCTGCTGCGCCGCGCCGGCCAGCGCTTCCAGCTCGTTGTTGGCGAGCGGCGCTGGCGAGCGGCGCGGCTGGCAGGACTGGAAACGATCCCGGCCGTTGTGCGTGACCTCTCCGACCGCGAGGCGCTGGAGCTGGCACTGACCGAGAACCTTCTCCGCGAGGACTTGAACCCGATGGAAATGGCGCACGGCCTCGACGCGCTGCAGTCGAAGCACGCGCTCACGCACGAAGAGATCGCGTCCCGCCTGGGAGTCAACCGCAGCACGGTGACCAACACCTTGCGCCTCCTCCGTCTGCCGGTGGAGATTCAGTTGATGCTCCAGGCGGGGAAGCTCAGCGCCGGGCACGCGCGCGCTCTGCTCCGGCTCGACTCCCCGGACAAGCAGATCCAGCTGGCCAAGAAGTTCGCCGAAAAGGGCCACTCGGTGCGCGAGGCCGAAGACTGGGTAACGGCTCTGCTGGCGTCGAGCGACCTCCGCGGGCCCGCGACCGAGAAGCAACTCGATCCCAACGTGCGCGCTGCAGTGGTGGAGATGGAGCGCGCCCTCGGCACGCGGGTTAAGATTGTCGGCAAACCCACCAGCGGCCGGATCGAGATCCGTTATTACTCGGCGGAGGACCTGAACCGGATTTATGAATGGATCGTGCGGCGGTGAAGCCTGTCCGCAGATTTGGCAGATTACACAGAAGGGATATTGTAATGTTAATAGAACATGTCTATATATTATCTCATAGTGAGAAGTGCGAGATTGGCGTCACGCGCCAAACGAGCCGGCCCGCTGATCGCGCTCGACGAATGCCTGGAAACTGATGACTGACAACTTGCTTCTTCCAACTGTTGGCGGTCAACGGTAAACTGTCAACTGCACTTTAAGGAGCCTGCCATGACCATGTTCGCCAAGAAGGGTGACCGGAAACGCGAGCTGGTTGAGATGCTCGACGACGACAACGTCGTAGGGTTTCTCGAGCCGGGCGTGGAAGTCGAGGGCAAACTGAAAGTGTCCGCCGGGATGCTCATCCTCAACAGCCACCTCAAGGGTGAACTCGCCTGCGAAGGGATGCTGGTGGTGGGGGCGCAGGGCGAAGTGGAAGGCGAAGTCCACACCAAGCAGATTTCCATCACCGGCAAGGTGAAAGGCACCATCCACGCCTCGGAATCGCTGGAGATCAAGAAGGCCGGCGTCGTCCTCGGCGACATCTACACACCTAAGCTATTCGTTGAGCCGGGCGGCTACTTCGACGGCCAGTGCCACATGCCCACCCCCGAACCCGAGAAGCACCCCGAACCCAGCAAGCAGTTGTAGGGGCGGTTCGCGAACGGCCCCTACTTGTGACAAAATCGGTGCACTATGAGCACTGCAGCCCAGGGAGTTGAGACGGACACCGGGCGGGCATTGTTGCGACATGCGCTCGCGACGCTGGCTTATCGAGGCGGCAAGGCGCTGCGCGGCGCGCCGGCGGGTTTCGGCACCTATCGCGCCTGGGGAACCACGCGCACTCCCGGCGAGATCCTGGCGCATCTCGGCGACCTGCTCGAGTGGGCGCTCACAACGGCCAGGGGCGCCGAGAAATGGAACGACACCGCGCCGATCCCGTGGGATCGAGGCGTCGCGCGCTTTTTCGAGAGCCTCGAAGCCTTCGACGCCTACCTGGCATCCGGCCTGCCTCTCGGCGCTCCGGCCGAGAAGCTCTTCCAAGGGCCAATCGCCGACGCGCTGACGCATGTGGGGCAGATTGCCCTGCTGCGCCGCGTGGTCGGTTCTCCGGTTCGTGGCGAGAACTACTTCCGCGCCGAGATCACTGCGGGCCGTGTTGGACCGGACCAATCCCCACCCGTCCGCGAATTCGATTGAACAACCCGCCGCGAAGTACACTCACAATTCACTCAATGGGTTCGTCTCAATCTGCGCCGGAGAGGGAAAGATCGTAGACGAGGTCGGGGCGGCCGTCGCCGCGGAAATCGCGCACGCGGATGAAGTACGTGCCGGTGTAGGGAAGGGCCGTGGGCGGCCGCTTGCCTCCCGAATCGGTTGTGGAGGGGAAGGGGTCTGAACTGACACGAATCAGCGAGTCCTGCACGACTCCGGGATTGATATCATCGTTGAAGGCGAGGGCGTTGGTCCCGTTGAGCACAGGGTCGGGGCAGGTATCGTCCAGCAACTCGAGCACGGAGTCCAGGTAGGAATCACGATTGGTCGGGTCGCCATCGAGGTCGAGGCGCGCCGCAAAGATCTCGATCGTTACCTGATGGCCCACCGTGCCGTGAAAGGAATAAACATCGACATCGCCATACGGGCTGATCGAGGCGCGAATTCTGCCGTTGGGGATCGGCTGGGCGTCGGCGCAGGTGTCGTTGCGGCCCGTGGGAGCCGCCACGATTGTAAAAGTAAGCAGCGCGGTGGTCCCGCCTCCGGGTGGGGGGTTTTCAACGGTTACCGGCCTGCTGCCCGTGCTCGCAACATCCGAGGACAGAATCAGCGCGTCCAGGCGCGTCGAACTTATGAAAGTCGTGGTGCGTGGACTGCCGTTCCACAACACGGTGGACCCACTCACAAAGCCGGACCCGTTGACGGTCAGCGTGAATTCGGGTGTGCCCGCCGGCGTCACGGAAGGCGAGAGGAAACCCTGGACGGGGACGCCGTTCAAAATACTGAAGTTCTTGCCGCCCGAAGTTCCGCCGCCCGGCGAAGGGTTGAAGGCTGTGACCGAGGCGGTTCCCGACGCTGCAATATCGGAAGCCAGGATGGATGCGGTCAACTTGTTCGCGCTGACGAACGTCGTGGTGTGGTCGGAGCCGTTCCAGCGCACCTTGGAGCTGGAAATGAAGCCTGACCCGTTCACCGTCAAAGTGAACGCCGGGCCACCAGCGCCGGCGCTGGTGGGGGTGATGGAAGTCAGGACGGGGGTTGGGTTCTGCGCGGGAGGGGGACTTGACCCGCCGCCTCCACCACCGCAAGCGGCGAAGGCAAGAGCCACCAATAATCCGGCAACGAATCCAGTGGCGGTCGAAGCGCCGCGGTGGTGTTTTGTGAGGTTTGTGGTCAAGTCTCGA
>Ga0315281_10008663_pt1 | contig 14209 bp, 15 predicted proteins | sample YL17G07_0_MG_FD_204540 | JGI IMG/M metagenome (GOLD analysis project Ga0315281, IMG submission 204540) | Sediment microbial communities from Yellowstone Lake, YNP, Wyoming, USA - YL17G07_0 | ecosystem: Environmental > Aquatic > Freshwater > Lake > Sediment | place: USA: Wyoming | collected...
AATATACGGCGAAGACGATTTCTCTCTAAGACAAGCTTTGACTGTGATTAAAGAGGAGATGGGAGATAAAGAACTTTTGTCTACTAATACAACCGTTCTTCAAGGCCAAAATCTTACGCTGCAACAGCTAATCATGACCTGTGATACATTGCCTTTTCTGTCACCAAAGCGTCTGGTAATAGTCGAGGGACTGCTCAGCCGGTTCGAACCACAGGGTAAAGGAGAACATGCCCTGAAGCCCAAGGATTCAGAGTGGCAATCGTTCAGAGAATACGTTAGCCGCATGTCGGAGAGCACGGTATTGATACTGGTCGACGGCGAATTGAAGAGAAATAATCCCATGCTGGTTGAGCTTGCTCCGCTGGCAAAAGTCAGGGAGTTCAAATCTCTCAAAGGCGATAGGTTGAGGGACTGGATGCAGTCGCGAGCAAAGAATTTGGAATGTAATATATCACCACCTGCGCTGAAACTTTTATCGGAGCTTGTGGGTAGCAACTTGGGGCTGCTCTCACTCGAAATCGATAAACTCTGCCTCTATGCTCATGGGAGGAGGGTAGAGGAGCATGATGTTAAGTCCCTGGTCGCTTATGCGCAGGAAACCAATGTCTTCAACATGGTCGATGCTATCCTGGAGCGCAATGCGTCCAAAGCCACACGGCTTCTGCATCTGCTGGAGGACGAAGGTGCAGCACCACCATACCTATTGTTTATGATAACCCGTCAACTCCGCATGGTTATTCAGGCAAAGGATATCCTGCAACAAAAGCACGCATCCGCCGATATGGGACATAGCCTGGGTATCACCTCGGATTATGTTTTACAGAAGGTTAGAGTGCAAGCTGGGACACACTCGATGGAGCAGTTGAAAGCAATCTACCAGAAGTTGCTGGACACGGACATATCCATAAAGACCGGCAAAATAAAAGGCGATAGAGGCGAACTTGCCCTCGACCTCTTGGTCTGCGAATTATGTGAGGAGCGACCTTAGCCTTTTCTTTCCCCCCAAATACCATCAGGCTGTAAACCTCTTGCCCTTAATAACTGGGAGTGGCGACTTTTATTTCTGAATGTTGGGGTAAAATATGCTTGAATTGTGCCAGTGACCTGTGGTATATTATATCCCGACAGCGAGAAAGAGGTGATAAGGGCTTGCTGGCTGACTATGGCTATATAGCTATATTGCTTGTTGCTGCCATTTCTATCCCGGCACTAATTCTCTTCTTAGCTAAACTCCTCAGTGTCAAACCCAAGCAACCTGATCCTGAAGGGGTGAAGACCGAGACATACGAGTGCGGGATGCACACGATAGGCAGCTCGTGGATTCAATTCAACTTCCGCTATTATTTCTTTGCGCTCCTATTTGTCATTTTCGATATTGAGACTGTCTTCCTCTATCCCTGGGCAGTTCAATTCAAGCAACTTAGACTCTTCGGCTTCGTTGAGATGCTCATTTTCATTTTTATCCTGGTCATAGGTCTTGTCTACGCCTGGAAGAAGAAGGTTCTGGAATGGAAATAGAGAGTAAACAGTATCTAACGCCGATTTATTCTCCCGCCGATCTTGACATCGAAGAGGGAAAGGCTATTGAGGCGCTCAAAGCGAGGTCTACTGAGCCGATACCGGACCCAGACCGCTGGCTCGATGAAGAATTACAGCGCAGTGTACTGATAACCAGACTTGATTCTGTTTTAAACTGGGCCAGAAAATATTCCCCATGGCCGATGTTCTTCGGTTTGGCTTGCTGTTCTTTTGAGATGATGGCAGCGGCAGGCCTGAGATTCGACATGACACGGTTCGGTATGGACATTATGCGTGCCTCACCCAGACAGGCTGACTTGATAATGGTGACAGGGACTTTAACCTGGAAGATGGCACCGGCAGTCAAGATGATTTACGATCAGATGGCGGAGCCGAAATGGGTTATAGCTATGGGCTCCTGCGCTATCAGCGGCGGGCCATTCGCTGATTCCTACAGCGTAGTTCCCGGCGTAAACCGCATCATACCTGTAGATGTATATTTGCCGGGATGCCCACCAAGGCCTGAATCCTTGATAAAGGGCATCGTATTACTGCAAGAAAAAATATCGCGGGACAGCATAAAAAGGAGCAAGTAGAGATGGCTGAACTTAGTACAGGCGATAAGGTGAGGGTTAAGGAGAGGCCAAACTATACTCTTAGCGGATGGGAGGGGGAAGTAGTCGAGGTCAAGGAAGACCCAAAGGGCTGGATAATCATAAAAGCGGATAAGACCGGCTACCGTATGGCATTTCCTGAGACCGAACTAGAGAAAACGTAGGAACTGAAGACTCAACAATATCATGACAAAGGCATTAGTAGAGAAAGAAATTGCTGAAAAAATAGGGGGGCAATTTCCCGGGGCGGTAGTCGGGTTTGACGGTTCAGCGATTTTATTGAAGAGTGAATCTATATTAGAGGTCTGTCGTTTTCTGAATAAGACGGCAGGCCTTGATTTTGACTATCTGGTCAATCTTAGCGGCGTAGACTACCTCGATTATCTCGAGGTAGTCTATCATTTGCTCTCGCTGAAACATAACCACAGCCTGGTGCTCAAGACAAGATGCAATGACCGTGAACAACCCGTAGTCCCCTCCGTAATCTCAGTATGGCAGGGAGCAGATTTCCAGGAGAGGGAGATCTATGACCTTCTGGGAATTCGCTTCGCGGGACATCCCAACATGAAAAGGATATTCCTCTGGGAGGGGTTCAAAGGCCATCCGTTGCGGAGGGACTATCTCTAAAAGACGAGAGGGACAGCTTAAATATTGGGCTTAAGATAATTATGGCTAAATCAGATTTAATATTGTTGCACGCTCCCAGCAATTACGACTTCAGGAAGCGTGCCATAATGTACGGGCCGATAAGCGATGTCATCCCGTCCACGCCTATCTTCGAGATGTATCCCATTGGCATGGTCAGCATCGGCGCTTATCTGGAGAAGAATGGGGTTCATACCAGAATCATAAATATCGCGAACCGGATGCTGAGAGATAATAAATTCGATGTTGAGCAGTTCATCAGCAATCTTTCCGCAAAAGCTTTCGGAATCGACCTGCACTGGCTGCCTCACGCTCACGGTAGTCTGGAGCTGGCCAGGATAGTCAAGAAATATCATCCTGAAACCCCTATCATTTTTGGTGGGCTCTCTGCTTCCTATTTCTATAAGGAATTGATTATATATCCGCAGGTCGATTTTGTTGTACGCGGTGATTCCACCGAGGTGCCGATGCTGCAACTGATGAGGAGGATAAAGTCTGGGGAACCTGTTGATGACATCCCCAACTTGAGTTGGAAGGATAAAGATAGCGTAGCCAAACATAACCCCATGACGTGGGTTCCCGCCAGCCTCGATGATGTGCCGTTGGATTACGCGTACCCTGTGAAATCGGTGCTCAGATACCGAGACCTGGCGAGCATGACTCCCTTTGGCAATTGGATGGATTATCCTATAACCTGTGTGGTCACCTGCCGGGGGTGTAACCACGAATGTGCCACCTGTGGCGGCTCGCGGTATGCTTACAAAAATAGTTTTGGCCGTGAAAAAACTGCCTTCAGAAGCCCCAAGCTTGTGGTAAAGGACATCGTCAGCATACAGCGTTATCTCAAAGGCCCTGTGTTCGTGATAGGCGACATTCGTCAACATGGCGAAGACTACGCTGATGAATTTCTCCGGGCGATGAAGGCTGCAAAGGTAAAAGGGCAAATCATCCTTGAGCTTTTCTCCCCTGCAGGAAGTGAGTTCTTCAAGAAGGTGAACTCGGCAATACCCAATTACAATATTCAATGGTCACCGGATTCAACCGATGAAGAAGTAAGGCATACTTTCGGGAAAGGATACAGCAACAGCGAAATAGAGAGCACAATTGAAGGTGCTCTTGAGAACGGCTGCAAAAGATTAGACCTGTTCTTTATGATTGGCTTGCCCAAGCAAACATATAGCTCTGTAATGAACGATGCAGCTTACCTGAGGGGACTGCTAAGTGAATTCAAACACCATAAGAAAGTACTTCCCTTTATTTCACCGCTTGCCCCGTTTTTAGACCCGGGCAGCAAGGCTTTCGAGAATCCGGAGAAGTATGGATACCGCATGTTCTATCGTACACTGGAGGAGCATCGTCAGGCGCTGAAGAGCCCCAGTTGGAAATACATGCTCAATTATGAGACCGAATGGATGAGCCGTGACGAAATAGTAATGAGCACTTACGAGGCTGCACTATCCTTCAATCAACTGAAAACAGAATTCGGCCTTGTCCTACCCAGAGTAGCCGAAGGCGTTGAAACAAGAGCCCGAGGCGCTATGGAGCTGATGAGAGCCATAGATAAGATTGTTGCTGAGCACGGCTTCGAAAGTGAGGAGATGACTTCTCTAAAACACGAGGCTGACAACCTGAGCACCTCGTCAATATGCCAGAAGAAAGAGTTGCACTGGCCGGCGGCATCTTTCATGCGCAATGCCCCCAGGATAGTCTGGGCTTTTGCTACAGGGAGCGAGTATAGGCATGGAGCTTAAAACCCAACCGTTTGTTTTAAATATCGGCCCATCGCATCCTTCAACTCATGGTGTCTTTCGGATGAGGGTTGTCCTCGATGGGGAAGTAATAGTTGATTTGGAGCCAATGTTCGGCTACCTACACAGGGGCATTGAGAAGTTGGCCGAGGGACGAACCTATACTCAAAATATCCCGTTCACTGACCGCTTCGACTATGTCACCTCGATGTTGAACAACCTTGCCTATGTGCAGGCTGTGGAAAAGTTAGCAGGGATAAAAGTACCTGAGCGGGCTGAGTATCTCAGGGTAATCATGGCGGAAATGATGCGCATCGCCAAGCATCTTTTAGCTATAGGTTTTTTTACTAGCGACCTTGGCGCAATGATGACTCCGCTTCTGTATATGTGGCGAGAACGGGAGAAACTCGTTGACCTGTTTGAAATGGTATGCGGGCAGAGACTGACCTACAACTATATGCGCATCGGCGGGGTCAGTGGTGATATACCGCCTGAGTTTTTGCCAGCACTTAAAAAATTCCTCAAGGAAATGCCGGGATTTGTTGATGAGTACGACCAGCTACTTGCCACCAATGAGATATTGCTTGCGCGTACCAAAGGCATAGGAGTTCTACCTGCTGATTTAGCTATAAATTGCTCATGCAGTGGGCCCATGCTCAGGGCCAGCGGTGTCAAATGGGATATTCGTAAAGCTGACCCATATTTGGTCTACGACCGCTTCAATTTCGATATACCGATTGGCACTGTTGGGGATGTCTATGACCGATATCGGGTCAGAATCGAAGAAATCCGACAGAGCGTTCGCATTCTTGAGCAGGCTATAGAACAACTGCCCCAGGGTGATATTTGCGCAAAAGTGCCGAATTTACTTCGCCCACCCAAGGGCGAGACTTATGCTCGTATCGAATCGCAAACAGGTGAACTTGGCTTCTACCTAGTCAGCGATGGCTCTATTGCCCCGTATCGCTGGAGAGTGCGTTCACCTGAATTGCTCAATCTGACAGTATTACGCGAAATTAGCAGGGGTTGGAAAATTGCAGACCTTATGGCCATCTTTTCCAGTATTGATATTGCCCTGGGCGAGGTTGATAGATAATGAATCACTGGTATTACTTCGTCGACCTGTTTGCAAAAGTACGCACTACCTTTGTTGAATGGCTTCAGAGCGTTAATCTGCCCAGCTCACTGATAATCTTTATTGACAGCATTATCGGCATAACCCTTCTTATCCTCATCGTCTTCCCCGTAGTGATGCTATTCACCTGGATGGAGCGGCGGTTTATCGCCAGATTCCAGCTTCGTCCCGGACCTAACCGCTGTGGTCCACTTGGATTGTTCTATCCAATAGCGGATGGTATCAAGTTATTGACGAAGGAATTCATCATGCCTGCTAAAGGGGACAAGTTAATACACTGGATTGCTCCGGTGATACTGTTCTTCTCTGCCTTGATGATTTTCGCTGTGTTCCCCATCGGTAAAGGGGAAATGGGGGCCTTCTCTGACCTGAACATCGGCATCCTATACATAGTTGCCATCGGTTCTCTGGCGGTTATCGGAATATTTATGGCAGGATGGGGTTCTAACAACAAGTACTCATTGATAGGAGCGATGAGAGGTGTGGCACAGTTGATAAGCTACGAGGTGCCCATGGTGCTCGCCATCCTAGGAGTGGTGTTGATAGTAGGCTCACTGCAAATGAGTGAGCTCGTGAGCAAACAGACAGTACCCTTTATACTGCTACAGCCTCTGGGCTTCCTCATATACTTCATTGGCGCTATGACTGAGCTCAACCGCTCTCCTATGGATATGATTGAAGCGGACTCAGAGATAGTTGCCGGTTATTTCACCGAGTACTCGGGTATGAAGTTCGCCATGTTCTACATTGGTGAGTATATCAATACTCTGGCCGTCGCTATCATAGCAACAACGCTGTTCCTCAGCGGTTGGAAGGGGCCGTTCCTGCCAGTCTGGCTCTGGTTTGTGGTCAAAGTGCTAGCCGTATTTATGTTTATTCTGTGGACGCGTGCCACTCTGATCCGGCTTCGTATCGATCAGGTCATGGCCTTTTCGTGGAAGTTCCTACTCCCGCTGGCTTTGATTAACGTTTTCATTACTGCTGCCGAGGTTCTGGCATGGCAGGAGTGGATGAGCGGCTGGGAGAGCTTCCCCTGGCCATTCATATTCGTGAACTTTGCGATTGCAGGAGCGTTGATATTCCTGTGGTCGAAGCTATTCCTCAACTTAGGAGGGGGACGAATTGAAATCGGTCCCATTCGGGCAGGGTATAGCCAAGGGTATGGCGCTGACCCTCAAGCACCTATTTCGTAAGAAAGTTACGACACAGTTCCCAGAGAAGAGGCTTGAGACATCGCGCCGGATTCGCGGACAGCAGTTCGTGTGGAGAAGCGACCTGTGCACCGGTTGTGCCACCTGTGCCAAGAGCTGTCCTCATGGCATCATACACATCGAGACTTCTAAAAACGGCGGAAACAAGTACCTGGTGGATAAAATCGAATTCGATATCGGGCGTTGCATGTTCTGTGGCCTCTGTGTTGAGGCGTGCCCTTACAATGCCCTCTATATGGGACAGAGCTACGAGCAAGGTAGATACAGCCGGATATTGCTCTGGGCTGACAAGGAAACGGTGATGTCTCCGGATAATAAGATGAGTGCATACGGTCATCCCGAAATGGAAGCCGACATGCCGGAGCAAACACTACTTGTTTATGGACAGATATCAAAGGACACGGTAGGCAAAGATGATTGAACTGGCCTTCTGGATTCTGGCGCTGATTATGGTGGGTGCTGCACTGGCAGTGGTGCTGCTCCGCGATATCTTCCGCGCTGCCCTTCTCCTTATATTGTGCTTCTTCACTGTGGCAGGAATATATATCACTTTGAATGCAGACTTCCTGGCGGCAGTGCAGGTACTAATCTACGCAGGAGCCATTGGGATACTTCTGATATTCGCTATCATGCTGACGCGCAATTTGAAAGAAGGCAATCCTTTCAATAAGTTGAATAAACCAGCACTCATCCTGTCTCTGTTAGTTTTGGCAACAATTGTGGGAGTGGTCGTAACTACCAATTGGCCTACCGTATCAGATACCTCCGGGGCGATAACCATGCCAATCGACGAACCCACAACTGGCTATATTGCCAAGGCACTTTTCGATAGCAAAGTGGGATTCGTACTACCCTTCGAGATAGCGTCTGTGCTCCTGCTGGCAGCTCTAATAGGGGCTATAGTGCTGGTACGGGATAAAAATGGTAAGGGATAATAATAATGCATATTGGACTTGAGCACTATTTAATCCTGTCTGCGGTGCTGTTTTCCATCGGACTATACGGGGCGCTAGCCAAGCGCAACGCGGTAGTCATCCTTATGTGCATCGAACTTATGCTAAATGCAGTGAATATAGCTATGATTGCTTTCTCACGGTATCTGGCGCCCGATACAATCGTGCTTACGGGGCAGGTATTTGCTATCTTCATTATGACGGTGGCTGCCGCTGAGGCAGCGGTGGGTCTGGCGATAATAATCGCTATATATCGCAGCCGTCAGAGTGTGGATGTTGAGCAAGTAGATTCGATGAAGGGCTAACCAAAAATACGAATCTAGAGCGTTAAAAATGTGGTCTGAATTTAAAACTGTAAGCAATCTAATAACTGCCGAGATGTGGAAAGAGCTTTTCGAGGCTGAGGGAATCCCTACCAGGATTTTGCCCGAGGGCTCCGGTGTGGGAGAGAAAGCCAAATACAAGGTATTAGTGCCGGAGATCAAGAAACATCTGATAGCGGATATTCTAAGGAAGGTATAGTAGATGCTGCCTGAATCTGTTTTGTGGGCCATATTCCTACTGCCTCTGTTCTCACTTATTTTTATCTCTCTGATATTAAGGCCCTTCTTTAATAACCATCCTAAGCTAAGCGGTTATACCATTATCGCCTGTCTGGCCGCTGCCCTGGGCCTCTCAATCTGGGTATTGACCAGCAGCGACCAGTTCCCCATAGAAAGCACGGTTGAATGGGCCGTAGTCGGCAACTTCAATATAAGCCTGGGCTTTGCAGCGGACAACCTCACCGCGATAATGCTCATCGTAGTCACCGGCGTAAGCCTGATGGTGCAAATCTATTCTCAGGGATACATGAAGGGCGACCCCGGGTACCACCGCTACTTCGCCTGGATGTCGCTGTTCACAGCATCAATGTTAGGCTTGGTGCTCGCTTCTAATTTGCTGCTGGTCTATGTATTCTGGGAGGGCGTCGGCCTCGGTTCCTACCTGCTTATCGGATTCTGGTTCCACAGACCCTCGGCAGCAGCCGCAGCCAAGAAGGCGTTTATTGTTACACGATTCGGTGATTTCGGGTTCCTCATTGGAATCCTTATTCTCTATTTCACTTATGGCACATTCAATATAGCCGAACTCAACCAAATGGCCGTAGCAGGATTGCTCGGTGGCACAACTCTTACCCTGGCGATGCTGGGAATCTTCTCAGGTGCTGCGGGCAAATCAGCGCAGTTCCCGCTGCATGTATGGTTGCCCGACGCTATGGAAGGCCCCACACCGGTCAGTTCTTTGATTCATGCCGCTACCATGGTCGCTGCCGGCGTGTACCTGGTTGCTCGAACACTGCCCATGTTTGCAAGCTCCGAGACAGCGGTAACAATGGTAGCAGTTATCGGAGGCTTCACAGCCATCTTTGCCGCCAGCATGGGACTGGTGATGAACGATATCAAGAGAGTTCTTGCTTACTCCACTATCAGCCAGTTGGGCTACATGATGCTCGGTTTAGGTACAGTAGGCGTAGCTGTAGCAAAGGGGTACCTAACTTACGAAGAAGGGATGGGGCTAGGTATAGCGGTCGGCATTTTCCATCTCTTTACCCATGCCTTCTTCAAGTGTCTGCTCTTCCTGGGCGCAGGCAGCGCTAATCATGCTACCGGTACCTTCGATATGCGCCTGATGGGAGGCTTGCGTAAATATATGCCCTGGACTTTTGCCACCTTCCTCGTGGGATCGCTCGCTCTCGCTGGAATCTGGCCTCTAGCCGGCTTCTGGAGCAAGGACCTGATCTTGCTCAATGCATGGGAGCATACTCCCATCCTGTTCTGGCTGGCGATGATCACTGTGTTCATGACTGCCTTCTACATGTTCAGAGTAATATTTATGACATTCGGCGGGAAATACCGCGGCGGTGATGTGGGCCACAGCGGGCATAGCAGCCATGGCGGAAATGACTCCCACGGGGAGCCTCATGAGTCCCCGCTGGTGATGCTCTTCCCCATGGTCATTCTAGCCCTGTTCGCTATCGGAGCCGGTTGGAGCTTCTGGGCAGGCGGTGCCGCCAAGTTCCTCGGCGAAGGTTCATACGCCGGCCTTCCCGGTGCTCCTTGGGAACCGCACGCGTTCTTCGCTCTATTCAGCAAGGCAGTAGAAGAGCCCTTGCCTTTGATTGCTCTTGCGGTAGCTCTAGGAGGCATCCTACTTGCTTACGCGATATACAGCGCAAAGTGGATTTCATCGGAAAAGATAGGCCAAATATTTGCTCCCGTATATACGCTGCTTTCCCGCAAATACTTCATGGATGAGCTTTATGAACAGGTGATTGTGGTTCGAGTGCTTGTAAATGGGATATTTCGCCAAATACAACTGTTTGACACCTATGTGGTCGATGGGATTGTAAATGGCATGGGTAAGATAACAGTGAAAGCAAGCGGCATCTTGCGCAGGTCACAAACAGGCCAGCTTCAGGGATACGGCCTGGCAATCGTGGTGGGCATAGTGATTATAATGGCAGTTTTCTTTGCCTATAGATAAATAATTGCGACAGGAGCCGATGGTTTGAATATTGAGTCAATTCACCCTCTAACGATAATTCTGTTCCTCCCGACAGTCGGTGCGATCCTAATAGCCCTGTTTGCGAAACAGCCAAGAACAGCTAAGCTCACCGCTGCTATCTTTACTTTCATTCCTTTCGCCCTTTCAGTGGCGCTGTTTGTCATTTTCGACCGCAACGGCGGTCTCCAGTTTGTAGAGCAGGCGCAGTGGATCAGCTCAATCAACGCTAAGTATCACCTCGGAGTCGATGGCCTGAGCTTGCCCATGGTAATACTTACCACCTTCCTGGGATTTGTCGCTGTTTTTGTCTCATGGAAAATCAACCTGAGGACAAAGGAATATTTCGCCTGGCTTTTGATATTGGAAACTGGTATTCTGGGCGTCTTTATGTCTCTGGATCTTTTACTCTTCTTCCTCTTCTGGGAAGTGGAGCTTATCCCCATGTATATGTTGATCTCCATTTGGGGAACTCCGCCTCCTCTTGGGAGAAAAGAGTATTCTGCGATAAAGTTTGTAATATACACACTGTTCGGCAGCGCCTTCATGCTGGCTGGTATACTAACCCTCTACTATTCTGCCTCCCCGCACACATTCAGCATGGTGGATATAGCCGGTGGGAATGCTCAGCTAATACCGGTCATCCCTCTGTCAGCGATATTCTTCTTGATTTTCATTGCCTTCGCAATCAAACTGCCTGTATTTCCGCTGCATACATGGCTGCCTGATGCTCATACCGATGCTCCCACTGCGGTAAGCGTGATCTTGGCCGGTGTGCTCCTCAAGATGGGTGCTTACGGAATGATCCGTCTAGTGGCTGGATTCGGCGGTGGCGGCCTCGTTCCGGGGGTAGCCGAACATTATACCGCTATCCTCGCTGCTTTCGCTGTAGTGAGCGTGTTATATGGTGCAGCGGCGACTATAAGGCAAACAGACTTAAAGAGGCTGATCGCATATAGCTCGGTCAGCCATATGGGTTTCGTTCTCCTGGGGATAGTCGCTCTGAAACAGCTGAGCCTCACCGGAGCCACATTACAGATGTTCAGCCATGGTCTCATCACAGGCCTGCTATTCGCTATGGTGGGCCTGGTTTACGATAAAACTCATAAGCGCGAGATACCCAAGCTCGGAGGTCTGGCGAGGCAAATGCCGGTTATTGCCGTGGTCTTCAGCATAGCAGGACTGGCAGCGCTGGGATTGCCAGTCACCATAGGATTTATTGCTGAATTCACAGTGTTTGTGGGAAGCTTTGGCACAACCGCCTTTGCTGCATCTCAGACCTATGTAGTGCTGGCAGTTTTTGGAATAGTATTGGGCGCTGGATACATTCTGTGGATGCTGGAAAGGGTATTCTACAGAGAACCCAGAGAAGAATTCAAGGATGTAAAAGATGCCGATAATATGGAGAAAGCTTACATCTTCGCCTTTGTGGTATTGATAATACTCTTCGGAGTCTATCCGAGGCTATTACTGGATGTTATAGGACCTGTATTCAGTAGATGGGGCTAAATTGTCCAAGTTGGGGGTAAATAATTGAATTTCTGGTTAGTGTCTCCTGAGTTGAGCCTTTGTGGAATCGCCTTAGTGGTGATTTTACTTGACCTTGTTATAGAAAAGAAGAAGATACTGGCCGGTATAAGCGTAGCTCTACTGGCAATTCCTATAGCCTTCATTATCGCCCTCTGGGGAGAAAAACAAAGCTCGTTCAACGGAATGCTGATAGTGGACGAGTTCAGCTTATTCTTCAAATTCCTCCTGGTTGGCATAGCAGCCCTGGTTATCATCTCGTCAATGGACTATGTGAGAAAATTCGCCCGTTTCCAGGGAGAATACTACGCCTTGGTGCTGTTCTCCACCGTAGGCCTGATGCTGATGGCAGGCACCGGTGAGCTTATATCAATCTATGTAGCTCTGGAACTTTCCAGCATTTCCCTATACGCTCTGGTGGCCTTCCTTAAAGACAAGAAATCGAGTGAGGCCGGGTTGAAGTACATGATTCTGGGGGCAATAAGCTCGGCGGTGCTGCTCTTCGGCATGGCTTTTGTCTTCGGACTCACCGGGACCACCCAACTCGACCAGATAGTGGACAAGGTAGCGGCATTAACATCGAGCGGACAGCTCTGGGATAGCCCGGCGTTGCTGTTGGGCATCATTTTCCTGGTTGCGGGCTTCGGATTCAAAATCGCATCTGTGCCTTTCCAGATGTGGGTCCCCGACGTATATGAGGGTGCTCCCACTCCTATAACCGCTTACCTATCTGTAGCAAGCAAGGCTGCCGGATTTGCAGTGATTCTCAGGGTTTTCTACACCGCATTCGGAACCCCGCTGCTGAGTGAGAACTGGGGGATGATATTCGCTGTGCTCGGCGCCATATCCATGACTTTAGGCAATGTAGTCGCTATAGCGCAGACCAATATAAAGAGAATGCTGGCATACTCAAGCATAGCTAATGCGGGCTACCTCATGGTAGGGTTAGCTGCTGTAAGTTCTCTGGGTAGAAGCGGCATACTGTTCTTCCTGGCCAGCTATGCCCTGGCTAATCTGGGAGCATTCATCGCTATCATCGCTATCTCCAACAAGACCGGTAGCGATGAAATTGCTGACTATTCAGGCATGGGTCGGAGAGCGCCTGCGTTAGCTCTAATTCTAACGATCTGTCTAGTTTCCCTCATCGGGATACCGCCTACAGGAGGGTTCATAGCAAAATTCTACATATTCAACGCGGCGATACAACACGACCTGCTGTGGCTGGTAATCATAGCTGTCCTCAATTCTGTCATCTCCGCATACTACTACCTGAGGGTAGTCAAAGTAATGTACACTGGAGAAGCAGCATCCGAAGAAGCAGTGCCTTCCTCCATTCCCCTGCGAGCCGCCTTGACTATCACGTCCCTCGGCGTTCTTCTCCTTGGCATTTATCCCTGGGTTGTGCTTAGACTGGCTGAGGCTGCAGTAACCATGTTCTCGCCTTAGCCCCCCGGGGTATCTACTGTCATGCTGGAGCGTAGCGAAGCATCTCAGGGTGGGGTAAATTAGCTTCCCTGTCTTAGACAACTGGCTCATTTCGCGGGAAGCTCCTAACAAACCTGCTGTTGCCACTTTGCTGCTGCCGCTTTATGATTTGGCCGGAGAAAATAAAATGCTGAAAATCCAGTTGAGCATACGGATTGAAAAGCCATTCGTCGGCCTTGTTTCTAAGCAGTGGCTCAGGAGAGCAGTGAAGCTTACCCTTGCCCACGCAGGCATAGGCTCACCGGTAGAGCTCGGGCTGGTGATTGCCGGTGATGAAACTGTTCACGAACTCAATCGAAGTTACCGCAGTGTGGATAGTACCACCGATGTCATAGCGTTCGCCCTCTCTGAGCGAGGTGCAAAAGCTGAGCCCTTCGTCACGCCTCCCGATGACGTTATCCACCTTGGCGAGGTAATTATCTCCTATCCTCAGGCGAAGAGACAAGCGGACGAGCAACGTCATCCCTTGGAGAGCGAGCTAGCGCTTCTGGTTGCTCATGGAGTGTTGCATCTATTAGGATATGACCATGAGCTTCCGGAGCAAGGGGAAAAGATGAGGGCTATCGAGTCCAAGGTCCTGGATGCCATTAAAACAAAATAGTGCAATTTGATATACTTCCATTTGGCAACCATGCGGTGTAGAATATGTCAAAAGATTTCGCCTGCGAGTGAAATGTAGGGGCGCACAGCTGTGCGTCCTCCGTGCCTTGTGTCATTCTGAGCTTCAGCGAAGAATCTCGTTCCTCCACGTAGGGGCACAGCATGCTGTGCCCTGTAGGGGCGACCAGCGGTCGCCCCATTTTTTTTGCAAAGCCCCAAACCAGATTCCGAC
>Ga0315281_10008665_pt1 | contig 14208 bp, 21 predicted proteins | sample YL17G07_0_MG_FD_204540 | JGI IMG/M metagenome (GOLD analysis project Ga0315281, IMG submission 204540) | Sediment microbial communities from Yellowstone Lake, YNP, Wyoming, USA - YL17G07_0 | ecosystem: Environmental > Aquatic > Freshwater > Lake > Sediment | place: USA: Wyoming | collected...
CCCCCTTTACCGGTTTGGGATGAGGAAGGTGCAACGGTCAGTGGCACAGGCGTCCTCGCCTGTAGCCCACTTTCTCGTTCCCAAGCTCCTGCTTGGGAACGCAATTTTTACCCCAAGCTTTGCTTGGGGACCTCTTCTCTCTGCCGGGCGCCGGCATCACCGGGACGCCGGCGGGATCAAGAGCACCGGACACGGGGCCAGGCGGGAGACGTTGTGGGCCACGCTGCCCAGAAAAAGCTCCTTGATAAATCCTTTCCCCTGGGTGCCCATGACGATCAGGGAGATGTCCTGGGATTCCAAGACCTGGAGAATGGCCGGCAGGGGGCGGCCCGGATCAAAGACCGGCTGCACCTTAGGAATCGCGGCGCCTTTCAGCGCCTCCGTCCAGGCTGCCAGGGAATCCCGGGCCTTGGCTACCGCCATCTCCTGGTAGCCCGGCGGGTAGGCCTCCCCTCCAGGCACATCCAGGGCGTGAAGCAGGGTAACCTGGGCCAAGCCTTTGGCCGCCAGGCGTTCCACATATTCCAGGGCCCGGGACGAGATTTCCGAAAAGTCCGTGGGCAAGAGCACGTGGCGGAGCACTTCGGCGCAATAGATTTCACACGAGCCCGGTTGTGCCGGCACCTTTAATCTCACATTGAGCAGCAATACGGGATACTGGGCATGATGCAACACCGCACAGGTAAAGCACCCCAGCACCTCTTCCCGCCAGAGCGATTGGCCGTGGGAGCCCAACACGATGAGATCGGCGCAATGGCGACAGGCTACGTCGTTTAATGAATCAGCCGGCAGGCCCACGGGGATCTCCACCGTCACTTGCAGCCCCTGGGCCTCCAGTTGCCGCTGCTGCGCCTCCAGTTTGGGCCGGGCCTCGGCCTCGATCATGCCTTCCATCCCGCTCATGAACTTGACGCTGATCACGTAGGTCAAGATTACCTGGGAACATCCCAAGGCTTTAAATTCACCGGCGCAAGCCATAACTTCATCCCAGGCCGGGGACAGGTCGGTGGCCAGGACAATGCGCTCGAACATCTCTTAACTCCTTCTTGGACGAAGGTTTATCCTTCGTCCCAAGCGTGGCTGTGGTTTTCGACTACCGATACTCTCCCCGCAAGCCCAGCGCTTAAATTCCAGGCAGGGCACCCTGGCCCCTTTTTGAGGTCAGCGTTGCGCCGGCGGAATCAACAGCACCGGGCAGGTCGCCAATCGGCAAACATTATGGGCCACGCTGCCCAGAAAAAGCTCCTTGATAAATCCTTTCCCCTGGGTACCCATGACGATTAAGGAAATATCTTGAGATTCCAAAACCCGGAGAATGGCCGGCAGGGGATGCCCCCGGTCGAAACGGTCATTAACTACCGGGACCCCACCTTTCAGGAGGCGCTGCTGCCATTGCTCCAGCAAGACCCGGGCCGCTTCCTCGGCGATCTCCTGAGAGCCCTGGGGATAAACTTCACCTCCCGGCATATCCAGGGTGTGGAGCAGGGTCGCCTGGCCTATTCCCTTTGTCGCCAAAATCTCTACGAACTCACCGGCCCGCACCCCTATTTCGGAAAAATCGATAGGCCAGAGGATATGGCGCAGCAGCGAGTCGCAATGCAGGCGGCAGGTGCCCGCTTCCTGCTCCTTTTTAACCCGCACGTTAATGAGCAAAGTTGGGTACCTAATATGGTGCAGCACCGCAGAGGTAAAGCACCCCAGCACCGCCTCCCGCCAAAGAGCGGTGCCGTGGGAGCCCACCACGATGAGATCGGCGCCATAGCGACCGGCTATGTCGTTCAAAGAAGAGGCCGGCAACCCAATGGGCATTTCCACTTCTACCTGAAATCCCTGGGCTACCAGCTGCCGCTGCTGCGCTTCCAGCTTGGGTCGGACATCGGCCCGCAGCATTTCTTCCAACCCCAACGGGAATCTGGTCACGATTACTTTGGTCAAGATCACCTGGGAACACCCCAGGGCCTTAAATTCTCCGGCGCAGGCCACAACTTCATCCCAGGCGGGTGACAGGTCGGTGGCCAGGACAATGCGCTCGAACATCTCTCAACTCCTTCTTGGACGAAGGTTATCCGTCTGGTCTCCGGTTTTACTGCGCTGGTTTCGGGGGATGCATGGTCTCATGGACGCAGGTGGGGCAATAGTACACTTCCTGGTCCCCTTGCCGGGCTCTGAAAAGCGGGTCGGAGCTTCCCTCCAGGCCGCAGACGGCGCACACCAGGGGCATAAAATACTTCTGTCGGAACCGCAAGGCCACGTTCACCAGGCTGATGAGGACCGGGACCTCTACTAAAGGGCCGATGACCGCGGCAAAGGCCTCGCCGGACTGGAGCCCGAAGACCGCCACGGCTACCGCGATGGCCAGCTCAAAGTTATTGCTGGCGGCGGTAAACGACAGGGTGGCGGAAATGCGATAGTCCGCCCCTGCCTTGGCCGACATATAAAACGTGACAAAGAACATGACGAAGAAATAGATGGACAGAGGTATGGCGATGCGCACCACGTCCAGGGGAAGTTCCACGATATACTCGCCCTTGAGGGAGAACATCACCACAATGGTGAACAAGAGGGCGATGAGGGTGATAGGACTGATCTTGGGCATGAATTTTTCTTCATACCATTTAAGGCCCTTGCGCTTGACCAAAAAGAACCGGGTAAACATGCCACCGAAGAAAGGGATGCCCAGGTAGATCAACACGCTTTCGGCCACTTGCAAAATGGTCACTTGGACTTTCAGGCCGGAGGCGATGCCCAGCCAGGTGGGCAGCACCGTGACAAAAATATAAGCGTAGATGGAGAAAAAGAGCATTTGGAAGATGGAGTTGAAGGCCACCAGGCCGGCGCAATATTCCGTATCTCCCTGGGCCAGGTCGTTCCAGACGATGACCATGGCGATGCAGCGGGCCAGGCCGATGATGATCAACCCCACCATGTACTCCGGATAGCCCCGGAGAAAGGTGATGGCCAACAGAAACATGAGAACAGGGCCGATCACCCAGTTCTGGATTAAGGACAGGGCCAGGACCTTGAAGTTTTTGAAGACCTGGGGCAATTCCTCGTAGCGCACCTTGGCCAGGGGCGGATACATCATCAAAATCAGGCCGATGGCGATGGGAATGTTGGTGGTGCCCACCTGGAAGTACGTCAAACCCTTGGTGAAGGGTGGGATGAAGTACCCTAAAGCTACGCCCCCGGCCATGGTCAAGAAAATCCACAGGGTCAGGAAGCGTTCCACAAAACCGAGACGCCTGGCAACGGTGGCGGTCATAAGTGCTCCTTCTCTTTGATATCTGTATAACCGTTTTTATAAGTATTTATAGGTAAAAAATTATTAGCTCCCAGGCAGCCTTCCCGGCGACCTCTTCTGACCGGCGTTCGGCCCCTGGGCGCATTTAGAGTGCTGTTTGGCCGCCAGGCAGCGTTGCAAATTCCCCCGCAGAGCCTGGGCTTCGGGCTGGGACGCCACCATTTCCTCCAGGAGTTTGAGCAGCTTTTCTCCCGAGCTGCCGGGGGCAATGCTCAGCCGGTAATTCATCCATACCCCGTCCCGGCGGTCCGTGACCCAGCCCAGGTGATAGAGATAGCGCAGGTGCCGGGAGGCCTTGGATTGGGTGATGCCCAGGACGTCGATAACATCGCAGACGCAGAGCTCTGCCACCCCTGACAAGAGCCAGAGAATTTTCAGGCGGGTTTCATCCGCCAGGGATTTGAAGAATCGGGCCTCCGCTCTCATAATGCTTCTTTATATCCGGTTAAGCGAATAGTCAAGATAAAATTTTTCTAAAATGCAAAACCATAAGGAATGATCATCTTTTCAGGAACACTGGCAGGCCGCGGCGCCCTCGGAGGCGGCGCGGTCCTGGCTCTGCCCCTTGGCCGCCAGGCGCTGCTCCAACCGGTCCTTGAGGGCCTGGGCCTCGGGGCGGGAGCCCAGGATGTCCGCCAGCAACTTTAGCTGCTTGGCCTCCGGGCTGCCGGGGGCGACGCTCAGCCGGTAATTCATCCACACCCCGGCCCGGCGGTCCGTGACCCAGCCCAGGTGATAGAGATAGCGCAGGTGCCGGGAGGCCTTGGACTGGGTGATGGACAGGACCCCCATGATATCGCACACGCAGAGCTCCTCTCTCGCCATCAGCAGCCAGAGAATCTTCAGGCGGGTTTCATCGGCCAGAGACTTAAAAAGTTGGGCTTCAGTTTTCATAAATTTTTTATAACCGGATAACCGGATATTGTCAATGGAATTTTAATTGTTATCTTACAAAAAATCTGGGGAGCAACTGATCCTCGTGGTAACCAGCGCGGCCCACCACGGAGGAGGAAATCAATAACATCTTCCGGGAAGAAGCGGCCGGCCCCCGCTATCGGGGCGTCCTGGGGGTGGCGGAAGATCCAGGAACCGCGGTGACGCCGTACCGCTTAGCTTCCTCAACGCCCTGGCCCTGGTTCAGGTTATAAATGGTGACTTCGCAGTCCGGGCAGGCGGTGGCCTTAACCAGGTCTACCAGATCGGTGCAGACCGGGCAGCCCGCGGTAAAAACCTCGACTTTCCTTTTAGCCATATATTTCACCTCCTTTCTCTCCTGTATGCCCGCCATCCGCTCCCAAATGGGGCAAAGGTCAAGACTCCCGGCTCCGGGACAACTCTCAGCCAACTCGACGAGAGCGGCTTTCATGACTTCCAGCTCCATGATCTTGAGTTCGATTTGGGCAATCTTGCGCCTGGCCAGTTCCAAAATTTCTGAGCAGCCGATCTCGCCTTCCCGGCCGAGAAAAAGCAACTCGGCGATTTCCTTCAGGGAGAACCCTAGCCTTTGGGCCCCCTTAATAAAACGCACCTGTTTTACGGCTTCGGCGGGGTATCTGCGGTAACCCTCCTCAGGCTTGGGCGGTCTGCGCAGCAACCCCTGGCGCTCATAAAAGCGGATGGTCTCGACGTTAACGCCCGCAGCCCGGGCCAGAGCCCCAATGGTTAATCCTTTCATCATTTCGCCCTCTGGTTGAAGTATAAATTCCGTACCTTAGTACGGAGTCAATAAGCTTAAAGAATTTTTTCAAAAAAATTTTATCCGCGCCGGATTTGTGGTTGTCGAGGGTTTTATATGATATAAACCGGATACCCGGTTATAAAGGAATAAGGAGGTTAAGGGAATGACTGCTGAAAGCGCCATGAGGAACTTCTGTAAGTTTATCAGCCTGATCGGTTTCCTCACTTTTTTCCTGGCGGCTACGGCGGCCTGGGCCCAGCCCGGCATGGGGCCGGGAGGCGGCCAGGGCCGCGGTTGGGGCGCCGGCGATCCCTACAGCCGGATGTATGATCCCAAAGCCGTGGAGACTCTCAGCGGCGAGGTGGTGAAGGTGGAAAAATTCACCCCCGGGAAGAGAATGTCTTATGGGGTGCATTTCACTCTGAAGACCGAAAAAGAAACCATCCCGGTCCACCTGGGGCCCAGCTGGTACCTGGAAAAGCAACCCGTGACCTTGGCCCCCGGAGATAAGGTGGAGGTCACCGGCTCTCGGGTCACCTACCAGGGAAAACCAACCATCATCGCCGGGGAAGTGAAAAAAGGCGAACAGGTCCTGAAGCTGCGGGACGCCGCCGGGGTCCCGGCCTGGGCCGGCCAAGGCCGGCGGTAATTAGGCCGTTAACCAGGGAAATACACTCCGAGTCAGGGTCGGCGAGGACAGCAGTCGACCCTGTTCTCAATCCGCGCCCAAGGGGCGAAGAAAAATGAAATATCCGGAAAAGTTGACCCGAACCGCCGGTTTTGCTTTCTTGCGCTGTTATATATGCAGGAAACCGATTATCCGCATGTTAAGGATTAGGAGGGGAAAGCAAACCATGAAAAAGCCCGGCTTCCTATGCCTTGTGACTATCGGGGTTTTAATCCTGATGTCCGCTATATCCTCATCATGGGCCCAGAGTGGGAGGCACCTCCATTACAGCACGCTTTTCAACCCCAGGACCGTGGGCACCGTCTCCGGTGAAGTGCTGCGGGTGGAGCAGGCCCGCTCCGGCAGCGGCAAGGATTACTGTGTCCATGCCCTGCTCAAGACCCCCCGGGGACAAATCACGGCGATCCTGGCGCCCCAGGGTTACCTGGAGGAGCATGGGCTCACCATTGCTCCCAGGGACCGGTTGACGGTCACAGGCTCCTTGATCTCGATCCTCAACAAACCTTTTCTCCTGGTCATGGATGTGAGCGGCGACCGTACCATGAAGCTCAGGGAAGCCAGCGGCCGCCCGGCCTGGGCGGTGGGCGAGGACTGGCACATTCATTGAGCGGCGGCAAATGCGGCATGGCGGGAAGGATTTACTATTAACCGCGGCGACGGCCGTCGCCTTGAGCGTTTTTGAGGTTAACCTCTGATGGATAGTACCGGCAATAGCCGGCCTCTCCCTGCTTAGGTTCTAGACCAGGGAGGCAATTGACCAGAAAATGCCGGATCATACTCTCATGGTGGAGATTGGGAATGCTGTTACCAAGGAAAGGCTGGAAGCTGATTTTCCTCATCGTCGGCGCGACGATGTTATGGGTAGGCTGGACCGCCGCCGCCGAGAAGGATTACCAGGCCCTGAGTCTGGAAGATTGCCAGGCCATCGCCCGGCGACAGAACCCGGTCCTGGCTGCCAGCCGGGAGAAAATCCAGGAGCTGGTGGCGGATTACCAGGCGGCCCGGTCCAAGTTCTTTCCTCGCCTGGTATTAACCTCCTTCTATGATCGGCAGCCCCCCAACCGTTTCCTTCCGGGAGGGACCTCTTTCGCTAATCTGGATCAATTCAAGAGGGAAGGATACACCGCGGTCACCGGCAAGCAGATCATCTTCGACGGCCTGAAGACTTATTACAATACCCAGGCCGCCAAGACCGGCACGCAAGCGCAGAAACAGGAAGTCTGGCGGACGGCAGACGAAGTGGCCTTTACGGTGAGTGAGGCTTTTTACCGTCTGATCGAGGCCAAGGAGAATTTGCAGGTCGCCCAGGAGGCCTTACAGCAGCGCCAGGAATTCGCCAGGCTCACCAATGCCTTTTTCCAGGCCGGCAAAGTCACCCACCTGGATTCGTTCCGGGCCCAATCCCAGGTCTCCGAAGCGGAGCAGGCGGTAGTGGAAGGCCAAAATACGGTGCGCCTGGCCCGGGAAATCCTGGCCCGCACCATGGGGTTGAATGAACAGGTGCAGGTGGATATCCGGGGCCGGCTACCTGAGAAGTTTGTGGCGGCCGGCGAGGTCAACTCCTTGTGGCAGGAAACCCTCAAAACCAATCCGGAGATCAAGCGGCTCGATTTGGAAATCGCCCAAAGCCAGACCTTGATCAAAGTCGCCCGGGGCAGCTACTTCCCGGAAGTCAGCCTGCAGGCGGCCAGCGACGTGCGCCACCGGGACCTGGGTGGCACCAAGCCGGAATGGCTGGCCGGGGTCTTCATGGAGTATCCCTTCTTCGAAGGCGGGCTGACCAAGGCCCAGGTGGCCAAGGCCTCTTCCCAGAGCCTGCAATTATTGGAGAAAAAGCGGGATCGTCTGAACGGCCTCAAGGTGGACCTGACCACTGCCTGGAAAGACCAGGAGAACGCCCGCCAGGGAGTGGTCACCTCCAGGCAGACCGTGGCCACCAATGAAGAAGCGTATGCCAGCGCCCAGGCCCTGTACCGCCACGGCAAGGCCATCGGCCTGGACGTGCTCCAAGCCCAGGTGGACCTCACCGGTTCCCGCTTCAATCTTATCCGCTACGCCGTGGCCTATGAAATCGCCCGGGCCCGGATCAAACAAATCACCGGCTCAGGTCAATCGGAGTCTCATCAGCTAAGCAAGAGCGGGGGGCAAGAATAGTGAAATTACCTGGCGGCAAGAGAACTGTGGTGGTGGCCATCGGCATCCTCATCATTATCTTCGGGGCCTATCGCCTCTTCTGGTATCGCCCGGCGGTGCCGGTGATGGTGGTAAAAAAGGGGGAAGTCCAGGGCCAGGTGCATGGGCCGGGCACGGTGCAGTCCAAGGTCCCCGTGACGGTGAGCGCCAAGATCACCGGCATCCTGGAAAAGCTCTTTGCCGATCAAGGGGACCGGGTGGAAAAGGGACGGCTCCTGGCGCAGCTGGACGCGCTGGAGCTGAGAGCCCGGGCCATCGCGGCTCACGCCGTCAAGAATCGAGCCCAGCGAGACCTGGCCCGGGGGCGGGCCGATCTGCTCAAGGCCCAGGCCAACCAGGGTTTGGCGCAAAGCAATTACCAGCGGGACCTGGAGGTCTTCAAACCCGGCTATATTTCCCAGGCGGCTTTTGACACCACCAAGGCGCAGTTGCGGGTGGCCGAAAGCGAAGTCGCGGCCACGCAGGCCACGGTGACGGCCCTGGAGGCGGCGGTCAAGCAAGCGGAATCGGAAACCCAGGCCGCCGAAGCGGTGCAGGGCTACACCCGCATCCTGGCTCCCATGGACGGCTTGATCACGGTGCGCAAGGCGGAGATAGGGAATACCATAACCCCGGGGACCCCCATCTTTCAGATGGTGGACCTGGACCTGATCTGGGTGGCCGCCTGGATTGATGAAACTATGGTGGCGCAGTTGCGACCGGGGCAAAAGGCCGCCATCAAACTGCGCTCCGGGCGCGTCTTTGCGGGTGAGGTCACCCGGCTGAACAAAGAGGCTGACACCGTCACCCGGGAGTTGGAAGTGGACGTGAAATTCGCCCAACTGCCCGAACCCCTGGTCATCGGCGAAGAGGCCGAAGTGGTGGAGATTAACACCGGGTATGAGACCGGTCCGGCGGCGCCTGTTTCCGCGGTCTTCGAACGCGACGGCCATAAAGGGGTGTTGGTGGTGGAGCGGGGAGAAACGGTTTATCGGGAAATCCTCCCGGGATTCCAAGACGGCAAACTCATGGCGGTCCGGCAAGGCCTGAAAGAGGGCGACCTGGTGGTCATCAATCCCGTTGGCCTGGAAGCGGGGGAAAAGGTGCGCCCCCGGGTCATCGCGCCAGAAGCCGGGAGCAAGTGATGGATCTGGCCATCCAGGACATCAAGCAGCACAAGGGGCGGTTCCTGGCCACCGCCATCGGCGTGGGGCTGCTGTTCGCCGTGGTCCTGTCGTATAACGGCATCTATCGGGGCTTCCTGTTTGAAGGGCTCTCTTTCATCAAGACCACCAATCCGGACCTCTGGGTGGTGGAGCGCTATCGGGGCGGCCCCATCAATGAGGAGTCCATCGTGCCGGAGTTCTTTCATTACAGCGTCGCCGCCATTGCCGGGGTGGCCAAGGCCAGCCCCATCATTTTCTTTCCGGTGGAAAGAGAGATCCTGGGGAAAAAACGGCGCTTCGCCATTGTCGGCTATTATGTTTTCGATGGCCTGGGAGGGCCGCAGAAATTCGCGGCCGGCCGGGGAATCAGGCGGGCTCATTACGAAATGGTGGCGCATCAGAAACTGGGGGTGCAGGTGGGGGACCGGGTGCGCCTGGGTCTGCACACTTACACCGTGGTGGGCCTGACTGCCGAGGGCAGCACCCCGGATGGGGACCCCCTGGTGTATCTCTCTTTGCCCGACGCCCAGGAAGTGCTGTTTCAACGAGACAACGAAGAAATCCGCAACCAGAGGGAACGGTTGTTGCGCAGCCTGACCACCCCGGGGGCTTTTCCCCCCCTGGAAGCCGCAAAGTACCTGCCCCGCCTGCTCCCCGACACGCACCTGGCCAACGCCATCGCGGTCAAATTGGCCCCGGGAGCCGATGCCGCCGCGGTCGCCCGGCAGATCGAAAAATGGCTCTATCTTTCGGTCTATACCACCGACCAGCAGATAGAATTGATGTTGAAGGGGCGGTTGGCCAAAGCCAAGGCGCAGACCCTGCTCTTCCGCATTATCCTCTTCATCGTCTCCATAGTGATTATTTCCCTGGTCATCTATACCCTCACCCTGGAGAAGATCCGCACCATTGCCGTCATGAAACTTATAGGCGCCCCGAACCGGGTAATCATCCGCATGGTATTGGAGGAATCCTTCATCTTGACCTCTGGCAGCTTTATTTTCGGGCTGGTGCTGATCCATAACACCTACCAGGTGTTTCCCCGACTCGTGGTATTGCGGGCCGGCGACGATTTTATCACCTTCTTGATCGCCCTGCTGGGAGCCATCCTGGCCAGCGGCCTGGGGGTCTGGCACGCCTTGAAAACCGAACCCCAACTTGCCCTGGGGGAACAGTAATGGATGTCCTCAAGATAGAAGGCCTGAGTAAGATCTTCGGCTCCGGGCGGCTGGAGGTGCGGGCCCTGGAGGATATCAGTCTGACCGTATCCGCCGGGGAACTGGCGGCCTTGATGGGACCCAGCGGCTCCGGGAAGACCACACTGCTTCTTTGCGTCAGCCTGATCCTGGAGCCCACCCGGGGAAAAATCATCTTTGACGGCGAGACCATTTATCACGACGGCTGGTCCGGGGTGGACATGCGGCGCCAGCGCCGGGAAAAAATCGGTTTCGTTTTTCAGTCCGCCAATCTCATCCCCTTCCTCACCGCCAGGCTGAATGTGGCCTTTCCCATGACGCTGGTGGGGGTGGAGGAAAAAGCGGCGGAAGCCCGGGCCATGGAACTCCTGGAATACCTGGAGGTGGGCGAGCGGGCCGACAATCTGCCGGCCCTCCTCTCCGGGGGCGAACAGCAGCGGGTGGCCATCGCCCGTGCCCTGGCCAATCAGCCCAAGTTAATCCTGGCCGATGAGCCCACCGCCTCCCTGGACACTCAAAGAGGCAAAAAGGTGATGGAGTTATTGGGCAAGGTCGCCCGGGAGAGACAGACCGCAGTGATCGCCGTCACTCACGACGCCCGCATGATCGAGGGGTTCGATGTGGTGTACCACCTGCAAGACGGGCGACTGAATCACCGGCAATAAGTGGGACGAGGGGATTGCCGCCCTGTTTGCCGATCCCGGAAGGGCAAACAGATGCTGGGAAATTCTCAGCCCAGATGGGATTTCAACCCCAGGTTTTCCTGTTGCTCCAAGCGCTTGACAAACTCTTTGAGCAGCTTCAGCGCTTCCCCGCCGTCCTTGTCCATGACGGCGCTCTTCATGCGGATAAATTCGCCCTCTGTTATGGTCACTACGAGATTTTTTTCCATAAAATCTTCCCATTTTCTTGTGCGAAATCCATGTTGATTTTTTATGCCCTCAAACCCTACCGAAGCTGGATGAACATACTCAAGGCTTTTTCTGGCCTTCGCGCCGCTCGGCGATAAACTCCGGCATCTTGCCCCGTTCCAGTTCAAAAACGGGCCGACAATGAGGCCTGCTGGCGGCATCCGCTTTCTTCTTGATCACGCTGGCCAGAAAATCCAGGGCCTGGTCTTTGTCTTCATCCAGCAAGATGGCAGTGAGCTGGAACATATCTTCCGGATAGAGGGTGATGACGGTATGTTCCTTCAACATAAATACCCCTCCCTGCCATGGGTTTCTTCTAAGGTAATTTGAACCAGGAAAATCGGCAATTCCTTCCGCGCCGTCAAGCCGGCCCGCAGCCGCAAGTCGCCGCTCCCGTTACCTCAGGCTGCGCTTGCTCAGCGGCATCAGCCTGGAGCCGGCGCACCGCCTCTTTGACGCGGTCGATTTCTTCTCTCTTGAGATTCATGTCCTTGTTCTTGTCAATGCCCAGGCCGGTGATCACCAGGTAGGCGGGCCGCGGCACCCCGGCCTGTTCCAACACCCCCTTGGCGCAGCCGATCTCACAGCCGTCGATGACCACCAAATTGGGGATATCCTTAGCCGATTGGACAAAGCCGCTCAGGTGGGCCCCCACTCCGGCCAGGCAGGAGAGCTTGCCGAAGCCCTCCTGGGTAAGCTCCACTGCGGCCTGGTTGGACAATTGCCCGACGTTGGAGCCTCCCGAGCAAGCCAGGATCATGGTGGTAACCGTGGGCTGACAGCAATCCTGGGACATCGTCTTTCCTCCGGAAAATCGTGAATTTAAAATTTGGGAAAAATGTTGAACTAATTTTGTTAAATTTCTATATAGTAATATAGTTATTTTAAAGGAGAGCAAGTGAAAATTTTGCTGAAATCGTTAAAGGCCCTGGCGGACGGCAATCGCTTGCGCATCCTGCGGCTCCTGATGGATCGGCCCCGTTGCGTTTGCGAGCTCCAGGCCGCCTTGGGGATTGCCCAGCCCACCGTCTCCAAGCACCTGGGTATTTTAGAGGAAGCTGGCTTAGTGGATAAGAAAAGACGGCCAGGGAATTTCATTTTTTACCAACTTACCGAAGGGCTAACCCCGGAAAATCACCGCGCCGGCCTGCTTAGCCTGTTAAGTCCCCGGCTGCTTGAGGACCCTGAGCTGACGGCCCTCAGCCGTATGGCGCAGGATCTTAACCCGCAGGAGATTTTAAAAAGGGCGGAGAAGCCGCAGTACGGCCTCTGCCGAGAGTGCGGCACCGAGATAAACCCAAATGAGCCATAAAATCAAACAAAATTCTCTTTGAGGTGAATTGCGAGCATGTTTATTACCCGCATCTGCTCAATCTGCGGGCTGGCACTGGTGCTGGCCCTGGTGGGCACCGGCTGGGCCCAAACTTCAAAAACCATCTTATCTGACCATGCTAACCATTACCGCCAGGCGGCTTCTTTACTGGACCAGGCCCAACAGAAGCTAAATGCAGGGGATGTTTCTGCGGCTAAGTCCCTGGCTAAAGAGGCCAATTCCTTATTTACCCTCCTGCAAAAGGAATGCGCCTCTGAGTTAGCGGATCGCCAAATTAATCCCAAGGAAGAGCAGCAACTGGCGATAAACCAGAAGTTCGCCACAGACCACATTGCCCAGGCAGACCGGCTGATGGAACAAGCCGCCGCCAATAAGCAAAAAGGCCGAGAGTTAGCATCCCAGGGACAGGAAGGGCAATCCCAAAAATATTATCGCCAGGCAAAAGATGAAAATGAACAGGCTCAACAGCTGTTTATCAGGGCGCAAATTTTTGCCTTGCGCAATCAGCAATTGATTTTTAGCTTTCTGGCGCCATGAAGTTATCTGCGCTTCCTTTAGCCAGGGTGTCGATGCGGCCCCCGTGTGTTTTTCCGATAGAATACTCCGTGGCCAGGAACCGCACCCCAAAGAATGGCTCCAGATGTTTTTCGGTAAGGGTCTGAAGGGATTATTCGACGGCGACCGACTGGCCAGCTAATTCCCGCACCTCAGGGCCGTTAATCTGGAATAGTTTGGTGTCGCTCATAGTGCTTCTCCCCGCACTTCGACCTTCTCCGTCAATCACCGAGACCTTGAACAAAGCAATAAAAGCTCGAGCATCACCAATTTGTCCTGATTTGGCACAATTGAGGAGGAAATTAAGCCTCCCGACGCGCGGGGTTTCGACCTTATTTGCCTTTCGGGAAGAGCTGCAGGCTGGGTAGAGAAGATAGTCTGGATAGCTTGACATAGCTGACTATTCCTCACCACCCACTTGGGGACGGCTTGCGATCCAAGCCATAATTTCGTTCCTGGACCATCCAACCAACCGACTTCCAAGTTTGCGCCTCCGGGGGAACTCCCCTTTCTTTTCCCAACGCCAGAGGGTGGTTCGTCCTGGATTCCCGAGCAATTTGAGGAGGGCTTTCTCCCTGATGATGCTATCTTCCATCGTCATCCTCTTTCCTGCCTTCCGTCATCAACTTCTTTGCTTACAAAATCTGCCAGGAGCTTCCTGACATGAAGACGGCTTTTATTCAAAAGGAGGATGCCCTCCGGGTCGATAAAGCTCAAACCGAGTTTACCGCCCAACTGGCCTGGCAATCTCTTGTCGAAACACCGTTGGTAGAGTTATTGGGGGGCTCTTTGCGGAGCTGGAAACTGGATGAAATCATCGAGCCGGCCTGATCAAATAATCAACTCAGAGTGTAATTTGTCTGCACAGGACTTGCCATGATGGAGCAAACGCAGAACTTCGAGCAGATCAAGGAGAAGGCCAGAGCTCGGATTGAGGAGGAGCGTCAGTCATTCTCGGACGATGGGCCCGGGAGCGATGACTCGGTCATTGACCTTGCTTAATAGAAGGCAAGCAAATCAATCTTTAAAGATTTCATGCCGCAATTAATTGAGGATTCATGCAACCGATGAGGATCTATTAGATTACCTAATCTGTAATAGTCAAGATTTAATCTGACATTTCTGGTAAATTGAACAACTCAAAATCAGGAGGGAATGTCAGATGACCACCGAACAAAAGATCATCAAGAACAAACTTGGGCTGCTCA
>Ga0315281_10008666_pt1 | contig 14206 bp, 15 predicted proteins | sample YL17G07_0_MG_FD_204540 | JGI IMG/M metagenome (GOLD analysis project Ga0315281, IMG submission 204540) | Sediment microbial communities from Yellowstone Lake, YNP, Wyoming, USA - YL17G07_0 | ecosystem: Environmental > Aquatic > Freshwater > Lake > Sediment | place: USA: Wyoming | collected...
GTGGGGGTCGCCTGGATATGGCAAGAGTTGTACCGTCCCTACCGCGGGTACTCCGGCAATCTGATCCTTATCCTTGAACCCGGCACCCACGCTTCCCAGGCGGCGACGATACTCGTCGCGCGCGGGGTGCTGGAGCGCCGTTGGCCGTTTCTCGTCCGCTACTGGCTTGGCCGACCGCGTCACACGCTCAAGGCCGGCGAATACCTCTTTGACCGGCCGCTGTGCCCCATCGATGTGTATCGAAAGCTCATCCAGGGCGAGGTGTACCTCCACGGCGTGATCATCCCGGAAGGCTCGGACCGGTTCGATATAGCGCGCATCCTCCACCAGCAATTGGGCCTGGAGCCCGAAGAATTCCTGCGCGTCACGGAGCAAACCTCCGCGATCCGTGACCTCGACCCGCAGGCGGCCACGCTCGAAGGCTATCTTTTCCCCGACACGTACCGATTCCCTCGCGGTGTGAGCTCCGGCACGGTAGTGGCGACGATGCTGGCGCGTTTTCGCCACGTGCTTGACTCCAAGTATCCCCCGGACCTCCGGGCATCGGCCGAGAAGGTGCACGACGTCATCACCCTCGCCTCGCTGGTGGAGAAGGAAACTCCCACACCCAGCGAACGTCCCCTCATCGCCGGCGTGTTTGCCAGGCGTTTGGAGAAGCATTGGCCATTGCAGTGTGATCCCACAGTCGTTTATGCGGCACGCCTGAATCATCGTCCCATCGGCCCCATCACCCAGCGCGATCTGGATTTCGATTCACCCTACAACACCTACCGCTACGCCGGGTTGCCACCGGGGCCAATTGCGAGTCCGGGCGAGGCTTCGATTCGTGCCGCGTTCAATCCCGAGCCCGGTGACTTCCTCTACTTCGTCAGCAACAATCGCGGCGGGCACATCTTTTCCAGGACGCTTGCAGAACATCAAAGAAACGTGGCACGATATCGGCGAGAAGTGGCGGCGCTTCGCCGTGTGGCCGCAGGAAAAGTAAAGCCGCCGAAGCAGGCGTCCGGCAGCAGGCAGCGCGGCAAAACCGGCGTCACCACGAGTTCGAATAAAGGTGACAAAGGCCAACAGCAAAAAGCGACTCATCCTCGACCTCTGCCAAGCGCGGGGCCTGGAACGCGTCGGGGAGCCAGAGATCCGCGCCCTCCAGGGTGAGCTGCGGCAGCGTCTGGGTCCTAACCACGAGACCTCTCCCTCCTACATTGCTAATGTCCTTCGCCATGCAGGCAAGCGCGTGGACTACGATGACCGTTACGTTGATCCCCTGATGGAGGAGCCTTACGCGAGCCGCCTCGAAGGCGCACTCCAATTCCGTGACTTGGAGAGTGCAGAAGCGTCACTCCACAAGCTGGATACCCTCTACCGTGAATATCGGAACGCTTCCGACCGCGTCGGAACCACTCTGGTACGGTCGCTGGTCCTGAAAGGTAGGCAGCGAGCGGAGAGCCTGGCGGCTAATTCCCGCGTGAGCCCCGAGAAGCGGCGCGAAAAGCAAGAAATCGCCAACTGGTTCCGGGTCTGGCTGGAGACTTCCGATCTATTCTTTGATTGGCTGGAACTGCGCAAAGAGTCGGAAGAATTTCAGCGCCTGTTTTCGGATCACCGCGGCCAGCCCAAAGCGTCCCGCACTGCCGACGAGGCCTAGCCTTTTCCCAGCGAGCGACTTTCTGATTCAACTTTCCGCCTCCTTCCACTAGAATGGCGGCGCATTGGCAGCGGCGGCTTGATGCCGCCAAAAGCGGGTCGGGGGCTGAATTCCGCGAGACGGCAGGAGCGATGTCTGCGAGAGACAAACTGATTGTAGCCTTGGACGTTCCGAGCGCCGAGGCGGGACTGCGTCTGGCTGAGCGGCTGCGCGGCCACGCAGGGATGTTCAAAGTAGGCCTGGAGAACTTCACGGCGGAAGGGCCGGTGCTCCCCCGTTTTCTGGTCGCCGTCGGTGAGAAGGTCTTCCTCGACCTGAAACTGTACGACATCCCTAATACCGTGCGGGCCGCAGCGCGCCAGGCGGCTCAACTGGGCGTGAGCATGTTCAACGTGCATGCTTCCGGTGGGCGCAAGATGATGGAGGCAGCGCTCGCGGGCGCGCAGGAAGGCTCGGCGGGTCGCCCTGACGGGTCGCGGCCGCTCGTGCTGGCCGTCACGGTGTTGACCAGCCTCGCTGGCGAAGACCTGGCGGAAGTCGGCTTCCGTGGCAGTCCCGAGGAAGCAGTCGTTCGACTAGCGCTGCTGGCGCGGCAGGCGGGACTCGACGGCGTGGTGGCTTCACCACGCGAAGTGACTGCTCTACGTCGGGCCCTGGGCCCCGGTTTCGTGATCGTCACGCCGGGCATCCGGCCTGCGAGCGCCGCGGCAGACGATCAGGCGCGCATCGCCACGCCGGAAAGCGCCATCCGGGCCGGCGCCGATTACCTCGTGGTGGGCCGCCCCATCACCGAAGCCGCCGACCCAGCCGCGGCCGCCGACGCTATAGTTGCAGAAATGGAGAAAGGCCTCTCATCCTCTTCTAGCCAGGTTAGCAGTCCATGACCGAAAACGAGATCCTGGAAATCTTCCGTCAACACCAGGCCGTGCTGGAGGGACACTTCATTCTCTCCTCGGGCCTGCACAGCGACCGCTACATTCAATGCGCGCTGGTCTTGCAGCACCCGCGCGTCGCTGAGCAGTTGTGCTCCGAGTTGGCGGCGAAGCTGCACCGCTTGGGCGCGACGGTCGTTGCCGCGCCGGCACTCGGTGGCGTGATTGTGTCACACGAAGTAGCGCGGGCGCTCGGCCTCCGCGCGCTGTTCACGGAACGCCAGGAAGGCGTCATGACGCTGCGCCGCGGCTTCAGCTTGGCGGCTGGCGAACCGACTCTGGTCGTGGAAGACGTCATCACCACCGGCGGCTCGACGCGCGAGACCATGGCCGCGGTCGAGCAGGCCGGGGGAAAAGTGGTCGGTGTGGGCGCGCTCATCGACCGCAGCGGCGGCAAGGCCGACCCCGGTGTACCGAGGGCCGCGCTCGTAAGGCTCAGCGTCCAAAACTACGATCCCGCCAATTGCCCGCTCTGCCAGTCCGGCATCCCCGCCACCAAACCCGGCAGCCGCACGAAGAAGTAGCGCAACATCCGGTGTGCGACCCCGCACAGCGGGACGGCTTATCCACCCTCTCGCAGTACTCCGGCAGAGACCGCAAGACCACAGAGCGGTCCCTGCGCTACACGCGGCGGTACACAATCTTTCCGCCTGCGATGGTGGCGGTGGCGGCACCTTTCAAATTCCAGCCGTCGAAGGGGGAGTTGCGACTTTTGGAGCGGCCTTCGGCAGTTCGGTAAGTCCACTCAAGGTTGGGGTCAAAGACAGTGATGTCGGCGGGGCCGCCGATTTGCAGGCGGCCGAGCGGCTGGTTGATGATGCGCGCGGGATTAGTGCTCATCAGGACGATGAGGTGCGCGAGCGAAATGCGGCTCGTGTGGACCAGTTGCGTGAGTGCCAATCCGAGCGCAGTCTCCAGCCCGATGACGCCGAAGGGCGAATCGCCGCCGAGGGGCTTAGCCTTGAGTTCGGGCGCGTGCGGCGCGTGGTCGGTGGCGAGAGCGTCGACCGTGCCGTCGGCTATCCCGGCACGAACCGCCTCCAGGTCCTGCGCGCTGCGCAGCGGCGGGTTCATCTTGGCGTTGGTTCCGTACTGGATAACGGCTTCGTCGGTGAGAGTGAAGTGATGCGGAGTGACCTCGCAGGTGACACGGATGCCACGCCGCTTCCCAGCACGAACCATTTCCACGGCGCGGGCAGTGGAAAGGTGCGCGACGTGCAAATGCGCTCCGGTGGCTTCCGCCAGAATCAGGTCGCGCCCCAGGCAGACGTCCTCCGAACTGTTCGGGATGCCGCGCACCTTCAAGCGTTCGGCGACGGGCCCCTCGTTGACGACACCGCCGGGGTGCAGGCTGGGGTCTTCGCAATGATCGATGACGGGTACGCCCACGCCTCGGGCCTTCTCCATCGCCCGCCGCATCAGGCCAGCAGTCTTCACGGGCCGACCGTCGTCGGAAAACGCCACGGCACCCGCCGCCTTCAACGTGGCAAGATCCGTCAGCGACTCCCCCAGGCTTTCCATAGAGACCGTGGCGATGGGAAACACGCGCGCCAAGTCAATCTTCTGAGCTTTCTGGATAGTCGTGCGGACCAGTTCCGGCCGGTCGATGACGGGCTTGGTGTTGGGCATCGGGCAGACCGCCGTGAAGCCCCCGGCGACGGCGGCTTGCAGCCCGGTTTCGAGGGTCTCAGAAATCTCGCCACCGGGCTCACGCAAATGAACGTGCACGTCAACGAAGCCCGGCGCCACCACCTGCCCGCGCGCGTCAAAGGTCTCATCGGCGGCCGCGATGAGATTCGGACCGATCTCGCGGATCACACCGTCTTCGACCAGGACGTCAAACTCGCCGTCCAAGCCGTCTTCAGGTGAGAGTACGCGGCCACCTTTGATAAGTAATGAGGACATGGCGTAACACCCCTGGGGGGCTAGCGCTGCCGTTCGCCTGCGCGAGTATAACACCCCTTGGAGTGCGGCGGCCTCTGCCGCCGCCTCGTGCCGGCGGAGCAGACTCCGACTCCAAGAGAAGCGGGGGCAAGCTCTCGCACTGCAAGGCAGGTCGCGCCCCTACGCTGGCGCGAACGGAAACAGCGGAAGCAGGTAGTCCTTCACCGGCTGGAAGGTCTTGCGATGTTCAAGGCAAGGGCCATAGCGTGCCAGAGCCTCAAGGTGTTCGGCGGTGCCGTAACCCTTGTTGCGCGCGAGTTGATATTGCGGGTACAGCCGGTCGAGCTCTTCCAGATGTGCGTCGCGGGCCACTTTGGCCAGAATCGACGCGGCAGCGATGGAGACGGAGAGCGCGTCGCCGTGGATGATGGCCCGGTGGGGTATCGGAAACTCTTCGCGTTTGTCTCGTCTGCCCAACGGCATCGCGTCCGTGAGGACGTAATCGGGCGGGGGATCGAGACCCTGGAGGGCGCGAATCATGGCCTGCCGCGAGGCCTCGTACACATTCAGCGCGTCAACTTCTGCCGCTGGAACTGCCACGACCTGGAAGGCGATTGCTTTCTCGCGGATTTCCGCAGCCAGGGCAAAGCGTGCGGCAGGGGTAAGTTTCTTGGAGTCATCCACGCCGGGGATGGGCTTGGCGGGGTTAAGAATAACGGCGGCAGCGTAAAGCGGCCCGACCAGCGAGCCGCGTCCGGACTCATCGCAGCCGGCGACCCGACGCCAGCCCTGGCGGAAGGCTTGCGCCTCCAGGCGACCGGTGCAACGGGGCTCTTTCGCGTCGTGGGCGCGCCGCATATGCAAGTTGGCAGAAGTCTATCTCACGACGCGCGTGCAAGACAAATCTGAAAATCATACCCACAGAGATACAGCCTGGGTCGGCCCAGCGCGACCGGAGCATTCGAGACCGCAGGGACGTTTGACTTATCGCGCGTTTTGGTTTATTCACGCTGAGATCCATGAGGAGGGTGTGACCATGCGAATCCCCTGCAACCGACGACAATTCATTCAGTCCCTGGGAGCCGCGGCAACCAGTCTTTGCCTTTCGGACCGAATCCTGGGAGCCGCCTCGCCGACCGCACCCGTCGCCGTGGCGCGATGCCGCAGTTACGGTGCGGAGGTGCTGCCCACCCTGGCGAGAATGTTCGACCAACTGGGTGGCCTGGAACGGCTCGTCAAGGGCAAGACCGTCGCCGTCAAGCTGAATCTCACGGGTAGCCCCGAAGGCCGTGTGGCCGGCGCCCCGGTGGAGGTGACATCCTGGGTGCATCCGCAAGTTATCGCGGCCAGCCTGCACCTGCTGGGCAAGGCTGGCGCGCGTCGGATCCGCCTGGTCGAGAGCGCAGCAGGAACAGCGCAACCGCTGGAGGAGTTCATGCGCCGTGCGGGCTGGAATCCCGATGAGTTTGTCCGTGCCGCGGCAGGCGTGGAGTTCGAGAACACCAACCCCCCGGGAAAAGGCGGGAAGTATTGCCGGCTGAAAGTTCCGGGAGGCGGACGAGTGTTCAACGCCTACGATGCAAACCACTCCTATGAAGACTGCGACGTTTACGTTTCCTTGGCCAAGCTGAAAGAGCACGAGGAGGCTGGCGTCACCTTGGCCATGAAAAACAATTTTGGAATTCCCCCCTGCACGATCTACGGAGAAGGAGCGGGTATCGACGAGCCGAGCCGCATCGCCAAGGGCTCGCGCCTCATGCTCCACACGGGAAACCGCCAGCCCTCCAAGAGCTCTCCCCCCGAGATCGATCCCCACTCGCCCCGCGATCAGGGCTATCGCGTGCCGCGCGTCACCGTGGAGCTGGCAGCGGCGCGCCCCATTCATCTGGCGATTATCGACGGCGTGGCGACGATGGCGGGTGGCGAGGGTCCGTGGGTGAAACGGGTTCGAGCTAGCCGGCCCGGGCTGCTCGTGGCGGGAACGAATTGCGTCACCACGGACACGGTGGCCACGGCGCTGATGGGTTTTGACCCGATGGCCGACCGCGGTACGCCCCCGTTCGAAAGCTGTGACAGCACGCTGCGTCTGGCCGAGGAGTTTGGATTGGGCACGCGGGATTTGCGCCGCATCGAGGTCCGTGGCATCGCCATCGCTGAGGCGCGCTTCAACATTCGCACCTCGTAATCCAGGGATGAGAATCGCGCCACGGGCCTCCGGCCGGGTCCGTTCCAAGGACGCTGGCAGGGCTTTCCGTCAACGCTACCGCTGGCTGCCGGACACGGCCTCTCCTTCGGAACTTGGGAGGCGGGCTACCCTTCCTGTTCGGTGCGGGCTTCGCGGATGCGTGCGGCCTTACCCCGCAGCTTGCGCAGGTAGTAAAGCTTGGCGCGGCGCACGCGACCGAAGCGGACCACTTCGATCTTGTCCACCACCGGCGAGTGCAGGGGGAAGATCCGTTCCACCCCGTGGCCGAAGGACATCTTGCGGACGGTGAAAGTAGAATGATTCGCGGCGCGGCGCAGGCTGATAACCGCACCTTCGAAGACCTGGATCCGTTCCTTGTCGCCCTCTCTGATCTTGACGTGGACGCGCACGGTGTCGCCCGCGCGAAAGGTAGGGATGTCTTTCTTCATCTGCTGCTGTTCGATCTTGTCGAGGACTTTCATGGTCGTTGCACTCCCGGTCTGGAAATAGGCGCGGGCGCCCCATTCAGTCTGCGGGGCCCACGCGTGCAGCGGCGCTCTGCGAGCGCCGAATCTGGACGGCGGTCGCGGACCGCCGCACCTGGTCAACCTCTTGGCGCTGCCGTCTCACAGGTGGCACGCTTGATCTCTTCCAACAACTTCCGGTCGGCCTCGCTGAGCGAGACGCGCGTGAGCAAATCCGGCCGCTTGCGCCAGGTCTTTTCCAGCGCGCGCCGGCGACGCCACCGCCGAATCTCCTTGTGGTCTCCGGAGAGCAGGACTTCCGGAACTGTCCAGCCGCGGAAGTCCGCCGGCCGCGTGTAGTGCGGGCAATCCAGGATCCCGCGCCCTCCATTGCCGGCAGGGCTTGCGGCGCTGGCGAAGGAATCCTGCTCCCGCGATTCTTCGTTGCCCAGCACGCCCGGCAAAAGGCGCGTGACGGCTTCCATCACCAGGGCCGCTGCCAACTCGCCCCCGCTCAGCACGTAGTCGCCGATGGAAACCTCATCGCTAGCGAGGTGCTCAGCGACGCGTTCGTCCACGCCCTCGTACCGCCCGCACAGCAGCACGAGGCGCGCGTTCCGGGCCAATTCTTCCGCGACCGCCTGCGTCAGCAAGCGTCCCTGCGGGCTGAGCAGGACGACCGGGCAGGTCTCTCCGGGCGCTTCTGCCTTCACCGCTTCCACCGCGCGAAACAACGGCTCCGGCTTGAAAACCATGCCCGGGCCTCCACCAAAGGGCCGGTCGTCCACGGTGCGGTGGCGGTCGTCAGTGGAGTCCCGCAGGTCGTGGAGTCGGACGTTCACTTGCCCGCCCGCCCGTGCCCGCTTCAGCAAGCCGTGCTCGAGGATGCTGCCAAAGAACTCCGGGAAAATCGTGATGACGTCAAAGACCATGGTGCCGGGGGCTGGGCAAAAGCCGTGCTCCGAATTCCTAATCTCCGTTCCCACGAGTCTTCCGCTCAGCGCGCCAGTCTGATATTCAAATCCAGCAGATCCTCGGGCGGATCGATGACAATTGTCTTCGCTTCCGTATCGATCCGCTTGCAGATATCCTGCGCCAGCGGGATGAGCACCTCACCGCGGGGTGTGGCGACGTGCAGCAGATCCACGCCCCCGGTCGGCTCAACCTCGATTACAGTTCCCACTTCGCTCGACGCTCCCTGGCGCTCCGCTACTACCCGACAACCTTTCAGTTCCCAGACATAATAGTGATGCGCGGGGAGCGGCATCCTCTCGTCGCGCGGGATCAGCACGTGAACTCCCCGCAGCCCGTTTGCCTGGTCGATGGAATCGACGCCAGGAAACTTCAGCACGACTCGCCCCTGGTGCGGCCAGATCTTCTCGACCGGCACCGGCTCCGGCGTGCTTCCCGGCCTCTCTAGGTACACCCGGCGCAGCATGGCGAAGCGTTGGGGAAAATCCGTGAGGATTTCGGCCACGACTTCGCCCCTCCGCCCCTGCGGCCTCACGATGCGCGCCACGGCCAAGAACTCCCCTGCCTCTTTCTCGGGCGGCGCCTCTGAAACCTTCGGACTCACGCGCTGGGCTCGAGAGCGGATGCGTGCCACCCTCTACTCCAGGATTTCCAGCGTAAAGCGCTTCTTAAGCTTCATCCCCGCGGCCCCGAGAATGGTGCGGATGGACCGCGCGGTTCGTCCTTGCTTGCCGATCACCTTCCCCAGGTCCGAAGGGTGAACGCGTAGCTCCAAGACGGTGATCTGTTCCCCTTCGACTGGCCGGACTTGAACCTGATCAGGATTGTCCACAAGCGCCTTGGCAATGGCTTCGATGAGCTCCTTCATCTGGCCCTCCCCTGCAACCGAATCGTCCGGAATGCCCACAAGGAAAGAGTGCGTCGGAGAACATATGAATTGGAACTCGGCCCCGCCCTCCGGCCGAACAGCGGGGTCCTGTTAGCTCTTTGCTTCCTTGGCTTTCTTCAGGAAGCTCTTGACGGTCTCGGAAGCTTGGGCTCCCCGCCCCAGCCAATACTCGGCCCGCTCGCGGTTCAGCACCACTTCCGGCGGATTGCGTCGGGCGTTGTAGTGACCCAGGATCTCCACGAAGCGCCCGTCCCGAGCCTGCTCCTTTTCGATGACCACGATCCGGTAAGAACTCTGCTTTTTGGCTCCTGTACGAGCCAGACGTATTTTCAGCAATCAACCCCCCTTGGTTTCGATATAGAGACGGCCCGCTGAGCCGTCTCGCAGGCGCCCCACCGGGGCGTCTCTACACTCCCGGCCCCACGGGCACTTTCAGCCCGCTGAGCTGACGTCCGAACAGATTCCGGCCCAGAGACTTCATCATCTTCTGGGTCTGTACGTACTGCTTCAGCACCTGGTTCACCAGTTGCACAGTGGTGCCACTGCCCCGCGCGATGCGCTTGCGCCGCTTGCCGTTGATGATTTCGTGGTTGGCGCGTTCGCGCCGCGTCATGGAATCGATGATGGCCTCAATGTGGACCAGTTCCTTTTCGTCCACGCGCACCTTGCCGGCGCCCTTGAAAATCCCCACCTTGGGCAGCATGCCCATCATCTGGTCCACGGGGCCGAGCTTGCGCATCTGACGTAGCTGGTCGCGAAAGTCGGCCAGGGTGAACGTGTCCGTCACGATCTTGCGCTGGACTTCCAGAGCTTTCTGCTTGTCGATGGTCTCCTCGGCCTTCTCGATGAGCGAAAGCATATCGCCCATCCCCAGAATGCGGGAAACGATCCGGTCCGGATAGAAGACGTCCAGCGCGTCGTACTTCTCGCCCACCCCGATGAACTTGATGGGCTGGCCGGTCACGTGGTGGATGGAGAGGGCCGCGCCGCCGCGCGCGTCGCCATCGAGCTTGGTCAGGATCACGCCGGTCGTTCCCAGCCGCTCGTGGAATTCCTGGGCGCTACGCACCGCGTCCTGGCCGGTCATGCCGTCGGCCACCAGCAGCACCTCGCTCGGCCGCAAGCGGGTGCGCAGTTCGCTCACCTCCTGCATCATCTCCTCGTCGATATGCAGGCGGCCTGCCGTATCCACGATAAGCACGTCGTGACCGCGGTCGGCGGCATCCTTCCGCGCCGCCAGGGCCAGCTCGATGGGTGAGGTAATTCCTTCCCCCGGGAAGCAAGGTATCTCAATCGCCTTGGCCACAATGGCCAGTTGCTCGCGCGCCGCCGGACGGTAAACGTCCGTCGAGACCAATATGGGGCGTTTTCTCTTCTTCGCGAGCCATAGCGCCAGCTTGCCTGCCGTGGTCGTCTTGCCGGAACCCTGCAAGCCGACCAGCAAAAACACGTTGGGATATTCCCGCGTGAAAGTCAGCAGGGCCGCCTCGCGCCCCAGGATCTCCACCAGTTCGTCCCGCACGATGCGGACGACTTCCTGCGCCGGCGTGAAGCTCGCACCCACTTCTTCGCCCAGCGCCCGGACGCGCACGCGGGCCAGCAACTCTTTGACGACCTTTACATTGACGTCCGCCTCCAGCAGCGCCAGACGCACGTCCCGCAGCGTTTCGTCAACCAGGGCTTCGTTGAGAATGCCCTGGCCACGTAACGTCTTGAAAACGCGCTGGAACTTCTCTTGTAAGGCGTCAAACATCTTGGCTCGCCGGCTCTGGACACAACCGCCACTTCCGGCGCCCAGACCGGCCACTCCCAGCAAGCGAGAATGCTGGAGAACTTATTTTACACTCGTTTCTATGAAAAGGGAACGAAACGTCCTTGGTCGCTGGCGGCTGCGGGTTCAGGCTGCCAAAGTCCCACGCCCGGCCTGCACGGGACTCAGGACAACCTCGGCGGTCGGTTGTGCCTTTCCCTCTCCAGCAAAGCGCGTTTTCGTTCTAGCCCCCAGCGATAGCCGCCCAAGCCGCCGTCGGCGCGCAGGACGCGGTGGCACGGGATCACGATGGACACGGGGTTGGTGGCGCAGGCGCGGGCCACGGCCCGCACCGCGGAGGGGCGGCCGATGGCTTGAGCAACTTGCTTGTAGGAACGAGTCCCCCCATACGGGATGCGGCGCAGCTCTTCCCACACGCGCCTTTGAAACGCCGTGGCCTGGACGTCTAATGGCAAGTTGAGATTGGGTTGACGGCCATTGAGATACCGCACGATGGCCGTGACCCATGGGGCAAAGCCCGACGCATCTCGCTGGATTTCCGCGCTTGGGTACTCGTGGCGCAAGGCAGCCTCAAGCGCGGCGGCTGAATCCCCTAGGCTGACCATGCAGATGCCACGCTCGGTGGCCGCTACGAGCAGGCGGCCCAAAGGCGAATTGACGATGGTGTAGCTGATCTTCATTCCCTTCCCTCCCCGTCGATATGTTCCCGGCGTCATGCCAAGCTGCACGGCAGCTTTTTCATAGAGGCGACTGCTCGCGCCGTATCCGGCTCCGTACAGGGCGTGCGTCACGTTCTGGCCCTCCCGGAGATGTACTTTCAGCCTATCCAGGCGACGCGCATCGGCGTACTCGCGCGGCGTGATTCCCATCAGGCGCGTGAACGTTCGTTGCAGGTGGCCGGGACTCACACCCACGTGCGCGCCCAGGGCTCGGAGTGTGAGCGGCTCTTCAAGGCCGGTTTCGATCGCGCGGCAGACCCGGCGAACCAGTTCCAAGCTGGGATTACCCGGGGCCTCCTGCGGCCGGCAACGGCGGCAAGGCCTGAAACCCGCACGTTCGGCAGCCTCGGGCAACGGGAAGAAGACCACCTGCCTCCGCGCGGGCCGCCGCGCCGGGCACGATGGGCGGCAGTAAATGCGCGTCGAGCGCACGGCAAACACGAAACGCCCATCCCAGCGGGCGTCTCTCGCAAGCGCCGCTCGCCAGTAGGCACTTTCCCTTTGCATCCCGCTGCTGCTCGGTCGATCGTGAGCCAAAGCCTGCTTCTCCTCGCGCGAGATTACGGCAAGCTGACTTGCGATTCTATCCGAATCTTGCGCTCAAAACCTCTTGCCCCCGCGGGCCGCGAGACCGAGACGCCGGCCACGGGGCCCCCCGTCCTGCTCCCTTTGACGTGAAGAAAACGACTTGCTTGTCTGTGGCTTCTTCCTCGTGTACAATTCGTCTTGTTCTTCCCATGAGAATAGGGCAGACGAACCAACGCGGGTCGATCTTAGGGCAGAGCGTCCAGCGGCGCTGGCAGCGTGCCTTCTCCCTGTGGCCTGCCCTCGTGCTGATGATGAGTGCGGCGGCAGCTCCAGCCCGCGCGCAGTTCCTGTATCGCCAGCTCGGACTGCCCGAACTCGCCCAGCGCGCCCCCCTCATCGTGCAGGGGCGAGTGGTGGAAGCCCGTTACGAAGGCCATCCCGACTACCCCCACCTCTCGACCGTGCTGGTCACGCTCCAGGTTGAGCGGATGCTGCGCGGCCCTGCCGGGGAGCGCCTGAGCTTTCGAGAGTTTCTCCCCGGGCCGCAGGCCCGGATGGGAAAGCGCGGATATGTGGCGGGGCAGCGGTTGCTGCTCTTCCTGGTGGAGCCCTCTCGCTACGGCCTGAGTTCTCCTATAGGGGGAGAGCAGGGGCGCTTCCACATCCTGCGGGACCAGCGGGGAAATGACCTGGTGGAGAACGACTGGGGCAACGCCGGGCTGTTCAGGAACCTGGCACCAGAGGCGGCGCGGGCGGGCGTGAGCCTTTCTCCCCGCCAACTGAGCCTGGCAGGAGTTAGGCGCGGCCCCGTTCCCTTGGAGGACTTAGTATCCGTAGTCCGGCAATTCATGCCGAGGGCGAATACGGAATGAAGCTATTGTCTCGGCTCAAGCGTGTCGGCACACTTCTGCTGGTACTGGCGGCAGGGGCGGCAATCACGGCCCGTGCCACGGGACCTCTTTACGTGGGCGGGCCGGGCGCCGTACCCGGTGTGGCTTTTCGCTGGACCATTAATCCCGTCACCTACTGGACCGATCTCGGCAACCTCGGCACCCAGACCTATTCGCAGGCTGACGGCATGGTGGCGTCCGCGTTCCAGGTCTGGCAGGGTGCCCCCACCGCCAGCATTACTTTCGCCCCGGACGCGAGCAATGGCGGGAAATTGGGCGGTGACGTGACAGCCAGCAACATCGCGGCTGTGCTCAACGCCATCAAAGGCTGCGGCGCTCTCGGCAGCATTGCCAAGGACCGGAGCGTCATTTACGACGTGGACGGCACCGCGGTGACGGCAATGGGGATGGACGCAAGCTCCGTGCTGGGCTTTGCCTCTGCTGTTTGCCTGACCAGCAACAGGGTTGACAGCAATTATTTCCTGCGCGGCTACGCGGTGCTGAACGGGAGATTCCTGGACGGCATTGACACCGTCTCGAACCCCGAGGTGACACCGGCGGATTTCAAGGCGGTGATGATCCACGAGTTTGGGCATATGCTCGGCCTCGACCATTCCCAGATCAACCTGGATTGCCTTACAGGGGGGCCCAACTGCAATTTGGATGGCCTGCCCACCATGTTCCCGATCGCGGTCGACTACGCGGAGATGTCCACCCTGGCTACGGACGACATCGCGGGGCTCTCCGCCCTTTATCCCGGCGCGAGCTTCACTTCCATGGGGAGCATCACGGGCCGCGTCTTCTTCTCCGACACGCAGACTCCGGCCCAGGGGTTCAACGTGATCGCGCGGCGCACCGATAACCCGCTGGTAATTGCGGTCTCCAGTGTCTCGGGGTTCTTGTTCACCGCCAGTGCGGGCAACGCCGTCCAACCCTGGTCCAGCAGTTCTTTTGGCTCGAGCAACCCAGCGTTGATCGGTTATTACATCATCCCGGGGCTGCCACCCGGTGACTACACCGTCGAGGTGGAGGCCATCAATAATTCCGGCACTTACGCCTTTGTGGGCGGCTCAGGGCTGGGGCCACTTGGCGATTTGGGGTTCCAGTTCCCGCTGCCGAGCCTGCTGCCGACGCTGCCGCCTTGCGCGGACGAGTACCTGGTGAGTGGCGCGACGGCCACGTGCGATAGCGCCGCCGCAACCGCGCTTCCAGTTGCCGCCGGCTCGGTGGTTACCGGCGCGGACATCATCTTGATTGCCACACCGCCGCGCTATGACGCTTGGGAAGATGGCCCGTAACGGATCTGTTGCGGCGATCTACCCATCGC
>Ga0315281_10008667_pt1 | contig 14205 bp, 15 predicted proteins | sample YL17G07_0_MG_FD_204540 | JGI IMG/M metagenome (GOLD analysis project Ga0315281, IMG submission 204540) | Sediment microbial communities from Yellowstone Lake, YNP, Wyoming, USA - YL17G07_0 | ecosystem: Environmental > Aquatic > Freshwater > Lake > Sediment | place: USA: Wyoming | collected...
CAGGCGTGGTCGCCGTCGCGGACCAGATGTGGGCGGCGTTCGTCCTACGGCTGCAGGACCGGCTTCCCGGCCGGGCGTTCCGCCTCGCGTCCGAGATCACGCGCGAGCTCCGCATGCGGAAGGACCGCGCCGAGCTCGACGCGCTGCGCGCGGTGTCGGCCGCGGCGGATCGGGCGTACCTGCGCGCGCTCGATCTCGAGTTCGCGGGCCGCTCCGAGCGCGAGATCGGTGCCGATCTCGCGGCTCTGCTGCGCGATGAGGGGCACGACGAGGTCATGTTCACGATCGTCGCGGCCGGCGAGGACGGCGCGTCGCCGCACCATCAGACCGGGGACCGGACGATCGGAGCGGGCGACACCGTGGTCCTCGATTTCGGCGGCACGCGCGCCGGATACGGCTCGGACATCACGCGGACCGTCCACGTCGGCGATCGGCCGAGCGACCTGGTCGTGCGCGTGCACGATGCCGTGCGGCGCGCGCAGGAGGCGGGTTACCTAGCCGCGCGGGCCGGAGCGACCGCCACGTCGGTGGACACGGCGGCGCGCGCCGTCATCGCCGACGCCGGGTACGGCGACTTCTTCATCCACCGCCTCGGGCACGGGATCGGTCTCGACGGGCACGAGCACCCGTACCTGGTCAGCGGGAACGAGCAACGGCTCGAGCCGGGCATGGCGTTCTCGATCGAGCCCGGCGTCTACCTCCCGGGCCGCTTCGGCGTGCGCATCGAGGACGTCGCGATCGTCGGCGACGACGGGCTCTGTGAAAGCCTGAACCGCGTGGATCGCGCGCTCGCGACCGTGCGCTGATGCGCTTCGCGCTCGCGGTCATCGCTGCCGCGGCGCTGGATCTCGTGGTCCTGCTTCGGATCGATCAATGGGTCGGTGCCGGCGCCCTCCTCGCGATCGGCTATCTCATGCTCGCGTCGGCCGGCGCCGGATTCTTCGCGGGGACGCGAAGCGGGCTCGCGGGCGCGTGCGCCGTCATCCTCGGCCTGCTCCTCTCGGGCCTCGTCCAGTACTGGCCGCGCTTCAGCTACGCGAACGACCTGGGCGTCTTGGCCGGCTTCGAGCTCCAGCTCCTCGTCGCGTTCGTGCCGTACGAGATCGGCGGCGCCATCGCCGGGTACCTCGGCGGAACGGCGCGGCTCCGCGTCGTGCGCCCGGGCCCGGCTGCGCCGACGCGGGGCGAGCCCCCACCAATGGCGTGACGATGGCCCGGATGCTCGCGTCGGTACTCGCGACGACGACCGGGCTCGCGTTCTGGTGGGGCCTGACCGAGCCGCTACCGGTCCCGCCGGTGATCCTGCTCGGCGTGAGCGCGGGCATCCTCCTGTGCGCGGGCGCGATCGCGGGCCGGCTCGGCGCCGCGGCCGCGCCGTGCGCCCTCCTCTTCTCGCTATTCCTCGGGAGCATCCTCGCGACGCAGATGCACCAGGCGTTCACGCCATCGTTCGCGCCGGTTTCGCACTTCGGGAGCCTGCTCGTGCTCGAGCTGCCGACGATCCTCGTGCCGCTGACGATCGCGGCCGGGCTCGGTGCGCTCGGGGGACTCGTCGGCGAGCGGCTGCTGCCCTCGCGCTAGCGCAGGACGAACGGCGCGGCGGCCTGCAGGGCCCAGCGGTACAGGCCATCGGGGAGGATCCCGATAACGACGACGGCGACACCGGCGATGCCGAGACCGGCCGAGAGCAGGCCCGGGCGCAGGAGCCGGGGCGCGTTCGCGTCGACCTCGTACATGTACATGTGCACGACGACGCGCAGGTAGTAGAACGCCGCGAGCACCGCGTTCAGCGCGATGACGACGGCGAGCCAGACCAGGCCCGCGTCCAACACCGGCTGGAGGATGAACACCTTCGCCACGAACCCGATCGTCGGCGGGATGCCGGTGAGCGAGATGAGGAAGACCGCGAAGGCGAGCGCGCCGGCCGGCTGGCGCCGCGCGAAGCCGTTGAGCTCGTCCAGCGTCGCGCCGCGCGTGCCGTCGAGGTCGAGATAGATGAGGCACGCGAACGCGCCGAGATTCATGATCCCGTACGCGAACACATAGAACAGCACCGCGGCCGAGGCCGACGCGCCGGCCTGATATGCCGCGACACCGGCGAGGATGTAACCGGTGTGGGCGATGCTCGAGTACGCGAGCATCCGCTTCACGTTCCCCTGCACGAGCGCGACGACGTTGCCGCCGGTCATCGTGATGGCGGCCAGGATCGCGAACACCGCGCCCCAGTCCAACCCGAGCGGGCCGAGGCCACCGATCATCACGCGCAGGATCGCGGCGAACGCTGCCGCCTTCGGGGCGACGCTCATGAACGCCGTCGCGGGCGTCGGGGCGCCGTCGTACGCGTCCGGGGTCCACTGGTGGAACGGGACGACCGCGGCCTTGAACGCGAGACCGACCGTCACGAGCGCGAGCGCCACGAGCGTCGCGCCGTTGGTCAGGCCGCCCGTGGCGATCGCCTTGGCGATGCCGGCGTACGCCGTCGTACCGGACAGGCCGTACAGCCACGCGAACCCATAGAGGAGCATCGCCGAGCTGAACGCGCCGAGCAGGAAGTACTTGAGCGCCGCCTCGTTGCTGTAGCGGTCGCGGCGAGCCATGCCCGCGAGCACGTAGACGGGGATGGTCATGAGCTCGAGCCCGATGAACACCGTGATGAGATCGGTTGCGAGCGCGATGGTCATCGCGCCCACGGTCGAGAACATGACCGTCGCGTAGTACTCGCCGGCCGGGATCGCCCGCCGTTCGAGGTACTCGGGCGCGACGACCGTGGCGAAGATCGCGAGGATGCAGAACAGCACCCGGAAGAACGTGGTGAACGTGTCGATGACGACGAACCCGCCGAAGGCCGTGTGGCTCGCGACGGTGACCGGACCGGCGAAGATCGCGACGATGAGCCCGAGCACCGTCAGCAGCGGGAGCCAGAAGCGCGCGAGCTTGCGGTCGAGCATCGCGTCGGCGAGCAGGACGAGCAACGCCGTCGCGGTCACGACGATCTCCGGCAGGACGCTGACGACGTCGTCGATCGTCATGTGCTCGATCTCCGTCCTTCGGCCGGCGACGGCTCACGGCTCGTGGAGCTCGCTCGCCGCGGCAAAGCCGCGTCTCGCTCGTATTTCATTTCAGGACGACCTGCGACGCGTCGGTCGCGATCGCGAGGATCCGCTGCACGGAGGGCGCGATGATCGCGATGGCCGGCTGCGGGAAGACCCCGAGCAGGACGGTGAGCACGAGGAGCGGCACCGCGCACACGACCTCGAGCGGCGAGAGATCGGGCAGCGCCCGATACGCCTCGCGCACCGTGCCGTACATCACCCGCTGGAACATCCAGAGCAGGTAGACCGCGGCGAGGATCACGCCGATCGCGGCGAGCGGTCCCCAGAAGAGGCCGCCCGGGCCGGCGGCAGGGTTGAACTCGAACGTGCCGAGGAGCACCAGAAACTCGCCGACGAAGCCGCTCAGGCCAGGCAGGCCGAGCGAGGCCAGCACGAACACGCCGAAGAACGCCGTGTACAGCGGCCAGCTGTTCGCGAGGCCGCCGAGATCGGCGATCTGACGACGGTGCGTCTTCTCGTATTGGATGCCCACGAAGAGGAACAGCGCGCCGGTGACGAAGCCGTGGTTGAGCATCTGCAGGACGGCACCGACGCCGCCCTGCTGGTTCAGGACGAAGATGCCGAGCGTCACGAAGCCCATGTGGGCCACCGACGAGTACGCGACCAGCTTCTTCAGGTCCTTCTGCACGACCGACACGACCGCGCCGTAGAGGATCGCGACGACCGACAGCAGGATGAGGATCGGCAGCCAGGCCTGCGTCCCGATCGGGAAGAGCGGCACCGCGAAACGCAGGAAGCCGTAGCCGCCGGCCTTCAGGAGCACCCCGGCCAGGACGATCGATCCGGCGGTGGGCGCCTCGACGTGGGCGTCGGGCAGCCACGTGTGGAACGGGACCATCGGCATCTTGATGGCGAAGGCCATTGCGAACGCGAGGAAGACCCAGAACTGGAAGTCCGCGGAGAAGCGGCCGGAGCGCGTGAGCAGCTCGGGCAGCGACAGCGTGCGGTTCCCGGCGTCGCCGCTCGCGAGGTAGACCGCGATGATGCCCACGAGCATGAGCAGCGATCCGGCGAGGGTGAACAGGACGAACTTCAGCGTCGCGTACACGCGCCGTGGACCGCCCCAGATCCCGATGATCAGGTACATCGGCACGAGCATCAGCTCGAAGAAGACGTAGAAGAGGAACAGATCGAGCGCCATGAAGACTCCGACCATGCCGACCTCGAGCAACAGGAACGCGGCCATGAACTCGCCGATGCGCTCCTTGATGGCGCCGCCGCTCGAGTAGAGGACCGAGATGAACGTGAGCAGCGTCGTCATGGGGATGAGCAGGACGGAGATGCCGTCGACGCCCAGCTCGTAGCGGATGCCGAAGGTCGGCAGCCACGCGGCCGATTCGGTGAGCTGGAAGCCCGCCTCGCCCACGTGGAATTGCGCGAGCATCACGAGCGACACGACGAGCTCGATGAAGGTCGTGACGACGGCGACCTGCTTCACCGCCCGAGCGTCGCGGAAGAACACGATGAGCGGGAGCAACCCGGCGATCGGGATGACGACCAGGAGCGTCAGCACGTGGTCCATCAGCGGCGTAGCCAACCCGTCGCGTAGCCGCCGTACACGACCATGATCAGGAGCAGCCCGGCCACGACCGACAGCGCGTAGTTGCCGACGATCCCGGTCTGCGCGCGGCGGAGACCGCCGCCGGCGAGCTTGATGGCCCAGCCGAGGCGGTTCACGAGCCCGTCGATGATGTGGATGTCGAAGGCCCACGCCGCTCCGGCGAAGGCCTTCGCCACGCCGACGAAGCGGCGGTCGTATATCTCGTCCACGTAGTACTTGTTGACGAGTACGTCGTAGTAGGGGCCCGCCGCCCGCGAGACGGCCGCCGGGTCGGGCCGGCCGCGCGAGTACATCGAGAGCCCGAGCAGGATCCCGCCGACCCCGACGGCCGTCGAGATCGCCGCGAAGGCGAGGAACTCTAGCCAATTACTCGCCTCTGGTGGAATTGCCTGCTGCGCAGCGCCGGCCTCGAGGGCGGGTCTCAGGAAGGAGTGCAGAAACCCGTTGTCCGGCGGGAAGCCGATGAACCCGACGAGCGCGCTGCCGACGGCGAGCGCGAGCAGCGGCCAGGTCATCACCCGCGGCGACTCGTGGGCGTGCTCGAACAGCTGGCGGTCGCGCGGCTGGCCGTGGAACGTGAGCCAGATCGCGCGCGTGACGTAGAACGCGGTGAGCCCGCCCGTGAACACGCCGACGACCCAGAGGATCGGGTAGCCGTTCTTGAACGCCGACCCGAGGATCTCGTCCTTCGACCAGAAGCCCGCGAGCGGCGGGAGCGCCGCGAGCGCGCCCCCGGCGATGACCATCGTCCAATAGGTCAGCGGCATCTTCGAGCGCAGGCCGCCCATCCGCCGCATGTCCTGGACGCCGCCGATGCCGTGGATCACCGAGCCCGAGCCGAGGAAGAGGAGTGCCTTGAAGAACGCGTGCGTGATGAGGTGGAACATCGCCGCGATCGGCGCGCCCGCCCCGAGCGCCAGGAACATGTAGCCGAGCTGGCTCACGGTCGAGTACGCCATCACGCGTTTGATGTCGACCTGCACGAGCGCGATCGTCGCGGCGAAGATCGCGGTGAGGGCGCCGACGCCGCCGACGCCGGCGAGCACGGGACCGGCTGCGGCGAACAGCGGCGTCGAGCGCGCGACCAGGTACACGCCCGCGGTCACCATCGTCGCCGCGTGGATGAGCGCGGAGACCGGGGTCGGGCCCTCCATCGCGTCCGGCAGCCACGAATACAGCGGGAGCTGCGCGGACTTGCCGGTCGCGCCGAGGAAGAACGCGAGACAGATCAGCGACAGCACGCCCTGCGCCGGCGGGTCCTTCGCGACGCGCTCGAACACGTCAACGAAGTTCATCGAACCGAAGACGAGGAACGTGGTGATCATGCCGATCATGAAGCCCCAGTCGCCGATCCGGTTCATCACGAAGGCCTTCTTCGCCGCGCCGGCCGGCTCCGGCCGCTCGAACCAGAAGCCGATGAGCAGGTAGCTGCAGAGGCCCACGCCCTCCCAGCCAACGAACATCACGAGGTAGTTGTCGCCGAGGACGAGGATGAGCATCGCGAACACGAAGAGCGGGAACCAGCTGAAGAACCGCCAGAACCCATGGTCGTGAGCCATGTAGCCGATGGCGTACACGTGGATGAGGAACGAGATGACCGTGACCACGAGGAGCATCGCCGACGAGAGCGGATCGACGAGCGCGGCGACGTTCGCGTGGAAGGCCCCGACGCTGATGAACGTGTAGAGGGGGACGATCGTGCGCTCGGCGCCCGACCGCACCTCGAGGAAGACGCCGATCGCGACGAGTGCCGACGCCGCAATGGACAGGGACGCGAGCGGGCCGGTCCAGCGCTTGAGCCAGCGCCGCCCGAACAACGCGTTGATGAGGAACGCCGCGAGCGGGAATGCCGGGATGAGCCAGACGTTGTGGATCATCCTCAGCCCTTCATCTCGTGGAGCTCGTCGACGTTCACGGTCGGACGGTTCCGATACGCGGCGAGGATGATCGCGAGGCCGACCGCGACCTCGGCCGCGGCGATGACCAACACGAACACGACGAAGACGCTCCCGCGCTGGTCCAGCGGGTTGCCCGCACCGAGCTGGCCCGCGCGGCGCGAGAACGCCACGAGCGCGAGGTTGCTCGCGTTCAGCATGAGCTCCACGCACATGAGGATCACGACGGCGTTGCGGCGAACGAGCACCCCCCCGGCGCCGAGGAAGAAGAGCACCGCCGACACGGCGATGAACGCGCCGAGCGGGACGGTCACTGCTCGTCCCGCTTCACGAGGACGATCGCGCCAACGAGCGCGGCGAGCAGCAGCACCGAGGCGATCTCGAACGGGAAGGCGTAGTCGGTGAACAGGCTTCCGGCGAGCGGGGTGAGGTCTCCGCCCTTCGGCGACGGCGTGCTCGGATCCTTGAAGGAGAAAGCGAGGAAGGCGACCGGCAGCGCGATCACGAGCGTGAGCGCCGCGGCCCATGGGCTCTGCCGCTGGAAGAACAGGCCGTAGCCGCGATCATCCTGCCTGGTGAACATCACGCCGAACAGGATGAGGATCGTGATCGCGCCCACGTAGATGAGCACCTGGAACAGCGCGATGGTCTCGGCGCCGAGCAGCAGGAACATCCCGGCCATGCACGCGAACGTGAGCGCCATGAGGAGGGCTTGCGCGGTGATGCGGCGCAGGACCACGACGCACACCCCGGCCCCGATGATGCCGAGAGCGAAGAGCGCGAAGAGTAGGGGCTCGAGGATGTCGAACATGACTAGGGCGACAGACGCACGTCGCGCATGGCGACGCTCTCGCGCGTGCGCTTCCGGAATCCCTGCAGCCTCCGCCGCTGGGTGAACGGCAGCCCGAAGACGAGCGCTCCGACGAGGAGCCAGTTCACGACGGCGAGCGGCAGACGCGGGTCCGCGAACGCCAGGATGATCACGGCCGAGGCCATGATGTTCACCAGCGCGAGCGGGATGAGCACCTTCCAGCAGAACCCCATGAGCTGGTCGATCCGAAGGCGGGGCAACGTCGCGCGGATCCACATGAACAGCAGGACGAAGACGTACGTCTTGAGGGTGAACCACAGGATCCCGAGGATCGGCACGGCGTCCACGCCCGGGCCGTGCCAGCCGCCGAACCAGAGCGTGGCCATGATCGCGGACACGACACTGACCTCGCCATACTCGGCGACGAAGAAGACGCCCCAGCGCATGCCGGAGTACTCGGTGAGGAACCCCGCCACGAGCTCCGACTCCGCCTCAGGCAGGTCGAACGGGTTCCGGTTCGTCTCCGCGAGCGCGGCGATCAGGTAGGTCACGAACGCGAACGGCAGGATCAGCGCGTTCACGAGCGGGCCCGGCTGCGAGTTCGTGATGTCGACCATCGAGAGCGAGCCGACGTAGAGGACAACGGTCACGAGGCCGAGGATCTGCGGCACCTCGTACGAGATGAGCTGCCCGGCGGATCGCAGGCCGCCCATGAGCGAGTACTTGTTGTTCGATGCCCATCCGGCGATCACGATCCCGAGCACCGTCATCGAGCCGAGCGTGGTGAGGTACAGGAGGCCGACGTTCAGGTTCACGCCCACGACATCCGGGGCGAACGGCAGGACGACGAACGAGGCGATCATCGGGCTGAAGACGATCGCCGGCGCGGCGAGGAAGAACGGCGCGTCGGTGAGCTTCGCCCGGATGTCCTCCTTGCCCAGGAGCTTGATGGCATCAGCGAAGGTCTGGAGCAGCCCGAACGGCCCCGTGTGATACGGACCGAGCCGGTCCTGCATGACCGCCTGGATCTTGCGCTCGAGGAAGATCTGCGCGAGTGCGCCGTTGAGCACGAGGAACACGGCGAGCACGACGGCGATGACCAGACGCAAGACCGCCCACACGACCGGATCGATCCCGAATGGGCCGACGGGCACGGCTCAGCCTCCTCGCGCGTCGCTACGTGGCGGTAAGAAGCTCTTCCGCAGCGGGTGTCCGGGGAACGACTCCTCGAGGAAGATCCGCCGGAGGTCGGGGTGACCGTCGAACATGATCCCGAACATGTCATAGGTCTCGCGCTCGCACCAGTTCGCGCCCGGCCACACGTCGGAGAGCGTCGGGACGCGCGGGTCCATCTCAGGACAGGTCGTACGCAACATCGCGAACACGTGCGTCGTCGTGCCTCGCACGAAGGTGACCGACCGCAGCTCGGCGCCGAGGTCGACGCCCGCGTTCACCGAGTACAGATCGCACCGGGTGAGCGGATCGTCCCGCAGGAGCGTCGCGACCTCGACGAGCTGATCGCGATCGACGTCGACCACCACCATGTCGTGGAGCGTCGAGACGCTAGCGCGCTGGCCGAGCTTCGCGCCCAGCTCGGACGCGACGCGCGCGAGCTCGAGCGCGGGCCGCGGGGGGCTCAGTACCACCGCAATACCTGCTTGCGCCACGCGTAGAAGAGACCGACGACGAGGATCAGGATGAAGACGGCCATCTCGATGAGCCCGTTCCAGCCGAGCGATCTGAACAGGACCGCCCAGGGGAACAGGAAGATCACCTCGACATCGAAGACCACGAACAGCAGCGCGAAGATGTAGAAGTGGCTGGGGTAACGGCCCCACGCCTGGCCGACCGGCTCCTCACCGGATTCGTAGGTCCGCGACTTCTCGAGGGACGGTTTTCGGGGCGCGATGAAGCGCGATACGCCGAGCAAAACGGTGACGAAGCCGGCGCCCACGAGGAAAAAGACGAAGACATAGAAATAGGAAAGGTTGTAGTCGGGCACTGCTCGCGTAGCGTACGAAGGGCTCTGGGACCCCGCAAACCGGGACGAATTCGTGTGATCGCGAGCTCTGACGGGTCCCGGTCACCGTAACGTCACACGACCGTTGCACGGTTGACACATCGTGAGCTCGCGCAGTACGGTGCCGGAGTCCCTGAACGGTAAGTACGCAATGCGTACATGCCCTTCGGTGGGATCGGGCACCGCCGCGGTGTCCGCCGGGCACTTGGGGAGGGCGGGGTATTGCGGGCAACGCTGAGTGAGCGGTCGGCCACGCCGTCGGGGCGTCGGCTCGAAGCGCTCGCAGAGAAGGCTGGCGGAACCCTCGAGCGCATGTCCCTCATCAGCACCCGCCAGCTCGGCCGGCGTGCTGCGTTCGTCCTCGTGAACCTCCTCGTCGCCGCGATCGTGATGTCACTCCCCTTCATCGCCGGCGCCGCTACGCGCCCGACCGCGCAGGCGTCCGTCTTCGATCAGCCGATCGGCTCGACGAGCCTCGCGTCGGCCGACGGCGAGCCTCAGGTCGCGCGAGTTGCTCCGCAGGCACGCGGCGGCACGATCGCGGCCGGGCGCAATCCGGTCACGGTGCAGGCCGAGGGCGTGCCTCCCATCCGGGAGTACACGCTCTCGACGAACGACACGCTCTGGACCATCGCGAACTTCTACGGCCTCTCCGCGGAGGCGGTCGCGTTCGCGAACGGGATCACCGATCCGTATCACCTGGAAGTCGGACGTCAGATCATGATCCCGCCGCTCCAGGGCGCGCTCTACACGGTCGCCGAAGGCGACACCGTCGAATCGGTCGCTGCGCGCTTCAAGGTCGCTGTGGCCGTGATCGAGGACTACAACCGCCTCTACTTCGAGCCCGAGCACTTCGCGCCTGGCCAGCTCATCTTCGTCGAGAACGCCGCGCTCCCGACGCTGCCGCCTCCGCCGGAGGTGAACGCGGGCGTGATCGCCCGGCCTGCGGTGAGCGCGCCGGCGGCGAAGACCGGCGGATACCTCGCGTGGCCGGTGGCCGGCTACATCAGCCAGTACTTCTGGGCCGGCCACACCGGCGTCGACCTCGCCGCGCCGTACGGCAGCGGGCTCGCCGCCTCGGTGAACGGCACCATCAGCCAGAACGGCTGGGTCGCGGTCGGCGGCCTGCACATCTGCGTGCGCAGCGGCAACCTCGAGGAGTGCTACTACCACCTGAGCGCGGCGTATCTCGCGGTCGGCACCGCCGTCGCCGCCGGCCAGATCGTCGCCGCGATCGGGCTGACCGGCGTGACCACGGGGCCCCACGTCCACTGGGAGACGAAGATCGACGGCCGCTTCGTCAACCCGCTCGTGGTCCAGCCCTAACCGACCCACTCGCTTCGCCAGCCCGAAGGCGGGCGGCTTCTCATACTTGGCCGGTGTACCAATCAGTCCATAGCGATCGCTCGGGCCGGGTGTTCGTGTCCGCCGACTACGGCGCGACCGCGCTCGATGGCCCCCTACCGGTCGCGCTCGATCGCGCGATCGCTCTGCCCGCCGCGGCGCAGCTCGTTCCGCTCGCCGACCGCGCCGCGGTCGGCCTCGACCGGAGGTCACAGCCACGCTCGCTCGGACCCACGCGTTGGGCCCTCGGCGCGATCCTGCCACCGGGATACGTGCGCACGCACATTCCGTCGGTCGAGGCCACGCGCGATGTCGCGCCGCTCGAGCCGCTGGCGTACGCCGCCGTCGCGGCCGATGCGCGCGGCGAGCTCGTGGTCGCCGCGGTCGCGGTCGGCCCGACCGCGACCGCACTGGCGGACGAAGTGGGCACCGCGATCACCCGCCGACTTCGAGCCGAGCCGTCGAACAAGCTGCTGCGCCAGCTCGCGCGCTGCGCCCGGGAGTACCGCTGTCCCTCGGCGCGCAATGCGTTCCTCGGGACCGGCGAATGCGCGCTGCCGCTGGGCGCGCCGGCCAACGACGAGGCCGCGCCGCTCGTCGCGCTGCGGCGGCATGCGGAGCGCGCCCCGCTCGATCCGGTCGCATTCAGGGTGCCCGCGGCGGACGCGGCCGCGGTGGCCGTCGCGCACCTGACCGCCGGCGGGACGAGCGTCTCGTTCGGGCATGCCTGCGAGGGCGAGCCACTGGACGTCGTTCGCGAGGTCGTCGACGTGACCGCACGGATCCGTGCCGAGATCTCCACGGGCGAGATCGTCCTGCGCACGAGCGGCGCGCCGGCGGTGGCGCTCGGGCGAGCGGCCGAAGCCGGCGTCGGCCGCGTCGTCGTGCGGCTCGCGTCCGCTGACGGCCCGACGTACGAGCGCGTGCATCGGCCCACGGGGTTCCGCTGGACCGATGTGCGCGCGGCGCTGCGTGAGGCCGGAGCCCGACAGGTCGCGATCACCGTCGAGCTGCTCTCCCTACCCGGCCTCACCGACCGCGAGACCGAGGTCGCCGCGCTCGTCGCGCTGCTCGGTGAGCTGCAGCCAGGGACGGAGGTCCGGCTCGCGGACCTCGCGGCCGATCCGTACGCGTTGCTCGCGCGCGTCCCGGGCGGGGCGACGATCGGCATCGCCGCAATGCTCGACCGGTTGCGGGCCGACGCGGCGCACGTGCGACTGGCGGCATAGCGGTGTTCCTCGATCGGGCCCGGATCGTGGTGAAGGGTGGCAGTGGCGGCCGAGGCATCATTTCGTTCCGCCGTGAGGCGCACGTCCCGCGCGGCGGTCCCGACGGCGGCGACGGTGGCCACGGCGGAAGCGTCGTGCTGCGCGTCGACAGCGGCATGACCACGCTGTCGGACTTCCGGTTCCGCAAGACGTTGGAGGCCCAGAGCGGCGGGGACGGCGGCGGCAAGAACAAGAGCGGCAAAGCCGGCACCGATCTCGTGGTCCGCGTGCCGGAAGGCACGATCGTCGTGGACCGCGCGACCAGCGAGCGCGTCGCCGATCTCATGACGCCCGATGAGGAGATCGTCGTCGCGCGCGGCGGGCAGGGCGGCAAAGGGAACGCGCGGTTCGTATCGAGCACCCGGCGCGTGCCCCGCATCGCGGAGGACGGCTCGCCAGGCGAATCGCACGAGCTCGACCTCGAGCTCAAGCTCATCGCCGACGTCGGCCTCGTCGGCCTACCGAACGCCGGGAAGTCCTCGCTGCTCGCGGCGCTCACGCGCGCGACACCGAAGATCGCCGCGTATCCGTTCACGACGCTCACCCCGAACCTGGGCGTGGCGCGGCTCGAGGACCGCGAGCTGGTCGTCGCCGACATTCCCGGCCTCATCGAAGGTGCGCACAGCGGCGTCGGACTGGGCGAGGAGTTCCTGCGCCACATCGAACGGACCCGGCTCATCGTCCACGTGGTCGACCTCGCCCTCGCCGATCCGATCGCCGACATCGCGGTCGTCGACGTCGAGCTGTCCGCATACGGCCGCGGTCTGATGGACCGGCCGCGGCTCTTCGCGCTGAACAAGCTCGATCTGTTCGAAGCCCGCGAACGGGCCGCCGCGATCGCGGCGATCCTGGGGCCCGATGCGATCGCGGTATCGGCGGTCACCGGCGAGCTCGTACCGGAGCTGCTCAAGCGGATCTTCGCGGCGTGCCCGCCCCGCGAAGTGCTCCCGGCCGCCGTCCCAGGCGAGCGCCGCATCGTCTTCGCCGCCGGCGGCCGCGACTGGACGGTGAAGAAGGAGCAGGACGGCTTCCGGGTGCGCGGCGATCGCGTCGAGCGGCTGGCCACGGGCATCGACTGGGAAAGCCCCGACGCGGCCGCGTACTTCCAGCTCCTGCTGCAGAAGAACGGCATCGAGAAGGAGCTGCGCCGCCTCGGCGTCGGCGACGGCGACACTGTGCGCATCGGCGGCAAAGTGCTGGAGTGGACCGAGGGCGGGCCGCGGTGAGGGTCGGGGTGTTCGGCGGCACCTTCGACCCGGTCCACGTCGGTCACCTCGCGATCGCGCACGCGGCCCTCGAGTCCGTCCCCCTCGATCGCGTCCTGTTCGTCCTGGCGCGCCGATCGCCGCTGAAAGAGCGCGGGCCGGTGGCCGGAGAGTCCGACCGGCTGCGCATGCTCGAGCTTGCCGTCGCCGGCGAGGCGCGCTTCGCCGTATCGCGCGCCGAGCTCGATCGCGAGGGTCCGTCCTACACGGTCGAGACGCTCGAGCGGCTCGCCGGCAAAGACGACCTGTTCCTCATCCTCGGGAGCGACGCGATCGCCGACTTCCCGCGCTGGAAGGATCCGGAGCGGATCGCGTCACTCGCGACGCTCGTCGTCGCCGAACGACCGGGCGCCCCCGAGCGGGCGGGCGATGCGCCGATCGTCCGATTCGACGCACCGCGGCTCGACATCAGCTCCCGCGAGCTGCGCGCGCGGGCCGCTCGGGGCCGGTCGCTGCGGTACCTTGTTCCCGAGCCCGTCTGGAAGCACATCGAGGCGCGCGGCCTGTACCGCGCGGAGGGATCGACGTCGCGAACGACCTGAGCCCGCGCGCGCTCGTCGACCTCGTCGTCGAGGCCGCGACCGACAAGAAGGCCGAGGACATCCTCGTCATGAACGTGTCCCTGGTCACCTCGATCGCGGACTTCTTCGTCCTCTGCAGCGGCCGCGGCGAGCGCCAGGTGCAGGCGATCGCCGATGGGATCGTCGAGAAGGCCAAGGCCGTCGGCCGGGTGCCGGCGGGCGTCGAGGGCTACGGCTCCGGGCGGTGGGTGCTCATCGATCTCGGCGATGTCGTGGTGCACGCGTTCGTGCCGGAGGAGCGTGACCTCTACAAGCTCGAGCGCCTCTGGGGCGATGCTCCCGTGGTCTTGAAGATCGAATAGATCGCGGCAAGCGGACGCGCCGCCGTCCGCCACGACCGACTGGAT
>Ga0315281_10008668_pt1 | contig 14205 bp, 19 predicted proteins | sample YL17G07_0_MG_FD_204540 | JGI IMG/M metagenome (GOLD analysis project Ga0315281, IMG submission 204540) | Sediment microbial communities from Yellowstone Lake, YNP, Wyoming, USA - YL17G07_0 | ecosystem: Environmental > Aquatic > Freshwater > Lake > Sediment | place: USA: Wyoming | collected...
TAAATAAGGGAGTGGAATCTTGGGCCGTAAGGTAGAGAAGGGACTCGCCTTACGGTTTTTTTCTGCCATTATTTACTATAAATTAGAGTAGAAAGGAGGGTAGTGGATAATGGCAAGAGGTAAAGTAAAGTGGTTCTCAAACCAGAAAGGTTATGGGTTTATTACTCCTGAGTCAGGCAATGATGTATTCGTGCATCATTCCGCCATTCAGGGTGAAGGCTATAAGACTTTAGAGGAAGGCCAGGAAGTTGAGTTTGAAATTGAAAAAGGCCCTAAAGGCGAACAAGCTACAAAGGTAGTAAAATTATAACCAAAAAAGAAACAAGAAACAATAGGCCCGGCATTTTATGGCCGGGTCTATTATTCTTAAGGAGGAATAAAATGCATAAAGGCACAATAAAGAAGGTAGTTCGCGAAAGAGGTTTTGGTTTTATCAATGATACAGACGGCAGTGAGGTATTTTTTCACCAGAGTGCGCTGGTAGATATTAAATTCGACCTTTTGAATGAAGGCCAGGAAGTTGAGTTCGATACTGAAAAAGGTCCTAAAGGACCGCGTGCTATCAACGTGAGTATTGTTAAGTAATAACTCCTGCAGTAATCCCTAGTTACCACGAGGTCGCTACGCTATCTCTATAATAAGATGAAAATAGTGTTTATTGAGCCACGGGCATCGGAAGCCAATGTTTACAGCAAAATAACCATGCCTTTGTTAGGCCCGGTATATCTGGGAACTATCCTGAAGAAAAGAGGGTATCAGGTTGAAATCTATAACGAAAACATACATGCCCCTGATTACTCAAGATTAAAGGCGGATTGTTTTGGTATCTCTATCTTGACTTCAACCGCAAAGCGCGGATATGAGATAGCGCGGAAATTCCCCCGAGAAAAAGTCATTATAGGCGGAGTCCATGCAACGCTCCTGCCTAATGAGGCAATTCAGTTTGCCAGACACGTGGTTATAGGTGAGGCCGAAGAAGTCATTGTCGATGTTGTGGAGTCAAGGTTACGCGATCCCTTTGTTTATGGAAAACCCCTGGCTAATCTTGACTCTCTACCCTGCAGGCCTATCAAAAGAAACAGACCGTGACGCAAATTATCGAGGCCATCCGTTCCTTCCATAAAAAAGGGATTAAAATTCACGGTATGTTTGTCTTAGGTTCGGACGATGACAATAAAAAAACTATCTGGGATACCTTAAGGTTTGCCATCAGAGAAAAGATCGATACAATCCAAATGGCGATTTTGACTCCCTTCCCAGGCACCAAGGTCCATGAGTTTTTAGAAAAAGAAAAACGAATATTTATTAAGGATTGGAGCCTTTACGATGGCCAGCATATTGTTTTTAGGCCTAAGTTGTTGACGGCAGGAGAACTTCAATTAAATATCATTAAAGCCTACGCTAGGTTTTATTCCCTCTCCAGATCCTTTTCCCTCCTTTTGAGATGGCGTTTTAGAAACGCCTTCTTCCGTTTTATGGGTTATGCAATTGTTAAAAGATGGATTCAGCATAACCGTAAAATGTCCTGGCTTGCCTCTTCCTATTATGACTAATCTGCAGTAAAAAATTTACGCCCCTTAAAAATATTCTCTGGTATAATATAACACTTAAGATGGATAGAGTTCGCGCGGTTGTAGCTATGAGCGGTGGCGTGGATTCCTCAGTAGCAGCTGCCTTGTTAAAGGAACAGGGCTATGAGGTAATTGGAATAACCATGTGTTTTAACCTGCCAGATTCTACTACGAAAAGACCTATCTGCTGTGGCATAGAGGGGATAGAGGATGCCCGCAGGGTCGCATATAAATTAGATATAAGACATTATGTTTTAAATATGCAGAAAGCTCTAACGGAGCACGTCATCAAAGATTTCTGTCAGGAATACCTTAAAGGAAGGACGCCCAACCCTTGTGTAAGATGTAATCAGTATCTGAAGTTTGATCTCTTGCTGAAGAAGGCGCTTGCATTGGATGCAAAATTTCTTGCTACCGGCCACTATGCAAAGGTCATCAGAGCAAAAGAAGGATATCAACTGAGAAAGGCCAAGGATTTATTTAAAGACCAGTCTTATTTTTTATACCGGTTGAATCAGAATCAGCTCCGGCATATAATTTTCCCTCTGGGTAACCATACAAAAAACGAGGTAAGAAAATTAGCGAAAAAATTTGGTTTATCCGTAGCGGACAAATTAGCCAGTCAGGAGATTTGTTTCTTACCAGGCTCGGATTATCGCGGGTTTTTAAAGAACCAGATTTCCACGGCTATAAAACCGGGATTAATCGCAGATAAAGAAGGGAATATATTGGGTAGGCACCGAGGCATTGCCTTTTATACCATCGGACAGCGCCAGGGTTTAGGTATTGCAAAAGGTTACCCCCTCTATATAACCAAGATAGACCCTAAGAATAATCAGATAATTGTTGGTACAAAAGAGCAGGCTAAAAAACGCGAGTTTTTGGTTAAGGAAACGCATTTTATCTCGAAGCCCCTAAAAAAGAAAGTTGCGGTAAGGGTGCGGATAAGGTATAATCACAAAGAAGCATTGGCAGAGGTTATGCCTTTTGAGCATAAAATAAAGGTTCGCTTTAAAAAACCGCAATTTGCCATAACTCCCGGTCAGTCCGCGGTATTCTATGACAGGGGGGCGGTATTGGGCGGTGGCATTATTGAAGAAGTATTAGCTTGAGATGATAAAAGAAGAATTCAAAGAGCTGGAAGAAGAAATTAAGGAATTAAAGAAAAAGCGCAATGCCGTAATCTTAGCACATAATTATCAACTTCCGGAGGTTCAGGAGGTGGCTGATTTTCGGGGAGATTCTCTGGAATTAAGCCGTATCGCAGCAAAGACAGATGCAAAGGTGATTGTTTTCTGCGGCGTACATTTTATGGCAGAGACAGCATCGATTCTTTGCCCGGATAAGAAAGTAATTATGCCTGATATAAATGCAGGTTGCCCCATGGCTAATATGATTACTGCGGGGGACCTTAAGAAATTGAAAAAAGAACACCCCAGGGCAGTAGCAGTAGGTTATGTGAATACCTCAGCAGAAGTAAAGGCAGAGTTGGATTTTTGCTGCACCTCCACTAACGCGGTGGCAGTGGTCAATGCCCTGCGTGACAGAGAAGAGATTATCTTTGTACCTGATAAATACCTGGCAGATTATGTATCGAAAAAGACCGGGAGAAGACTTATTTCCTGGAATGGTTTTTGCCCTACGCATGTAAAGATATTACCCGAAGATGTAAAAAGAGAAAAGAAATTTCATCCCAAGGCAATGGTTTTAGTGCATCCTGAGTGTCTGCCGCAGGTTGTAGCTCTGGCCGATGCAGCACTCTCTACGAGCCAAATGGCTAAGTTTGCCAGGGAAACCGAGGCAGGAGAAATGATTATCGGCACAGAGGTAGGTCTTATCTATCGTCTAAAAAATGATAATCCCACAAAAGAATTCTACCCCGCTTCAGAAAGAGCTGTGTGCCCCAATATGAAACGCACCACTCAGGAGAAAATAGTCTGGGCCTTAGAGGAACTAAAAGAAGAGATAAGGGTTTCTGACGATATTCGTTTACGTGCCAAAAAGGCAATAGACAGGATGCTTGAAATAATTTAGGATGAATATCCCGGTAGTTTATGAGGATGATTGGTTATTGGTAGCAGATAAACCTTCGGGACTATTGGTAATACCCACACCTCGCAATGAACAGCGCACTCTCACCAGCATTCTTAATGAAGATTTAGGAAAAAGAGGATTATCGTATCGTCTGCATCCTTGTCATCGTTTAGATAGAGAAACCTCAGGTTTAATCATTTATGCTAAAGGTAAGTCTGTTCAGAAAAAAATGATGGATGAGTTTAAGCATAAAGAAATTAAGAAAACATACATCGCCTTTTTGCAGGGAATTCTATCCAAAAATGATGGGCAGATAGACAATCCCATTGCAGGTTTAAGTGCGATAACCAAATATAAGGTTATACAAAGAAGAAAAGATTTTACTGTTGTAGAAGTTATGCCTTTGACTGGTCGTACTAACCAGATCAGGATACACCTTAAAGAGATAGGGCACCCTATAGTTGGTGAGACCAGGTTCGCCTTTAGAAGGGATTTTGCCCTCAAGGCAAAAAGACTGTGTCTGCATGCACAGACCTTAGAGTTTATGCACCCTGTAACCAAAAAAAATATTTTTTTATCTTCAATTCTACCGCAAGACCTAAAAAAAATTTTAAATAGCCATGATTAAATATATATTATTAGGCATAATTCAGGGCATAACTGAGTTTTTGCCGGTGAGTAGTTCTGGCCATCTAGTGATTATGCAGAGACTCTTGGGAATAACTCAAAACCAGGTAGCTATCTCAGTGGTATTACACCTGGGCACGGCCCTTGCCCTGGTTGTGTTTTTCTTTAAGGATTTATTAAAATTATTAAATAATTTTAGACTATTGCTCCATTTATTTATCGCCACTGTCATTACCGCTATAGTTGGTTTGTCGGGTAAAGAGTTTTTTGAAAGCCTTTTTACCTCTGCCCTACCTGTTGCCTTTGCATTAATCGCAACCGGTTTCACGCTCATTCTTACTAAAGGATTCATGGAGGGTAAAAGAAATAATGTAACTTTTAAAGATGCGCTTATTTTAGGTTTTACGCAGGGCATAGCAATTATCCCGGGGATTTCCCGTTCTGGCATCACTATCTCTACTCTTTTATTCAGGGGCATTGATAGAGAGAATAGTTTTCGTTTTTCTTTCCTGGCAGCTATACCTGTAATCTTTGGCGCTGCAATATTTGAGGCAAGAAAAGTTGATTTTGCGATGAAGACGGAAATCGGAAATCTGTTTGCTGGATTTATCATTAGTTTTTTGGTCGGGATTTTATCTCTTAACATCTTAAAAATAATTATCAAGAAAGCGAAATTATACTATTTCGGATATTATTGTATAATTATAGCCATAATCACCCTTTTATTTATAAGATGAGCATTATTGTATTAGGGACAGTAGCCTTAGACACGGTTAAAACGCCTTATGGCTCAAGAAGGCATATGCTGGGCGGTTCAGCAGTGCATTTTGCCATGGCAGCCCGGCTTTTTACTACGGTAAACCTGGTGGCCATCGTCGGAAGAGATTTTCCTAAAAAATACATTGATTTCTTAAAACGAAAAGGAATAATTCTGACCTCTCTTACTCAGACGGCGGGTAAAACCTTTAAATGGAAAGGCGAATACAAGGGTGATTTGAATACCGCCTTAACCTTAAGCACAGAATTAGGAGTGCTTAGTGCATTCAGGCCCTTTGTTTCTCAGGAACAAAGGGGAATAAAATATATCTTTCTTGCCAATATTGATCCCGATATACAAAGATGCCTTTTAAGTCATATGCACTCACCAAAATTGGTAGCCCTGGATAGCATGAACTATTGGATAAAACATAAGCGCAGGGCATTATTGCGCCTCTTTAAAAAAGTCGATATCTATGTCGCCAATGACCAGGAGGCCAGGTTCTTATCTGGAGAAAGCAATCTAATCGGGGCAGCAAAATGGTTGCGTAGGCAGGGACCAGGGATGATTTTGATAAAAAAGGGAGAGCACGGAGTACTTTTTTATAGTGATAAATTTATTTTTTCGCTGCCGGCTTACCCCACAGATAAAGTCATTGACCCAACAGGTGCAGGCGATACCTTTGCCGGTGGGTTTATGGGGTATCTGAGCAAAGTTAAAAAAATCAATGAAACTAATCTTAAAAAAGCACTTGCCTTCGGTACAATAGCAGCCTCTTTTAATATCGAAGATTTTGGCCTGGATAAGACAGCCGCCCTTACCATAAAAGATTTAGAAAAGAGACTCGCTGGATTTAGAAAGTGCGTTTTGTTTTAGAAGGAGAAGATTATGTTAGAAGAAAAAATCTTGAGTGACTATAAAGAGGCGATGAAGTCAAGAGACACATTAAAGAGTTCCATCTTAAGTTTCCTGCGTGCCGATATGATGAATGTAGCTATGGCAAGGAAAAAGCCTAAACTCGATGATAGCGAAGCCATCGCCGTAATCAAAAAGCAGATTAAGCAACACCTGGATTCCGTAGATCAGTTTACAAAAGGCAATCGTCTGGATATGGCCGAGAAGGAAGCAAAGGAACTAGAGGTTTTAAAGACATACCTTCCTCCTGAGCTATCCATAGATGAGATTAAAAAGATAATTGAGGAAATTGTTTCTGCATTGGGTGCCCAGGATATGAAAGACATGGGTCGTGTGATGAAAGAGGTAACGCTAAAAATCGCAGGCCAGGCAGATGGTAAATTGGTAAGTGACCTGGTAAAGGGAAGACTCTCAAAACCCACCCCCTAAATTTTTATAGACAAAGAACATTGAATATGTTATAGTAGCGCTCTATCGTTAATCTTACAGGGTTATTTTGTGATAACAGCAGTCACAATCCCCATCGTATTCAATAAATCAACAAAAAGACTCTTTTAATGGAAACCTATTTTATAAAAGAGGAAGACCTCCTTCGATTCTACGGACATATAGCTTCTGAATTCAATCTGTATGTTCCGGTCAGAATAAAAAACCCCGTCAGAATAAAATGTGACTATGCATTTAACCTTCCCAGCGATGATTACCAGCTCAAGAAATACTCCGAACTAAAGAGAGAAGAAATAGTTTTTAATGACTACCGCTGCGTTGAGCCGCTGCGGTCTTTTTTTACCTATTTTAACGAAGAGATTTGTGATTATTTTGAGGACGCGAAAGTAAAAGAGAATAAGGAAAGGCCAGCTGCAATATGCGGCATAAAGAACTGCGACCTTTTCTCTTTAAAGATACAGGACTTTGTCTTTTTAGAAGGTAATGAGGCAGACCCTCTTTACAAGGCCAGGAGAGAAGACGCACTGATAATTTCCAGCGACTGCCCCAACTTCAAAGAGAGCTGTTTCTGCAGGGCCTTTGAGATAAATCCCCATGCAACGGAAGGTTTCGATTTTAATCTCTCGCCCCTTAATAGTGGTTATCTTCTGGATATAGGTTCGGACAAGGCGAAAGATATTGCAGATTCTCTCAAGGAGATGCTTATGCCCGCTACGTTCGGACAGTTATCAGGAAGGTCGGTAAAGAGAGAGTCAGTAATAAAACGCATTGAGGAACACCTCACTCACCATAAGATACCCAAGAAAGATACTTTAAAAGATATTGTTTTGTCAGGATACAATTCGCAAGTCTGGCAGGAGCAGATGCGTACCTGCGTTGAGTGCGGAGGTTGCGTATTCATGTGCGATACCTGCCACTGTTTTTTGCTCACCGATGAATTCGCAAAAAATAATGCAAAGAGGTTGCGTATCTGGGATGGTTGTATGTTCAAGAATTTTACAAAAGTTGCCGGTGGCGCTAATCCTTTGAGGATGCGCTACATGAGACTGCGTAACAGATACCTTAAGAAATTTGATTTCTTTATCGATAATCTAGGAATTCAGGCCTGTTGCGGCTGCGGCAGGTGTATTGATGTCTGCCCCGGCCGCATTGATATACGTTATATCCTAAGAAGATTATATGAAGAAAAATATCTACCAGCCCATTGAGGCCTTAATTGAGGATGTGATCCAGGAGACACCCACAATAAAGACCTTTAGGCTTAAAACCCAATCAGGATTTTCATTTTACACCGGACAGTTTATAGAATTGACTGTGCCTGGCCTGGGAGAAGCGCCTTTTACCCCTTCTTCTGACCCCGCGAAAAAAGAAGAAATAGATGTGACGATAATGGATGTGGGCAGAGTTACTTCTAAACTGCACAGTATGAATAAAGGAGAGGTGGTTGGTATACGCGGTCCTTACGGAAAGGGTTATCCATTAGAGAGATTTAAAGGGAAAGATGTCTTAATCGTAGGCGGAGGAGTGGGTCTGGCACCTTTGCGCTCCTTATTATTCAGCCTTTTTTCTGATATTGATAATTACAATAGAGTAGTCTTGCGTTATGGCTCGCGTACGCATGTGGATATGGTATATAAACATTCAATAGCCGAATGGGCAAAGAAAAAGAAGGTGGATGTGCTTACTACTGTAGATGTGGGTGATTCTACCTGGAAGGGCAATGTGGGTTTGGTAACCACGATATTAAAAGATTTACCGGTGGACTTGCAGAAGGCGGTCTCGATAGTCTGCGGCCCGCCTATTATGATGAAATTCGTGACCTTAAAGTTATTAGACTTGGGATTTAAGCCGCAAGATATATATCTGTCTATGGAAAAGAGTATGTCCTGTGGTCTGGGTAAATGCGGACATTGCCGCATCGGCAAGTATTACGCCTGTAAAGACGGCCCTGTATTTATCTACGAACAGCTGAAAGATATACACGATATCTGGGACTAAAATATGAAACGTCTCTTTATTGATTTAGACATTTGTAACAGATGTAAGGAATGCAGAGTCTGCTGCGATTATTTTTATCATCCGCAGAATAATGGCATTGCCTCTTTGCGCGAATACGCCACCTTTGCTACTATCTGCCGGCATTGCGAAGAAGCGCCCTGCGTGGACGCCTGTTATCATAATGCCCTTGAGAGGGCAGCGGACGGCCACATCAAACGTTACAAGATGCGCTGCACCAGTTGTAAATCCTGCTCGGTAGCCTGTCCTTTCGGCATAATTTTTCAGGACTTCATCCCTTATTTGGATTCCAAATGCGATTACTGCGTAAGCAGGGATGTAGAACTACCCAAATGCGTGGCTACTTGCCCGGAAAAGGCAATAGAGGTTAAAGAAATAGAGGAAGATTTGGAAAAGAATATTTATTTTGTGGGAGAGCATCTGGCTGTGCATACCCTAAAATGGTCTAGGGAGGATATCCAGCCTTCTAAAAAGAAATGAAGTCATTATTTTATTATCTCATTTTTCCTGGTTTCTTATTCAGCGCGAGCATAGGTCTTTTTGCTGGTTGGGTAGATAGGAAGATTACTGCGCGTATACAGTGGCGCAGAGGGCCACCCTGGCATCAGAATTTTACGGATATCTTGAAATTATTAGGGAAAGAGGTTATTGTGCCTCAAGGGGCAAAAACAACTTTCCTATTATCTCCGTATCTGGGGTTATTGAGTTTGGCCTTGGTAGCAAAATTTCTGGGTGAGAGTATCCTGTTTCCTTTGCAAGGTTTTGCTGGAGACCTCATTGTGGTTTTATATCTTTTGACCATACCGGCGATAGCCATGGTAGTCGGCGCTTCTGCTTCTGGTAACCCGCTGGCTTCTGTAGGTGCATCGCGGGAGATGAAATTGGTTTTAGCCTATGAACTGCCTTTTATCTTATCCGTAATTGCAGTGATAATTAAAAGTGGGGGCGCTATACAGTTAGGCGAGATCCTCAATCACCAGATAAACTTTGGTTCGAATATTGCTTCAGCCTCTGGCCTTTTGGCATTTTTTACTGCCATATTTTGCATGCAGGCAAAATTGGGTTTTGTGCCATTTGATGCCTCAGAGGCAGAGCAGGAGATTATGGCAGGTGTTTTAATAGAATATTCTGGTCTGCCTCTTGCCATATTTAAATTGACCAAGGCAATTATGCTTTATGTAATGCCACTTTTTATGATTGTATTATTCTTGGGTAAAGATTTAAATCCCTTCTTTCTTATAGGTAAATATATAGCAATATTAATCATTATAATTTTACTTAAGAACACTAACCCGCGTTTGCGCATTGACCAGGCGTTGAGGTTCTTCTGGGGGGCACCTGCCCTATTAGCAATTATAGCAATTGCTTTAGCTTTATTTGGGTTATAATATGGACCTAAAGACAAGGGCATTAACCAAATCTATCTGGGTCTTTCATGTAAGCGCAGGTTCTTGTAATAACTGCGATATTGAGATACTGGATTGCTTTACCCCGCGATTTGATGTAGAGCGTTTTGGTATTCAACTTGTTGGTTCGGTGCGGCATGCGGATGCACTTTTGATTACAGGTGCGATGAACAGGAAGGCAGTGCCGCGCATGAAAAAAATCTATGCACAGGCGCCCAAGCCTTGTGTGGTGGTGGCAGTCGGACAGTGCGCGCTTTCACAACATATGTTCAGAGATAGTTATAATGTAGGAGAACCGCTGGATAAAATTTTACCTGTTGACCTTTATGTTCCGGGTTGTCCGCCAAAACCAGAGGCGATAATCGCCGGGATTGTAAAATTGGTGAATAAGATAAGGAATAAGAAATAAGCTATTGGATAATATGCGAGATAAAATAAAGGAAAGGCTTAAGGACAAAATTCTGGAATGGCAGGATAATTCTTCTAAAAGGATATATTTTACTCTAGATAAAAAAGATATTTTTGAGACAGTGAGGTTTTTATTTAAGGACTTGGGTTTAAGATTCTCGACCGCCTCAAGCATTGACACAGAAAAAGGATTTGAAATCCTATATCACTTTAGTTTTGATAAGGCAGGGGAATTCTACTCAGTGCGTGTTTTGATTGAGGATAAAAAACACCCCCAGATAGATTCAATTACACCTATATTTCCAGGAGCAGAATGGATTGAGCGGGAAATCTGGGAGCTGCTGGGGATTAATTTCATCGGGCACCCAAATTTGAAACGCCTACTTTTAGCTGAAGATTGGCCGGAAGGCGATTATCCGTTAAGGAACAAAGATGAGCCATAAAGTTATCGTACCTATAGGACCGTATCACCCCTTACAGGAAGAACCTGAATTTTTCCAGCTCTATGTAGAAGGAGAAAAAGTCGTAGACATAGATATCATTATCGGCTACGGCCATAGGGGTATTGAGAAGCTCTCCGAAGGAAAGCACTTTGACCAGGTGGCCTTTCTGGTGGAGCGTATCTGCGGTATTTGCTCTTCAAGTCACCCTTATGCCTATGTTTTAGCAGTAGAGGATATCTTAGGCGGCGAGGCAAATGTTGTGCCTGAGCGTGCCCTTTACATCCGCACAATTATAGATGAGCTGCAGCGTATACACAGCCATTTATTATGGCTGGGTTTAGCAGGCCACTTTATCGGTTATAATACTGTCTGGATGTGGGCCTGGAAATACCGCGAACCGGTTTTGGATATGTTTGAAATGATCACCGGCAACCGCAATAATTACGCTATGTTTAAGGTAGGCGGTGTGCGCAGAGACATAAAGGATGAAGATATACCGATATTGGAAAAGACACTGGATGAGTTGGTGCCAGCTGTGGATATGTTCCGCGGCGCAGTAATGGATGACCCTGTGATAAAGGCCAGGCTTAAAGGCATAGGAATCTTGACCAAGGAGCAGGCGATAGACTGGTGCGTGGTAGGCCCAACTGCCAGAGCCTCAGGAGTAAATATTGATGTAAGAAGAGATGAGCCTTACGGCGTATTTGACCGCATTGACTGGAATGTGATAGTGGAGAAAGATGGCGATGTATTTGCCAAGACAATAGTAAGGATTCTGGAGCTTTATGAAAGTGTGAGCATCATCAGGCAGTGTCTGGATAAGATGCCCAAGGGAGAGATTGATGCAGATATAAAGGAGGTGCCTCCTGGAGAAGGAATTGGCAGGGTTGAGGCACCGCGCGGAGAGTGTTTCCATTACATAAAGAGCGACGGAACAAACCGTCCGATCAGACACAAGATACGCGCGCCGAGCTATATGAATGTGGCTTCTAACAAAGTAGGAGCTGTAGGCGGTACTATTTCCGATGCAACCATTACCTTAGCAGCAGTTGACCCCTGTTATTGTTGCACTGAAAGAGTAGCTGTAATCAGGAAAGCAAACAATAAGAAGATAATGAATGGCTGGGATCTGATTAGACTATCACAAGAGAAAACTAATAAGCTAAAGGAAGGCCTGTCAAATGCAAGAGATAAGTAGCATAAAGAAAAAGATTACAGAGATGTCAGTCCTGGCTTTAAAGATGTGGCGGATGACGCATAAAACTTTTATGGAGCATGATGCGGATTTAATTGCTGGCATTCTGGAGGATGAGCATAAACTTAATAACTTAGAAAAAGAGATTACCTCGGATTTAGTCGCGTTAGGAAGGGTTTCTGCAGTAGAAACTGAGAAGGCAAATGCCCTCATTTATGCAGACGTGGTTGGTGATTTAGAGTTAATCGGAGATTATTGTAAAGATATACTGGAAAGGGTTCAGATTAAGATAGAAGAGAGACTCCTCTTTAGCGAAGAAGCCGTAAAGGAATATGAGGATTTATATCGTAAAACTGAGGATGCGCTCAAGGAAATAGTTTGTGCTCTGGAAAGGGACAATCTGGATTTGGTAAAAACCGTATTAAAAAAGGAAGAGCATATCGATAGCCTCGTAGATGAATATCGCGCCCGACACAACCAAAGACTGATTGAAGGTATCTGCAGTCCCATAGCCTGTAATATGTTTTTAAATATGCTGGATTTTACTGCTGCGGTTTATTATCATGCTAAGAAGATAGCCAGGAATTTATTAAAGCTAAAATGAGCATAGTTTTTTTCTACTCCTTATTTAAATTAGATAGCCTGAATGGGTTTGTAGTTCTGGCTATAGGCTTATTTTTTGTTTTGAATATAATCTATTCCTTTAAGTTCATGAAAGGGAAACAGTATCTTGGCCAATATTATAGTAATGTTATTCTAACCGCCATCGCTTCAGTAGGAGCGGTCCTTTCGAATAATCTTATCTTACTTTTGATTTTCTGGGGTTTCTTAGGTTTAACTTTATATCTTTTGATTAATATGGGTGGTGATAATACCAGCGCAGTTGCCAAAAAGACTTTTATTATTGTAGGTGGTTCAGATATGTTAATGCTATTAGGTATAGGCATAATCTACAATTTAGCTGGCACTCTGCAGATGGATAAGATAAGGTTAGAACTGAATAATGGTTTGGCAGTCTTAGCGTATCTGTGCATTGCTATAGCCAGTTTTGCAAAAGCTGGAGCAATGCCGTTTCATACCTGGATCCCGGATTGCGCAGAACATGCGCCTGCGCCGGTAGTGGCGTATCTGCCAGCGTCATTAGATAAATTATTAGGGATATATCTTTTGGCAAGGATTTCTCTAAATGTATTTATAATGAATGAGGCGATGAATATATTCCTGGTGCTCATCGGTGCCTTTACTATAATTGCAGCAGTAATGATGGCCTTGGTCCAGCACAATATGAAAAGACTCTTAGGTTATCATGCTGTGTCACAGGTGGGTTATATGGTTTTAGGTATAGGTAGTGGTACAGCGATAGGAATTGCAGGTGGGATATTTCACATGCTAAATAATTCTATATATAAACAGGCCCTCTTTCTCGTTTCTGGTAATGTAGAACAAAAAACAGGCACAACTGATTTAGATAAGCTGGGCGGACTATCAAAAATAATGCCCTTTACCTATATATCTTGCCTTATTGCCAGTCTTTCTATTTCAGGAGTTCCGCCCTTCAATGGTTTTGTCTCTAAATGGATGGTCTATCAAGGACTAATTAGAGCGTATCAAGTATCAGCTGGCAATTACCGAGTATTTATTCTTATGGCTTTGGTTGCTGCAATGTTTGGTTCAGGCCTTACCTTAGCCAGTTTTATGAAGTTACTCCACGCTACTTTCTTAGGCCAACGGCCCAACGGCCCAACGGCCCAACGGCCCAACGAAGTTTCCTGGCAAATGTGGCTTCCTCCAATTCTATTGGCAATTATCTGTGTAATATTCGGGATATTTGCGAATCAGATTCCACTTAAATACTTTATTCTTCCGGCAGTAAAAGGCGTAACTTTCATAGGGAGCTGGAACGCAGGGATATCTACCTTACTCATTATTATTGGTTTAATTTTAGGGATATTGATATTCAGGTTAAAGGGATTAAGACCCCTGATACGGCAAGATACTGCCTTTGTAGGCGGTGAGGCGCTGGAATTAAGAGAAGCCAGGGTCACAGGTACAGAATTCTACAATACCATAAAAGAATTAGGATTATTAGGTGCAATATATAAGAGGGCTGAAGAGGGTGTTTTTGATATCTATAACCTAGGAAAGAAACTTATATTTTCTATCTCCGGAGCACTTCAATATTTACATAATGGAATTCTGCCTACTTATATGGTCTGGTGTCTATTGGGGATGATAGGATTATTTTATATCTTTATTTTTAAGTGAGGACATAACTTATGGAGCGAAAGCGAACATAAGTTATTTGTCCGAACTTATCCCGCACCTTTTTAGTATTCATATTAGTTTTTAAAGTTAGCTTTTAAAGACAAATACTTTGAATAAATAA
>Ga0315281_10008669_pt1 | contig 14204 bp, 12 predicted proteins | sample YL17G07_0_MG_FD_204540 | JGI IMG/M metagenome (GOLD analysis project Ga0315281, IMG submission 204540) | Sediment microbial communities from Yellowstone Lake, YNP, Wyoming, USA - YL17G07_0 | ecosystem: Environmental > Aquatic > Freshwater > Lake > Sediment | place: USA: Wyoming | collected...
GCCGCCACGCGCGAGGTCTGCGCGGGCATCTCCGAGATCGCGATCACGGTCAACGGCGGCGGCGCGCCGCACTGGCTGGCGATCAAGAACCAGGAGCTGTTCGCGAGCGCCGTGATCCCGCACGTGGCGGGCTAGGGCTCAGCGAGCGAGCCTGCGGCGGTCCGCCTGCGGGTTCAGGACGTTCTCCGGGAGGCGCCCGTCGAGCAGCACGCCGCGCAGCGCCGCGACGCAGTACGCACCCATCTCGTCGCGCGCCTGCGCGGTCGCGCTGCCGAGGTGTGGGACGAGGACGACGTTCTCGAGCTCGAGCAGGCCCGGGTGGACATCGGGCTCCCGCTCGTAGACGTCGAGCGCCGCTCCGGCGAGCGTCCCTGCGGCAAGCGCCTCGACGAGCGCGCCCTCGTCGACCACCGGGCCGCGCGCAGCGTTGACGAGCACCGCGGACGGCTTCATGCGCGCCAGCGCCGCGGCGTCGATCAGGTGCCGCGTCTCCTCCGTGAGCGGGCAGTGCAGGCTGACGACGTCCGCGCTCGCGAGCAGCTCGCCGAGCGGGAGCCAGCCCGACTCGCCCCTGCCGCTGCGCGTGTGGTGGACGACGCGCATGCCGAACGCCTCGGCGAGCCGGCCGACCTCGCGGCCGATCTGCCCGAAGCCGACGAGGCCGAGCGTCAGACCGGCGAGCCCGCGGCCGAGCATGAACGTCGGCGAGAGCCGCCAGGGTCGTCCGGCGCGGACGAGCCGGTCGCCCTCGGCGACGCGGCGCAGGAGCCCGAGCGCGAGGGCGAGCGTCAGCTCGGCGGTGGGCGCGGTCGTCGCGCCGGGCGTGTTGGCGACGAGCACCCCGCGCTCGGTCGCCGCGGCGAGGTCGACGTGGTCGACGCCGACGGAGAACGTCGCCACGATCTCGAGCCCCGGCCCGGCGGCGGCGAGGAGCTCCGCATCGATCCGGTCGGCGGGCGTCACCGCCAGGCCGCGGGCGCCGGCGGCCCGAGAGAGCAGCTCGGCGCGCGGCAGCGGCTCGTCCGACTCGTGCTCGTCGAGCTCGAAGCCGCGCCGCAGCTCCTGCCGGATCCGGTCGGGAAACCGGCAGCTGACGAGCACGCGCGGCGTCCCGGCGACCACGCGCCGACTATACGCACGCGCCGGCGGCTCGCGGCTGGTCAATTCTCCGCGCTCTGATCAATCTCGCTCATGAGAAGCGGGGCGCGCTCCGGGATGCTCCCAGCCACGGTCCCTGACATGACAGCGAGCAGGAGAGGGAAACTGTGGCGACGGCACTGAAGCGGCGCGAGCCGGAGTCCGACCGCTGGGTGAAGAGCGTCTGCAAGATGTGCCTGCACACCTGCGGCATCCTCGTGCACGTCGAGAACGGCGTCGTCACGAAGATCGAGGGCGACCCGACGAACCCCGACAACCTGGGCAAGCTCTGCCCGAAGGGGAACGTGGGCATGCTGCGTCTGTACGACCCCAAGCGGATCAAGGCCCCGCTGGTGCGGACGAACCCGGAGAAGGGCCCCGGCGTCGATCCGGGCTGGAAGGAGATCTCCTGGGACGAGGCGATGGACCTCGTCACCGAAAAGCTGAAGCCCATCCGCGAGACCGACCCTCGCAAGCTCCTGGTGGCGAGCGGCGACTTCAACCGCATCTTCAACTGGGCGTGGCCCGCCGCGTTCGGCTCCCCCCATTTCTTCAGCACGGTCGGCCAGTACTGCGGTGCGGCCTACCACCCGATCAACGGCATCACCGACACGAGCTTCGCCGTCGTCAACGACTACGAGTACTGCAACTACTGGCTCCAGATCGGCTCCGGCGACGGCTTCTCCAGCCACCTGCACCTGCCCGGCTCGGCGAGCCGGATGGCCGACGCCAGGATGCGCGGCATGCGGGTCGTCACGGTCGAGCCTCGGATGTCGCCGGCCGCGGCCAAGGCCGACGAGTGGATTCCCATCCGCCCCGGCACGGACCGAGCGTTCGCCCTCGGCCTGATGCACAGCCTGGTCTTCGAGCACGAGCTCTACGACCGCGACTTCCTGAAGACCCGCACGAACGCCCCGTACCTGATCGCGCCGGACGGCTCGTACGCCCTCAGCGCCGACGGCAAGGCGCTGGTGTGGGATCCCGTCGCCGGCAAGGCGCGGGAGTGGGACGACCCCGAGACCGCCGACGTCGCCCTCGAGGGCCGCTACGACGTGAACGGCGTTCCCTGCGCCCCCGGCTTCCAGCTCTTCCGGGACATCGTCGAGGACCACACCCCGGAGCGGATGAAGGAGGTCTGCACGGTCCCGGCCGCGACGATGCGGCGCATCGCGCGGGAGCTCGGCGAGGCGGCCCGCTTCGGCGAGACGATCATGCTCGAGGGCAAGGAGTACCCCTTCCGGCCGGCGGCGGTCAACTACTACCGCGGCGCGATCGCCCACGCCGACGGCGGGCTGGATTCGATGGCGCTGAAGATGCTGAACACGCTGCTCGGCAACATCGACGTGCCCGGCGGCCACCTCGGCGTGCCGCTCGACATTCGCGGCTTCTTCATCGAGCCCGGGGAGCACGGCATGCTGAAGCCGAACCCGCACATCCTGCACCCGCCGGTGCCGTTCAAGTTCCCGGCGGACAGCCTGCAGATGATGGAGTGGTTCCCGCTCGGCATGGACGCCGGGCACATCGCGGTCGACGCGGTGCTCAACCCGGAGCGCTACCGCCTCGAGTACGTGCCCGAGGTCCTCCTGACCTACCATTCGAACCCGGTCTGGAACATGCCGGCCCAGGAGAAGGTGCGCCGGGCGATGGCCACGTTCACGTACGTCATCTCGATCGACGTCGTGATCAACGAGACGACCGAGTGGGCCGACCTGATCCTGCCGGACCACACCTATCTCGAGTCCACGCTCGCCGTCTCGTGCGAGCCGCCGGTTGTGAAGGGCCTCGCGCTGCGCCAGCCGGCCATCCCGCCGATGTACGACACGCGGGACGCGACCGACATCCTGATCGACATCGCCGACAGGTGCGGCTTCCTCGACGTCTGGAACGGCTTCCTGAACTTCCTGCTCGGCATCACCGCCCGCGAGGACCTGATGCTGGCGCCGGACCGGAAGTACTCCAACGAGGACATCATGGACCGCTTCTGCCGGGCGACCTACGACGACGACCACGACCTCGAGTGGTTCAAAGAGCATGGCCACATGGTCACCAAGCGCAACGCCGCCGAGACGTACCTCCCCTACGACGGGCTGCGCATCCCCTTCTACTACGAGGTGATCAAGACGGCGGGCGACGAGCTGCGGGCGCAGTTCGCGGGGACGGGCTACGAGTGGGACACGTCCAACTACGTGCCGCTGCCCTTCTGGAAGGACGGCCCGATCCACGGCGAGGACCCCGACTACCCCCTCTACGCGATCACGTTCAAGACGGCCGAGACGAACTTCGCCGAGAACATGTCGATCCCGATCATCAGCAAGCTGACCTCCGGGGCGGCCCAGACGAGGGGCGTGCTCCTCAACCCGGTGACGGCCGGCAGGCTGGGCATCGCTGACGGCGACCCGATCGCGATCGTCTCGCGCTTCGGCCGCGTCGAGGGCGACGCCGCCCTCAGCGAGGGCGTCCACCCGGACACGATCGCCGTCTCCAACGCCCTCACGCGCTCGCTGGGGGGCAAGAAGGGCACGCACTTCAACACGCTCCTGCCCGCCGAGCTCGAGTACACGGACAACTTCAGCGGCGCCCTGGAGTCGGTCGCCCGCGTGCACGTCGAGAAGCTCGGGAAGGAGGCGACGGCGTGACGCGCTGGGGCATGGTCCTCGACCTGGCGCGGTGCATCGGCTGCAACGCCTGCACCGTCGCCTGCAAGATCGAGAACGGCACTCCTCCCGACTCGTACTGGGCTCGGGTCTACACCGAGGAGACGGGCACCTACCCGGACACGAAGACGACCTACGTGCCGGCGCTCTGCAACCACTGCGAGGACGCGCCGTGCGTGACCGTCTGCCCGACGAAGGCGAGCTACAAGCGCGACGACGGCATCGTCATGATCGACCAGAGCCTCTGCATCGGCTGCCGGGCCTGCATGATGGCCTGCCCCTACAGCAACCGCTTCTACCTCCGGAAGGGCGCGCTCGAGACCGGCTACCACGGCGAGCGCACGGACTTCGAGGAGCTGAAGTGGGCGCTGTTCCAGGAGGGCACCGTCAACAAGTGCACGTTCTGCGCCCACCGCGTGGACGTGGGCCTGGAGCCGGCCTGCGTGATCACGTGCCCGACCGACGCGCGCATCTTCGGCGACCTCGAGGACGAGGGCTCGAACGTCAGCGTGCTGATCCGGGAGCGCAACGGCCGGCAGCCCTCGCCCGAGCTGGGCACCAACCCCTCGGTCTACTACGTGGAAGAGAGATAGGAGTCGGGGATGTCTAGAGACCGGCCGCTGGTGCTCGGGCCCAACCAGTTCCTGATCGGCTACCAGCCCCAGGGGGAGTGGGCCTGGCTGATCGCGACGGCGTTCTTCCTCGGCAAGGTCGGTGCCGGCGTCTTCCTCGTCTCCTACTTCAGCGACTTCACGTTCGGCGCCGTGGGCGGGCTCGTGATCGTCGGCGTCGGCAAGACGACGGCTCACCTGCTCTACCTCGGCCGGCCGCTGCGTTTCCTGCGCACGGTCGCCGGCTGGCGGACGTCCTGGATCTCGCGCGGGATCATCGCCATGGGGGTCTTCATCTCCTGCGGCCTCGTCTACGTCGCGCCGTACCTCGGGATCTCGTTCGTTCCCGACGGCGTCGCGAGCGCCTTCGGGATTGTCGCCCTCGTCGCGGCGGCGGTCGTGATGGTCTACGACGGCTTCGTGCTCAAGGCGTCGCGCGGCGTCCCGCTCTGGGACTCGTACCTGATGCCCGTGCTCGTGCTCTGCTACGCCCTCCTCGGCGGCGTCACGCTGACGCTGACGCTGGAGGTGCTCAGGGGCGAGGCGGCGACGGCGAGGCTCGACTGGCTCCAGGTCGCGCTGCTGGCGCTGAACTTCGTGCTGATCGCGATCGTCGTGCTCAACGCGCAGGTCCGGCACGCGGCCGCGCAGTACGGCTCGGCGCTGCTCACGAGCGGGAGGCTGGGCTGGCTCTTCCTCGCGGGCGCGGTGGGGGTCGGGCTCGTCGGGACGCTCGTCCTCGCCGGCATCGCCATCTCCACCGGCAGCGACGTCGCCCTGGTCCTCGGCGCCGTCACCGATCTGGCGGGGCACTTCTTCGTCTTCTTCTCGATTCTCCGCGCCGGGCTGCACGCCCCGATCCGGCCGCTGCCGCTGCGCCGCGTGGCGGCTGCGGAGAGCGCCTGAGTCATTCCCACCTGAGGCCCCAACCCTCCTCCACCCGGTATTCCAAACGGGCATGACTGAGGCACGGATCGGACATTGACAGCTATAGCGCGCGAGCACGATCATCCAGCGGGGCGGTCGCGACGATGCCGCAACCTCGCCTGATTCGCGCTCTCAACTCCGGGGGAAAGTCACTATGGGTCTTGCAGATCTGAGGGGGTACTCGGTTCCGTTCTCGCCCAGGGGGACGGCGCAGATCGTCGGCGGGATTCCCTGGAACTTCGGGGTCGACATCCTCGCGATCCAGTACCGCACCGATCCCGCGGAGATCGCAAAGCTGCTGCCCGAGCCTCTGGAGCCTTCGCAGGAGGAGCCCGACGTCGCCTACGTGTGGTTCGGCGACTGGCAGGGTCTCTGGGCCGGCCACGACGACATGCTGGCCGTCAACCCCGAGCGCTGCCAGTACACCGAATGCCTGATCGGCGTCCGCTGCAGCTACAACGGCGTCGAGGGGCAGCGCGTCGTCTACATCTGGGTCGACAAGGACTTCAGCCTGACCCGCGGCTGGTTCATGGGCTTTCCCAAGAAGTTCGGCACCGTCCACATGGGACAGCGCAACCGCCACCTGCACGCGCTCAACCCGGCCACGCAGGCCTGCGGGCCCGGCTCGGCGTACGGCGCGATCTGCGAGTCCCACGGCGAGCGTCTCGTGACGGCGAAGATCGCGGTACGGGAGCAGATCGTGCCCGCGCGGCTGCCGAAGCCGTTCGGCACGGACCTCTTCCACACGCTCCACTTTCCGAGCGCGGACGTGAACGGGCATGAGAAGCCGCTCCTCCACCAGCTCGTGCAGACGGTGAGCAGCAACGTCAAGTTCGGCGAGCTCTGGTCGGGCGCCGGCGAGCTGACCTACCACGAGTCCCTCTTCGAAGAGCACACCGCGATCGCACCGCACGAGATTCTGGGCGCCTACATCATCCCGGTCGGCTTCCGGATCGAGGGCACGAAGCTGATCCACACCTACTGAGAGAGCCGTCATGCCGTTTCCCTGGAAGACCTTCCGTGAGTGGCTCGTCGACGAGGAGCAGATCGGCAACGTCTTTCGTTTCACGATGCCGATCAAGGCCGGCGATCCGGCCTCGATCGTGGACGCGGTCCCGCAGGGCCTGAAGGATGAGCACCTGCGCGTGATCAACTGCGCGGGGGCCAACGGCAAGCAGCTGGAGACCGAGCTGCGGGCGGCCTGCCGCTACCTGCACACCCTCCCCAACAATCCGATCGGCATCGTCGAGCGGCCGGTCAACAACAGGCCGGACGTGCCCGTCGTGATCAACCCTTGGGCGACGCGGGAGCGCGTGCTGCGGATGTGCGGCGTCACGACGAAGGAAGAGCTGTGCGAGAAGCTCCGCACGCTGAAGGACAACCTGATTCCGCCGGTGACCGTCCCGCGCGACCAGGCGCCGTGCAAGGAGGTCGTCATCCTCGGCGACGACGTGAACGTCTACGAGCAGCTGCCGCGCAACTGGGTCGAGTTCGAGACGGTGCCGTGGAGCCCCTGTGGCGGTGGCCAGTTCATCATCCACGATCCGGAGAGCGACACGCACGACCTCGGGATCTGGCGCGGCGGCTTCTTCGAATGGGACGACGGCGATCCGGAGCGCCCGCTCCCGCAGGACCGGCGCGAGCGCTACATGTGCGTCGCGATGATCTACGAAGGCCCGATCGCGAGCGACGGTGGCACCTACTACCGCGAGAACTTCCGGCGCTTCGACAAGCCGATGCCTGCCGCTTACGCGATGTGCAACGAGCCGGCGATGCCGGCGATCGCGGCGGTGCGCAGCGGGCTCGTCTGGCCGCGGGATGGAGCCGACGAGTACGCCGTCGTCGGCGGCTGGAACGGGGAGCCGGCCGAGCTCGTCGAGGCGGAGACGATCCCCGGTCTGATGGTGCCCGCGCACGCGGAGTACGTGATCGAAGGCGAGTTCCTGCCCGAGGACTACCTCGTGCCCAAGTACGCCGAGGGGGTCTACCAGGGGCACCTGCTCGGCAACCACCTGATGCCGGTCTTCAAGATCAACTGCATCACGCACCGCAAGCAGCCGCTGTGGATGACGACGTGGTCGGCGAGCGGCTTCAACCACGAGGGACCGCACACGCCGTTCGCCGACGCCTTCTTCGAGGCTGAGGCTCTCAACTACCTCCGCGCCAACGACTACAAGGTGAAGGACGTCGTCTCCTACGACCTCGAGACGATCGTCGTGCAGACGACGGTGGACGGCATGGAGAAGCCGCCCCACTACGGCAAGCAGCTGCTGACGGCGCTCTACGCCTGCCCGCACGGCTACATCGGCAACGGCAGCAAGTACTACATCGCGGTCGGGCCCGACATCGACCCCTACAACCTGCGCGACGTGATCTGGGCGCTCGGGACGCGCGCGCAGCCGGTCACGGACACGATCGTGATCAAGGACGGCCTCTGCGCTTGGGGCGATCCGTCCGGTCTGCCCGGGCCCCTCGGCTGGCGCGCGTACGGCCAGCAGGTCCTGATCGACGCGCTGATCAAGGTGCCGGAGCGGCGGACGGAGTGGGAGCCGCGCACCGAGCCCCGGGGCTGGGAGCTCGAGGCGATCGAGCGGATTCGCGCGCGCGTGGAGGGCTGAGCCGTCCTCACCATCTCAATCCGGGAGGAGAACCCGTGAGCTCCGATCGCAAGGCCTGGGCCCGCGAGCACCTGCGCGGCATCGAGAACTGCCTGTTCCCGTCGTTCGACCCGACGCTCGAGCACCTCGACGAGGACGGCATTCGGCTCGACGTCCGGCAGACGATCAAGCACGGCTTCTTCGGCACGCTTGTGGCGACCGAGACGGGCCTCTCGCTCGACGAGGCCAAGCGCTTCCTCGAGATCGTCGTCGACGAGGCCGGGGACGACCTCCATGTCTCCGTGACGCTGATCCTGAACTCGCTCGAGGAGAACATCGCGCTGGCGCAGCACGCGGCCGCGGTCGGCGCCGGCGGCGCCCTGCTCGGCTATCCGTTCACGTTCTATCCGTCGAGCCCGGACGAGATCTACGAGGCTTCGCGCCAGGTGTGCGAGGCGGCCGCCGACCTCGACTTCGTCATCTACCCGAGCCACAAGTTCAACTTCGGCCGCTTCCATCCGAGCGGCTTCCCGTTCGACGTGTTGGAGCGGATCGCGGACATCGACAACGTCGTCGCCGCCAAGCTCGGCATCCTCGAGCCCGGTTTCATCCACGAGGCGTTCACGCGGCTCAAGGACAAGGTCGTGATCCAGTTCCCCTGGGAGCGCTGGTGGCCGATGCTTCGGGGCACGTACGGCCTCCAGTTCGTCGGGGCGGGCGCCTACGAGCTGTTCCAGTCGCCGGAGCAGCCGTATCTCGTCGATTACTTCAACCTCCTGCTCGAGGACCGGATCGGCGAGGCGATGGACACCTACTGGCGGCTGACCCCCGCGCGCCTGACGTTCGAGAAGCAGTTCATGCCGACGCAGATGATCGGCACCTACCACTGGCCGCAGCAGAAGTACTACCAGTGGCTCGTCGGCGGCAACGGCGGCTTCACGCGCCAGCCGGTGATGAAGATGGTGCAGTACGAGATGGACGAGGCGCGCGACGCGGTGCGGGCGCTCGGCATCCAGCCGAGCGAGAACGACGAGGAGTTCTTTGTCGGTCGCGCCAACTACGCGAAGCAGGCGGCCGGCGCTCCGAAAACGGCCTCGGCACGCTAGTGGCGGGCAGCCTCGAGGGCAAGGTCGCCCTCATCACCGGCACGGGCGGCGGGCAGGGCCGCGCCGCCGCGATCCTGTTCGCGCGCGAGGGTGCCCGCGTCGCCGGTTGCGATCTGAAGGTGGAGGGAAACCGCGAGACCGCGTCCCTCGTCCGCGACGCGGGCGGGGAGATGACAGCCTCCGAGCCGGTGGACCTCGGCGACGAGGATCAGGCGCGTGCGTGGATCGCGGGGGCGGTGGAAGCCTTCGGCGGCTTCGACATCCTGTACAACAACGCGTCGGCGGCACGCTTCGGGCCCGTCGGCGCGCTGGCGACCGAGGACTGGCGCTTCACGATCCGTAACGAGCTCGACCTCGTGTTCTACGCGTGCAAGCACGCCTGGCCGCACCTCGTCGCCCGTGGCGGCGGGGCGATCCTCAACACCGCCTCGGGTGTGGCTCTGACCGGGATCGAGGGCATGGGCACGCTCGCGCACGCGGCCGCAAAGGGAGGAGTGATCTCGATGACCCGGCAACTCGCCGCCGAAGGGGCGCCGCACGGGATCCGGGCGAACGTGATCGTGCCCGGGATCGTCGACTCGCCCGCCACCGCGGAGCCGCTGAGCCATCCTGCAGCGCGAGCCGCGGCCGAACGCGTGGCGATGCTGAACCGCCTGGCGACGTGCGAGGAGATCGCCCACGCCGCGCTGTACCTCGCTTCGGATGCGTCGGCGTTCGTGACGGGTGCGAGCCTCGTGATCGACGGCGGCGCGAGCGTTCGCAACTCGCTCATCGGCCCCGGAGGCTCCTGAGCGACGCCGGGCCCTGTTTGCCCAGATCGGCGCTGGCGGACCGCACCGCCTCGATCACGGCGCTGACGGCGGCCGGCAGGGCGGAACGGGAGCGGAACGTGATGTTGATGTCGATCGGTACGGTGAGGCCCGCGGCGGCGATCGGAACGATCGCGCCCACGTTGCGGACGCGGCTCACGAGCAGGGAGGGCAGGTAGGTGAGAAAGTCGCCCTCTCGCACCATGCTCGTGATGAAGCTGGCCGAGTTGCTGATCACCGTGGGTGCCGGCGGCGGCAGGCCGGCCGAGACGAACGCGCGGTCGAAGTGATCGAGCCAGAACTCCGTGTGCGGCGCCAGCGCCCACGGGTACTCGAGCAGACGCGACACCTCGACGCGAGAGCGGCTCAGGCGGCTCAGGGGATGACCGGCGCGCGCGAACACGCTGACGACGTCGGAGGCCACGACCTCGGTCGTGAGGTCGGAGTCCATGCCGCGGGCCCAGCCACCGACGACGAGGTCGAGCTCGCCGCGGCGCAGAGCTGGGGCGTGAGCCTGCACGAGCCCCTCGATCACGGTCAGCTGGATGCCGGGGCGCTCGCGGTGGAGGAGCGACGCCGCGAGCGGCATCAGGGTTGCGGCGATGCTTGGCGTCACGCCGACCCGGACCTCGCCCTTGGCTGCGCCGCTCAGGAGGGCGATCTCGCGCTCCGCGTCGTTCAGCTCCGACTGGATGCTCCTTGCGTGGAGCGACAGGGCCTCCCCGTAGACGGTCGGCACGAGTCCCTTGGGCGTGCGGTCGAAGAGCTTTACCTTCAGCTCCCGCTCGAGGTGGTGGATGCTCTTGCTGAGCGCCGGCTGGGTCAGGTTCAGCGCGCCTGCGGCGCGACCGATGCTGCCGTGCTCGTAGGCGGCGAGGAAGTACTGGAGTCGCCTGACGTCCATGCCCTACGATAACCCATTCCCGTCGGTTAGGGCTTGAGCGAAGATGGCGTTCGGAAAGTTCGGTCGCTACCACCCGGACGGCGTCGACGTCCGGGTCGAGCGCTTCGATCTCGTCGCGCTGCTACGGGACGAGCTTGCCGCGCTGGCCGCCGGCCCGGGGGCGGCCCATCGCCTCCGCTTCGAGACCGGCGCCGAGGCGTGTCAGCTCGAGACCGATCGCGAGCACGTCCGCTACATCGTCGTCAACCTGCTGCAGAACGCGGTCAAGTACTCCAGGCCGGGCAGCGAGGTGCGGCTCGCCCTTGAGGTCGAGGGCGAGCAGATCCGCCTCCGCGTGAGCGACGAGGGAATCGGCGTCCCGGAGGCGGAGATCGCGGAGCTCTTCTCACCGTTCTACCGGGCGTCGAACGTCGAGTCTCGCCCCGGGACGGGCATGGGGCTGGCGATCGTCAAGAAGTCCGCCGGCCTGATCGGCGCCCGCGTCAGCGTCGACTCGCCGCGCGGTGAGGGCACCGCGTTCACCGTCGTGCTCGGCCGGCGACTGGAGCGCGGCTGACGGCCGCTTCGGCAGCGGGTCGCTACGCGTCGTGCTCGCGGCTCAGCTGATGCTCGGCCATGTCCAGGTAATCCCCGCGGGCCGGCGCGAAGATATCGACGCCGAACGCCGGCTCGTCGCCGAGCACGCGCCCGATGTGCTGGACGTTGGCCGGGATGTAGATCAGGTGCCCCGGCTCGAGCACGTAGGTGTCGTCCTCGCCCAGTGTCACCTCGACGCGACCGGAGACGAGGAAGATCGTCTGGTCGAACGGGTGCACATCGGGCTTGCCGACGCTCGCCGTGCGCCCTGTCATCTCGGGTCCCGGGTTTCCCCACGAGAACTTCAGCAGGGCGCCGTCCATGACGACCGCCGTCTCCTCCATGGCGCCGCCGAAGCGGGATTGCCTGGGCAGCTCGTGGACGTTCGCATGGTACGGCTTCGTAGGCACGAATCCTCCTGACTCGACGGGCCAAAGAGCGTTCTGCGCCCCGATGATCCCAGCCGAGCACATAGCTGTCAATTTCCGTTTGGTGCTCTATGCATAACCACGTGGCCCTCCCCGCCGTTGACGTCGCGCCCTCGATCGGAGTATGCTCTGCCATAATGCGTATTGTCCGCCGTACGGAAGGTCCCGTTTTGGACAGCGACCGTTCCCACCGCCGAGCCTTCGCAGCGCCCCTTGCGCAGCTTGGACGTGGACTCGACAAAGGAGAGAGAACAATGAGTGGACGCCTGCCAATGACCGGCGTCGTCGCACTGGTCCTCGCTTCGCTCACGCTCGCCGTCGCCGGCGCGGCCTCCGCCCGCGGGACGGACGTCGCTCGCACGAAGGCGGAGCCGAAGCAGCTCGTCATCGCCATCAACCAGGGCGGTGAGATCTACGACCCGACGTCCGTTCTGCCGAGCACGATCTCGGTCGTCGCCGCAAACGTCTTCGACTGGCTGATGTGGCGCACGCCGTCCGGCAAGCTCGTGCCCAGCGTCGCGACGGCCTGGGACCTCTCCCCTGACGGGAAGACGCTCAGCCTGACGCTGCGCAAGAACGTCCGCTTCTCGAACGGCGACCTGCTGACGGCCACCGACGTCGTGTTCAGCTGGAACCGCCTCAAGGCGAACGGCTTCAGCGACCGCATCGCGCGGACGCTCACGTCGTGGGAGGTCGTCGACCCGACGCACCTGATCGCCCACTTCGCCGCGCCCGAGATCGGCTTCATCCCCTCCGGCGGCTTCCCGATCGTCGACCACGACTACTGGCAGAGGGTCGGCGAAGCGGCGTTCAAGGCCAACCCGATCGGCTCGGGGCCGTACAAGATCAGCAAGATCGCGGCGGGGCAGTACGTCGATCTCGAGCGCAACCCGAGCTACTGGGGCAAGAAGGGGAAGACGGCCGGGGTTCGCTTCCAGACGATCCTCGACGACACGACGCGCATCGCGAGCCTCAAGACCGGCGCGGCCGATGTCGTCATGCAGGTGCCGTACCAGAACGTCGATCCTGTAAACAAGACGAAGGGCCTGAAGACGGTCACCCTCGTCCCCGCCGGATCCACGGTCTACCTCGCCTTCAAGGCGCAGTCCGGGGCGACTCCGTGGAAGAACCCGCTCGTGCGCCAGGCGGTGGCGCTCGCGATCAACCGCAGCGCGATCGTCAAGAAGCTCCTCAAGGGAATCCCGGTCAGCTACCCGTTCCTGGCGCCGACCGACCTCGGCTACGACTTCTCGATCAGCCACTACCCGTTCAACGTCGCGAAGGCGAAGGAGCTCCTCACGCAGGCGGGCTACCCGTCAGGGTTCTCGACCGAGCTCCCGTATCTGAACGCGCAGACAGGCATGTCGGAGACCGCGCAGGCGGTCGCCCTGTACCTCGCCCAGGTGGGGATCAAGGTGACGCCGAAGCCGCTCACGGGCGCGGACTTCGTGCCGTGGGTGTTCAAGGCGGCCCACGACCCGAGCATGGACTACATCGCGATGTTCCTCGGCGCGGTGGCGGGCAAGGCGGAGCCGGCGACGGCGCTGCTCAACTCGTTCAGCTCCGTCACGCCGTTCGCCTGGTACAACAACCCGCAGGCGAACGGGCTCATCCTGAGGGCGAACGCGACCGTGGACGACGCCGCCCGGGCCGCTCTGCTCAAGCAGGCGCAGAACATCATCCACGACGACTACGGCTTCGTCCCGCTGTGGAACTCGGCGATGGTGTACGGGATGAAGAGCTGCATCCAGTTCACGCCGCAGCTCGGCGACATCGATTTGCTGCTCCTGCGGCATCTCGACGCGACGAGGTGCCGAGGCTGAGCCTGAGCTGAGCGTCCTCATCGGACAGCGAGGGGCCGCCGCGAGGCGGCCCCTCGTCTGCGCGAAGGATCAGGCGGGCAGGTTCGAGGTGCCGGCCTGCAGCGTCGCGAAGTGGCAGGCGGCCCGGTGCGCCGCTCCGAGCACGCGGAGCTGCGGCTCGTCCGCACGGCACACGTCGGCGGCGAGCGGGCAGCGCGGGTGGAAGCGGCAGCCCTGCGGCAAGTCGAGCGGTGATCCCGTCTCGCCGATCGGGACGCGCACCGGCCGGCGGTCGCGCTGCGGCGCGGCGTCGAGCAGGGCGCGCGTGTACGGATGCTCCGGGTCCGCGAGCACGGCCTCGGTGTCGCCCTCTTCGACCACACGTCCGAGGTACATCACCGCGATCCGGTCGGTGACGTGGCGGAGCAGCGCGAGGTCGTGTGCGATCAGGAGGTAGGTGAGGTCCTTGCGCTCCTGGAGGTCGGCGAGCAAATTCAGCACCTGACCCCTGATCGAGACGTCGAGCGCGGAGACGGGCTCGTCGAGCACGATCAGCGAGGGCGCGAGGATGAGCGCGCGCGCGATAGCGACCCGCTGCCGCTGCCCGCCGCTCAGCTGGTGCGGGAACGCCCGCAGCGCGCGCTCGGGCAGAC
>Ga0315281_10008670_pt1 | contig 14203 bp, 13 predicted proteins | sample YL17G07_0_MG_FD_204540 | JGI IMG/M metagenome (GOLD analysis project Ga0315281, IMG submission 204540) | Sediment microbial communities from Yellowstone Lake, YNP, Wyoming, USA - YL17G07_0 | ecosystem: Environmental > Aquatic > Freshwater > Lake > Sediment | place: USA: Wyoming | collected...
GCACCGTGTGACGGTGACGGGCCGGGTGAGGTAGTCGATGAACCCTCAGGACATGGGGGAGAATACAGTTGGCCCCTGAGGGGATCAAGGCTTTTATGACGACTACTCGGGTGAAATTTCTCCCCCTTTCCGCAGCGCGCACGGGGTGCGATTTTTCTCCACCGATGATGCGGCGCACGCCTCGCAGGAGCGGCGCGGTAGCGTGAGCGTGAAACGGGCTATTGCGCTTTTCGTTGGGGGCGCAGTGGTCGCCAAACGGAGGGACGGGATCCACAGATTTCGCAGATTTCACAGAAGGGCGTGCCGGGCTGGCGTCGCGCGCGCATCGGAACTGTGCGGGGCAGGCGCGGCCCGGGCGTATCTGCGGACCACCGACGACCGACGACCGATAACTTACAACTGACGACTGACAACTGACAACTCAGCCCTCCGCTTGCCGCCGGGGGCGCTTCCGGCGACGATGGGGCATGGTGAGCACTGCGACGATCGATGCTGAGGGTACTTCGCTCGCACGGCGGGTGGCGCGCGCGGCGACGCGGCATCACTGGCTGCGCGACGGGTTCGAGATCGGGCTGGTGGCGCTGGCGTTCCTGCTCTACTTCCTCGTGCGCGGCGCGGTGGTGGACCACGCGGACCAGGCGTATCGCAACGCCCGGCACCTGATCGACTTCGAGCGGGCGGTGGGGGTGTTCTGGGAGCCGCGGCTGCAGGAAGTGGTGCTGCACCGGAAGCCGCTGATCGACCTGTTCAACTTCATCTACTTCTGGCTGGATTTCCCGCTGATCGTGGCGATCGGGCTGTGGCTCTACTTCTTTCGGCGGCACGAGTACACCATCGCGCGGGATGCGCTGCTGCTGTCGGGGGCGATCAGCCTGGTGATCTACGCGACGTTCCCGGTGATGCCGCCGCGGCTGCTGCCGACGGGCGAGTTCGTGGGGACGATCGAGAAGTACAACCAGCTGAGCTACCAGGCGCAGTCGCTGCAGACGTTCGTGAACCCGTACGCGGCGGTGCCGAGCCTGCACTTCGGCTGGGCGATGATCATCGGGGGGGCGCTGGTGTGGTCGGTGCGGAACCCGCTGGTGCGGGCGTTCGGCATCGTGCTGCCATGGGCGCAGCTGGCGGCGATCGTGTTCACGGCGAACCACTACATCGTGGATGCGGTGGTGGGGTGCGCGGTGTGCCTGGCAGGGCTGGCGCTGGCGTGGGGGATGCAGGTGCGGGTGTATCCGTGGGTGGCGGGGAAGGTGAGGTTGTAAGGGACAGCGGACAGCGGAGGTTCTAGGTTGTAGGTTCTAGTGTAGTGCTGCTAACGCTTCTTTAGTTGGATGGACATAGTTGGGGGAGCGGGAGTGCAGAGAGCGCAGCGCTCTCTGCCGGGGGTGTGATGCGCGCCCCGCCCACTGGGCGGGGGGCCGGGGGGTGCCCCCCGGAATCATCTTTTCTTTCTCTCTTTGCAGGGTACGCGCCAGCGGACACTGCCGTGTGAGCGCCGAGCGTTTGTACGTGAGATGCCCCTTGGAACTGATGCTGGATCGGAGGCACTACACTAGGTTGTGCGTTAGCAGGGAGTTCTGCTGCGTTATCTGGAGAATTAAGAAGGGCCCGCCGGTTGGCGGGCCCTTGGGTTTAGGTGCGCACTTCCGTTAGCAGGGGAAGCTTTCGGGGTTGAAGCGGCAGGAGTTCCTGCCGATGAACTTCTCGAAGTCGCTGACGTTGAAGTTGTCCACCGTCTCGTTCAGCACGCGCGTCCATGACGAGATGCCGATGCTGTTCTCGGGCAGGTCGCTGTCCTTCGCCATGATGACGCGGTCGCTGTGGTTGTCGATGCGGTCGTTGACCATGTCGGTGAGCTGCTTCACGGCGGTCTCGCAGGCGGTGTCACCGGACTTGCAGTTGTAGCCGACGAAGACGCCCGCGTGCTCAAGGATGTGCGGGATGGCGTCGCGCGGGACTTCGACCTCGGGCGGGTAGACGTTGGGGTCCGGGGGGATGCGGGGCAGGATGTTGCCGCCGCCGACATCGACCTTGTTCTGCACGTTCAGGTGCTTGCCGGACGAGGGCGGATTGCTGTTGTAGCAGTTGCTCGGCACGGTGGGCGTGGCGCCGGGCGTGTTCGATGTCGCGGTGGTGCCGGCGGCGGAGGTGGAGGACGGCTGCACTGTCGGCGTCGCGCCGGTGGATGCGTCGCTGCCGGAGTGGGGGACGCCCTCGCAGAAGGGCGTCATGGCACGGCCGGGCGAATACGTGCCGGTCTCGTGGCCGCGGCCCTGCGACGGGACGTAGGTGCCGGGGATGCTGGTGCTCTGGTCGGCTTCGGCCTTGTCGGGCCCGCTGAGGCTCTTGCCCTGGCCGGACTGGATGACCAGGTAGACAATCAGCAACACGATCGCCAGCACGCTGCCAGCGATGCCGATCGGCACGATGGGGAAGCGGCTGCCGCCGCCGACCTTGACGGGCGTGCGCCGTGATGGCGGTCCAGCGGCTGCACCGGAGGCCTTCTGCGCTCTGCGATCCGTTCGGCGTTGCTCTCGGCTCATCTGTCTGCGATCTCCTGCCCTCGGCGCGGGGAGCGCTGCCGTGGGGGCAGCGCTCCGGATTCGATCTGGCTCCGCCGGCCCGCCGACGGAGTCGAGCGAGCGGACGTGATAGGCAGAAGCAGTATACGTGTGCGCTGAGAAAGCTGGAAGCTCGCAGCGGAACGACCGGGGCCTGCGGGCGCGTTACTCGCACCACCAGGCGAAGCCGACGAGGCCCGGACCGGTGTGGGCGCCCATGACTTGTGTGAATTCTGTAAGGTAGCTCTCGCTCAGCGCGAGGCGGCTCTGGGCGGCGCGGAGCAGGTACGCCGCGTCGGCGGGGGCGTTGGCGTGGTGGACGGCGAGGTGCGTCGTCCGGCCGGCGGTGGCCGCGGCGAGCAGCTCGACCATCCGGTCGAGGGCGCGGGCGCGGGTGCGGGTGCGGGCGACCAGCTTGATGTCGGAGGCGCTGAAGCGGACGATCGGCTTGACCTGCAGCATGCCGGCGGCCCAGGCGGCGACGCGCGGGACGCGGCCGCCGCGCGCGAGGTAGGTGAGCGTATCTAGCATGGCGAGCAGGGTGACCTGCGTGGTCATGGCTTCCGCCCGCGCGATCACTTCGTCGATGGAGGCGCCGGTGGCGGCGGCGCGGGCGGCTTCGATGACGATGAAGCCCTGCGCCATGGCGGCGTTGCGGGAGTCGAGCAGGCGGATGTCAGTGCCGGGCGACTCGGCCTTCGCCAGCTCGACGGCGTGGCGGGCGGAGTCGTGCATGGCGCTGAACTGCGCCGAGACGGTGATGCAGAGCACGGCATCGGCGCGGGCGGCGGCGCGGGCGATGGCGCTGAGGAACATGCCGGGCGAGGGGGCGGCGGTGGTGGGGCGGTCGGCGGACGTGCGGAGCAGTTCGTAGAACTCGGAGGTGTCGGCGGTGACGGAGTCGACGAAGGTGCGGCCGCCGAAGATCAGGTGCAGCGGCACCACCTCGATCCCGAGGCGCGCGCTGACGTCGGGCGGGATGCAGGCGGTGGTGTCGGTGACGATGGCGACGGTCATGGCGCTCTGGTCGCTGGTCGCTGGTGGTTGGCTGCTGGTGATTGGTGCCGTGATTATATGCCGCACGATGGACGGTGGAGGCGTGGTGTGCGGCAAGATAGCGGCCCGTGGTGCTCGCGGCCCTTGTAGGCGCTTGCTCGGAGACGTATGATAGCGAGCGCTACGAGGTACCACCTGGTCTTCAATGGAGGTGCGGCATGCGACGATTCGTTATCGCTGGACTACTGATGGCTGTTGGGGCTGTCGTCGCGCAGCCGGCCAGTGTCACCCACGCGCTTCCCGGAGCGAATGGGAAGATCGCGTTCGACTCAAAGCGCTCGGGGAACCTGGACATCTACACGATGAACCCAGACGGCACCGGGGTCACCCAACTGACGACGAATGCGGCGGATGATGGCCAGCCCGCGTGGTCACCGGATGGCACGCAGATCGCGTTCCACAGCATGCGCGACGGCCACGTACAGGTCTACGTGATGAACGCGGACGGAAGCAACCAGCATCGCGTGAGCGGCGGTCCGACGGATGACGCGTCGCCCACGTGGTCCCCGGATGGGAAACAGCTCGCGTTTGACAGCGACCGGCTCCACAACTTCCAGGTCTTCGTGGTCAACGCGGACGGCATGGGTGAGCACAATGTGACGAACTCCGCGGCCGACGACTCCACTCCGGCATGGTCCCCCGACGGGGCCAAGATTTCATTCGAGAGCAACCGCGGCGGCGGGTTCGACATCTGGGTGATGAACGCGGACGGTTCGGGCGCTGTCAACCTGACGCATGGCTCGGGGGATAGCCTGAGCTCGGCGTGGTCTCCCGACGGCACGAAGATCGCGTTCGACACTAACCGCAGTGGTAACTATGATCTGTGGACGATGAACCCGGACGGATCAGCACCCGCGCAGTTGACGACGTCAACCGCGGAGGACTATTTGGCCGCGTACTCTCCAGATGGGTCGAAGATCGCGTTCACGTCAAAGCGCGACGGGAACTCTGAGGTCTACGTGATGAACGCGAACGGCAGCGGCCAGACGCGTGTCACGAACAACGCCGCGGTTGATGCCCACCCGGACTGGCAACCGCTAACTTGCACCGTAACCACCGTCGTCAGCGGCAACGTCTTCAAGTGTACGGATGGCCGGTCGGTGCGGATGCTGCAGATGGCCGCGCCCGGCACGGGCGAGTGCGGCGGCGACTGGGCCCAGGCGGCGCTTCAGTTCATCTTCCTACCAGCGGGCCGCGTGGTGCGGCTCCAGTACGACACAACACTGAAGGATGGCGCCGGCAACGATCTCGCCGCGCCGTTGTGGCGTGGGGATGATGGGGCCGACTACAACCTGTCGATCGTGATGGTGTACGTCGGGCTTGCGAAGGCGGCAACGGTGGGTGCTGGTAATGCGCACTTCCTCGCCTGGGCGAACGCATCTCAGGGCTGGGCCCAGGCGGCGCAGTGGAACATGTGGGCGCCGGGGAAACCGTTCAACGGCGGCTGTTAGTCAGCGAACCGGGGCGATGACGGACGGCTGGCGATTAGTGCCGTGATTGTATGCGGCGCAGCGGACGGTGCAGTGGTGGCTTCCGGGCCATCCGGGAGCCGAACGGCACTCGTGCTGCGCCGTTGTGATTCCATATGTTTCGACAGATGGACGCATATCCACCCGTGCCCGAGTCCGTCACGAACCTGCTCGCCACCCTCGGCGACCAGCAGCGGCAGCGCATACTGAACGCGTTTCTCGGCGCGCGCTGCTGGGAACTGCCGGTCAGCGTCATCGTCGAGCACTGCGCGCCGCTCTCGCGGCCGGCCGTCTCGCACCACCTGGGGGTGATGCGCCGGACGAACGTGCTCACGCAGCGGCGGGACGGCAGGCGCATCTACTACGCGCTCAACCGAACCTACATCGAGCAGGCACTGCAGTCGTTCCTGGCGTTCCTGGACGTCTGCGGGACGCCGCTCGCCGCCTGCCCGGCCGCGCAGGGCACACAGGAGGCGCCGCCATGACATCCGAAGCAACCGTTGCGACCGAGGAGCGCTACCGCGGCCAGATCGCCTGGGACGAGGCGAAGTGGGTGACGCACTGCGTCAACTGCTCGCCGGGCAACTGCCCGTTCCGCGCCTACATCAAGGACGGCCGCGTCCTGCGCGAGGAGCAGTCGGGCACACTGCCGGTGATCGAGCCCGGCGTGCCGGACATGAACCCCATGGGCTGCCAGAAGGGGGCGGCGTGGAGCCGCACGCTGGACGCGCCGACGCGCATCCTCCACCCGATGCGGCGCACGGGCGCGCGCGGCGGCGGCGCGTGGGAGCGCATCACCTGGGACGAGGCGCTGACGCAGGTCGCCGACGCCATGATTGACACGATCCAGGAGTCGGGGCCCGAGGCGATCGTCCAGGCGGGCACGGCCGGCGAGGGCGGCCTCACGGCGGGGTTCCTGTTCGAAAAGCTGATGAACCGGATCGGCGGCACGAGCACCGACACGAACGGCGACATCGGCGACTTCAGCGTCGGCACGTACCTGACGTTCGGGCAGGCGGCGGCGTGCGCCAGCTTCGACGACTGGTTCCACGGCGACCTCCTGCTGATCTGGCACCGGAATCCGGTCTATACGGCCATCCCGCACTACCACTACATCGCCGAGGCGCGCTACCGCGGCGCGGAGGTCGTGACGATCGCGCCCGACTACAGTCCGTCGGCGATGCACGCGGACTACTACGCTGGCGTGCGGCCGGGCGCCGATGCGGCGCTGGCGCTGTCGATGGCGCGCGTGATCATCGACGAGGGGCTGATGGACGAGGCGTTCGTGCGGTCGCAGACCGACCTGCCGCTGCTCGTGCGCAGCGACAGCGGCCGCTTCCTGCGCGGCGCCGACGTGGAGGCGGGCGGGCGCGCCGACCAGTTCTACACGTGGTCGCGCGCCAGCGGCGCCATCGCGCCGGCCTCGCGCGAGCTGCTGTCGGCGGATGCGGACGCCGCGCTCGGAGGCACGTTCGCGGCGTTACTTGCGAGCGGCGAGCGCGTGCAGGTGCGGCCGGTGTTCGACCTGCTCCGCGAGCGACTCGCGGCGTACGCGCCGGAGGATGCATCGCCGGTCTGCGGCGTGCACGCGGAGACGATCCGCCTCCTCGCGCGGAAGATCGCGGCGGGGCGGACGTCGGTGCTGCTGGGGTTCAACTCCGCGAAGTACTATCACGGCGACCTGATGGAGCGCGCGATGTGCCTGGTGCTCGCGCTGACGGGCAACTGGGGGTAGAAGGGCGCGGGCATCGGCGTCGCCGTCACCGGCATGTTCGACGGCGGCTTTCTCTTCGGGATGAAGCCGGCGCCCGGCCGCGAGATGATCCGCGGCATCCTGGGCATGCGCGGCGCGGTGCTCAACAACATGAAGGCGAACGACCCCGGCCTGACGGATGCGGCCGCGGCGATCCAGATGCAGCAGGGCGGCGCGGGCAACGGCCACGGCGCCGTGCCGGCTTTCCTCTGGTACCACCACACCGCACTGGCCGAGCGATGGGCGCGCCGGGAGTGGTCCGATCCGAGCATGCGAAAGCCGCTGGCGGAGTACGTCGACGAGGCGGTCGATAAGGGCTGGTGGCGCGGGCTGACGCGACCGGAGAAGCCTCATCAGCCGCGCGTGCTGTTCGAGATCGGCACGAACTGGGCGCGGCGGATGCGCGGCGGCCACGCGGCCTACGCGCGCATCCTCGAAGGGCTGAAGCTGCTCGTGTGCATGGACTGGCGCATGTCAGGCAGCGCGCTCCAGGCGGACATCCTGCTGCCGGCCGCCGCGCCGTACGAGAAGCCGGGCTTCGCGCAGCCATCGCCTCAGACGCTCAATCTCACGTTCTCCGACGCCTGCGTGGCGCCGGCGGGGGAGGCGCGCCCGGAATGGGAGGTCTTCGTCGACCTGGCGCGGAAGATCGAGGAGCGCGCGAAGGCGCGAGGCTTCATCGAATACACCGACGGCCGCGGGACGGCGCACCGGCTCGACGACCTCGCGGCGTACTTCACGGCGAACGGCGCGTTCGAGACCACCGAGCGCGTGCTGGAGGAGATGGTGCTGGATACGGTCGAGGTCGGCACGCTGCCGCCGGGCACGAGCATGAAGACGCTCCGGGAGCAGGGGCACGTGCGCTTCATCGACTGGGGGATCATCCCGTTCGCGGCCGTGCAGGCGGCGGACCTGCGCGCCGACGAGACGCACGCGCCGCTCCGGCACCACGTCGAGCACGGCCTGCCGTATCCGACGCTGACCCGCCGCGCGCAGTTCTACATCGACCATCCGTGGTTCATCGAGGCGGGCGAGGCGCTGCCCGTGCACAAGGAGAACCCGCCGATGGGCGGCGACTACCCGCTGGTGATGACGAGCGGCCACTCGCGCTGGAGCATCCACTCCATGAACCAGTCGGACCGCGCGATGCTGGGGACGCATCGGGGCGAGCCGGTGGCGCTGCTGAACGTGGCCGACGCGGCGGCGCGCGGCATCGATGATGGGGCGCTCGTGCGCGTGCACAACGACGTCGCGTCGTTCGTGGTACAGGCGAAGGTGTCGGGCGCGGTCCGGCCGGGGCAGGTGATCAGCTACAACGGCTGGGAGCCGTACCAGTACACCGACTGGAAGCACGCTGCCGAAGTCGAGCCGGGGATGGTGAAGTGGCTGCACTTCGCGGGCGGCGAGGGGCATCTGCGCTACTGGACCACGCAGTGGCAACCCGCACCCATCGACCGGGCGTTCCGGGTGGAGGTGGAGCGCTGGGACGCGCCGTGAGGCGAGCGTATCTGCGGCGCTATCCGCTGCCTGCGTCGGGACGCCCGCTGCGGACAGCGGCGGTCAGTAGATCGCGAAGGCCTCCGTGACCGCCGCCTGGAAGTCGGACGCGAAGAGGTCGGCGGACGTTGTCGGGCCGATCAGCCAGAAGCGCGCCGTGGTCGCGGCGCTCGCGACGACGGGGATGGGGAGCGTGAGCGGCTGGGGCGTCCCGGCCGTCAGCCCGCCGAAGCCCGCGATCGTGACCTCGGTGACGACCTTGCCGCCAGCGTCATAGAAGGCGAGGCAGCCTGTGTACGGTCGCGCGTCCGTCTTCGTGCTCTTGATCGTGCCGGTGACCTTCGCGCCTTCGCCTGTTCGCGTTGCGGCGAACCCGCTCAGTGTCACGCCGAGCAGCGGCAGCGGATGGTCGAGCACGTGACCGGAGACTGGACGCACGTCGTAGCTCACCGGCTGCAGCGCCGCCGAGTTGGCGAAGTTCAGCTCGAACACCGCCAGCGTGTGCGGCGACAGTTCCTCGGGGCAGGGCGGAGCGGTCGTTGACGCGAGCACGTTGCCGTCGCCATCGAGCAGCTTGCCCGACAGCACCATCGACGTGGCCTGGATATCGGTATCGTTGTGGATCTGGCCGACGATCGTCCAGTTGCCGTTCGCATCGCGCATCAGCTGGTGCTGGTCGACGCATTTCCCGGCCAGCAGGATGAGCGGGAAGGCCAGCAGCAGCCATGGGATGTTCCTGAGCAGCTTCATGTCGTCTCCCCGTCAGTCCGGCTTCGTCGGCGGGCGCCGCGCTTGCGCGTCGGCCGCGCGCCGAATCCGATACTACACCTGCGAGCCGTCGCCGCATACCGGCGCTAGGGCGTGTCCGGCGTGTCGCCGAGGAGGTAGCGGGGGCCGGGGCCGCGGGTTTGGGCGCGGTCTTCGGGGTTGAAGAGACGGCATCGCTCCAGCGAGAGGCAGCCGCAGCCGATGCACGAGTCGAGCTGGTCGCGCAGCTTCTCCAGCATGGCGATGCGCGCGCCCAGCTCGTCGTGCCAGGCGCGGGAGAGGCGCGCCCAGTCGGCGGGCGTGGGGTCGCGCCGGTCGGGCAGTGCCGCCAGCGCATCGTGCACCTGCCGCAGCGGCACGCCCATGCCCTGCGCCGCCCGGATGACGGCGACGCGCCGCAGGACGCCCCGGCGATAGCGGCGCTGGTTGCCCTTCGTGCGCTCGGCGGCGATGAGGCCGAGCGACTCGTAGTAGCGCAGCGCGGAGGCGGCGACGCCGCTGCGCGCGGCCAGCTCCGTGATGGTGATGCGGTCGGGCAGCGCGGTCAAAGTTCATCCTCCAGCGGGCTTGACTTCAAGTGCCCTTGAAGTTTTACCATCCCGCCCATGACATACGCCACACAGCCTTCCAACGCCGAATCGACCACTGCCGACACCCCGCACGGGTACGACGACCTGCGCCGCCTGATGAGCCTGATGACGGGCGACGAGAAGCACTCGCATAGCGCGACGTCGACGCTGGACGTGCTGTGGGTGCTGTACGACCGCGTGCTGCGCATCGACCCGCGCCGGCCCGACGACGACGACCGCGACCGCTTCCTGCTGTCGAAGGGGCACGGGCCGATGGCCTATTACGCCGTGCTGGCGGCGAGGGGGTTCATCGACGAGGCGGCGCTGCGGACGTGGGCGCGCTACGACTCGACGCTGGGGCTGCACCCGGACCGCAACCTGGTGCCGGGCGTCGAGATCTCCAGCGGTTCGCTGGGGCACGGGCTGCCCATCGCCGTGGGCATGGCGCTGGGGCTGCGGGCGCGCGGCAAGGCCGGGCCGCGGCTCTACTGTCTGCTGGGCGACGCTGAGTTCGACGAGGGCAGCAACGGCGAGGCGATCGTCGCGGCGGCGCGCTTCGGGCTGGAGGCGCTGACGGCGGTGGTGGTGGACAACCAGTCGTCGTCGCTGAGCTGGCCGGGCGGCATCGAGCGGCGGTTTGCGGTGGAAGGGTGGGCCGTGGCCACCGTCGACGGGCGCGACCACAGCGCGCTGGAGGCGGCGCTGACGTCGCCGCACCCGGGCGTGCCGCTGGCCGTCGTCGCCGTTGTAGAGCCGAAGGGATGAGGAGCGATTCGATGCGAGACCGATTCGTGGATGTGGTGACTGAACTGCTGGATGCGGACCCGCGGCTGGCGGTGGTGATGGCGGACATCAGCGTCGACCGCTTCCGGGCGAACGGCGCCTGCGCGCGTCACCCCCAGCGCGTCGTGAACGTCGGCATCCGCGAGGGGCTGATGGTGGACGTGGCTGCGGGGATGGCGCTGGAGGGGATGCGCCCCATCGCGCACAGCTTCGCGCCGTTCCTGGTGGAGCGGGCGTTCGAGCAGGTGAAGCTGGCGTTCTCGCACCAGGGCGTCGGCGGCATCCTCGTGAGCTGCGGCGCGTCGTACGACGTGGCGGCGTACGGGCGCACGCACGAGGCGCCGGGCGACGTGGCGCTGATGGCGACGCTGCCGGGCTGGCGCATCCACGTGCCGGGGCACGCCGACGAGGTCGAGACGTTCATCCGCGAGGCGGCGCGCACGGACGACGCGGTGTACATCCGCCTGTCGGAGCGGAAGAACGCGGCGGCGGTGGCCGGCGCGGATGGCGGCGGGCTGGTGGCGCTGCGTCGCGGCGCAGCGGGCGCGCCGACGGTGATCGCTGTCGGGCCGATGCTGGACGCGGTGACGGAGGCGGCGGCGTCGTTTGACGCGACGGTGCTGTACGCGGCGACGGTGCGGCCGTTCGACCGCGAGGGGCTGCGCGCGCTGGTGACCGGAACCGATGTGGTGCTGGTGGAGCCGTACCTGGAGGGCACGTCGGCGGCCGAGGTGTCCGCCGCGCTCTCGGACCGGCCGCACCGGCTGCTCTGCATCGGCGTGCCGCGCACGGAGCAACGCAAGTACGGCAGCGCCGCGCAGCACGACGCGGCGCACGGGCTCGACGCGGCGGGGCTGCGGGCGCGGATGGGGGAGTGGCTGGGGGCTGTGGGCGCGCGGGCGTAGCTGGAAGCGGGAAGCGGGAAGCGAGAAGGTGGAGGGTGGAAGGTGGATGGTGGACGATTCGGCGATGCCGGTGACAGCGTCGTAGGGATCGCGTAGGCGGCGCGTGGGTCGGGCGTATGGCAGGCAGTGGCGCCACCTGCGAGTATCTCTCCGGGAGGGACGTCGCACGGGGCGCGTCGCGAAACCATGCTTCGATCACTGGTGCTCATCACGGCTGCTACTATGTTCGCCGCCGCCTGCGGGCAGCCGGCAGAGCAAGACTCGACTGCCCTGACCCCCACCCCAGCGGCCACGGTGGACAGCGCCACCGCGCCTGCCGCCACTCCGTCGCCCGCGCCGACCGCCACTCCGCCGATCGCGGCGTGGACAGGCATCGAGGAGCTTGACGAGATCATCCGGCTGGAGCTTGCGGGTGACGGGAAGGCTCTGGCCGATCGGCTGCAGATGAGGCGCGAGCCTTGTTCGTTTCACCCCGAACTGGGCTATCCACCGCTTTGCCGAGACGACGAGGCAGAGGGACAGATGGTGGAGGTGTTCCCCGAGGGACACTGCGAGGGATTCGACCAAAGGCCCGAGAAGGCCCGGGAGGAGGTTGCGGCTGTCCATCCGAAGACGGAGTTCTACGCCGCCCTGGCGCCGTCGCCTCCACAGGAGGGAACGGAAACCGGGTACTGGCTTGTGTTTGACTACACTTCTCCGACGTTTCCCGGTGGCTTTACGTACGTCGTTCGCGGTGACCGCATCGTGTCGTGGTTTGCTGCCTGCAACGGTGTGGATGCAGGCGAACGAGCGCGCTCCCGCCTGCTCGCTGTGACCAACACTGGCATCGCGGCGGACAGGAGCACGCGGATCGCGCCGCTTGATGGGATCATCGCGGCCGTAGAAGGCGGCAGCGCCGACCCGCTCACCGCGCGGCTCGTGTATCGCGACAGCCACTGCTCGCAGCGCTATTCACCCGGCGATGGCCTCTACTGTCTTCCTGGCGAAGCCGACGGGAGTAAGCTCCATCTCTTCGCCGCCGACGGGTGCGTGAGCGCGCTGCTTCGCGATAGCGACGCAGAGGCACTGTTGACCGCAGCGGTCGAGGGCGGAACGCCGCCGAGATTCTACGCGATCGGCCTTGCATCGCCGACCGAGGCGCAAGCATTCACCTATCGCCTCTTCTTTGCACATGGAGACGGCGCGGACGCTCGGGGATTCGAACTACAGGTTCTGGACGGTCGGATCGTCCGATTCGACAGCGCGTGCGGGCCGATCGCGCGGCGCGCGGCCACGCTGACGACGTTCCTCGTTCCGCCGGACGTCCCTGCGTCGCGAGCCGATCCCGACGCTGTCACCACCATTGGGCTCACGGATGTTGACGAGATCGCGCAGCTCGTCACGAGCGGCGACATGGCTGCTATCGTGAAGAGGATAAAGACCACGGTCGTCCCGTGCGGCCGGCCGGGCGACAGCTTCGGCCGCGTGGATTGTGGCAGCGAAGCGCCGGGGACGCCCATCGAGAGTGTCGCTACCGGACACCGCGCGTACGAGAGCGTGGTTGATGCCGTGAGATTTCACCTGGCCGCACAGGCGCTTAGTCTCTATTCAGTGTCACGGATATCACCCGTCGGCAATGGCGAGTGCGGGAAGACGTTCGCGCCGTCGTACACGCTGACGTTCTCCTGGGTCTCGAGCCCGCCGTTCGAGGGGCTGGCCCTCGTGAGCATTGTCGTGGGTGGGGGCGAGATCGTCGCCATAGGCGGCGGGTGCGACATCGGGTGGCCCCCCGACGTTGCGGCAGGGTACATCCTGCGACCGCCCGACGAGCGTTAGGCGCGCCCGGCTGTGCGTGTTCGCCCTGCTTTGCCCAGCGGGGCGTGTTGGCAAGCTACGACTCGGTGGCGCGTGTCCCGAAGGGGGCGTGCCTCGTGGTGTAAGCTCTGTCATACGTAGCGACGGAGTGAGTGAGCATGGTGATGAGCGATGCACGCCGAGGCCTCCCCGTAGCAGCCGTTATCGCGGTCGTCTTGCTGGTTGCGGGGGCGTCGCTGTCCTGCGGATCTCCGGAGACGCGAAGTTCGTCGCTCTCGCCGACGGCGCTGGCGGAACCGACTGCGGAGGCTGAGCCAACGCCGACGATCGCACCTGTGGCGAAAGCTGAGCCGACGCCAACGGCGGAGCGGGCCGCGACTGCGACCGCCGAAGCCAGCCCCTCGGCCATCGACCCGACGGCGATTCCGACGCAGACGCCGCCGGCGCACGTGCCTCCGCCGCCCGACAGCATCACCCCGCGGCCGACCGACGTGCCCGTGACGCCCAAGCCGCGTCCGCGTCTGCCCGTCGCGACAGACATCAAGCTAAACGGCAGCGGGAAGTACTACGCGGACGTGGACAGCTGCCACTGGGCTGAGACCGTCCGGTTGACCGACCGGGGCACAGGCTACGAGCAGGTCGTCATGCAGACACCGTGCCTCCCGTACGAGGGGCTCCACTACACGCCGGCGACGGGCGCGGTCGACTACTTCGTCCAGTAAGAGCAACAGGCGGCATGAGTCCGCGACGGTGTACGGGTTCTTCGTGGGGCGGGCGGCGAGCGGACGCGCACCTCACCCCGGCCTTCGGCCACCCCTCTCCACGGAGTGGCGAGGGGCTCGGCCGGGAGCGTTGGCCCGCGATTGGTGGGCCTGGTGTGGGAGATGGCCGCGCCGGACGGGCATCGCGGGCCAACAGCTGCGTGTTCACGCTGATTTGCCCAGCGGGGGGCGTATTGGTATGCTGCGTTCGATATGCCACTAGCGACAGAGCGCAAAGCTGAGATCATCGGGCAGTACAAGGGTCACGAGACCGACACGGGTTCGGCCGA
>Ga0315281_10008671_pt1 | contig 14201 bp, 13 predicted proteins | sample YL17G07_0_MG_FD_204540 | JGI IMG/M metagenome (GOLD analysis project Ga0315281, IMG submission 204540) | Sediment microbial communities from Yellowstone Lake, YNP, Wyoming, USA - YL17G07_0 | ecosystem: Environmental > Aquatic > Freshwater > Lake > Sediment | place: USA: Wyoming | collected...
TGTATTATTACTTATGCTGATGCAGGGAGCAAATGAAATACCCGGTTCAGGAAAGCTCAATGGAAACATCTCCAAGCCGGGTATGCTGATTACATAAAGCAGTTCTTCGTCGGTTGACCTCTGCGGTCAATCTTCAGGATGGGTTGTAGGGATGGTGAAATGACAGGAACTTTAGATTAAAATTTTAATCGTACGTTGCTTGATATCCGCAGCAAATTGGCGGAAGGGGTGTTTCACATTAACCGTGAAGAACCCACAGATGCGTTAGCCAGGCAGCCCCAAGGCTTGCGTTAAAAAAGTAATAATCCATGGCAAAAGCTCATTGCGATGCACCCAACATCAGCCGAAACGCTGATCCTGAAATTTCGGTGCGGCCCGTACAGTTTTTGTCCGGCGTTAGAATGAAATACGGTAAATGGAAACCTGAAAATGCTTGATCCGCGTGTTGCGCTACTTTTTAAGAACCTGCCCGACAAATACCCTAATTCCATGGCAAAGGATTATCCCCATGTGCTGAACCGCCTGATGCAGTTGTGGGATACGCCCGGGCTTAATCCTTACTTGCATGACCTGACGGTAGACAAGCGCGGCGGGCGTCAGGGATTCCCTCTGGCGGTGGTGGCCGAACTGCTGTTTATGGGTGAACTGCACGATGCCTTCAAGCGCAAGGGTTGCAAGCTGCCAAAATTCGAAGACCCATGGAAAGCCATCCCGGTAGCCAACCCCACGCCGCTTGGCTTCCTGCATGCGATCGAGCGCGGACAGCAGAATATGATCGAAGCCTTTCTCAACGCCGGGGTGTCGATAGATTACCGGTTCGAGGGTGGGCAGACCCCATTGATGGCCGCATCCATCAACGGGAAACTGGAGGTAGCACGTTATTTCATAAAGGGTGGCGCGGAAATCAACGCACGCGACTTCGGAAAATATATCGCCCTCCACTGGGCGGCTTTTTATAACCGTACCCAGCTGGTAGATGAGCTGTGCAACTCTGGCGCGGAAATCAACGCCGTACAAAACAGCGTCGATACCCCGCTCTCACTGGCCGTGACGCGAGGCCACATCGCCACTGCCAGATTGTTGCTGGAACGCAAGGCTAACCCGAACATCTCCAGCAACCACGGCTCATCCATCGCCATCGCCCAAAGCCGTGGCAACCAGGAGATGATTGCGCTGCTAAAGCAGTTCGGTGCACGGGGATAATAATTTGCTTTTCTACCGTAGCGACCATCAGGGATGTGTTCGGAACGGCATGTCCCTTGCGCCAACTGCCTACTCGAAAGCGTAACGTCAAGATAGCAAAATAATTATTTGCCAGTGTCTGGATTCATCTAGGCCGGCAGTCCAGCTTGTTTCATGGCCGGGTTGGACAGCAGCAGAATTTCCGGTAAAAAAACTTCCGTCACCAGCAGTGGTGCGCCGCGCAGGGTGAACAGCGAGCGGCGCGCCCACAAGCGTTCAGGCTCTGCATCCAGCACCTTAGCCGCATACTGGTAGAGCGCGTGCTGTGGCTTGAGCGCCTTATAGCGCAGCGGCGCGCGTTCCACCAGCGGATGGGAAAACAGCAGCGCCCCGAGCGGTTTGTTGCCAAGGTTTTGCAATACCCGCCATGCCCCACGCAAATGTTTGGGCGCGACCACGCTGTGCGCGAAGACTACCGGCACACCATCGGCATACAGGAATACTTCGCGGGTGTAAATTTTTTTCCGGGGCGGCAGGCCGAGCAACGCGGTTTCGTCGTATGCCGCAGTCGCCAGGCAATGGCCCGCATTGCGCACGCTGAAAACGGTGCAGCGCTGCTGGATGCGTAACGTGAGTGAGCCGTGATCGCGCAGCCAGGGCGCGTAACCCGTTTCGATGTTTGGCAGGAAGGTGAGCCAGTCGTGCTTGTTCATAAGATTCTCTTGCAAGGAGAGAGCAGAAGGGTAGAAGCCATTCCAAAAATGTAGCGAGCGCTTGTCAGCCCCCTCGGATCACGACCAGGCAGTAATTTTAGGAGTAGCTTCTTAGACATGCAGGTAATCATGCTTGTTAGCCATCCAGCGTTGCAAGTGTTTCTGTGCTGCTTCGGGGAAATCGCGCAGCATTTCATCCGCGACGGCGCGCGCGCCATTGAGCAAATTCACGTCTTCGCTCACGTCGGCGAAACGCAGCATCGGCACACCGCTCTGGCGCGCGCCCAGCAATTCTCCGGGGCCGCGCAGGCGCAGGTCGTGCTGCGCAATTTCAAAGCCGTCGGTGTTTTCGTAAATGATTTTCAGCCGCGCGCGCGCCAGTTCCGACAGCGGCTGCTGGAACAGCAGGATGCACATGCTCTGCGCTGCGCCGCGTCCGACGCGTCCGCGCAACTGGTGCAGTTGCGCCAGCCCCATGCGTTCGGCATGGTCGATTACCATCATGCCTGCGTTGGGCACATCCACGCCGACCTCGATCACCGTGGTGGCGACCAGCAACTGTATTGCGCCTGCCTTGAAAGCCGCCATCACACGGGTTTTTTCGGCATTGTCCAGTTTGCCATGCACCAAACCGACGTTGAGTTCCGGAAATGCGGCGCGCAGTGTTTGATGCGTCTCGATCACAGTTTGCAACTCCAGTGTTTCTGATTCATCAATCAGCGGACACACCCAGTATGCCTGTTGCCCTGCGAGGCAGGCGTTGCGGACGCGCTCGAACACTTCTTCACGCCGCGTATCGCTGATCAGCTTGGTGATGACCGGCGTGCGCCCCGGCGGCAATTCGTCGATCACCGATACATCGAGGTCGGCGTAATAACTCATCGCCAGCGTGCGCGGGATGGGGGTGGCGCTCATCATCAACTGGTGGGGTCCATCTCCTTTTCCACGCAATGCAAGGCGCTGGTGCACGCCGAATTTATGCTGCTCATCTACGATGACCAAGCCCAGTTTCTTGAATTGCACTTCTTCCTGAAACAATGCATGGGTGCCGATGGCGAGTTGCGTTTCGCCCTGCGCGATGCGCTCGGCTGCTATCTTCTTGTCTTTTTTCTTCAGGCTGCCGGACAGCCACACCGGTGCGATGCCGAGCGGTGCGAGCCATGCGCTTAATTTGATGTAATGCTGTTCGGCCAATATTTCGGTGGGCGACATCAGCGCCACCTGATAGCCGTTTTCCATGGCTTGCAGGGCGGCCAGTGTTGCGACTATGGTCTTGCCGCTGCCCACATCGCCCTGCAACAGGCGCTGCATCGGGTGGGGCTGGTCGAGATTGTGGCTGATTTCCTGCAATGTTTTTTGTTGTGCGCTGGTTAACTTGAACGGCAGGGCTTGCAGCAGTTGTTGCGTGTAACGGCCATGTGCCGGCAGGCGCGGTGCGCTGCGGCTGCGGCGCTTGCGGTAGTGCAGGCGCATGGAAAGCTGCTGCGCCAGCAGTTCGTCAAACTTGACGCGCAGCCAAGCGGGATGGGAGCGTTCGGCAAGCGCCTCTTTGGCAATTTCCGGCGGCGGGTTATGCAGCAGTTTCACGCTGTCGGCAAAGCCGGGCAACCTGAGCCGATCAAGCAATGCTGGCGGCAGCGTGTCGGGCATTTCCAGTTCGTCGAGTGCGGAGTGAATGTGTTTGCTTAATGTCGCCTGCGATAACCCGGCCGTGGTGGGATAGACCGGCGTCAGCGCCTGCTTGAGCGGCGTATCCTCGCCGATGGCACGGCATTTTGGATGCACCATCTCCATGCCGAAATAACCCTCACGCGCCTCGCCCAAGGCGCGGATTTTTTTGCCCACGGCAAGCTGTTTCTGCTGGCTGGGATAAAAGTTCAGAAAGCGCAGGTACAGTACGCCGCTGTCATCCTGCAACTGGCACACCAAAGAACGACGCGGGCGGAACAGAATTTCACTGTGGATAATTTCGCCTTCCACTTGTGCGCTCATGCCGGGGGTGAGTTCGGCGATGCGCTGCAATTGCGTTTCATCTTCGTAGCGCAACGGCAGGTGCAGCACCAGATCGAAGCGATTGTGGATGCCGAGTTTCGCCAGCTTGGCTAACGTGGCTTTGGGGATGCTGGCAGGTAACACGTGCGAAACGATATAGAAGCCGGATTCAATCCTGCAAGCACAGCACGCCATCCATTTCCACCAGCGCCGCGCGCGGCAGTGCCGGGACGCCCACCGCCGCGCGAGCAGGATAAGGCTGGTGGAAATAAGTAGCCATGATTTCGTTCACCATGGTGAAGTTGCCCAAATCGGTAAGGTATACATTCAGCTTGACCACATCGTCCAAGCTGCCGCCTGCGGCAACGGCAACCGCACGCAAATTCTGGAGCACACGGTGTATCTGCCTCTCTATGCCATCGACCATCAGCATGGTGCTGGGATCAAGGCCGATCTGGCCGGAGAGATATACCGTGCCATCCACCCGGATGGCTTGCGAATAAGTGCCGATGGCGGTAGGTGCATCCGGGGTTTGAATCATTGTCTTGTTTGGCATATCTGGCTCCTGATGCCGATTTAAGAACTCAATTCTAGTTAAGAACAGCTCCGGTTGAAAGAATAGTTTTGTTATAAGTGAAAAATTTTGAACCAACGGATTGATAGTGTTGTCCGACTTGGTTCAGAAACTTCACATGCCAATGGGTGCCATGACAATGACGCTACCTTATCTGTTACAATAAAAAGCTTCATCCAATATAGAAATTATGCCCCTGTTTTTCAGGGGGTTTATGGGCCGCCCCATTGGACTAATGGCGGCATGACAGATGTCGATGTTGCTTCTGTACTGCTTCATTCCGGAGCATTGGGCAGCATCGCACAGGATCAGAATTCTGGAGACATGATTGAAGCCAACGCATAATCGAGTAGCGCTGATTGGAACTGAATTAACGTATCGCCGGAGGCTTGCCGCCCTGTCTCAAGGAGAGAAAAATGATTCCTGAGATCGGTCATTTTGCCCTCACCTTGGCGCTTTTTCTGGCATTGCTACAGGGTGTGTTGCCCATTCTCGGTGCGGCACGCGGTGATGCTGTGCTGATGGGGATGGCGCGCCCAGCGGCGCTGGGGCAGTTCGTGTTTGTGGTGGTTGCTTTCGCTTGCCTGACGCAGGCTTTCCTGAGCAACGATTTTTCCGTGCTGTATGTGGCGCAACATTCCAATTCGCAACTGCCGACGCTATACCGTTTCGCCGCAGTATGGGGCGGGCACGAAGGCTCGCTGTTGCTGTGGGCTGTTCTTCTTGCCGGTTGGACAGTGGCAGTGGCCATGTTCAGCAAGCGCCTGCCGGAAGAAATGGTGGCGCGCGTAATCGGCGTGATGGGGCTGGTTTCCGTCGGTTTTCTGTTGTTCATGCTGTTTACATCCAACCCGTTCGACCGGCTGCTGCCTGCGGCGGCGGATGGGCGTGACCTGAACCCGTTGCTGCAGGATCCAGGTCTGGTCTTTCACCCGCCCATGCTGTATATGGGTTATGTGGGGTTTTCGGTGGCTTTCGCTTTCGCCATCGCCGCCTTGATCGGCGGCAAGCTGGATGCTGCCTGGGCGCGCTGGTCGCGCCCCTGGACGACGGTGGCATGGGTGTTTCTTACCCTGGGCATTGTGATCGGCAGCGGCTGGGCTTATTACGAACTGGGCTGGGGTGGTTGGTGGTTTTGGGATCCGGTGGAGAATGCTTCATTCATGCCATGGCTGGTCGGCACCGCGCTGATCCATTCGCTGGCTGTGACGGAGAAGCGCGGCGCATTCAAGAACTGGACAGTGTTGCTTGCCATCATTGCCTTTTCCCTGAGTTTGCTCGGAACTTTTCTGGTGCGCTCCGGCGTGCTGACTTCGGTGCATGCATTCGCCACCGATCCTAAACGCGGTATTTTTATCCTGAGTTTTCTCGTAGTCGTGGTCGGCGGTTCGCTGCTTCTGTTTGCTTGGCGCGCACCGAAGGTGGGGCTGGGCGGCGGGTTCGAACTGGTTTCGCGCGAATCATTGTTGCTGGTGAATAATGTGTTGCTGACGGTTTCCTCAGCCTCGGTGTTTATCGGTACGCTGTACCCATTATTCATGGATGCGTTGGGATATGGCAAGCTCTCGGTCGGCCCACCCTATTTCGAAACCGTGTTTGCACCCATCATGGCGATAGCCGCTTTCCTGATGGGTATCGGGCCATTCGCACGCTGGAAACAGGCCAGCATAGCGGAAATGGTGAAGCATTTGTGGGGCTGGTTTGCCGCCAGTGTAGTGCTTGCCATAGCCGTGGTGGCCGCATTTGATCATTGGTCAGCGCCCATTGTTGGCGGTGTCACGCTCGGGTTCTGGGCATTGCTCTCGGCCTTCGCATACCTGATTGCACGGGTGCGTGGTTCGGCAAATGTCTGGGAAAGGCTGCGCACGACTCCGCGCGCCACCTACGGCATGTTGCTTGCCCACGCCGGAATCGGCGTATTCATCCTTGGCGTGACCCTGGTCAAGGGTTATGAAACGGTCAGCGAAGTGCGCATGCGCGAGGGCGACACGACGACAGTGGGCGGTTATGTTTTCCGTTTCATCAATATAATTGAAACGAAAGGGCCGAACTATATGGCAGCACGTGCCACGGTCGATGTGACACTAAACGGCGCCAAGGTGACGACCCTTTACCCTGAGAAACGTTTCTATAACGTGCAGGCTATGCCCATGACCGAATCGGCTATTGACACCGGCATATTTCGTGACCTGTATGTCGCGCTTGGCGAGGCGATCAGCATGGACGAGTGGATTGTGCGCGTCCAGCATAAACCGATGGTTGACTGGATTTGGGTTGGTTGCCTGCTCATGGCGCTGGGCGGCGTGCTGGCGGCGACTGATCGCCGCTACCGTTTATCCGCCCAGCAGCCAGCGGCTGGCGCGGCATCTGCATCGGCTGCGGGTTAAAGGAGTCTCACGTGAATCGTTTTCTTCTTCCACTGGCGGTTTTTATAATCCTCGTTATCTTTCTGGGTGTCGGACTCAATCTCAAACCCAGAGAGGTTCCCTCCCCCCTCATTGACAAACCGGCACCGGCATTCCGTGTTCCCCAGCTATACGAGGGAGACAAGACTATTGCTCCGGAAGATATGCGCGGCAAGGTTTGGCTGCTCAACGTCTGGGCCTCATGGTGCGTGACCTGTCGCGAGGAACATCCGCTTCTGGTGGAGCTCGCGCGGCAAAACCTGGTGCCGATTTACGGGCTCAACTATAAGGACAAGCGTGAAGCCGCCATTGCGTGGCTCACCGAGCGGGGTAACCCATATGTTGTGACGGCCCATGATCTGGAGGGCAACGTCGGCATTGATTACGGTGTCTATGGCGTGCCCGAGACTTTCGTCATGGATAAGCAGGGCATCATCCGCTACAAGCAGATCGGGCCGGTCACGGCAGAAGCCCTCAGGGATAAAATAATTCCACTCGTCAAGGAGCTGAACGGTGCAAAATAAATTGCTTCTTTCTCTTCTGTTTGCGCTGATACTGCCGCTGGCGCATGCGGGCGAGGCGATACCTGTTGCGAGTGACATCGCGCTGGAAGAACGCGTCATGGCCGTATCCAGCGAATTGCGCTGTCTGGTTTGCCAGAACCAGACGATTGCCGACTCGCATGCCGAGCTGGCGATCGACCTCAAGAACCAGGTGCGCGAAAAACTGCGCCATGGAATGTCAGAGCAGGAAATTTAGGATTACATGGTTGCGCGCTACGGCGATTTCGTGTTGTACCGCCCGTTGATGAAGCGCAGCACCTGGCTGCTCTGGTTCGGGCCGTTCCTGCTGCTGATAGTGGCGTTCGGTGTGCTGATCGTCAAGCTGCGTCAGCGCCGTAAGGCGATGCAGCAGGCACCGGAACTGAGCGCCGATGAACATGCACGTGCGGAGTCGTTATTGTCTGGCGCGGACAAGCGGGCGCGGCCATGACAATCTTTTGGTTCATAGTTGGTTTTTTGACTGCTTGCGCCCTGCTGTTCATTGTGCCGCCACTGCTTGGGCGCGGCAGAAGCCATGCCTCCGCCACGCGCTCGGAAGTTAACCTGTCGATTTACCGTGACCAATTACGCGAGCTCGATGCTGATTTGGCTGCGGGCACGTTGAGCAAGGAGCAATACCAGAGTGCGCGGAGCGAGCTGGAAGGGCGAGTGCTTGATGATTCAGGCGTGGCCGATGTGATGGTTAAACCGTCGTCAGGCGGGCGCAATTTGGCTATTGCGGCGGTGATTGCAGTGCCGATATTGACGGTTTCCCTATATCTCTTGCTGGGAAAATCGGGGGAGCTGGATTCGCAGAAGGTAGATGAAGTAAAGCAATCGCAGAAGGTCACACAGGAGCAAATTAATGCGATGGTGGAGAGGTTGGCGCAAAAACTCAAATCCAAGCCGGACGATGTTGAAGGCTGGGCGATGCTTGGTCGTTCCTATGTCCAACTGCGCCGCTATGGGGATGCCGGGGCAGCTTACGCCCGCGCGGTGGCGCTCTTGCCGAACAATGCCCAGTTGCTGGCCGACTATGCAGATGTGTTGGCCATGAATAACGGGCGCAGCCTGCTGGGTGAACCAGAAAAGGTTATCCAGCAGGCATTAAAAGCCGATCCTGACAACATCAAGGCGCTGGCGCTGGCGGGGACAGCGGCCTTCCAGCACCAGAAATACCGCGACGCCATCGAAGCCTGGCAAAGAATCCTCAAGCTGGTACCGCCAGACTCGCAGATAGCGCAACAGATCAGCGCCAACATCAGCCAGGCACAGGGGTTGAGTGGCCAACCATTGGCGGACACACAGAAATCGCCCAAGCGACCAAAGACGGCAGCGCGGTAGCCAGTACGCAGAATAGGGATTTTTAATAATCTGTGAAAATAGCTCAGGCATGGTAATTAACTCGGAGCGCGCGGTAATGCCATTGTGAAACTGCTTTCCCGGAAAACCTTGTTGGTGAGCGCGCAGAGGCGGCGGCTGTTACAGTTGGCGGCTGTTGGCATCACAACTTTTTTTCTTCCGGCTTGTCGAAATGACGAGTCCGCAGGTTTAATGCAAGGTGGTCGCTTTCCGGATATTGTGTTGCCGACCCTAGACGGACATATAACGGCACCGGCTACTTACCGGGATGTCCCGTTGGTGGTTAACTTTTGGGCCACATGGTGTGAACCCTGCCGGCGCGAAATGCCTAGCCTGGAAAAGCTAAGCTCACTTTTTAACCCCAAGGATTTGCTGGTCATCGGGATCTCGGTTGATAGCGATCATAATCTGGCGCGCGAATTCATTTTGCGTTACAAACTGACTATTCCCATGCTGTCGGATAGCGATCAGGTGTTATCAAACGGGCTTCTGCGGATACCCGCTTTTCCTGCAACCTATTTGCTGAGACGGGACCGCACTATCGCCCGCACTATACTTGGCGCGCGGGATTGGGCAGACCCAAAAATGGTCGATGAAATCGAAGAATTGCTGGCGGTGCATCGCAGGGGGTATAACCAATAAGCTGGCGGGTGTTGTTTACCAGCTTGGGCAGAGAGCTGTTGCATAAGTGGCAGAAGCATCGCTGCATGCCCTGCAAGGCTGTATTTTTGGCAGTCTTCTGGTTTCTGGGTGAGTCGTTATGCAATTTTAGGGGGCTCTTCTGATCATTAGTGAGCGAATGGCGTTGACAAGCAGGTAAATATGGATCAAGCACAAAACGAGATGAACGAAAATATACGTTCAGAATCTCCATATCCCAAGTTACAGCCGATATTACTTAGCGGCATGTCTTTGCGGAAAAAAGGATTCTGGGTGATGGTCATTTTTGTGGTTTATACACTTTCGGCCGGTTTCATTATGGGCATGGAGCGAAACAGCCTCTATTCGGATCTTCAGCAACTGGAAGCGGTGCATGTCGATGAGGAGCGTCAATTAGGCCTTAATATGTTGGTGACGCGCGCCATTCTCATTGTGAACGAAAATTACTATTCCGCAGGTTTGGGGACTGCTACTGGAATGAATGTCGCTGCGCGCAGTATTGCGGTGCAGATAGAGGCGGTATTATCAAGCCTGAACGTCGTGGCGCAGTCATACCCGCTCCTTCTTGATGATGTTTCCGCTCTTCGGGCAAATCTGGATATGCTGACAAATAGATCACCAAGCCGGGCATCCATAGCTGAAGTCCGCAACAATCTGCATAAGCTCGTCATCGGTCTTAGCCAAGTGACCACTTTAGTGCGAAGCCATAAACAGGCTTTGCTGGAGCGGTATCGCAAGACATTCGACCGGCTTTCTCTTGTATGGTCGACCACCGCGGCTATCGGCGTCGCTTTCCTCGGTGGGTTGATGATGTTTTTTGTCACCCGGCTCGCCGGGGATATTCGGCTTGTTCAGGATCGTTCCTTGGCAATCATCGACGGATACCGCGGCAAACCGTTGGATGTGACCCGTCAGGACGAGCTGGGTGCGCTCATGGAGGCGATCAACAGGATGCAGTTCGAGTTGCGCCAACATGAAATGCAGATGGAGCTCGTCAGACAGCAGCGGTTTCACAAGGAAAAAATGGCGGCGGTCGGTTCGCTCGCCGCAGTCGTGGCACACGAAATAAACAACCCGCTTTCAGCCATCGTGGGGGCAGCCCGGATGATGGCGGAGTTGCGCGACACGCCTGAAGGCGGCAATAGCCCATATATTCAGCAAGCTGAGGTTATCCTTGCACAGGCCATGCGGGTGATGAATATTACGCGCCAGATTTCGGAATTTTCGATGCCCCAGGCAGCCGAGCCGGAGGCGGAGCTTCTGGATTTGAACAACCTGATCCGCAGTACCGCCAAATTCATCAGCTTTGACCGGCGCTTCAGCTCCATTGACATGGTGCTCAACCTGGATGCGCAGCTTCCCGCAGTGTATGCGGTAGGCGACCACATCACCCAGGTAATCATGAATCTGCTTATCAACGCAGCGGACGCTTCGGAGGGTAGAATTGATCCGAGGCCGCGCATCGTTATATCGACCAGCCGCTGCGAGAAGGGTGTCATGGTGATGGTCACCGATAATGGCATGGGTATGGACAAGGCCACACTTGACCGTGTGTTCGAGGAATATTTCACCACCAAACCCATGGGTAAGGGCAGCGGTATAGGTATGGCGGTATCGAAATCCCTAGTTGAAGCTGGCGGTGGCACCATCAGCATAGAATCGGAGCTGGGAATTGGAACGACGGCGACCCTGCAGCTTCCAATTGCGGCGGTTAACGCAGCTTAAACACTTTGGGGTTAACGGCAACATGGAATCGATATTTTACTTTAGCAAACGAAAGATATTCATCGTGGGTCCCTTTGTGGTTAAAGCGCGCGGGTTCCGGTGGCTTCAAGGAGGTATGGCATGCATGTGCTGGTGATTGATGATGAAGCCGCTTTACGGCAGATACTTTCGAACCTGGTCAGCCGTGCGGGTTATTCGGTCGATATGGCGGCGACCGCGGCCGAAGCAACGGCCAAGCTTGTCCGTGGTGATGTGGATGTGGCGCTATGCGATGTCCGGCTACCTGATGGCGATGGGATTGAGCTGGTGCGCAGTTTCAAGGCAAAAGGCAGTGGAATCGACACCCAGTTCATTATGGTGACGGCGTTTGCCTCGATGGAGACGGCGGTGGAAGCGCTACGGGCGGGCGCCACAGACTATATCGTCAAGCCGGTGCATAACGAAGAATTGTTGCACAGGCTAGCACAGATTGATGCGATGAGCGGCCTGCGCGCGGAAAATATGGCACTGCGCAATCTGGTTGGCGACAGCAGTAAATTTTACAAATTTAATTCGCCTTCCATGCTGCAGGTTGACCGGCTGGTGAGCAAGGTCGCCGTTACCAACAGCACCGTGCTTATCACCGGCGAAAGCGGCACCGGAAAAGGTGTTGCCGCCCGATCAATCCACGAACAAAGCCCGCGCTCGGCCTTTCCGTTCATTCCGGTAAACTGCAGCGCGATCCCGGAAAATCTGCTGGAGAGTGAATTTTTTGGCCATGCCAAGGGTGCGTTTACAGGGGCGGACAAGGCGCACAAGGGATTGTTTGCGCAAGCTGACCGGGGCACCATTTTTCTTGATGAAATCGGGGAACTCCCGCTGCATTTGCAAACCAAACTGCTTCATGTGATCGAGGACAAGCAGATTCGCCCGCTGGGCAGTGAGCAGGTGCGCAGTGTTGATGTGCGTATTATCGCCGCCACCAACCGCAAGCTGGATGCAATGGTAAAGGAAAACAAGTTTCGCGAGGATTTGTATTTTCGGCTAAGCATGTTCCATATCCATATTCCACCGCTACGCGAACGCCGCACTGATATCGGCGGCTTGACCCGGCACCTGCTGCGTAACAATGCGGGCGCGGCCTCTGCAAAGGACGTGCTGGAAATTGATCCGGAAACCGAGGAAATCCTTCAGCTATACGACTGGCCGGGTAACGTCAGGCAGTTGGAAAACGTCATTAATCGCGCCTATATCCTGGCTGATGGTGGGCGCATCACATTGTCAGATCTGCCGCCGGAAATTTCGCGTCAGGAGGTTACACCTAAAGGCCTTGGCGCATTTGCTGAAAGAGGCGGGGATTTGCGTGACCAGATGCGCTGGATCGAGGCAGAGATTATAGCCAGGGCACTTGATGAAGCGGATGGGGATCGCAAGTTAGCCGCGCAAAAACTGGGTATCGGGCTGTCCAGCCTCTACCGCAAGCTGGAAGAATTGGCGGAGAAAGGGGGTACGCATGGCATATAATATTATTCCGGCAACCAACCTGAATAGCATTCGGGTGAGAGTGCAAAAAGGCGCAGGGCGTGCGAAGCAAATTTATTTGCAACAGTTGCCCGCATTTTACTTTAGCGGTGTCTTGAAAATGGAGCGGCGTACGTGAATATAATCATACCTGAGTTCAATCCATCCATCCGGGTTGCATCCCCAACCCTGTTTTTATCTTGTCTTGGGTTGTTGTTCGCATTGTCGCAGCCGACGTTTGCCGCAGGCCTGAATAATGCCCCACATCTGAGCAATGGCCAACAAATTTACTTTGCCCATTGCGCGGGCTGTCACGGCAGTAATGGCATTAGCATAATGCCTAACGCGCCAACTCTTTCCCGTATCAAGCTCCTCGAACAGCCGGAGGAAAGCCTGATTGATTTGGTCCGTTCCGGGCGCAACATGATGCCGGCATATTTCGGGATCCTGAGTGATAGTGAAATTCTCAGTGTGGTCAACTATGTGAGGGGCTTACAATAAATGTTATGCGCCGCCAGAACTGCTGCAACCATCGCAGCCGCCACTTTTTATGCACTTGCCATAACAATGAATACCACACCGCACGACGTACGATAGGAACGACATGAAAATTGACAAAAAATCGGTAGCAATAGCCGTAGTTATAATCGCAGGATTGATAAATGTTGGCTGCGGCAAGGATGGCACCACAAGCAGTGCACCGGCAAAACCAGCGTCCTTGGCAGCGCCAGCAGGACAATTGCCACCCGGGCACCCGTCCGGACCATCGCCAGCTGGGGAGCGTGTCCTAGACACGTTTGAGGTTGGTGCTGACGCATATGTGCGTGCGCTGAAAGTTGAAGAATCGAGCAGTACCCTGTGGGTTGGCACTTCTGTCGGGGTGCATGAAGTCGACCTCAAGACTTTTCAGCCACGCCACACTTTTACCCGGAAAGATGGCTTGGCCAACGAGTACGTCTTTGCTATCGGCGTCGATACCAAGGGCTACAAATGGTTTGGCACCAATGCCGGCGGAGCCTCGCGCTACAAGGACGGCAAGTGGAAAACTTATTTTCCGATGCACGGCCTTGCCGACTACTGGATTTATAGCTTTACCAATGACAAGAAGGGTGACCTGTGGATCGGCACATGGGCTGGCGCCAACCATTTCGACATCAAGACCGGCAAGTTCACGACCTACGTCAAGGAACTGGTAAACGAGTGGGTCTATGGCCTGGATGTGGATAGCCAGGGCCGCGTGTGGTTTGGCACTGAAGGGGGCGTATCCGTGTTTGATGGCCAGACATGGAAATCATGGACACACAGTGACGGTTTGGGTGCGCCCAATGTTGACGGTTCGCCAGCCAGCCCGAATACCGGCCTCGGCACGCGCCGCCGCCATGACCTGAGCGCGCTTGTTACAGGGGCGATGAGCTATAACCCGAACTACGTATTTTCCATTCTTGCTGCCCCGGACGGAATGGTCTGGGCAGGCACATGGGGGGGTGGTGTGACACGGTTTGACGGCAAGACATGGAGTAATTTCACCACCAAGGATGGGCTTTCC
>Ga0315281_10008672_pt1 | contig 14199 bp, 14 predicted proteins | sample YL17G07_0_MG_FD_204540 | JGI IMG/M metagenome (GOLD analysis project Ga0315281, IMG submission 204540) | Sediment microbial communities from Yellowstone Lake, YNP, Wyoming, USA - YL17G07_0 | ecosystem: Environmental > Aquatic > Freshwater > Lake > Sediment | place: USA: Wyoming | collected...
AGCTTTTCTTCGCGCTTCGCCAGCTTCTTTTTCGACTCACCCATTGGGTGACTCCCTTAATGGTTATGAATCCCACAGCCTGCCTGAGTTTCAAGCAGTTTGCACACAGTCAACTGAGGTTTTTAGGCTCATTTATTCTGGCCTATATTGTATATAGGGTTGGCGATGTGCGCCAAACCGTTAAAATCACCTTTCCCTTCCGTGGGGGGATTCACCATGTCACAGCTATTTTCATCAGCCAAACTGGGCGTGCTCACACTTCAGAATCATTTGGTCATGGCACCGATGACTCGCAATCGTGCTATCGGCAATATTCCAAACACGCTCATGGCTGAGTACTACGCTCAGCGGGGATCTGCAGGACTGATCATCACAGAAGGCACGTCACCATCGCCGAATGGTTTGGGCTATCCGCGCATACCAGGTATATTTTCTGACGCGCAGATCGCAGGGTGGAAACTCGTCACCGATGCGGTTCACCCCAAAGGCGCGAAGATGTTCATGCAGCTCATGCATTGTGGGCGCATCGGACATCCGCTCAATCTGCCTGCTGGCGCTTCCGTGCTGGGACCGTCGGCAGTTGCAGCAATGGGTGAAATGTACACGGATGCCGAGGGCATGAAACAGAATGCCACGCCGCAAGCGATGTCATCGACTGATATCAGGACATCAATAGAGGAGTTCGCTCAAGCTGCGAATAATGCTGTGGCGGCCGGGTTCGATGGTATCGAGTTGCACAGTGCGAACGGTTATCTGCTTGAACAGTTCATCCGCCCAAATTCGAATCAACGCACCGATGACTATGGCGGCTCGATAGAAAATCGAGCACGTTTCGTACTCGAAGTCGCCGACGCAACGATCAAAGCCATAGGCAAAGACAAAGTCGGCATACGTTTATCGCCCTATGGTGTGTTCAACGACATGCCCTTGTACAACGAGATGGAAGCCGACTACACCTATCTAGCGCAGCAGCTCAATGCGCGGGAACTTGCCTATATCCACCTGGTCGACCACTCGTCGCAAGGTGCCCCGACAGTCCCTGACGCCATCAAAAGCATGTTTCGCAGTGTGTTTAAGGGGAAGCTGATCCTCTCTGGCGGCTACGATGCCGCACGGGCTGAGAGCGATCTTGCTGCGGGGAAATGCGATCTGATCGCCGTGGGACGGCCATTTTTAGCCAACCCTGACCTTGTTGCCCGCTGGAAGCGCGGCGCGGCACTGAATATGCCAAACATGGAAACGTTCTATACGCCGGGACCTAAGGGATACACCGATTACCCTGCATTGAGTTGAGAAATCAGGCGCTTTTTTAATCTACAGACTCGCCTGATTTAGTTATTGCGTGCGGAGCAAGGGTATTGGACACTCGAATATCTGGAAATAGCACACCACTTCTTGCCACGCTGGAATCTTCGTCAGGGCGCCAGTGGCCGTTTTCGGAAAGACCGTCTGTCGGCCACCGACCCTGAAGAGCCAGTCGCACCTACAATCTGGGCGGCCGTTCAGCAGGCAAGAACAGTCATGCGAGAGGGCTATAACCAGTGACTGTCGGTTTATTGCCCCGAGGCTTTTTATGCTCCGAAGTGGCTGATTTTCTGGAGCACCCTGTTATGGATCACCTGCCAATTCAACCACAAGCTTTGATGCGTCACCCCCCGCCTGAACTACTACCCATAGATCAAGTCAAGTAGCCCTCCTTTGCGCGAGGATATCCATTCAGTAATCGTACTTTCATATTTACGATTAAGAGCCCCGGCTAGACGGCCTACGGGGTTAATGGCATAGCTTGCGGCATGATTTTTGTGGCCGTAGTCAATATGAATATGTGGCAGGTTGTGCCCCGGCTCTTGGTACATCTTTATCCTTAGGTTGTCGCGCTTAAAAAGAAGGAGTCCAAACGTATTTGGATCGGTGCTAGGTGCAGTACTGGTAAGACTGTCCACTTGGGCTAACTGGCGCTGCAGATCTTCCACCTCACGTTCGAATTCTATCGGCATGATCATGATGTATAACGACTGTGTAGGGCGAGGCCCTGCAATCTTACCCCTATGGACTAAGTCAGTTTTATTGATTTGAGAAATAGATCCACGTCTGATACATCCTGAAGGCGGCGCAGGATACTGAAATCAATGTCCGTTAGCCGGTGCTTGGCGCACAGGTCGCGCTTGATCTGGAGCCATAATTCGGCAGCAAGCATTGCATCGGCTAGCGCACGGTGGTAATTCCCTTCAGTTGGTAGATCAACGTACTTGGCGATTTCCTGGAGACGATATGTTCCTGCTCGTGGATAAACTTTTTTTGACAGCTTTAGGGTACAAGCAAAGTCATTGGGTAGGGCATGCCCCTGCCGGTTCAATTCCGTTTCCAGAAATGCGCTGTCAAACTTGGCATTGTGAGCCACAAGCGGGGCGCTACCGACGAATTTCTGGAAGCCTTGCAGGGCAACCTCTATTGGCTGTCCACCTCGCGCCATTTCAGTAGATATACCGGTAATCCGGGTAATCTCTTCCGGTATGGCGCATCCTGGGTTAATCAGGCTCTGCCATTGTGAAACAATTTCGTCATTCTCAATGCGAACGGCAGCAAGCTCGATAATCCGGTTAGTTTTGGCGGATAGCCCCGTAGTCTCGCAATCAATTACAACTACCATCTCCGCCTACCCCTTCACCGATGACCGCATGTACTCAGCCAACTGGGCGATCCTACTAGAATCCAGGCCCTCTGTTGGGCTTTCGGTTGTAATGATCAAATTGATGCCAGAAACATAGCCATTGGCCTCATACCATTTCAGTTTCTTTTCCCAGTTTTCACGATATTTTTCTTGATCCAACATACCCAGGTGTTCCCAGATTAATGGCTTGCCGCTCTTATCGAACACCGTGAAATCGGGACGCCGGATGCCACTGGATTTGGTGCCTTCAATGGGGTATTCGTAGTGATAGTCCAAGCCCAACCGGTTGAGCGTGTTGGCAATGATCACTTCCGACTTGCTCCTTACCTTTTCACCCCGTTCGGTACGGTGAATCATGCCTTCTGGCCTGAAAGCGCTCGCATTCATTTCAGGCTCGGTGGCTTGCCTTTCTTTCACTGCACCGTCAATTGATGTCGCAGTTCCATTAACGCTTACTGGTACTATCTGGCATTTGCCTTCGTCAATCCCTTGGCCGTTCTCATACATCCAACTCAGGTTGTGCTTGGCACCTGTATCCCCCTGATTAGCCGCAAGACGAAGCCACTTCACCGCTTCTGCATTGTCCTGCTTGACGCCACGTCCCTTTAAGTACAACCATCCCAAGTTACTTTGGGCGTTGGCATCGCCCTGCTCAGCCGCGAGGTGGTACCACTTCACCGACTCCAAATCATCCCGCTCAATGCCTTGACCGTTCAAGTACATCCACCCTATGTGGCGCTGGGCGCTGACATTGCCCTGTTCAGCTGCTAACCGGTACCACTTCACCGCCTCCACATCGTCTTGCTCAACGCCTTTGCCTTTTTCGTACATCAACCCCAGATCAAACTGGGCTAAGGCAAATCCCTGCTCAGCCGCGAGACGGTACCATTTCACCGCTTCTGCAGCATTTTGTTCAACACCTTGGCCATTAGCGTACATTAACCCCAAGTTACACTGGGCAATGCCAAGTCCCTGTATAGCTGCAAGCCGAACCCACTCTAATGCTGCAGTGTAATCCTGCTCTATTCCCCGGCCGTTCAAATACATCAATCCTAAGTGGAACTGTTCTCTGCACCCACCTTGATCGGCCGCAAGACGGTACCACTTCACCGCTTCTGATGCGTCTGGCGAAATACCTTGGCCATTCTCGTAGCACCAGCCCAGCCTGAACTGGGCGCTGACATCCCCCTGCCCAGCCGCCAAGCGGTACCATTTCACCGCTTCTGCATGGTCCTGCTCAATGCCTTGCCCTTTTTCATACATAACACCGAGATGGAATTGAGCACTCGCAACTCCCTGCGTTGCTACTAATCGATACCACTTAAGAGCCTCTGCAAAATCTTGCCTGACTCCCAGCCCATTTAAATACATCCAGCCGAGATTATATTGAGCACCTGCAGCCCCCTGCTCTGCTGCCAACAGAAACCACTTTGCCGCCCCTGCATAATCTTGAGTAACGATTTTCCCTTCGCAATACAACATGCCTAGATTGTATTGCTCCCCTTTACCCCCATGTGCTGCTGCCAATTGAAACCACTTATGCGCTTCCGAATAATCCTGCGCGACGCCTTGCCCTATGGAATACATAGCGGCGAGTTTGGTTTGCACTTCTACAACACCTTGCGCTGCCGCCAAGCGAAACCACTTGATAGCTTCTCTGTAATCTTGTGGCACACCTCGCCCTTTGAAATACATCCAACCGAGATTGGATTGCGCATCCGCATTATCCTGCCCTGCTGCCAGTCGATACCACTTGAGCGATTCTGCATAGCTCTGCTCAACACCCTCTCCAGAACCACACATATCCCCAAGCAGATTCATGGCAGCTGTATCACCAGCTAGCGCCAGTTCCTGCGCAAGTGCAAAGGCCTCGGTGTATTGCTCGCTATCATAAAATTTCTGGACTTCAGAAAATTGTCGTGCAGCTTTTTCCGACTGTTTGCCAAGGTCGCTCAAGTCATGCTCCACAAACGAGTTGAAATAAATCTCAGGGAATCCATTAAGCTTCTATACTGGTATGAGTTGTTTTGTCACTCTTCATTTCATTGCCGCCCATCATTTCAGGAATTCCCGCGCAGAATAACCACAACTTGCCAAATGCTGACCCCTGAAGTCCGGTAATCGCCTGAATCACCATTGCAATATACACAAGGCTGCTACGCAGCGACATAATCAAACCCAATGTAAGTAGCGGAGGGGATCGCACGTACGATCCGTACCCTCTGATGCGCACCAGCATTCACCCAAGCCCTGATAACCGGCTCGAAATCTGGATTCATCCGGTAGCCAAATGCCACCTCTATAAGGCTATCGTCTGGGTAAGCCAAGTTCCTCTGCATCGCAAGGATTCTATACTCCGCCTCATATGCCCATGAGGTAGATTTCGTATAGAGCATTCTGTGAATATTGTTCTTATCGAAGGTTGGCAAGTTATTCACATATTTGACTTCTTCGCCAAGTTCCAGCGCTGAGCAATCACCAATTGGCTTATCTGTTGTCACTTCAAAGGTTAGCCTGAACCCTTTATGGGAATCACCGTAATGTGCAAACATCAGGCTGTCGTCTCTTGGCTCCATGCACATACAGAAAACCTTTAAATCAGACCGCAAAGCACCTAAGGCTGAGTTGCCTTGGGCAATGGCGCAGTCAAGCGGATCGTTAAAATTAGCGGGGTCTGAAAAGTATATCTCCCTATCGGCAATCAACTGGCGCCGATAGATCCATTTTTCTGGTGTATCTATTGAGAGATATTTGTATAAATGGAATGTTGCCATCTTTACCCCCATCATCGTTGGCCGACCCTAAAAAAACTCACATTGGTATTTTCTTGATTTATTGTAACACTTGTTTGTGACAGTAATTGTGTTACAATTAGCCATGTTTAAATTTGCCAAGTATTACTGATCATGAACGTGACTGAAAAATCATACTCGCTAGATGAGCTCTGCGTATTAGTGGAATTGCCCAAACGCTCCGTTCGTTTCTACATCCAGAAAGGCTTGGTGGAACGCCCCATCGGAGAAACACGCTCCGCCTATTACACCACACAGCATCTGGAGCAGTTGCTGACAATCCGCAAATGGCAGCAGGCGGGGATATCCCTGGAGCGGATTAGTGAGCTGCTGCGGGACCCGCAACAAGATAGACCACCCCCGAAACGTCGCGGCCCCGGATCGGTCGAAGTGTGGAGCCATCTGGTAATCGCTGATGGCGTCGAATTGCACATTGAGCCAGGTCAGGCTGGCTTGAAATCAGAAGATGTAAGGGAATTGTTTCGGCGGATGATGGGCGTGTACGAAGAAATTAAATCAGGGGGAAACAATAATGAAAAATGAAAACATCGGCCTTTCCAACCAGGATGGCGAGGTGGTTGCGCTCAAGCGGGTTGGTATTCAGGTAACAATTCAGCACCTCCTCATCGAAACCGATGTGCGGCAAGAGTACCGCAACGACCTGGACCACAACATTGAGGCGGTCTACACCTTCCCGGTTCCTGTTGGTGCCGTGCTGCTTGGCTTTGAAATCAACCTTGGCGATAAAACCTATCATGGTCAGGTTGTGGAAAGAATAATCGCGGAGGTGCAATACGAGGAGGCCATCGAACAGGGCAACTCAGCTTTCAGATTGCAGAAAGTGGGAGAGGGAATGTTTACAGCATCCCTCGGAAATATCAATGCCGGAGAAACCCTACATGTCCGCTATCGTTATGCCCAAACCCTGACCTGGAACGGCACCCACTTGCCGGTTCGTATTCCGACAGTTCTGGCACCACGTTATGGTGTCCCAATACACATTGAGCCATGGCAGCACCCTGAAACCAGCGTCATCGCCGCGTACCCGCTGGATGTGACGGTCACGGTGTTTGGCGAGCTTGCCCGTGGTGTATTTTCCTGTGCCAGCCACGGTGTCGAAACCGAAGCTAAGGAAAATGAAACCATCATTCGTTTGGTAAAAGGGGCCACTCTGGACCGTGATTTTGTACTCGACATCAGCAGTGACAACAACCGTCCACTTGTGAGCCTTGCCACCCAGGACAACGAATCCGTGGCAGTAACGAGTTTCTTGCCCCAGTTAAAGGATTCAACAGAACGTCCTCCACAGGCTTTTGTCATTGTTGTTGATTGTTCCGGTTCCATGAATGGCGACAGCATTACTCAGGCAAAGGCAGCACTCATGCTCATCCTGGATCAACTCCGCCCAGAGGACGGATTCGAGATCATTGCCTTTGGTACTGAACAGCGACCATTCACCGGTCATGTTGTAGCCGCCACACGTAAGAACAGGGAGCTTGCGACAAGATTTGTGGATGTTCTGGTGGCAGACATGGGCGGCACAGAAATGGCCCAGGCGCTGGATTTGGCGCTGCGCACCAAATCCCCCATCAAATCCTGCGACCTGCTCCTGATCACGGATGGAGAAGTCTGGAATATTGAAAGCACGGTCGAGGCTGCCAAAAAACTGGAGCGCCGCATCTTTACCGTTGGCGTGGGCAGCGCGGTGGCCGAAGACACGGTACGCAAACTAGCGGAAAACACCGGTGGCGCCTGTGAACTGGTCGCCCCAAACGAAGATATGACGCACAGGATTACCCGCCATTTCGAGCGCATGCGCCAAATGCGGGTCATGTCCGTGGTGATTGACTGGTCCCAGGCGCCCTTATGGCAGGCTGCCGTGAGAGAAGGCGCGCTCTTTGTTGGCGACACTCATACTGTGTTTGCGGGTTTTGGTGAAAACAAACCCACAGGTGAAGTAAAGATCACACTGCACTTCGAGAATGGTGCAGAAACCACTCAGTCCATCGGTTTTTCAGGCACGGAGGGCCTGGAACAAAGCACGATCATTCGCATGGGGGCAGCACAACGCATCAGAACACTGCCACAGGCTGACAGGATCCCCCTCGCCTTGAAATACCAGCTACTGAGCGATGACACAGATTTTCTGATTGTGGTGGAACGGGGCGAAAGCATGAAGGCAGCGGATTTGCCGCAACTGCATGTGGTACCTAATATGCTTGCAACCGGCTGGAGTGGGGTGGGGTCCGCGTTAGATCGTTCTGCCGTTATAAACCGCTCCAACTCTTCCGTACCTTACGAAGCAAATTTTGCCCAGATAGATGCGCCAGCAAAAATGCGGAAACGCTTCGACCCTTCCGTAGATTCCACATCCTACGTCTCACGCGCTGCACATTTTGAAGAACGCCGCAGTAGCGGGAAAAACCACCGCGTTGAAGGGGAGTCAGTTCTTACGCCCCTACAATTTATAATGGCTCTTAACGCCAAATCCCGCTGGACTTTTACTAGCTGGTGCCCTTCGACGCTAAGCCAATTAAGAAAACAAAGCCTGCCAGAGTCAGTCATTGAAGCGCTAGAAGAGTTAATGTCATTAGGTTGGGGAGAGCAAGAAGTGGTTCTGGCTTTCCTCTGCATATTGCAGCAATCTGCTGTCGGTCAAACATTCTCAGGAAAATGTACGAATCAACTCGGTAAGCTTTCTCTCAAAGTTGGAATCCCGACTGAAATCATGGAATACCTTGCTGATCGGGTTGGCGGGTTGAATTATGATGCTTGGGACTTGCATGATGTGCCACTAATACCGCAGCCCGCTTTCCTGGGCATACGTAAATTCTTAAGAAATAAAACCTAGTTTTTAGGAGATCAAATGAGCGCTAGATTATCCGGTCTTGGATTATTCGCTGCGGGTGTTTTGTGGGCTAGCGTAAGCTTGGCCAACACCATTACCTATACCTTTACCGACCTGGGAACACCGGGTGGTGCTGGAAATAAAGCTCTCGCCATCAATAATGCCGGTCAAGTGGTTGGTTATGTCCAAACCCCCGGATATGGCTATAGCGCTACTCTTTGGGATGGCGCTACTGTGACCAACCTAGGCGCGCTGAGCGGTACTTACAGCGGGGCCACCGCCATTAACAATGTCGGGCAAGTGGCTGGGTATGCAACTGTCACGGGCAACGCTGCTTACCACGCCACTCTGTGGAATGGCACTACGGCGACTGACCTTGGCACCCTTGGTGGGAGTGATAGCTACGCTTTTGGCATTAACAGTGCCGGTCAAGTGGTTGGGTATTCCGATACAACTGGCAACGCAGGCGCCCATGCTGCCCTGTGGAATGGCACAACGATGATCGATCTGGGAACGCTGGGTGGGCATCAAAGTCACGCCTACGCCATCAACGATGCTGGCCAAGTGGTTGGGGATGCTGAGTCCACTGGAAACATCGGGCACGCCACCCTGTGGAATGGAATCACGGCGACTGACCTGGGCACGTTGGGTGGGGATTACAGCGGAGCCTATGCAATCAACATCACTGGCCAAGTGGCTGGGTGGGCTTATACCGCTGGCGGTGTCTATCACGCCACTTTGTGGAAAGGCGCTATGGCAATCGACCTGGGCACACTGGGCGGGATTTATAGCCAAGCCACCGCCATCAATAATGCTGGTCAAGTGGTTGGACATTCCGATACCACAGATAACGTTGGCCACGCCACCATGTGGGATGGCGCCACGGTGACAGATCTCAACAGTTTTCTGGATGCCAATACGTTGAGTTCTGGTTGGGTGCTATATGATGCACATGGCATCAATGACCAGGGGTGGATTGTTGGGGACGCATACAATGCCAGATTGGGTGTAGATCACCCTTTCCTGCTGACCCCCAACCCAGTTCCAGAACCAGAAACCTACGCCTTGGTACTGGCTGGCTTGGGATTGCTGGGTTTTATAACGCGGCAGCGTAAGTCACCTTAAGTTGAGCACGATCTGAGCCAATGAAGGAAAGATGCATCCCTTTAGCGCTTCGCTTTTAACGCCTCGACCGCTTGCATTTTGGACGGGAAACCCTAGCCAGATAGCCGGAACTGAATGGCCGAGTTCTTGCTGCTTACGGGCATCCACGAAACCTACATGAATGACTCAATTTGGCACTTTTCTGCCCCACAAACACAGCCTTAATCATCCGAGTTTTTCAGGATCAGCGCTTGGCTTCCAAAGCAAAACAAACTTGTCCGTCCCTGTTTTCCTCCAGCCAAAATCGGTACCCCAGCTGACTTGCCTGCCGGGCTGCTTGATACAGGCCAATGCCCAAGCCGGATTCCGATTTCACCGGCGCAACCAATAATCGCTGTGCAATGCCGGACTCGACTGCCGAGCCGTCATCGCAGATACGCAGGCACACACCTTCCACACATTCGAGACTGACGCGAATCTCCAGGCCGCTTTCCACTCTGCGTTTTTCAAGGGCGTTTTGCAGCAGGTTATCGACAACGCTGTCGAATAGATCACCCGGCAAATTCACTGCTGCGTCTGGCTCCCCGCCTGAAAATTTTATCCCTTCGCTGACGTAACGTTGCTTGATATTCTTCCACCAGATGTGGGCTGCCATGATGTGACCTTCGGCTTGCGCTTTGGGGGCCTGCAATTTTTCCAGCGTAAGTTGCAAACGTTGCACGATTTGCGGCAGCTGCCGCTTCATGAGTGCTTGCAGGGCGTCTGACTGGCCGGCATCGCTGGTTTCGGCCACGGAACAAAGCGTCTTCAGGGATTGCAGCAGATTTTTGACATCGTGGGTGAGCCGCGCTCCGGTTTCGTAGATGGCCTGGGTATAGACGTTTTGCTCAAGCGCTTGTTCACGCAGCTTGGCCTCATAGAAGTAGCGCAACAGTTCAGTGAGCAACTTTACGTGCAACAGCATGGCGGGGCTCAACGACCAGCGGGTATACAGCAACAATTTGAATCCGTAATAAGAAAACTCCACCGTATGGGGCGAGGTCGACCCGAATTCACCTGCGCCATCAGTCGTCTCCCATTTTCCACCAGTAAGCCAGGGTAACTCTGAAAGATCGGCCAAAGCCAGCTCCAGGAATACGTGTCCTTCCGACTCCCGCTCCGCCAGTTCCGCCAGGCTTTGCAGCCAGCGTTCGAACGGCAGGCCAACGCTCAACAGGTAGCGCGACAATAATTGCCCCCACCCCGCAAAACCGGCGCGGGGATTCCACAGCCAGCTCAAGGCCAGCAATACCAGCGCAATCGCAATCAGGGTTTTGATCAGTGCGCTGGCATAGTCTTCCTTGGCCACCACCATCACCGCAAAACTGCCCAGCACCAGCACCAGGATCAGCAGGAACAACATCAACCCGTAGAAAAAATCCATGGCGTAGGGTTGCTCGGGCTGCCTTCGATCGCCACGAATCAACAGGATTGCCACGGGCAGTGCAAACAACCCGTAGTGCACCAGCAGGTCAATTAAAGGTCCGCCCCAGGCCGCACCGGAAATGCGTGGAAGCACCGCCAGCAGCAGCGCCGAAAGCAGGTAGCCCAATGCCAGCAGGTACACCAGCCGCTGTTTTTTCGACTGCACGGCGGACACGTTGCCGCCTACCAGGCCGGTGAGCATCGCCAGCCACAGCACCATCACCCAGGCATTACCCCAGGTAGCGACCAGCCCAAGGCCGGTGAGTAATACCAATGACATACCGGAAAGGCCGAGGGGTTTTTCGGCGCGCCAGAACGGCTGCCACATCAGGAAGAATCCGTAGTGAACAATCAGGAATCCACGCATCCACCAAGCTACCGGGCCGGCAGCCAATGAAAGGTGCAGGGTCAACAGCATCAGCCCCAGCCACCATTGCGGCAGGGCATCAGTCAACCATTGGGTAGCCCGGTTTGCTTTACTTGTCATCGCTTATCGCCCGTTTTTTTCCGGCGCAAAATCTGGTTCGATTTTTCATTGTTTGGTTATACTCATACGCATGTCCCATCCTGCCCTCACCATCGCCCGCTACACCTTCCTGGAAGGTCTGCGTACCCGATTGTTCTGGGTGTCCGCCCTGGCATTGCTGCTGCTGTATGGAGCAAGTATCTTGGTGCAGCAACTGGCCATCGCCGACAGCACGCGCATCCAAACCGGATTCCTTGCCACCGCGCTGCGTCTGGCCGTCATATTCTTGCTGAGCTTGCACGTCATCAGCAGCATGCTGAGGGAATTCAACGACAAGGGGTTCGAACTCATTCTATCACTGGACCTTGCGCGCGCCAGTTATGTGCTGGGCAAGTTCGGCGGATACGCCATGACTGGTTTTCTGCTGACACTCCTTTCCACTGCTTTAGTAATGATCCTCGCACCGACTGGACAAGCAATCCTGTGGGGGGTGTCGCTCGCCTGCGAGTTGTGGCTGGTGACCGCATTCAGCCTGTTCTGCGCAATGCACTTCACACAGACCCTATCGGCAGCCAGCGCGGTGCTGGGGTTTTACTTGCTGGCTCGCAGCATCAGCGCGATTCAGTTGATCAGCGGCTCAACTCTTTTTGACGCCACGGATTTAGCCCACCGTTGCATGGCAGGTGTGGTGGAGGCTGTCGCTCTGGCCCTGCCGCGCCTGGACACTTTCACACAAACCGCCTGGCTGGTGAATGGAAGCGGCAGTTGGGGAGCGCTTATGGCACTTGGCACACAGACCGCGATTTATGTGGGGCTGCTGCTTGCGGCCACGATGTTCGACCTGTACCGTAAGAATTTGTAACGTCTATTTGTATTCCGCTTTTCAGTTTCAGAATACGCCCACAATTTATGGTTCTTGACACCATAAACCTGCGATGCCCATAATTGTTTGATGAAGAAAAGTGCCAAACTGCTGTTTCGAGAAAAACGTTCTTATGCTGGGGGCGTTATCGAAATGGTTGTCTGGCAAGTGCCAGCGCCCGTCCCACCATCCGAGCATCCATTCAAATATCGCTTGGTATTTGTGCGCGATGGTAAACGCGCAGTCGGTTACGACAACGAGCGCGGAAAGGGTCATCACAAGCACGTGGGCACTAGAGAGAGCTCTTACCATTTTGTAGACGAAGCTCAATTACTGGCTGATTTCTGGCAAGACGTGAAGGAGGCAACAAAATGAAAACCAACAACGCAATACTGCATCTGACCGTAGGCGAACCGATGGAAGCCAGTCTTGCTCGCGTCACGGCTGCCATGAAAGCTGCCAAACAAGGCAAGCGGATCAAGCCCTACTTCGGCGTTGGTTTCAATGAGGTCGGTGAATTGTTCTCGGTTTTTACCCCCAAGCGCTGGGAGTTGATCGGCGCATTGCGAGAAAGCGGCGCAACTACCGTGGCGGAACTTGCGCGCCGGCTCAAGCGCGACTACAAAAATGTGCACAATGATTGCGAACGCCTGATCGAATGGATGGCCATCGAAAAAGATGAGAACGGTTTGGTATTCGCGCCCTATTCCGAGATAGTGGTGGATATGAAACTTCCGGACAGTCGTGCCGCATGATTGAGAATTGAAACATGCCGGTGCAACGCTCCATACGTCAAATCCCCGTTGCTGTAGTGGCTGCGCTGATGCTATGCATCGCGCTACAAATCTCCTGGGGGCTAGCCTCGCCCCGGCCGACGGCGTACGCCCAAGCGCTACTACCAACGCCCAGCCTTGCCGCACTGCGCTTAGCGAACTTGGGCGAGCCCATCGCCTTCGCTCAACTCACGGCACTTTACCTGCAAGCCTTCGACAACCAGCCCGGCGTCAGCATCCCCTTCAGCGACTTGGATTATTCCCTCGTGGTCGGCTGGCTCACGCGCGTGCTGGAACTCGATCCCGCCGCTCAGTATCCGCTGGTAATGGCATCGCACCTGTATTCGCAGGTACCGGACGAGGCGAGGCAGCGGCAAATGCTGGACTTTATCTACCAAGCCTTTTTGCAGGATCCCAATCGGCGCTGGCAATGGCTGGCGCATGCGGCTGTGGTCGCCAAACACCGCTTGCACGACCTGCCTCTGGCTTTGCGTTATGCGCAAGCGATTGCGCATAACGCTCGGGGCAAGAATGTGCCCCACTGGGCGCAGCAAATGCCGATTTTCATTCTGGAAGACATGGGGGAAGCGCAAAGCGCGAAAGTATTGCTGGGAGCGCTATTGGCGGAGGGCAAGATCAGCGATCCCCGCGAAATTCACTTGCTCACCCAGCGATTGAAAACACTGGAAGAAAAAACGGGGGCTTTGCGCTAGTCTGATGAAATCCCATCATTGATGTCGAAATAACAACAAGTTCGTTGCGGAGTTTGTATGCGCTGGACTTAGACCAAAGCCTCGAACGGGATAGGTTGCTTTGAATTAAGAATTTCGGCATGATTCTTGCATAAATTACGCAGATATTCCCACTTCCCCTTACTTAACCTGGGACAGGACATGCAAAAACAACGCGGCTTTACCCTGATCGAAATTGCCATCGTGCTGGTGATCATCGGTTTGCTCTTGGGGGGTATTCTCAAGGGACAGGAACTCATTACCAGTGCCCGGGTGCGAAACATCATCACCCAGCAGGATGGCATCAAGGCCGCTTATTATGCGTTCCAGGATCGATTCCGCGCCTTGCCCGGCGATTACTCCGGGGCCAATGCTTTTGCAAATATCCGCGGTATTGCCAACGCCACAGTCGGCGGCGATGGAAACGGCGTCGTCCAGGACGTGGCGGCTAACACAGAGACGGTTCTGGCTTGGACCCATCTGTCGCA
>Ga0315281_10008673_pt1 | contig 14199 bp, 14 predicted proteins | sample YL17G07_0_MG_FD_204540 | JGI IMG/M metagenome (GOLD analysis project Ga0315281, IMG submission 204540) | Sediment microbial communities from Yellowstone Lake, YNP, Wyoming, USA - YL17G07_0 | ecosystem: Environmental > Aquatic > Freshwater > Lake > Sediment | place: USA: Wyoming | collected...
TAAACGGCCGCAAAAAGTGGGGCCGGTGTGTTTGCTCATCCGGTCACGGCGACAGACATCGGCCCTCGGCGTGGTCCGAAGCCGCGACTCCCTCCGCTCCGCTCGATCGGCGCCCGAGCCCGCGACATCCGCCGGATCTTCGCCACCGAAACGCTCGCCCTCGCCCTCATCGGCTGGCTGTTCGCAATCCCGCTCGGCTACCTCCTCGACCGGTTCCTCGTCTGGCTCGTGAAGAAGGTCAGCAACGTCGCGATCCCGTTCGCGTTCCCGCTCTGGTACCTCGCGCTCGCCCTCGCGGGCACCATCCTCCTCGCCCTCCTCGTCACGCTCCTATCGATCAGTCGTGCAGTCCGCGTCAGGCCAGCGACGCGCTCCGCTACGCGTAGAGATGCCCTCGCGGTACGCACTGACCGCCTCGATGACCAGCGCCTGCCACGACTCGGCCGCGTCTATACGGTGCTGATTCGGGTGTCACCCAACAGGCGACCCGTGGGCGATCCTGTGGTCGCCGTCAAAGGGGCACCTCTCGACCAAGGAGGTGCTCGATGAAGTCCGACACCTTTGCTCAAGCCAAGGCTCCCGGGCTCCTGAGATGTTGGGGACAGATCTTGGGGACAGGTTGAGGGACGATCGAGCGATGGCGTACGCCGATGAGGCAACAAAAAGGCCATTTGCTGGCCTTTTGTGAAGCCCTCTGCCGGACTCGAACCGGCGACCCCCTCCTTACCATCAAATTCCCGCCGCAATCCCTGGCAATCGGCGGCAACGGATATCGTGTATTTCCGCGGGTCTGGAAGCTCTCTATTTGCCACTGGTTGCGACTGGTTGCGACCGCTCTGCTCCACAACTGCTCCACGAGAAGTTGCCACCGTCTTGAAGAACTGCAATGCCAACGGAGTTCGGCCGTATGCTATCTTGGTATCGTGATACCTAGATGGAGGACGGGTGGTTGCTCGTAAGAACATGACGTTGAGGCTTCCGGCCGAGCAGGCGGATGAGCTGGAAGCGGTCGCGCGCGCTGAGGGGATCAGCGTCTCCGACGCCGTCCGGGAGGCGATCGCCGAGCACATCGAGCGCAAGCGGAAGGATAAGGCGTTCCGCGATCGTCTGCGTGCGGTGATGGATCGTGATCGCGAGATCCTCGAGCGACTCGGCCGCTGACGGTTGGCGGAGTACCTCGATCTTGCCCACTACCTGCTGATTGCGGAGGCCGTTGTCGGCGTTCCCGCCGAATCGATCGCTCGCTGGCCCGGCATCGGACTCGCGGAGTCGGCGCTGCACGCTCCGGCGGCCGGCTTCGAGGGGGTCGAGTTGTATCCGGACGTGATCGACAAGGCTGCTGTGCTCTGCGCGCGACTCGCTCGGAACCACCCGCTCCCGGATGGGAACAAGCGGGCCGCCTACCTCGCGATGCTCGAGTTCCTTGCCCGTAACTGACGGCCGCCAGGATTTCGTTCGCGTTGAACCGCCAGCATTTCGTTCGCGGGGGGGCTGTTTGAGCCGCCAGGGTCTCGTTCGCGTGTGATGTCCGGCTCGGCTCGGACGCTCGCTGTTTCTGGCATGCGAGCGCGGAGGCCGGTGCGATGGCGAGGAGCGAGCAGGAGCTGCGGGTCGAGGCGGTGCGGCGGAGGCTGGCGGGCGAGTCGCCGGAGGCGATCGCGGTCTCGCTGGGACGATCGGTGCGGTGGGTGCAGAAGTGGGTGGAGCGGCATCAGGCGGGCGGCGAGGCGTGGGCTGCCGGACGGAAGCGGGGGCCGAAGCGGGCGGCGAACCGGACGCCGGCTGAGCTCGAGACGCAGGTTGTGGCGGTGCGGGAGCGGCTGGCGGCGAACCCGTGGGCGCAGATCGGCGCGGACGCGGTCGCCTGGGAGCTCGAGAAGCTCGGCGTGGTGCCGCCGCCGCGGCGGACGGTCGAGCGGATCCTGAGCCGCGGTGGTGCGACCCGACGCCGCGGCGCTACCGGTCGACGTCCCTCGAAGGGCGTCCCCTACCCAACGGTCACGGTTGGGCGTCCGGGCGATCTCCACGAGGCCGATCTCGTCGGCCCCCGCCACCTCGGCGGCGGCGTGCGCTTCTACGCGCTCAACACGATCGATCTCGCCTCGCACCGGTGCGGGATCGAGATCATCGAGAACAGCTCCGACGAGCAGGTGGCTGGTGGCCTGGTCTCGCTCTGGGAGCGGCTGGGGCTGCCGGCGCGCCAGCAGTTCGACAACGGTGGGTCGTTCGTCGCGCCCAGGGGTCTCGGCCTTGTCGTCCGCGTCTGCCTCCACCAGGGCGTGACCCCGCGCTTCGTGCCTCCGAGCGAACCGTGGCGGAACGGAACGGTCGAGCACTTCAACGACACCTTCGACAAGCGCTTCTTCCGCCAGGAACGGTTCGCCTCGCTGACCCACCTGCGAGAGCGAGCCCTCGACTTCGAGAACTTCCACAACGCCAACCACCGCTACCGGGCCACCAACGGCGCCACCCCGGCCGAGAGCACCAAAGCGACAAAGCCCCGAACGCCGCGGCCGCTCCAGGACCTTCCCACCGACTGGCCCACCTCGGGCCGGGTCGAGTTCGTCAGGTTCATCCGCTCCGACCGCAAGCTCCGGCTCCTCGGACGCGCGATCCCCATGCCCGACACCGCCGTCTACGAGTACGTCACCGCCGTCCTCGACCTCGCCACCCCAAGCAGCGACGGCAACCTCCGCGTCCTCCGACAAGGCGAGATCCTCGCCACCGCCAGCCTCACGATCGCAGGCAACTGACATCGGACCGCGCTGCCGCTTCTACGCTCGCCTACGGCTCGCTCCGAAGCGGCAGCGCACACCACGACACGAACGAAACCCTGACGGTCACCACGACCCCCTCAACACGAACGAAACGCTGGCGGCTGTGACCTACCCTCGTGGGTCTGCTCTCTCGGGCCGATCAGGCGGTCGGTCGGCTGGACGAAGGCGTTCGTAACATGCCCAACCCCGATCTCTTCGTCACCATGTATGTGAGGCGAGAGGCAGTGCTCAGTTCCCAGATCGAAGGGACACAGAGCACTCTCGACGACCTGCTGGCGGTCGAGCTGGAACCGCGGCTGTTCGAGTCGGCAAAGGATGTCGACGAGATCGTGAACTACGTCAGGGCGATGAACTACGGGCTCGATCGGCTCACAGACCTCCCGCTCTCGCTCCGGCTGATACGCGAGATCCATGGCGAGCTCCTCCAGGGCGTCCGCGGTGCCAACAAGCAGCCGGGTGACTTCCGTCGTGATCAGAACTTCATCGCGCCAGCTGGCGTGATGGACATCGCCGATGCCACGTTCGTGCCGCTGGCTGTTCCCGCGATGAAACGAGCTCTCGACAACTTCGAGCACTTCCTGCATGCCGACGCAGACCTCCCGGTCCTCCTCCACGTTGGTGTGGCGCACGCACAGTTCGAAACCATCCATCCGTTCATGGACGGCAATGGTCGCGTCGGACGGCTCCTGATCACCTTCATGCTGGTTCACCGGGGGGTGCTGCACCGGCCTCTGCTGTACATCAGCCTCTACCTGAAGCGCCACCGCATCGAGTACTACGAGCGCTTGATGGGCGTCAGACACGCTGGCGACTGGGAGGGATGGCTCAAGTTCTTCGTAACGGGTGTCGCCGAGACAGCAGAGGAGGCGAGCCGCCAGGCCCGCGCTATCGTCGCTCTCCGGGAGCGCCAGCGGGAAGCGATCCAGGCGGCCGGTCTGCCAACGAACGGCCTGAGACTTCTCGACGTGCTGTATCGGCGACCCCTCGTCGACGTGAATCGAATCAAGGGTGAGCTCGGGATCTCTTTCGCGACGGCGAACAAGCTCGTTGAACAGTTCGAAGCTCACGATCTCGTCAGAGAGATCACGGGCCGCCGTCGCGATCGCATCTTCCGCTTCGAGCCCTACCTCGAGCTCTTCGACGAGGACAGCGACAAGCTGACGGACGAACAGAACCCCGGCGTCCAGGAAACGACTCCGGCGTAGCGTCGAGCCATCGGCCAACTGCGCGCTCGAGGGAGGCGAGCATCGCGTCTCGAGTGGCCGTCGCCAACCGGTGCCGCCGAGCGGCAGACCGGATGATCGAGTGACTCCCGTACGCCTCCTTGTACGCTCAGTACGCTAAAGAGACAACAAACAAATCCAGCAAGATGCCGATTTGCAGCTATTTTGAGTGCGCCCGGGAGGATTCGAACCTCCGACCCGCGGATTAGAAGTCCGCCGCTCTGTCCACTGAGCTACGGGCGCGTGGTGCAAGGGTAATCGGCCGAGGCCACGGGAGTCGTGACTCCGGCGGTGCCGCTGGTCGCAGCGGCCCCGGTCGCCCCCGTTTCCGGCTCGCCCGCGGATCCGCACCTCCGCGGAGGGGAGACTCGCACTCCCGCCGAGCGTCGGTCAGCGGGGCAGGTGCAGCCCGAGCCGGCGCGGCAGCGAGGCCACGAGCGAGGTCACGCGGTCGGGCTCGCGGCCCGCGTCGTGGGCGGCGTCGCGGCGGACGAGGGCCGCCCGGATCATCGAGCCCCCGGCCCACCGGAGCGGCTCCGGCGGCATCAGCTTGCGGTCGGGCTCCACGATCGCGAGCCGCGTGAGCTCGTCGCGGCGGTCGAGCGCGAGGCGCGCGAGGATCTCGCCGCCCAGGTACGACGGGCCCACGCCGTTGCCGGTGAAGCCGAATCCGTGATGGATGTTCCCGCGAGACCCGAAGATCGGCAGGTGCGTAGGGGAGACGTCGATCGGCCCGCCCCAGGCGTGCGTGACCGCGCGGCCACGGAGCTGCGGGAACAGGCGCAGCAGGGAGTCGCGCGCATGGGCGGTCGCGGCGCGGTCGACCTCGAGGCGGGCCGACCGGCGGCCGCCGAAGCCCATCTGCCCGCCGCCCCACCCGAGTGCGATCCGGCCGTCCCGTGTCGTGCGGAGGTACCCGAGGAGCGTCCGGCAGTCGTGGATGTTCTCCCCGCCGGTCCAGCCGAGCTCCTCGATCACGTCCGGGACGGGCTCAGTCACCACCATGTGGCTCGACGCCACGCCGAGTGACATCCGGTAGCCCGGGAACGACGCGGTGGCGCTGTTGGCGGCAAGCACGGCGGCGCGCGCCCGCACCGTCCCGCCGGGCGTCCGGGCGACGGCGTCCGTCGAGAGGCCCGTGACAGGGCTGTGCTCGTAGAGGCGCACACCGGCGCCCAGCACCTGTCCACGAAGTCCAAGTGAGAGGCGTGCCGGATGGACGTTCGCGGCCGTGCGCAGCAGCGCCCCCCCGAGAAACAACGGCGAGTCGCACCGTTGCCGAGCGGCCTCGGCCGACAACTCCTCGATCTCCTCCGGCGCTCCGACGGCGCGACAGGCCGCGACGACATGGTCCCAGTCCCCGAGCTGCGGCTCCGACGTCGCCGCCATGAGCGTCGGCGCAGACACGTACCAGGCGTCCACTCCCGTCATCTCGCACCACGCCCTGATGCCGTGGACACCGCGTTCCGATGCCCGGCAGACCTCGACCGCGAGTGCGTCGCCGACGCGCTCGCGCAGGATCTGCAGGTCGTCCCACAGGGTCGAGACGAAACCCCCGTTGCGGCCGCTGGGGCCGTGCCCGGCAAGACCTGCCTCGAGCACGACCACGTCGAGCCCGGGCTCGAGCTGCTTCAGCTGCCAGGCGCTCCAGAGGCCGAGGTAGCCACCACCGACGACGACCACGTCCGCCGTCGTGTCGGCGGAGAGGGGCTCGGTGGGCTCGACCGGACCTGCGTCTTCCAGCCACCAGCCGTAGCGCGTGTGTCGCACACGCAGGATCTTACGGCTGGGAGGACGCGCGAGGGTGGCGGACGGGGCTCGAACCCGCGACCACCGGGACCACAACCCGGGGCTCTACCAACTGAGCTACCGCCACCACGAACTGTCACAGGATAGCCGTGCGCGGCGTCTCCTGGGCCGCGTCTTGAGCGGTGCCTCCTGCTCGGGGGTCGCCAGGCCGGAAGGAGCCCCCTGCGCCTCGAAGTCGGCTGCCCGCCGCCGCGGGCATACTGCGCGGGGGCCCCGTAGCTCAGCGGATAGAGCGGTGGACTTCGAATCCACGCGCGGAGGTTCGACTCCTCCCGGGGCCACCACATTCTTCAGTCTCCGGGTCAACGGTGAACTTCTCGGTATCGGAGCCATTAAGCAGCTCGACGACCACCACGCCGAGCTGAAGTCGATGCACACCGCCAAAGCAGCGAGGGGCCAGGGGATTGGACGGGCAATCGTCGACCATCTTCTCGCTGTGGCCGCCACACGCGGTACCCATCGAGTCAGTCTCGAGACGGGGTCGATGGAGGCCTTCGCCCCTGCGCGTTCGCTGTACGCCAGCGCTGGATTCACACCGTCCGGGCCCTTCGGGCGACTACGAACAGAGCCCGAACAGCACGTTCATGACCCTGCTGCTGGACGATGGCGGGTGCGAGCCACAGCGATGATCGGTCTCAACTGATCGCCAACAGCAACGCTCGTGCCTCCTCGGCCAACCGACCCGCCGCACCTGAACCGCCCCGATTCGTCCGAGGATCTTCCGGTTACGATGCCCGGCCGGCCGCTGTGGCGTCGGGAATCTCGATCAGTCCGCCGGTCCTGACGTCATAGACGTAGCCGTAGATCGGGAGCCGCCGCGGCACGAGCGGGTGCGCCCGGATGCGGGCGACGTCCTCTACGACGCTCTGCTCCCTGTCTGAGATCGTGAGCCAGTTGATGTACCTGGCCTCGGTCGAGCCGGGGCCGTCGCCGGTGTCACGGAACCCGTCGGGACCGAGCTCCGCGGTTTCGAGGCTCTGTCCCAGCAGTCCTCGCATGACGTCGTCGCTGAAGTACTCCATGCCGCAGTCGGTGTGGTGGATCACGAACCATTCGCTGGTGCCGAGCAGCTTGTAGGAGATGACGAGCGAGCGGATCGCGTCGTCGCTGGCGCGGCCGCCCGCGTTGCGGATCACGTGCGCGTCGCCTTCGCTCAGGCCCGCGTACTTGGCGGGATCCAGACGGGCGTCCATGCACGTGAGGATCGCGAACCGTCGTGCGGGCGGTAGTGCGAGCTCGCTCTTCGCCCCGAACGACGCGGTGTACTGCTCGTTGGCGGACAGCACTTGATCGAGAACGGACATCGGTGGCTCTCGCTTCGTCGAGGTGGTCGGCGTGCCGTCGGCAGCCGCACGCAGTTCACGGTGTCTTCAGGAGGCCCACTCTAGTAAGCGATACTTTACTTGTCAAAGTGACTATCAATAAGGAAGAAATGTTCTGCGAAGGCGCTGTTCGGCCTGGCCGCCGCGCTCGGCTGGCTGACCGTCGAGGACTGCCTCGCGCTCCCCGAGCGGGACACACGCTGGATGGAGTCGCCGCACCGTCGAGCTCGTGTGTGGAGCGGATGACGCGGCCGCTGGATCTATGACCTGTCCGTCCGATCGGGGTCCTACGTTTCCGTCATGGCACTCGGAATCGTTGTTCTGGCCGCTGTGTTCCTCGTAGGGCTGGCACTCGGGACGATCACCGGCCGACCGTTCGCCACGGCGTGTCTCGTGGTCGGCTCCTTCGTAGCGGTTCTGGTCGTCCAGACACACGACGGCTTCTCGGCGTTCGCAGCGTTCGCGCTCATCTCGCTCGTCGGGCTCGTGGTCGACAGCGTCCGTGAGACAGTCGGGCTCCTGCTCGGCCGCTAACCTGCCGGTGTACCGAGCGGGCGTGGCGGAACTGGTAGACGCGACGGGCTTAGGACCCGTTGGGCTTCGGCTCTTGGAGGTTCGAGTCCTCTCGCCCGCATCAACAGGCGCCGAGCAGCCGCCCGAGTCGATCGGGGCCCGGAAGGCGGCTGCCGTGCTTGACGCTGCACCGTGTCTGCTTGAATGGCGCGTGTGGCCCAGGTCGAGCAGCTAGGGGACAACCGCGTTCGCCTCACGGTGGACGTCTCACCCCACGACCTCGCGCACGCCGTCGACCACGCGACGAACGATCTGGCCGAGAGTGTCAAGATCCCCGGCTTCCGCAAGGGGAAGGTGCCGACCCCGGTGCTCGTGTCTCGCATCGGCAAGGATCGCATCTGGGCCGAGGCGGTCGACTCGCACATCGGCGGCTGGTTCTGGGGCGCGGCTGCACGTACACGCCTGCGCCCGATCTCCGCGCCCGAGTTCGACTTCGAGCTCCCCGTCACCGAGGAAGATCCCTGGTCGTTTGCAGCGACTGTAGAAGTACAGCCCACGCCGGAGATCGTCGACTGGACATCGCTCGAGGTGCCGCGCGCCGAGGCCGAGCTTCCGCAGGAGCTCGTCGACCGGGAGCTCGACGCCCTGCGCGAGTCCGTCGCGGAGCTCGTGCCGGCCGACGATCGCGGCGCCCGGGAGGGTGACGCGCTCGTCGTCGACCTCGTCAGTCCGTCCGGCGAGTCCCAGTCCGACACGGTCGTCGAGCTCGGCTCGGGGCGCCTTGTCGAGGAGATCGAGGAGGCGCTGCTGGGCGCGCGGGCCGGCGAGGCGAAGGACGTCTCGTACGAGCTCGAGGACGGATCGACATCGAATGTCTCGATCACGGTCAAGCACGTGAACGAGAAGGTGCTACCGGAGATCGACGACGAGCTCGCCCGGTCGGCCAGCGAGTTCGACTCGCTCGCAGAGCTCCGCGCCGACATCGAGGGGCGCATCATGGTTGCACTCGAGCAGGAGATCGACGTCGCGTTCCGCGCGGCCGCCGTGGACAAGCTCGTCGTCGAATCGAAGGTTCAGCCGGCCGGCCCACTCGTCGAGTCGCGGGCCCGTGACCTGCTCGACGGCTTCGTCCGTTCGCTCGGGCGGCGCGGCATCACGCCGGAGGCCTACTTCGAGGTCACAGGGCAGTCCCCCGAGGTACTCATCGCGCAGATGCGGGCGGAGGCCGCCCAGTCGGTCGCCCGCGAGCTCGCCCTCGAGGCCGTCGCCGAGAAGGCCGGCATCGAGGTGTCGGACGACGACGTCAAGACGCTGATCCGTGAGCAGGCGGAAGCCGCCGGCGACGATCCGGACGAGGTAGTCGCCGACGTCTGGGCACACGGACACCAGGAGACGCTCCGTGAGGACCTGCGGCTGAAGGCAGCGCTCGACCGGCTCGTCGCGGACGTGAAGCCGATCTCGGTAGAGCTTGCCGAGGCGCGCAACAAGCTCTGGACGCCGGACAAGGACAGCCAGGAGACCGAGAAGACCGACAAGACGTTGTGGACCCCCGGCAGCAAGGAGCCCGAATGAGCCCGTTGATCCCCATGGTGATCGAGCAGACCTCGCGTGGCGAGAGATCGTTCGACATCTACTCCCGCCTGCTGAACGAGCGGATCATCTTTCTCGGCACGCAGGTCGACGACCAGATCGCCAACCTCATCGTCGCCCAGCTTCTCCACCTCGAGTCCGAAGACCCGGACAAGGACATCTACCTGTACGTCAACTCCCCGGGCGGCTCGGTGTATGCCGGGCTCGCCATCTACGACACGATGCAGTTCATCAAGCCGGACGTGTCGACCATCTGCGTGGGCATCGCGATGAGCATGGGCGCGCTCCTCCTCGCGGGCGGCGCTGCAGGGAAGCGCATGGGGTTACCGAATGCCAAGATTCTGATCCATCAGGTTTGGGGCGGCTACCAGGGACAGGCGTCCGACATCGAGATCCACGCCAAGGAGACCATCGCGTTGAAGCGAAAGCTCGAGGAGATCATGGCGCACCACACGAACCAGCCGATCGAGAAGGTGCGCGAGGACATGGACCGCGACTACTTCATGACCTCCGAAGAGGCAGCGACGTACGGGATCATCGATCGCGTGATCACGCACCGCTAGAGGCTCACAATCGGGTCCTCTGGGTACCTGCGGGTAGCCGAAACCGGGAAATCGGAGTAAAAGGAGACGACGTGGGCCACCAAGCCACCCATCTCGGCCAGCGGCGCTCGCGGAGAGGCCGCCACGCGTTGTCTCCGGTCGCGCTCGCCGGCGAGCCGGTCGACCGTCACTGCCCCGGCGCCCGGCCGGGCCTGCATGCGCCGGAGACGCGGGTGCGTGGCGAGGTGGCCGTCTAGTGGCCCGCGCGACCGACGGCAACGAGCAGCTGCTCTGCAGCTTCTGCGGCAAGAGCCAGCGCCAGGTCAAGAAGCTGATCGCAGGCCCCGGCGTCTATATCTGCGACGAGTGCATCGATCTCTGCAACGAGATCATCGACGAGGAGCTCGTCGCACCGACGTCGCTCGACCTGGACAACCTGCCGCGCCCGCGCGATATCTACTCGGTGCTGAACGACTACGTCGTCTCCCAGGAGGAGGCGAAGCGGACGCTGTCGGTGGCGGTCTACAACCACTACAAGCGGGTCCGGATGGGCCAGGTCGAGGAGGGTGACGTCGAGCTGCAGAAGTCGAACATCCTGCTGCTCGGCCCGACGGGCTGCGGCAAGACGCTGCTGGCGCAGACCCTCGCGCGCATCCTCAACGTGCCGTTCGCGATCGCCGACGCAACCGCGCTGACCGAGGCCGGCTACGTCGGCGAGGACGTGGAGAACATCCTCCTGAAGCTGATCCAGGCCGCCGATTTCGACATCAAGAAGGCCGAGACGGGAATCATCTACATCGACGAGGTCGACAAGATCGCGCGCAAGGCCGACAACCCGTCGATCACGCGCGACGTGTCCGGCGAGGGTGTGCAGCAGGCGTTGTTGAAGATCCTCGAGGGAACGGTGGCGTCGGTGCCGCCGCAGGGTGGGCGCAAGCACCCGCACCAGGAGTTCCTCTCGATCGACACGACCAACGTCCTCTTCATCTGCGGCGGCGCCTTCGCGGGGCTCGACCGCATCATCGAGCGCCGGATCGGCAAGAACGCCGTCGGCTTCGGCGCCAACGTGCGCTCGAAGCAGTCGGAGGAGGCGTCCGAGCTGCTCACGTCCGTGATGCCCGAGGATCTCGTCAACTTTGGCCTGATCCCCGAGTTCATCGGCCGGCTCCCCGTCGTCTCCGCCGTGCATCAGCTGCGCCGCGAGGATCTCGTGCAGATCCTGACCGAGCCGAAGAACGCTCTCACGCGCCAGTACCAGCGCTTCTTCGGCTACGACTCGATCGAGCTCGTGTTCACCGACGACGCGCTCTGGGAGATCGCCGAGAAGGCGCTCCACCGTGAGACGGGCGCGCGCGGGCTGCGGTCGATCATCGAGGGCGCCCTGCTCGACGTGATGTTCGAGCTGCCTTCGCGCAAGGACGTCTCGAAGTGCGTGATCACCAGGGAGACGATCTCGAAGGGCCTCAACCCGACGCTCGTGACGAGTGCCGACGGATCGCTCGACGAGCTCGACGCAGCCGCCGGCAGCTCTGCCTGACGGTACGCGCCTGCACGAGCGACGTGCCGTTCCGGTGACTCCGCCACCCTGTTGCTGGCGATCACGTTCGCGGCGGCGGGAATGCCGCCTCGTGGCCCCGGCGCCCGGACCAATCTCGTAGTCTCTCGCGGGTGAGCGACCGCCCGCGCACCTACACGTGGCACGACCCGCGCCCGCCGGTGCAGACGTTCCCCTTCCGCTACGGAGCCTTCTCGGGGCCGTTCCTCGGCCTGCTCGGCCTGGGGCGGCGTTGGTCGACCGTCACCGTGGCCGACGGCGCCATGCGTGTACGAATGGGTTGGGCATTCGACGGGGCCGCGCCTCTCGAGACCGTCCAGGGCGCCGAGCCGTCTTCCGACTCCTACTTGGATCGTGGCGTGCACGGCTGGCGCGGCGACTGGCTGGTGAACGGGGCGGGGGACGGGATCGTGGAGATCCACCTCGACCCGCCGATGCGGGCGCGCACGATGGGCTGGCCGTTACGGGTGCACCGGCTTCGCGTCTCCGTCGAGGACCCGGCCGGGCTGGCCACGGCTCTCGGCCGCTCTGCTTGACGCCGGCGGACGCCGCCGACGCGGGCGGGAGCGTCGGCGATCCGAGGGGGTCGCCCAGGCCAAAAACGGCATCGGCCGATCCCCGGCGGAGACGCTCCGTACACTTAGCCGGCTGATGGAGAAGCTCTACGAGCCCGAGGGTGTCGAACGGCGCTGGCAGCAGGCCTGGGAAGAAGAGGGCCTCTACCGTGCGGGCGTCGGCGCGCGCCGCGCCGAGAGCTTCGTGATCTGTGTGCCGCCGCCGAACGTCACCGGCGAGCTGCATCTCGGGCATGCGCTGAACGGCTCGATTCAGGACGTGCTGGTGCGCTGGCACCGGATGCGCGGCTTCGACACGCTGTGGCAGCCCGGGTACGACCATGCCGGCATCGCGACCCAGAACGTCGTCGAGAAGCAGTTGGCGGCGGAAGGCCGCACGCGGCACGACCTGGGCCGCGAAGCGTTCGTCGAGCGGACGTGGGAGTGGCTCGAGCAGACGGGCCGCACGATCATGGGGCAGTACCGGCGCCTCGGCGCCTCGCTCGACTACTCGCGTGAGCGCTTCACGATGGACCCGGGTTACGTGAACGCGGTGCTCACGTTCTTCGTGCGTCTGTGGGACCGGGGGTGGATCTACCGCGCCAACCGGGTCGTCAACTGGTGCCCGTTCCATCAGACGGCGATCTCGGACCTCGAGGTGCAGCACGAGGACATGGACGACACGCTCACGTTTGTGCGCTACCCGTTCGCCGACGGGGTGGGCTCGGCCGACGGGGCGGCCTCCGATGGAGAAACCGCCGGTTCTGAGGCCGTTCGTGAGAGCAGCGAGGGGATCACGATCGCCACCGTCCGCCTGGCCACGATCCTGGGGGACGTCGCGGTCGCGGTGCACCCCGACGACGAGCGCTACCGGGACGCGGTGGGGCGCGAGGTGATCGTCCCCTATGTCGAGCGCCGTGTGCCGGTGATCGCAGACGCCCGCGTCGATCCCTTGTTCGGGTCGGGTGCGGTAAAGGTCACCCCCGGGCACGATCCGATGGACTTCGAGATCGGTCGCGACCACGGGTTGCCCGAGCCGATGGTGATCGGGCCCGACGGCCGCATGAACGAGAGCGCCGGCGACCTTGCCGGGAAGACACAGGACGACGCCGACGAAGCCGTGCTCGCGTGGGTGAAGGACCGCGGCTGGCTCGTCAAGCGCGAGCACCACCGGCACGCCGTCGGAACGTGCGAGCGCTGCCATTCGCGGATCGAGCCCCTGATCTCGCTGCAGTGGTGGTGCCGGATGGAGGAGCCCGCGGCGCCAGCGATCGCGGCGCTCAGGGAACGGGCCGTGCGCTATCACCCCGACTCCCAGCACCGTTTCGCAATCCAGTCGCTTCAGGAAGCGCCGGACTGGTGCCTCTCGCGGCAGCTGTGGTGGGGCCACCAGCTGCCGGTCTGGTACACGCCGGCGGGTGAGGCGGTCTGCGCCGCGACCGAGGAGGAAGCGCAGGCGCAGGCCGGCGCCGGCGTTCCCCTGACCCGCGACCCCGACGTGCTCGATACGTGGTTCTCGTCGGCGTTGTGGCCTTACGCGACGCTGGGCTGGCCGGAGCAGACGCCGGAGCTCGCGGCGTACTACCCCGGCAACGTCAACTCGACGGCCCGGGAGATCATCCGCCTGTGGGAGAACCGGATGATCTGGACGGGCCTCGAGGTGATGGGGGAGGTGCCGTTCACCGACGTCATCATCCACTCGACCGTGCTCGCGCCCGACGGGCGGCGCATGTCGAAGAGCCTCGGAACCGGCATCGATCCGATCGAGATGATCGAGGCGCACGGGGCCGACGCCACTCGATACGGCCTGCTCAAGATCTCCTCCACCCAGGACGTGCGCTTCTCGATCGGCGCCATCGAGGAGGGCCGGAAGCTCGCGAACAAGCTGTGGAACGTCTCGCGGCTGATCCTGCAGAGCGCCGAGCTCGTGACCCCGGCGCTCCAGCCTCGCTCGCTCGAGGAGCGATGGATCATCGCCCGCATCGACTCGGCCCGCGGCGAGCTGGAGGGGTGCTGGAGCCGCTTCGACTTCGCTACCGCAACCGGTGTCCTCTACCACCTCACGTTCGACGACTTCTGCGACTGGTACGCGGAGGCGATCAAGCCCCGCCTGTACGACCACGACGTCGACGCCATCGCAACATCCCTGGCGGCGCTCGAGCGGCTGCTCCTGCTGCTGCACCCCGTGATGCCGCACGTGACCGAGGAGATCTGGGCGCATCTGCCGAACCGCAAGGCGCGTCTGATCGTCTCGCACTGGCCCGAGCCGGACGATCGCTTCGCTGCCGACCTGCAGGCGCTCGGTCGGGTGCAG
>Ga0315281_10008674_pt1 | contig 14199 bp, 8 predicted proteins | sample YL17G07_0_MG_FD_204540 | JGI IMG/M metagenome (GOLD analysis project Ga0315281, IMG submission 204540) | Sediment microbial communities from Yellowstone Lake, YNP, Wyoming, USA - YL17G07_0 | ecosystem: Environmental > Aquatic > Freshwater > Lake > Sediment | place: USA: Wyoming | collected...
TCAAAAACAGACTGCTCGGCAAACCCCATACTGACAAAGAAGCTGAGAAGATGCTGAATATGCTGAATGGAAAAGCACATTCAGTAATCACCGGCTTTACCATTATGGATACTGCCAGCAAAAAAATATTATCGAGATCAGTGGAAACTAAGGTATATTTCAAAAAGCTCGGCAGAAAAGAGATAAACGCATATGTCAGATCAAAAGAGCCGCTGGATAAAGCAGGAGCATATGCAATTCAGGGGCTTGGATCAGTTTTTATTGAAAGAATTGATGGAGATTTTTTAAATGTAGTGGGCCTTCCTTTGCTCGCTCTGACAGAAAGTCTAAAAAAATTCGGGATTACAGTATGAAATTCATACTCTACCTTTACTCTCTATAATTTGATATTTTCTCTTCCACCACTTTTCAATCTCAACTGCAAAAAATATTACAGAGGCCAGTCCAAGTGATATCACAAGTTCATCCAAATCGAGAGGCTGTGTCTTAAATACCGGATTAAGAACTGGAATATATATTGTGGCCAATTGAAAAGTAAAGCTCAACAAGACTGCCCCAAGTAAGGGTTTGTTCGTAAATAGCCCGATTTTGAATAACGACTCCCTCTCTGACCTTATAGCAAGAGCATTGCCGAGCTGCATAATACAAAGGACTGTAAAGACCATTGTCTGCCAGTGGGAATGTCCTGTCTTTATAGCCCATGCCTGAACAGAGAGAACAAGCCCCGCCATCAATAACCCTACCCATAAGGCAAAAAAACCCAACCCGTGAGCAAATATGCTTTCCTTTGGATGTCTTGGTGGTCTTTTCATTACATCTCCTTCTGCTGGTTCAACAGAAAGGGCAAGGGCTGGAAGCCCATCAGTCATGAGATTTATCCAGAGTATATGTATTGGCAGAAGCGGTATAGGTAGGCCAACCATTGGTGCAAGAAACAATGTCCATACTTCCCCTGAGTTTGTTGAAAGGAGATATTTTATAAATTTTCTTACATTGTCATATATCTTTCTGCCTTCTTTTACAGCTTTTACAATGGTCGCAAAGTTGTCATCGAGTAATATCATGTGTGATGCCTCTTTCGAAACATCCGTTCCTGTTATTCCCATGGCAATCCCAATGTCTGCCCTTTTTAATGCAGGTGCATCATTAACCCCGTCTCCGGTCATGGCAACAAATTGACCTTTATCTTGAAGCGCTTTAACTATCTTTAGTTTCTGCTCAGGGGCAACTCTTGCATAGACTCTAATTTTTTCCACTCCCTCTTCGAATTCTTCCATCGAGAGTTCCGCAAGCTTTCTACCTGTGATGATTGCCTTCGAATCATCCTCAAGGATTCCAAGCCTTTTTGCTATTGCTCTTGCGGTTATGGGATGGTCGCCTGTAATCATCACCGGTTTTATCCCTGCAGTCTTACAAAGGGAAACAGCCTCTTTTACTTCTTCCCGCGGCGGATCCATGAGCCCAACGATACCCAGGATGGTTAATCCCGTTTCCACATTCTCAGGAGAAGACACATCATCTGGTAAGTCTCCCCAGCGTCTCATGGCAATACAGAGCACTCTCAGTCCGTCAGCAGCCATTCTCTCATTTATCTTGAAGAGTTCTTTTGCATCTATGCGCCTTAAGCCATCCGATGTTAAAATGTTAATTGATTTCTCAATAAGCACATCAATCGCTCCCTTTGTAAAAGAAACAAATCTCCCCTTTTCTAAGGGAGGGGGAGAGGGGATTACGTGAAATGTCGTCATACATTTTCTTTCTGAATCAAATGGTATCTCAGCGCTTCGTGGGAACTCCTTTATAATCACATCCTTTTTAAACCCAGCGGTTTCTGCTGCCATATAGAGAGCTATCTCCGTTGGGTCGCCCATAACTTTGCCATCTTTATCTACCGCAGCATCATTGCTTAATGCAAGGGCCGTAAAAAAAGTTTGGAGTGGTGAGTCCAGAGTATGGAGTGAAGATTTTAAATTCTGAACTTCTATGTCCGAACTGCGAACTAATTTTCCATCTACATAAATTTCCTCAATAGCCATCTTGTTCAAAGTGAGAGTGCCTGTTTTATCTGAACATATGTATGTCACAGAACCAAGTGTTTCAACCGCTGGAAGTTTTCTTATGAGTGCATTCTGCCTGACCATTTTTTTAGCGCCAAGGGCAAGGGAGATGGTTACTACTGCAGGAAGTGCCTCTGGTATTGCGGCAACTGCAAGACTAATGGAAGTCAGGAACATAAGCACAGGGGACTCTCCCCTAATGAGCCCTGCAATAAAGACTATGCCGCATATAGCAAGCACGGCTATCGCAAGCCTCTGTCCGAACCTTGCAAGCCTTTTCTGAAGAGGTGTTTTCACCTCTTCTTCCTCTTGAAGCATCATGGCAATCTTTCCTAATTCTGTTTCCATCCCCGTTGCTACAACAATTCCCCTACCTCTCCCATATGATACGGTGGTACCTTTGTACACCATGTTTTTCCTGTCTCCAAGAGGAATTACCGCATCATGAAGGACTCTGACATGTTTTTCTACAGGAATTGACTCTCCAGTAAGAGCTGCCTCTTCCACTTTCAACTGAGCTAACTCTATAAGCCTTATATCCGCTGGCACAATCTTTCCCGCTTCAAGGATTACGATATCGCCAGGAACCAGTTGAGAAGCAGGAATATTTGCTGGCATTCCACCTCGTATGACAGTTGCAGCCGGTGCTGCCATCATCTTCAGCGCCTCCATCGCTTTTTCTGCGCGGTATTCCTGAACAAATCCGATAATGGCATTAAGGACGACAATAATGACTATAGCAATAGTATCTGAAAGCTCACCAATAATCCCGGATATAAGTGCAGCAGCAATAAGGACAAGGATCATGAAGTCCTTAAACTGGTCAAGGAACATCATGAAGGGGGTATTTTTTTTCTTCTCCTTTAATTCATTGAAGCCATATGTCTCAAGTCTTTCCCTGACCTCGTCTTCAGAGAGTCCCTGAGGAGAAGATCTCAATTCTTCAATGATATCTCCTATTTCTTTTTGATGCCCGCGCATAATCATCTGATTCAAACCCTATCTCAGCTTGTACAGAAACAGCCAATTAATCATACAGAAAAATAAAAACCTTTGCCGTAATAAACAATCATCGCGGCAAAGGTCTTATTGGTAAGTTATCCGGAATAAGCAATTATGTCAAGAGCAGAAATATTTCTCCCATTGCTAATTAATCATGGATGACTGCCAATAACCTGTGTTAGCTTCTCTTTAAACATTCCTGGATGCGTCCCCTCCCAGTAAATCTTTCTGCAATCGCTGCATCTTAGAAAGTTGTTAAAATTATGGAAAACGAAATCGGGAATAGAATCCCTTATCTCCCTTTTGTCCGGTATCTTTGAAAGCTCTCCATTACAAACACCACATCTACTCAGGGGAAGGAAATCTTTTAGGTTGAAGGCATGTACTACCTCAAGAAGCTGCTTGAAAGGATCATTTGCCTTTATAAGAAGGTAATCATGAACACCCTTTATCCTTACAAGTCTTGTGTCTCTCGTCAGGATAACTCTTCCCTGTTCTCTTGCAACCCTGAGGAGTCTTGAGTCGCTTATATGAGGGTCGTAGAGTGTATCAAATCCTAAGAGCCTTAGCCAGCGAGCGAGCCTCCCGAGCATAACATCAGCGATGAAGCCAAGGTTACCAAAGCTATTTCTCAATTTGTGGTTCAGCAAATAGCTGTTCGAGCTCGCTTTTTACAAAGGTGTTCTTGTACCTTGTCATTCCTGTACCAGCAGGGATTACCCTCCCCATGATCACATTCTCTTTAAGCCCTCTGAGTTCATCCACGGCACCATTAATGGCACCCTCTGTAAGGACCCTTGTGGTCTCCTGGAATGAAGCCGCAGAGATAAAACTGTCTGTTGTCAGAGACGCCTTTGTGATACCAAGAAGGATCGGTTTCCCATGTGCAGGCTTATCGCCTTGTGCCTTTATTTTAAGGTTTTCCTCCTGGAAGTTTAACCTGTCCACCTGCTCACCGGGAAGAAACATTGTATCGCCTGGATCTTCTATCCTCACCTTTTTCATCATCTGCCTGACAATAATTTCTATATGCTTGTCATTAATCGACACGCCCTGTAGCCTGTAGACCTTCTGAACCTCATCAACAAGATATCTCTGGAGTTCTTTAGGTCCAAGAATGTCAAGTATGTTGTGAGGGTTCACAGCACCGTCCATTAATGGTTCTCCAGCCCTGACCCAGTCACCTTCATGGACACTCACGTGCTTGCCTTTGGGAATAAGGTATTCCCTTACCTCATCCCCTCCCTTGACAACAACAACACGCATCCCCTTTTGTGCACCTTTAAACTCCACCATTCCACCTATCTCAGCCACTATTGCCTGTTCCTTGGGACGTCTTGCCTCGAAAAGCTCAGCAACCCTGGGAAGACCTCCTGTGATATCCTTTGTCTTTGTTGTCTCACGAGGAATTTTTGCAAGTATGTCTCCGGGGAATACTGAGTCGTTCTTTTCAACGAGTACATGTGCACCTGACGGGAGGAGATACCGTGCCAGATTGCTTGTCCCTGGAATCTTTGTAGTCCTTCCCTGTTCATCCTTGATAGAAACCCTTGGTCTCATATTCGCAGAGTAATCAATAATCACCTTATGAGAAAGGCCGGTTGTCTCATCAACCTCTTCTTTTACTGTCGCCCCTTCAACAATATCGCCAAGGGCTATCTTACCACCCATCTCTGTAAGAATTGGCGTAGAATAAGGATCCCATTCAACAATCCTCTGGCCAATCTCGACCTTCTGTCCATTCTCTACGAGGAGCTTAGCCCCATAGACAACTGAATACTTCTCTTTTTCCCTTCCCTTTGAATCCACAACAGCAATACTTCCGTTCCTGTTCATGACAACAAGTAGACCTTCCCTGTTCCTTACCGTACTGATATTTATGAACTTTATCATGCCGGAGTTTTTCGCTTCGAGGACAGTCCGTTCTACTACTTTTGCAGCTGCTCCACCGATGTGGAAGGTTCTCATCGTAAGCTGTGTACCCGGTTCACCGATCGACTGGGCTGCAATTATTCCTATGGCTTCACCCAGTTCCACCTGTTCACCTCTTGAGAGATCTCTCCCATAACACTTTATACATATACCTTGCTTTGAGTGGCATGTAAGAACTGACCTTATTTTAGCCCTGTCTATTCCTGCATCAATTACCTTCTGACTGAGTTCCTCATCTATTTCCTGATTCTTTTTAACAATTACCTCTCTCGTTATAGGGTCTTTGATATCCTCAGCACTAATTCTTCCAATAATCCTTTCTTCAAGGGGCTGGATGATTTCTCCACCTTCTACGAGAGATGAGACAACTATGCCGTCTGTGGTCTTGCAGTCTTCCTCTATCACAATCACATCCTGGGCAACATCAACAAGCCTTCTCGTCAGATAACCGGAATTTGCAGTCTTCAGAGCAGTATCTGCGAGTCCCTTTCGAGCCCCGTGTGTGGAGATAAAGTACTGCAGTGGAGACAGTCCTTCTCTGAAGTTTGCAGTAATTGGTGTCTCGATAATCTCGCCAGATGGTTTTGCCATCAATCCCCTCATACCAGCGAGCTGCCTTATCTGTGCAGTGCTTCCTCTTGCTCCTGAATCAGCCATCATAAAGATGCTGTTGAAAGACCTTCTTTCTTTGAGTTCTTCCTCGGAAAAGGTCTTTCCTATCTCAGCGCCGAGTTCTTTCATCATCTCATCAGCAATCCTCTCAGTCACGTTTGCCCAGATATCGATTGCCTTATTGTAGCGCTCACCATGAGTTATCAGACCATCGGCATACTGCTTTTGAACCTCAATGACCTCCTGTTCCGCAGCACGTATAAGTCCTGGTTTTTTTGATGGTATGTGCATATCATCCATGCAGATAGATATGCCAGATTTTGTAGCATAATGGAAACCAAGTTTCTCCAGGTTATCCAGAAAGACAACTGTTTCCCGCTTACCTGCCATTTTATAAGCATACTCTATGAGTTTACCAATCTCTTTCTTTGTGATATCCCTGTTTACCATGGAGAAAGGAATAGCCTTCGGTAGTATCTCGCTGAAGAGGATTCTACCTGTTGTTGTCTCAATAAAGTCTCCGTTCATTCTTACTTTTATCGTTGCATGTTCTCCCAAAATTCCAGCATCATACGCAATTCTGACGTCCTCAGTGTTTGCAAATGTCTTACCTTCACCCTTTGCCCCTCTCTTTTCTTTTGTAAGATAGTAAATCCCAAGGACCATATCCTGAGTTGGAACAACGATGGGTTTTCCATTGGCGGAAGAAAGAATATTATTAATGGACATCATAAGGACCCTTGTCTCTATCTGGGCTTCTATCGAAAGAGGGATATGAACAGCCATCTGGTCTCCATCAAAATCCGCATTGAAGGCAGTGCATACAAGAGGGTGGAGCTTTATTGCTTTTCCTTCAACTAAGACAGGGTCAAATGCCTGGATACCAAGCCTGTGGAGGGTAGGTGCGCGGTTAAGAAGTACGGGGTGCTCCTTTATGACTTCTTCAAGGGCGTCCCAGACCTCAGGAGATTCTTTCTCTACAAGTTTTTTAGCAGCTTTTATCGTAGTTGCATATCCCTTTGATTCAAGCCTGTTGAAAACAAATGGTTTAAAGAGCTCAAGTGCCATCCGTTTTGGAAGACCGCACTGGTGAAGTCGTAAATCAGGGCCCACAACAATAACAGACCTGCCTGAATAATCAACTCTTTTACCCAGTAGGTTCTGCCTGAATCTGCCCTGCTTTCCTTTAATCATATCGCTCAGAGACTTGAGAGGTCTTTTTGTAGTAGTCTTCAGGATCCTGCTCCTCCTGCCATTATCAAAGAGTCCATCAACTGCCTCCTGGAGCATTCTTTTTTCATTCTTGATTATTACACTTGGTGCCTTTAATTCCATTAGCCTCTTGAGCCTGTTATTCCTGTTAATGACCCTCCTGTAAAGATCGTTCAGGTCAGAGGTAGCAAAACGACCACCCTCTAAAGGTACAAGAGGTCTGAGATCAGGGGGAAGAACAGGTATAACATCCATAATCATCCATTCCGGTTTGTTACTGGATTTTCTGAATGCCTCTACAACTCTCAATCTCTTTGTTAGCTTCTTTTTAACACCGAGTGAAGAGGCCTCTCTTGTTTTCAACTTCAGCTCTGCCGCAATTGCATCAAGATCAAGCTTTCTGAGGAGCTCTCTGATTGCCTCAGCACCCATCCCTACCTTAAATCGTGAACCATACTCGATGGTCTTCTTCTTATATGCCTCCTCTGTGAGAAGCTCCTTTTCTTTAAGCGGTGTATCACCGGGATCTGTCACAACATAGTTCTCAAAATAGAGCACCTTCTCAAGATGGCGCATTGTCATATCGAGCAGTGTCCCTATCCTGCTTGGCACACCTTTAAGGAACCATATATGGGCTACAGGGCTCGCAAGCTCGATATGCCCTAATCTCTCACGCCTAACTTTAGACTGAACAACCTCCACCCCGCATTTATCACACACTACTCCTCTGTGCTTCATACGTCTATACTTCCCGCAGATACATTCCCAGTCCTTTACCGGTCCAAAGATTTTTGCGCAGAACAGACCGTCTCTTTCGGGTTTGAAGGTGCGGTAATTAATTGTCTCAGGTTTTTTAACCTCGCCATATGACCATTCCCTTATCTTCTCTGGTGAGGCAAGGCGAATCCGAATAGCCTCGAAGTCCAAGGGATTCTTCGGTTTCTGGAAAATTGAATAGATATCCTCTGTCAAACTACTCCCCTTTCTCTCTTTTCTCCAAAAGTTCCACATCAAGTGCGAGACTTTGGAGTTCTTTTATTAATACATGGAATGATTCAGGCACACCCGGTTCAAGAGTTGCATCTCCCTTTACAATTGCTTCGTACATACGTGCCCTGCCTGTAACATCATCACTTTTAACAGTGAGAAACTCCTGCAGAGTATAGGCCGCTCCGTATGCCTCAAGAGCCCATACCTCCATCTCACCAAGCCTCTGGCCACCAAACTGCGCTTTCCCTCCGAGCGGCTGCTGGGTTACGAGAGAATACGGTCCGATTGAGCGGGCATGCATCTTGTCATCCACAAGGTGATGGAGTTTCATCATATACATATGTCCCACAGTCACAGGTCTGTCAAAGGGTTCTCCTGTTCTACCGTTACAAAGTGTTACCTGGCCAGATTTCGGTAAACCTGACCTCCCAAGGAGTTCCTTTATTTCAGATTCCTTTGCACCCTCAAACACAGGGGTTGCTATATAAAGTCCAAGGGCCTTTGCTGCCCAGCCAAGGTGTGTTTCTAATATCTGACCAACATTCATCCTCGATGGGACACCGAGGGGGTTGAGAACAATTTCAACGGGTGTTCCGTCAGGAAGATACGGCATGTCTTCTTCCGGAAGTACCATTGCTACCACCCCTTTGTTTCCATGCCGTCCTGCCATTTTGTCTCCCATCTGAATCTTCCTCTTCATTGCAATATATGCCTTTACCCATTTATTCACTCCGTGAGGCAGTTCATCACCCCTTTTCACTCTGTCGATTCTTTCATCATACCTTGATTCAAGATAACGTATATAGTAATTTGTCTCGTTATTGATAGATTCCATCTTCTCATGAACAGCACTGTTTTCTATCTTGATGCGCATAAGATTTTCATCTTTAACTCTGTCTATATGCTCTTTTCCCAGTTTAATTCCTTTTGGACATATAACCTCTTTTGTTTTCGAATCTTTAACATCCTCTGCAACCTTCTGGCTGGAAAGAAGCTCCCTCATATTCCTGAAATTTTCCTCTTTTATAATTCTTACCTCTTCTTCGAAGTCCCGCTGTAATCTCTGGATATCCTCTTTTTCTATACTCTTTGCACGTTCATCCTTTTCAGCCCCTTTTCTTGAAAATATCCTCACATCAATAACGGTTCCCTCTATCCCAGGTGGAACATAAAGACAACTCTCTTTTACCTCCTCTGCCTTTTCTCCGAATATTGCCCTCAAGAGTTTTTCTTCCGGAGTAAGCTGAGTCTCTCCTTTTGGTGTAACTTTGCCAACAAGGATATCCCCTGGCTTCACCTCTGCACCGATGCGTATTACCCCGCTTTCATCAAGATCTTTTAATGTCTCTTCCCCAACATTTGGGACATCTCTTGTGATTTCTTCTGGACCGAGCTTTGTCTCTCTTGCCTCTATTTCAAACTCCTCTATATGTACCGATGTGAAGACATCTTCTTTGACAAGCCTTTCGCTGATAAGAATAGCATCCTCAAAGTTATATCCTCCCCATGGCATAAAAGCCGCAAGGGCATTCTTACCAAGCGCGAGTTCTCCGAGATCTGTCGAGGGACCCTCAGCAAGAATATCTCCCTTTTCTATTACATCGCCTACATTTACTATTGGTCTCTGGTTAATACACGTTGCCTGGTTTGATCTCTGGAATTTTATGAGATTGTATATATCTACACCTCCTCCATTGTCTGAAACCCTTACAACAACTCTCGATGCATCGACACTCTCAACAACTCCGGCCCTCTTAGCAAGCACAAGGGCCCCCGAATCCCTCGCTGCTATATGTTCCATTCCGGTCCCTACTATCGGAGACTCTGGCTGTAAGAGGGGTACTGCCTGTCTCTGCATATTCGACCCCATCAGTGCCCTGTTTGCATCATCATTTTCAAGGAAGGGGATAAGAGAGGCAGAAACACCAACAATCTGTTTGGGAGATACATCCATGTATTCAACTTCCTGGGGTAATACCATTTTGAAATCCCCGCCAACTCTCGCAGAAATCGTTTCACCGATAAGATTCTCGTTTGTATCTATAGGTGAGGTTGCTTCGGCAATAATATATTTTTCACCATCAATAGCTGAAAGATATTCTATATTCTTCGTAACCTTGCCGTTCACAACCTTTCTATAAGGAACTTCAATGAAACCAAAATCATTCACCTTTGCGTAAGTTGCCAGCGATGTGATGAGTCCGATGTTAGGACCCTCAGGTGTTTCTATCGGGCATATCCTCCCATAATGGGTTGGATGTACATCCCTCACTTCAAAGCCTGCCCTCTCACGTGTAAGACCGCCGGGGCCGAGGGCTGAAAGCCTCCTCTTATGTGTAATTTCCGACAGTGGATTCGTCTGATCCATGAACTGGCTGAGCTGGCTGGAACCGAAAAATTCCTTGACTGCAGCCATCACAGGTTTAGCATTTATGAGATCATGCGGCATTGCTATCTCAAGGTCTGCAAGGGTCATCTTCTCCTTCACGGCGCGCTCCATTCTCACAAGTCCAATACGCAACTGATTTTCGAGAAGCTCTCCGCTTCCCTTGACCCTCCTGTTTCCGAGATGGTCTATGTCATCAACTTCTCCCCTGCCTGTCCTCAGAATAAAAAGATATCTCACGATCTCTATGATGTCTTTATCTGTAAGAACCCTCGTTTCAAGGGAAATGTCGATACCAAGACGTTTGTTCAGTTTCAAACGTCCAACAGAAGAAAGGTCGTATCTTTTTGGATCAAAGAACAATCCATTAAACAGCTCCTTTGCAGCATTCAGGGTTGGGGGCTCACCAGGCCTCAATTTTTTATATATCTCAACAAGTGCTCCCTCGTTGGTACTGACCCCGTCCGTCAAAAGTGTATCCCTGAGGGAAGGTAAAAAGTTGACATTATCTATGAAAAGGAGGTTGAGAGAATCGATATTGAGAGAGAGAATCCTGTTTAGAGCACTCTCGGTAATCACCTCATTGCCCTCAAGTATCACTTCCCCTGTTGAAGGATCAATAATGTCCTTCAGGGTGACTCTGTCAATGATTTCTTCTTTCAGAATTGGTATCTCCTTGATTCCGGATGCCTCCATCTTTTTGATAGTAGCCTTTGTGATTTTACTTCCTTCCTTAACAATAAGTTCTTTTGTATCGGAATCAAGAATATTCCGGGAAGACTTAACACCTACGAGCACCTCACTCACAGAGCGTGCAAATTTATTGCCATCTATTTTTATAATCTCTACAGGGTAGAAGATCTTTAAAAGATCTTCATTCGTATATCCGAGAGCTTTCAGAACTATCGTTGCAGGGAGCTTTCTCCTTCTGTCAATCCTTACATACAGAATATCCTTTGTATCAAACTCAAAATCAAGCCATGAACCGCGTGAAGGGATCACCCTTGCTGAATAGAGGAGCCTCCCGCTGACATGTGTTTTGCCCTTATCATGACTGAAGAATACACCGGGAGAGCGATGAAGCTGGCTGACAACAACACGTTCTGTGCCATTTATGATAAATGTCCCTGTGTCTGTCATTAATGGCATTTCACCAATGTAAACGTCTTCCTCTCTCGATTCCTTTAATTTCTTGTTTCCCTTTTGATCAGATTCCCAGAGATTGAGCTTTACTTTTATCTTTAATGCTGCTGCATAAGTAAGACCTTTCTGAAGACAATCGCGAACACTCAGTTTTGGCTCGCTTTCGGCATACCCTAAAAACTCTATGGAAGCTGTCTCATTATAATCTATTATCGGAAATACACTGAGAAATGCAGCCTGTAGTCCTTTTTCTTCTCTCTTGTCAACAGGAATGTCTTTCTGCAAAAATTGCTCATAGGACCTCTTCTGGATTTCTACGAGGTTTGGAACATCCAGAATTGGAGAGACTTTTCCAAAATTCAATCGTTCTCTTAAAACTCTCGCCATGTTTCTCCTTTTTTCTTTATCGGGTTTTGGGGGACTAAGTAAGCAGACAAATTACTAATCTTAATAGATTTATTTATTAATTTTATCAAATTTATTGCAACTTTTTCTATGAGCAGTCTTTACCCTGAAACTTCTTTATTGCTCCAAACCCTATTTAATCTCAACTGTAGCGCCCTGTTCTACGAGTTTTGCCTTTATTGACTCAGCTTCTTCTTTTGTGACACCCGTTTTAACAGGCTTTGGAGCTCCATCAACAAGGTCTTTTGCTTCTTTGAGACCGAGACTTGTAAGCTCCCTTACAACCTTGATTACCTGAATCTTCTTTTCACCTGCAGCTGAGAGGACAACGTCAAAACTTGTCTTCTCCTCAACTTCCGGAGCTGCAGTAGCCTGGGCTGCACCTGGTACAGCAGCAAAAGCAATCGGTGCTGACGCAGTTACACCATACCTCTCCTCAAATTCTTTTATAAACTTTGACATTTCGATGATCGTCATGCTGTCGAAAAATTCAAAAATCTGCTCTTTTGAAATAGTCATTCTTTTATCCTCCTTTATTTAGTAGACAGTAGTTAATAGTTAATAGTTAGTACTAAATAGTTAAAAGCAACGTGTTTTCTTATTCTTTCCTAACTACTAACTACTGTCTACTAACTACTTTTTTTATTTTTCAATGCCTCTATTGCATAAGCAATATTGTTTATTGTCGCGCTGAGCGCAGCAGCAAGTTTGCTGAGCGGTGAACTTAGTAAGCCGGCAACAATAGACTGCAACACCTTTTTGGGTGGCAGCACAGCAACAGCCTTGATATCATCTGTTTTACAGAACCTTCCTTCGATAATCCCGCTGTTGATCTTAAGCTTCTCATTTTTCTTTGAATACTCAAGTGCCTTTTTCGCTGTCAGTACTGGGTCATCATAACCGACAACTACCCCTGTAGGACCTTTAAAAGAATCCTTTGCAATTGAAACAGGCGTATCAATAGAGGCCAATGCGGCAAGGGTATTTTTAACTACTCTATACCTTATATTACCAACTCTCAGAAACCTCCTTAACTCTGAGAGTTCAGCAACAGTTAATCCCCTGTAATCAGTAAAGATTAAAGCCTTTGCCCTATGAAACTCGTCTTTCAGTTCTGCTATAAGTTGTTCCTTTTCCTCTCTCTTCAGTTTTATACCCCCTTTCCCAAAGATGCTACGTCTACAGCTATTCCCAGGCCCATGGTCGAAGATACAGATACTTTCTTCAGATACCTACCTTTACTCGTTGCAGGTTTAGCCTTGAGTATGGAATCAACTATTGTCATGGCATTGTCAAAGAGCTTCTGCATGTCAAAAGAGACCCTCCCAATCGGGATATGCACGATCCCGGCCTTTTCAGCTTTATACTCTATTTTCCCTGCTTTTATCTCCTTGACAGCTTTTGCAATATCGAAGGTTACCGTGCCGAGCTTGGGGTTGGGCATGAGCCCCCTTGGACCGAGGATCTTGCCGAGTTTCCCCACAAGACCCATAATATCTGGTGTTGCAACAGCCTTATCAAAATCAAGCCAGCCCTTCGTTATCTTCTCCACAAGGTCTTCAGCACCAACAATATCTGCTCCAGCTTCTGCTGCTTCTTTCTCCTTTTCTCCCTTTGCAAAAACCAGAACCCTAACCTTTTTGCCGATTCCGTGAGGCAGGACAACGGATCCCTTAACCATCTGGTCTGATTTCCTCGGGTCAATACCGAGATTTATCGCCAAGTCCACAGATTCATCAAACTTCGTATAAGAAGATTCCTTCACAAGGCGTAAAGCCTCTTCAAGGGGGTACACCTTATTCATCTCAATCTTCTCTAATGCTGCTTTCATCTTCTTTCCCATATCTACCTCGTTAATCTACTATTTCTATTCCCATGCTTCTGGCAGTACCGCTTATTATTTTTACAGCTTCATCAAGAGAATAGGCATTCAGGTCCGGAAGTTTCTTCTGCGCTATCTCATTTATCTGGCTTGATGTGACTTTCCCAACCTTTTCCTTATTGGGCGTACTCGAACCTTTTATTATACCAGCTGCTTTTTTCAGGAGTTCTGCAGCTGGAGGTGTCTTGGTCACAAATGTAAATGTTCTGTCCGAATATACCGTTAATACAACAGGTATTATGGTATCCCCAAGTGCCTGGGTCTGCGCATTAAATGCCTTGCAGAATTCCATAATGTTAATGCCATGGGGACCGAGAGCCGGGCCTACAGGGGGTGCCGGGTTTGCCTTCCCTGAAGGTATCTGGAGTCTGACCTGAGCAGCTACTTCTTTTTTCTTAGCCATTTAATCTCCTTATAGATCGCAGACCTAATAAGTAAACCTTACGCATTTTCCACCTGTGAAAAATTAAGCTCTACCGGCGTCTGCCTTCCGAATATGCTGACCAGAACGTAAAGCCTTCCATGGTCCACATCAAACTCTTCAACATATCCAACAAAATTGGTGAAAGGACCATCAA
>Ga0315281_10008675_pt1 | contig 14198 bp, 10 predicted proteins | sample YL17G07_0_MG_FD_204540 | JGI IMG/M metagenome (GOLD analysis project Ga0315281, IMG submission 204540) | Sediment microbial communities from Yellowstone Lake, YNP, Wyoming, USA - YL17G07_0 | ecosystem: Environmental > Aquatic > Freshwater > Lake > Sediment | place: USA: Wyoming | collected...
ACATGCTGCACGTGCCCTACAAGGGAGGCGGCGCCGCGGCTCCCGACCTGATCGGCGGCCGCGTATCCATGATGATCGAAACCGGTCCCAACGCCATGGCGCTGGCGCGCGCCGGCAAGGTGCGGGCGCTGGCCGTCACCACGGCGCAGCGCACGCCGCTGGCCCCGGATCTGCCGACTCTGGCCGAGGCCGGGCTGCCGGGCGTGGCGATCAGCGCGTGGGGCGGCCTGTTCGCGCCGGCGGGCACGCCGCCGGCGATCATCGAGCAGCTTGCGCAGGAATATGCGCGCGCGGTGCGCAATCCGGCCTATCGCGAACAGATCGAAGCGCTCAGCTTCGAGGCGGCATCGTCGACGCCGGACCAGTTCCGGGCATTGGTGCGCGACGAACTCGCCAAGTGGTCCTCGGTGGTGCGCCAGGCGGGCATCCGCATCGAGTGAGGCCGTCGCGCCGGAGGCGCGCCTCTGTTCAGTTTTCTTCGGCGGTGCCGGTACTGGTATCGGCCGCCGCCGGGGGTTCTGAAAACCGCTGCGCCAGCTCGCGCCTGAGCACCTTGCCGTTGGGATTGCGCGGCAACGCCGCCACGGAATGTATGCGTTCGAGCACACTCGCTCCCATCTGCTGTCGGCAGAACTCGAGCAGTGCCCATTCGTCGAAGTTACCGCGCGCGACGACCGCCGCGTGCACGGCTTTGCCTCCGCCCGCCAGGGATGCGGCGAAGGCGGCCGCCTCGGCCACCTCCGGGTGACCGGTCAGTACGCGCTCGATGGTTTCCGGAGGGACATTCTGGCCGCCGAAATTGATGACGTCGTCGGCTCGGCCTTGCAGGAACAGCAGGCCGTCCGCGCTCATGCTTGCGACATCCCCCGGGTAATACCAGCCGCCGCGGAACCGTTCCGCGCTCGCCTCGGAATTGTCGTAATACGTGCGCGGCGGGCCGATGCCGCGACAGCGCAGCAGGCCGGATTCGCCGCTCGGCAGGACACGGTCCGAGTCATCCACGATTTCGACTTCGACCCACGGCACCACGCGGCCCACCGTCGCGGGAAAGCGCTCCAGGGTTTCGACGTCGGCATACGCCAGCCTGCCCGTTTCCGAGCTGCCGTAGGAATTGTGCAGCTTGCGCGTCAACTTCCTGCGCACTTCCTGCAGCAGCGCGTCCGGTGTCGCGCCGCCGCCGAGCACGATGTTGAGCGCATCGACGCACCGCTCGGCATCGCGCGGCGCTTCCCGGATGTATTCCTGCAGCAGGTGGGGAGACAGGTATGCATGCGTGATGCGGTAACGGTTGAGATAGTCCAGGCGACTTTCCCCGTCACGACGCATCGCGATCACGACCGTCCGGCCATTGAGCAGATAGCGCAGGCAGTTATTCAGGCCGAACGCGATATCGAAACTGACTGCACACATGAGGCGGGCGTCCGGCTCGCGCAGAAGAGGCATCGTGCCGTAGAACAAAATCTGCTGCATGGTCTGCGCATGGGTGTAGGCGATGCACTTGGGCGCGCCGGTGGTGCCGGAGGTGAGCATCAGGCGCCAGGGCTCCTCGCCGCGGCCGCTTACCGCATCGAACCGGGCGTCGGCCGGCGCCTCCATCCAGGAACGATCCACGGTGATCAGCTGCGTTCCGGCGACGGCCGCCTTGGCCGTGGGCGCGACGATCGCCTTGACGCCAAATCGCGCGGCGATCTCCCGGCTCGCGTCCGGTCCGATTCCATTGCGGATCGGCACCGACACCGCCCCCACGCGGGCGAGCGCGAGAATCGCGACAAGGTGCGGCAGGCCATTGCCCAGGAAGGCGGTTCCGACCACGTCGCCCGGCGCGATGTCCAGCTTGGACAGGCGGGCGGCGGCATGCGAAACCACGCGATCCAGCGCCGCGAACGAGTAGGTCCTGTTGCCGGTGATCACCGCGACCGCGCCCGGGCATGTCCCGGCATGGTACGTAATAAGGTTGCTGATGTTCATGTTGTTCGAGAGTGCCGTGCTTGTCGAGGGAGCCGATCATATCGCAGTCGCGGCGGCGCCGGATAGGTCCGGTATCATACTGCGCGCGGTTCCATGCCGCGATGGCGGATTGCCGGCGATCAGTTTTCTTCGGCGGTGCCGGTATCGGGGGTGCCCGCAGCGCGCGAGAATTGCTGCGTCAGTTCGCGCCTGCGCAGCTTGCCTTCACTGTCGCGCGGCAGCACGGACACGGAATGTACGCGCTCGGGCGCGAGCGCGCCCAGATGCTGGCGGCAGAACTCGAGCAGGGCCGGTTCGTCGAAGTTGCCGCGCGCGACGACCGCCGCGTGCACGGCCGTCCATCCATCCGCAAAGGACGCGGCGAAGGCGGCCGCCTCCAGCACGTCGGGATGGCTGGTGAGGATGCGCTCGATGTTTCCCGGGGGGACTTTCGCGCCGCCGACATTCATGACCTCGTCGGTTCTGGATTCGAAGAAAATCAGGCCGTCGGCGCTTATCGCGCCCAGATCTCCGGAGTAGTACCATCCGCCGCGGAACTTCGCCGCGGTCGCCTCAGGGTCGCGGTAATACGCCTGCGGAAGGCCGATCCCGCGAAACCGCAGCATGCCGGGCTTTCCGGGCGGCACGGGGACATCGGAGTCATCCACGACCCCGGCCTCGATCCAGGGCACGGCGCGCCCCAGTGTTCCGGGGTACCGCTCCAGCGTCTCGGGATCGGCGAATGCCAGCATTCCGATTTCAGAAGTGCCGTAGGCGGCATACACATGGCGCGTCAACTTGCGCTGTACCTCGCGAAGCAGCGGCTCGGGCGCGGTTCCGCCCCCGATCATCAGATGGAGCGCCTCGGCGCGCCGGACGCTGCCTTCGGGCGTGTCTTTGAAGTAGGACTGAAGCACGTATGGAGACAGGTACAGATGCGTGATGCCGGTGAGGTTGAGCAGGTCGAAAAAACCCGTGTTCTCTTTTTCCATGGCGAGCACCGCCGTCCGGCCGTTGAGCAGATAGCGCAGACAGGTGTGCAGGCCAAAGGCGATGTCGAAGGTCATGTAACAGAGCAGGCGGGAACCGGCCGGGCAGAGGCCTGTCGTCTGGTAAAACAGCACGTGCTCCATGGTCTGCGCATGCGTTTCGGCGATGCACTTGGGCGCGCCGGTGGTGCCGGAGGTGAGCATCAGGCGCCAGGGCTCATCGCCGCGGCCGCTTACCGCATCGAACCGGGCGTCGGCCGGCGCCTCCATCCAGGAACGATCCACGGTGATCAGCTCCGTTCCGCCGACGGCCGCCTTGGCTGTGGGCGCGACGACCGCCTTGACGCCAAATCGTGCGGCGATCTCCCGGCTCGCGCCCGGTCCGGTTCCATAGCGGATCGGCACCGACACTGCCCCCACGCGCGCGAGCGCGAGAATCGCGACAAGGTGCGGCAGGCCATTGCCCGGGAAGGCGGTTCCGACCACGTCGCCCGGCGCGATGCCCAGTTTGGACAGGCGGGCGGCGGCATGCGAGACCAGGCGATCCAGCGCCGCGAACGAGTGGGTCCTGTCGTTGGTGATCACCGCGACAGCGCCGGGGCGCGTCCTGGCATGGTACGTGACAAGGTTGCTGATGTTCATGTTGTTCGAGAGTGCCGTGGTTGTTCGAGAGTGCCGTGCTTGTCGAGGGAGCCGATCATATCGCAGTCGCGGCGCCGCCGGATAGGTCCGGTATCATCCGGTATCATACTGCGCGCGGTTCCATGCCGCGGTTCCATGCCGCGACGGGGCGCGGGTTACTGGGCAGATTTCGGCCGGCATGTCCTGCATCGATGTCTTCAATGGCGACGCCGACGGGCTGTGCGCGCTGATTCAGTGGCGCCTGGCCGAGCCGGAGGCGAGCCTTTGCGTCACCGGCGTCAAGCGCGAGGTCGACCTGCTGCGCCAGGTGTCGGCGCGGCCGGGCGACCGCGTCACTGTGCTGGACGTGTCCTTCGACCGGAATCGCGCCGACGTGCTGCGCCTGCTGCAGGCGGGCGCCGCGATCCGCTACGTCGATCATCACTACGCGGGCGATACGCCGAGCCATCCTGCGCTGGAGCTTATGATCGACACCTCGCCCGGCGTCTGCACCAGCCTGCTGGTGGATCGCCGGCTCGGCGGAAGGCATGCGGCGTGGGCCGTCGCGGGGGCCTTCGGCGACAACCTCCCCGCGGCGGCCGGCGCGCGCGCCGCCGCGCTGGGATTGAGTGCCGAGGATACCGCGCGCCTGCGCCGGCTGGGCGAGCTGCTCAACTACAACGCCTACGGGACACATCTCGCGGACCTGCATTTTCATCCCGCGGATTTGTTCGCGAGACTCAGGCAGTACCGCGATCCGCGCGCGGTGGCGACGGAGTCGGCAGAATTTGCGGCGCTTGCGGCCGGGTACGAATCCGACCTCGCCGCGGCGCGCGCCGTGGCGCCCGAACAGGTAAGCCCGCGCGCCGCGGCCTACCTGCTGCCGGACGCGGCGTGGGCCCGGCGCGCCGCCGGCGTGTGGGCGAACGAGCTGTCGCGCTCGTTTCCAGAGCGCGCGCACCTGCTCGTGTATGCGGACGGCGAAGGCACGCTGACCGTGAGCGTGCGCGCGGCGCAATGCGCGCCGCACGGCGCGGCTGCATTTTGCCGGCGCTACCCCGAGGGCGGCGGCCGGGAGGCGGCGGCCGGAATCAACCATCTCGCGCCGCAGGCGGCGCCTGCGCTGCTGCGCGATTTCTTCATGGCATTTGGCTGAGCCGGCCGCACGCCCGCGAGCGGGAGGCCGCGCCGCGTTATCGCTTTTGCGCGGCAGGCAGGCTTCATTCTTGCATTGAGAGTTTGCGGGACGTGTCGGATAATGCGCGATTCCCGACCACAGGCCATCGGATGCGCTCATGATTTCCTCGTCCTGGACCGCAGGCTACGTCGCCGAGCTCGAATACACCCACGGATATTTCCGCGAACTGAGCCCCGCGATGATGGACTTCGCGCTGGTCGTGCAGATGTACGCCGGGCTGCCGTCCCGGCCGCTGCGGTACCTGGAGCTCGGTTACGGCCAGGGCCTGTCGGTGAACATCCATGCCGCCGGCCGCGCGGGCGAGTATTGGGGCACGGACTTCAATCCCGCCCAGGCGGCCAACGCGCAGTCGCTGGCGCAGGCGTGCGGATCGGGCGCGGTGCTGCTGGACGATTCTTTCGAGGAGCTCGCGGCCCGGCCGGATCTTCCCGTGTTCGATGTCATCGCGCTGCACGGCATCTGGTCCTGGATTTCGGACCAGAACCGCCGCGTCATCGTGGACCTCGTGCACAGGAAACTGGCGGTCGGCGGCGTGCTCTACATCAGCTACAACTGCCTGCCCGGCTGGGCGCCGGCCCTGCCGCTGCGCCACCTGCTGACGCTGCACGCCGACGCGGCGGGGTCGGACGCCCAGGGACTGGCCGGCCGCATCGACGCGGCGCTTGCCTTTGCGCAGCGGGTGGTCGACTCCGGCGCCGCCTATTTCAAGGTCAACCCCGGGGTGGCGGAGCGGCTCAAGAAAATCTCCGAGCAGAACCGCAATTATCTCGCGCACGAGTATTTCAACCGCGACTGGCATCCGATGCATTTTTCGGAGTTGGCGGAGATGTTTTCGGAGGCCAAGCTTACGCATGCCGCGTCGGCAAACCTGCTGGACCATTTCGATGTGCTGAACCTGACGCCGGACGCGCAGAAGCTGCTGGGCGAACTGAAGCACCCCGTGCTGCGGGAATCGGTCCGCGACTACGTCGTCGGCCAGCAATTCCGCAAGGACCTGTTCGTCAAGGGACCGAGGAGGCTGTCGCCGCTGCAACAGCGCGAGCGCCTGGAGCGCCAGCATTTTGTGCTCACCATGCGCGCCGCCGACGTGCCGATGAAGGTGAAGGGCGCCCTCGGCGATGCGACCCTGCAGGAGAACGTGTATCGCCCGGTTCTGGACGCGCTGGAGGAGGACGGCGGCAGGCCGCAGGCGCTGGCCAGGCTCGTGCGGAACCCGCGGCTGAAGGACCTGCAGTACAGCCAGATCGTGCAGGCGCTGACGATATTGATCGGCGCAGACCACGCCGGCACGGCGCAGGATCCTGAAGCCGTCAGCGCGGCCAAGGCGAGGACCGATGCGCTCAACGCCCACCTCATGGCCAGGGCGAGGTCGAGCGCGGACGTGGCCTATCTGGCTTCGCCGGTGACCGGGGAAGGCGTCGCGGCGAACCGCATCCAGCAGCTTTTCCTGCTGGCGCTCGGGGAGGGCCGCAAGACGCCGGAGGAGTGGGCGAAGCATGCCTGGGCGATTCTTTCGGCGCAGGGGCACCGGTTGCGCAAGGACGACAAGCCGCTCGAGACCATGGAGGACAACATCGCCGAACTCCTGCGCCAGGCGAACGAATTCGAAACCAAGCGGCTGCCGGTGCTGCGGGCGCTCGGGATCTGCTGAAGCATCGCGGACGGCGGGGAATCCGGAATGGCTGGCAAGGCGTGCCCGGATGCCCGCGGTGAACACCATTCCGTCTGGCGCAAGCGGGGAGTTCAACCGTGCAACTCAAGCAGTGACAGTAGCGGGCCGACGTACTTCTCGTAGTTGCGCCAGCGCTCTCTTGAGGTCGTGTAAATTTTCTGCCGTACCTGCCATTTGCTGGCCGTGTGCACGTTGCGCTCGGTCTTATCGAAATCCAGGCAGCGCTCGTCCCAGTCCAGGCCGATAAACGCGATAATCCTCCGGCTCCAGCCCTTCTGGTCGTCCACCAGTGATTCGTAGGGCACGTCCAGAAACACCTCGGAGGGCAGCACTGCGCGCCAGTGCGCCATCAGGCGGTGGTACTCCCGGTAGTAGTGCGCCAGATCCTCCAGATCGTTGGCGTAGGGGTGGGTTGTCTTGAAATCCTGGAAATAGATGGAAAGGCAGGTGTCAATCGGGTTGCGCTGAGTGTGCAGAATGCGGGCGTTCGGAAACACTGTGTGAATCAGCCCCAGATGCATGAAATTGACAGGCATCTTGTCCACCACGCGCATTGCATCGACGGAAAGGCGCGCCAGATTGCGCAGGCATTCTTCCGCCAGGTCACGCAGCAAGGCATCGTCCGGCTCTGCTTCCATCGCCGTTCCCCCGAGCCTTCCGACCGCATCGTGCCAGAACCGCAGCTCTCCTGCGCCAAAAGTCGCAGGGTGCGAGGCGATGATCTGCTCGGTGAGCGAGGTGCCCGAGCGCGGCATGCCCACGATGAACAGGGGCCGTGCCGACGCGGACGCACCCGCCAGCACCTTGCGCACCCGCTCCCGGTGGTAACGGGTCAACAGATCGACGGCAAGCGTATGTTCTTGCCGCTTGTACTCCTTACAGAAGGTTCTCTTCAGCTCGTTGGCGCGGCGGTAATTCAGGAAAGCCCGGTCAAAATCCTTTACATCATCGAAATACTTGCCCATCGCATAACGCAACGGCAATTCTTGACGGGGTTGCAGGCCGCGCTGAGTAATCTTTTCGGCACCCGTCAGCCAGCCTGTATCCGCGGTTGTCATTTTGCGAAGACGCGCCATGGCCGACCACGCCTCGGGCATCTGCGGCACGATCACCAAGGCGCGCCTCAAAAGCGCCTCCGCCTCCGCGAACTGCCCTGTATCGGCGGTGAGTTCGCCGATGGCAACCAAAGCTTCAGCGAAATCCGGCTTGATCTCCAGCGCACGTCGGTAGCTCGTCTCGGCTTCGTCTAGCCGGCCCTGGTCTCCGAGGGTGGCGCCCAGATTGAAGCAGGCCTCGGCCAAATCCGGTTTGATCTGCAGCGCCCGCCGACAATTAGCCTCGGCTTCGGAGAGCCGACCCTGGTCATTTAGCGTGGCGCCGAGGTCGGAATGCACCTCGGCGTAATCTGGTCTGAGGTCTAGCGCTCGGCGATAACTGGCTTCGGCTTCCGAGAGCCGCCCGTTTTCCATAAGGATGTTGCCCAGGTTCTTGTGCGCCTCGGCGTAATCCGGCTTGAGCTCAAGCGCCCGACGAATGCTGTCTTCGGCGTCGGAGAGCCGGCCCATGTCCTTGAGTACGACACCTAAATTGTTGTGAACTTCAGCATCCGCTGGCCGCGATGCAATCGCCTTTTGCATCGGTTCGATTGCATCTTCAAGCAGCCCCTGCTGTTTCAGACACGCGCCCAACACCTTCCAGCCAAACCCATGCTGTGGAAAACGCGCTGTCAGCCTCCGTGCGAGCGTTTCCAATTCGGTGTATCGCCCCTCCGTGAACAGAGTCACCAGTGTTTTTATCTCTTGAGGGCTGGGGCTTTTTTCCTCCAGACGCCCTTCCAGCGCTTTTACGGATTCTCCCTGCTTGGCCTTGAACCCGGTGGTGTGATTCCTTCTGTTCCTTTTCATGCCCTTGCTCCTCATACTGACCGCTCTCGCAGTCGTTGCTCGAAGCAAGGCTATCACTTATCCCACTGTCCGAATTCCTGGGGCCACCTCTCCCCGCAGCAGAGGTCCCAAGAGGGAGAGGTCCCAAGAGGGGTAACTGAAGATGAAAAGCCGACTCGATTCACACTCAACTCGCGTTCGTTCGGAATCGCCGCTTTGCGGCTACTCGATCAGCGAGTCCATAGCTTGAATAGATCTTTCTCCATGAGACGCAGCAAGTCGAGAGAAGAAATCCGTCGCTGCGACTGGATCTGCCGTCTCTTTCGCCACACCGAGCGCAAACCACGGATCGCGTCCCGTTTTGACTTCAGGATAGTAATCGGCTGCCCCTTGAATGTGTAGAGCACGATCGAGGCCGCATTCAGAAGCAGGTGCAATAGGAGGTAAGCGAGAAGGAGTGGAAGCGGCATGTCCTTGAAGAAAGTCCAAACCAGATTCCGGTGTCCGTGATAGACGGTGAACGGACTCTGGTAGCCTGTAATGGCAGAGCTCACGTGGTGAACAATCGCGCTGGGGACGTAGTAGCAGCGATGTCCCATGAGTCGCATCCGGAATGCCAGATCGACATCCTCGAAATAGCAGAAATAGTCGCTATCGAATCCGCCCGCCGCGTCGAATACATCCCGGCGATATAGTGCGGCCGCGGCACAAGGGGCAAAGATTTCTCCCTCGATATGATGGCCCTTGGCGAGTTCGCGGCCATGGTCCCTGCGCCAGGCCGCCCCGCTCACGTGGTAAATGTCGCCAGTGCCGTCGAGCCGGTCGGGATACGTTGCGAGAATCAGCTTGCTGCCGAAAAGGGCGAACTCAGGATGCGCCTGCGCTGCTTGCATCAGGTTGGCCAGCCAGTCCGGGTGGGCATAGGCATCCGGGTTGAGGCAGGCAATCCACCTGCATTCCGGAGCGAGGGCCGCGCCGATATTGTTGCCCATCGCAAATCCGACATTGCTTTCCAGGCGGACGGATTCCATCCAAGGGTACTCTCGTTCCGCACGCAGCATCGAATCGTCGGAACTGGCATTGTCGACCACGATCACTTTGAATGAACGCCATGTCTGAAGTTCAAGATTGTGAAGGCAGCGCAGCAGCATATCGCCGCTGTTATAGTTGATGACAATAACCGCCACGCTCAGATCGTGAACGGGCGCTACGCGTTCGCCTGCGGTCGGGATCACGATCTGCGGGCGGTGCCCGAGTTCTCGATGATCGCGACCAGGTCCTCTCCCCACCAGGGATCGATGACCATCGCCAGGATTTCAGCCACCTGCGCCACGCGGCCGGCGAGCTTGTCGAGGGAGGAACGGGTGGCGTTCATGTCGAATCGTCCGCATCGCCGGATCGCGCGGCTCGCGACGAAAACTCCGTTCGCATCCCTGGAGGTCGAGAAAATCCTGAATTCACTTCCTCCTGCCCTCGCGATCATGGATGCCATGGACTTCCGGTTGAACAAGTGAAGGTGGCGTGGCGAATCAAGATGCAGCCAGTATTCTCCGAAGATCCGGTGGCCGAGACTGTCGGTATTCGGGGTAGCCATCACCAGTTGCCCGCCGGGCCTGACGATGCGCAGGCATTCTCTTACCAGCGCCACCGGATCCGGAACGTGTTCGATCGAATGGCACAGCGTCACCGCGTCGAACGTCGCCTCGGGAAAACCCTGGTCGAATACGCCGCCCTGATGAAAATTCAGTCCGCGGGCGCGGGCATTGCGCACTGCCACCGGATCGAAATCCAGTCCTTGCGCGTCCCAGCCCAGCGAGTTCATGTGTTCCACGAGCCAGCCGCTGCCGGCGCCTATGTCAAGCAGCGTTCCCTTGTGCGACGCCTCCAGCCACATCACGGAGAGATCCAGTTCGGGTGGACGGCCCGGATACAGCCACGGAAACCATCCGGCGAGCCGCACGAGTCGGCTGGCGCCTTCGCGGTAGCCGAAAATGTTGGCGAGGTAGCCCCTTTTCATCGCGCCCATCACGCGGTCCATCACGCCCTTGTTCGACCCGCGTCCGGCATGGGTGTAATAGGATTCATATGCCTTGTGCAGCTCGTTCTCGAGAGGCACCGGATCAAGCCACATCGAACCGCACTGCGGATCGACGCATCGCCGGATCGACCATATTCCCGGAGAGGAGGACTGGCGATCGATCAAGCCGGAATAGAGAACATTTCCCGGGGCGCCGCATAAACTGCAGGCGGGCTGCGGCCGCGCGAGGATCTCTGTCTTTGTTGCGACGGTCGCTGCCGCGGCTGCCAGAGTGCTGTTCGCCCTGCTCATGGCTGTTGCCACACCTCGTGTTTCAATCTCTTATACTGGTTCATGTCCGGCGATAGTGACCCGCGTTCATGAAGTTTACCATCCAGCTCGCCCTGCTCTCCGCCGCGAGCATTGGACTAACGATCCTGTTTCAATGGGTTGTTCTGACTCAAGTCGGGCCGGGTGCTGAAACGGATGCGCTTTTCGCGGGCATGACGGTTCCGCAGCTGGTGCTGGCTGTGATCAGTGCATCGCTCACGCATGTGCTGGTCCCGCTATTGGCGGGGGAGAACAGAGAACGCGTCCTGCAGGATACCTGGACCTTGCTGGCGCTGATCGTTGGCCTGTTCGGTCTGATTGCCGTGGTCCTCGGCCTGCTTGCCTCTTGGTGGGTACCCCTGATAGTTCCCGGCTTCGATGTCGCGGGCCATGATCTGACGGTGGAACTGACGCGCATTCAGCTCGCTGGAATGGTGTTTGCCGCCGTGAATGGCGTGCAATGGGCCGCCTACCACGCGCGGCGGCAGTTCTTGTGGGTCGAAACCGCCCCTTGTATCGCCGGCCTTCTATCCTTATTGCTCTTGACATGGGCACTGCCCCGCTTCGGCATCGTTGCCGCCGCATGGATCAGCACGCTCGGCATGGGATTGCAGACCCTCCTGCTGGCGCCGGGTCTGGGGAGACCCGCATCCCCCGATTTCAGAAGCGTCGCCGTACTTACGGCATGGCGCCGCATCAAGCCCTTGCTCGCCGGGACCGCCTATTACAAGACCGATCCCATGATTGATCGTTTTATGCTTTCGATGGCCGGAAGCGGCAACCTGTCGCTTTACTATCTGGGACAGCAGATCTACGGGGCTGCAAATCAGATGCTTAACAAGTCCATCGTTTCCCCGATGGTCCCAGCCCTGAGTGTGCACCACAAGGCGGGCGACCGGGCGGCCTTTCTCCACCTCTATCGCAGGAAACTGATGCAGGTCGGCTTGATCAGTGTGAGCGGGCTCGCGATATGGGGGATATTCGGCCGGGCACTGCTGGTTCCGCTGGTTGCCTATGGCAGGTTCTCCAGCCAGGATATGGAAATGCTCTGGTGGATCATGGTCTGGCTTGGAGGGGCATTCCTCGGCAGTTCAATGGGCCAGATATCCGCGTCGTCGCTTTATGCTTCCGGCGACACGACGACGCCGACGCGCCTGGGGATAGTCACCTATTCGCTCTATATCCCCGCAAAAATCGTTCTGTTTTACGTCTATGGAATCGCAGGACTTGCCGTGGCGACCGGCCTGTTTTTCATCTCCAACCTGTTGCTCCAGAACTATTGCATAAGCACGAGACAGGGTGTCGGCTGAAGAAGGTCGGGCATGGAAATCAACGAGGACTTTCTTGGGCGCGGTAAATTTCAAGACATCGGCAGGTGGTATGTCACCCGCTTTGTCGAACAGCTTGCGCACGATCTCCCGGCGGGCACGTCAGTCCTCGATGCGGGCGCCGGCGAATGTGCTTACAAGAGGCTTTTCTCGCATTGCCTGTACAAGGCGATTGATCTGGCTGTGGGGGAAAGCCGATGGAATTATGCCAATCTTGACTATATCGGCCCCTTGCACCACATGCCGATCGAGTCAGGCCAGTTCGATGCCGTTCTGTGCACGCAGGTACTGGAGCACCTGGAGTGGCCGAGGGAGAGCGTGAAGGAGATGCACCGCTTGTTGAAGCCGGGCGGCAAGCTCTATCTGACTGTTCCCATGGCCCAGAACGAGCATCAGGCTCCGCATGATTATTTCAGGTATACGTCCCATGGTCTTTCCTCGATCTGCAGGAATGCGGGCTTCAGCAGGGTTGAAATCGAACCTTTCGGCGGGTTATGGGTGCGCTGGGCCTATGAATTGCCACGGGGACTGTCGATTTTTCCGCCGGATGGACTACGCAGTGGAACGCCCAACCCCACCGGGATTGCCCTACTGCCTTTCAAGGTCCTGATGTGGCTGGGGGTGCGCCTGCTGCAGATGCTGTTCGTGTGGCTGGATCGGTTCGACACGAAGAAGAACGATCCATGGGGCTGGGCGTGCGTGGCGACGAAACAGAATCAAGGATCCTGACAGTTCGCGGGGGCGGCACGCGCGGCCGATCGCCCCGTAGTCAGGAGATAGCGCAGCGCGCTTCGCAGATGCCATGCGCGATGCCGCCAGTCGCGGCGACTGGCCCGGCGGGCATGATGGACTGCGGACATCGCGGGCACCAGCCTCACGCCATAGCCGGCGGCACGCAGCCGCGCGCAGATGTCCACGTCCTCGTAATAGAGGAAATAGCGTTCGTCGAACCCTCCGACCGCCTTGAATGCTTCCGACCCGAACAGCATGAACATGCCGGCGATCCAGTCCGGCGAAAACGGCGAGGCGCCGATCTCGTAATCGAGCGCGTTCGCGCGCCCCATGGCTTTGGCCGCGAGGCTCCCCAGCGTGGGAAACCGCCGCGCGCTGTCCTCGGTGCGGCCCGCGGGGTCGGCAATGCGCGGCGCGACGACGCCGGTGCGCCCGCGTTCAAGTTCCTCCAGCAGGGCCGGGAAGGGGTTCGCAGCGAGCCGGATGTCCGGGTTCAGCACGCAGAACGCCTTCCGGCGGCACATGCGGAATGCCGCGTTATGGTTGGCGCCGTAGCCCCGGGGCGCGCTGTTGCGCACCAGTTCGACGGGGTAGCCGAACTCCCCGGGAACGAAGGGCAGCGGTTCGTCGACGTTGACCGTGAGCACCACCTCGATCGCGCCGCCGCAGTGCGCGGCCAGGTCCTCGAGCAGGCTCCGCACCAGCACCGCCTGCAGATGGCTCACCACCGAAACGCACACGCGATCTTGAGACATGGATTTGGAAGCGGGGCCGACGTCGCCGCGGCATTAGGGGTCCGCACGTACTATACGGGAAGACGTGCGGCGGTGACACGGTCCGGCATAACGTAAAATGTCCTCGATGTCCAAGATTCTCCCGGTGATCCTGTGCGGCGGCGCCGGCACGCGGCTCTGGCCGGTGTCGCGTTCCGCGTATCCGAAGCCCTTCATCCGTCTGCCCGACGGAAAGAGCCTGCTGCAGCATGCGTTCGAGCGCGCGGCGGCCATGGCCGGCGGCGATGTGCTGCTGGTGACGAACAGGGACTACTATTTTCAGGCGCGTGATGAAGTGCAGGGGGTGGAGGGCGCCGCGCTCGCAATCAAGGCGCATTTTCTGCTCGAGCCCGAGGCGCGCAATACCGCCGCGGCGATCGCGCTGGCCGCGCACTGGGCGGCTGCTTCGATCGGGCCGGGCACCGTGCTGCTGGTGCTGCCGGCGGATCATCTCATCCGCGAACGCGCGTCTTTCGTCGAGGCGGCGCGCGATGCGGTCTGCATCGCCGGGGAGGGCCACCTGGTCACCTTCGGGATCGTGCCGGGCTCACCGGATACCGGTTACGGCTATATCGAAACCGGCGAGCCGCTCGCCGCGCTGCCCGGCAGCCGGGTGAGGCGGTTCATCGAGAAGCCGGACAGCGAGCGCGCCAGCGCCTTCGTCGCGAGCGGGCGGCACCTGTGGAACTCCGGCATGTTCTGCTTTCG
>Ga0315281_10008676_pt1 | contig 14196 bp, 6 predicted proteins | sample YL17G07_0_MG_FD_204540 | JGI IMG/M metagenome (GOLD analysis project Ga0315281, IMG submission 204540) | Sediment microbial communities from Yellowstone Lake, YNP, Wyoming, USA - YL17G07_0 | ecosystem: Environmental > Aquatic > Freshwater > Lake > Sediment | place: USA: Wyoming | collected...
ATCGGCAGGTGCACCGGCAGCGGCAGCGGCGCGAACGGCCCCCACTCCTCGCGCCTGTGGTCGGCGTCAGCCCCTCGCGCCGCCGCAACCGACCCTTCGACGGTGCTCAGGGTCGGCCTGAGCCTGTCAAAGGCCGACGCCGTCATGGGCGCAACGCCAGGCGGCGGCGTCACGGTGAGACGCCCTTCGCCCCGATGTTCCGAAAACCGGCCCGACGGCCACTCGAGGACGTTGTGGAGCGACGCCCTCCCCGCGAACCGCAGACCGGGGAACTGTTCGAAGTCGGTGAACCGCGCGAGATCGACGTCGGTCAGCGTGGCGTCGAAGCGGTGCATCGGCTTCGTCTTCTGGCCGAACGGCTTGATCCCGTACACGAACGCCGCGTCGCCGCCGTAGAACTGCGAGCCGGCGGCCCACACGTCGAAGCCGTGCTGCGTCCAGCGAAGCGAACCGTACAACTTGGGAAAACGATAATCGTTCAGCCCCGCGAGTTCGCTGGCAAACGTGCCCGTCAGTTCGCGATCCGTGTCGTTGCCGTTCTTGGCGAGCCGGAACGAGCCGACGAAGTCGCCGGCGCCCGAGATGCGCCACGGCTCGTCCTTGAAGAACAGCTCGCGCATGCGCGGAAAGTTCACGCGCGATTTCACCTGGTAGCCCTGGTTCGGCCAGTGCGCCATGTCGACGTCGCCGGTCGCGACGGTCGTCGCGCCGTCGGTGTCCATGTCGATGCGATCGAGATGGATGCGCGGGCCGTCGATAACGAACTGCGCCTTCATCGCCGCCGACATCGGGACGAAGTCCTGGATCGTGACCGTGCCGCCGCTGAAGGTCGCGGTCCCGTGGTACGTCGGCAGGTTCCCGATGTTGATGTCGAGGTTGCGGCAGATCACGCTCCACGGCGTCTCGTGATCTTCGAACGTGAACTGGCCGCGAAACGCGCGCAGGTACTTGAGCGTCGTCGTCACCCGCTTCGGCCCGGGCGGCGTGCCGTCGTCGTGGCTGAAGCGCGGGAAGTTGTGCGCACCCTCCCACTTCTCGACGAGCATCTGCCAGTCGGTCATCTCGACCGAAGCGATCGTGATGTCCGGTTTCAGACTGAAGGCGGGCACCCAGTCGAGCGCGACCGCGATCTGTTTGGCGGTGAAGAACGGGCGATCGCCTGGGTGCAGGCCGTCGATGGTCAGGTTGTCGACGAGGACCTTGCCGGTGAGCAGCCGGATTCTCAGCGCGCCGATGTGAAGCGGCCGCTCGATGTACTTCGACCCGGCGTCTTCGGCCTTGCCGCGCACGACCGGCCCGAGATCCACCGTCACCGACGCCACGATGGCCGCCGCCAGCAGCGCGACGACGACCGTCAGGCAGAGGCTGACATAGCGAAGGACGGGGTGGGCACGGAGACGCTTGAACACGTTCACTGAATGACGAGGAGGAGCGCGCCGGCGTCGACCGACATCCCCTCACGCACGTGGATGTCGGCGACCATTCCTTCGCGACTGGCGCGCAGCTCGTTCTCCATCTTCATTGCTTCGACCACGACGACAGGCTGACGCGCGGTGACGAGGTCGCCCACCTTGACGAGCACGCGCACGACCTTGCCGGGCATCGGCGCGACGAGACGCTGCGGACCCGTTCCGGACCCGGCGCCCTCGTCCCTCCGGCCCCAGCGCCGGCGACCGTTCAGCGTGACCGCGATCGGGAAGGAGCCGACGTGCACCGTCAGTTGCCCGCTGACCGGATCCGCGACGATACTGACGTCGGCCGACCACACACTGTCCACAACGAGCGACAGCGTGTGCGCGTCAATGCGCGCGGCGTCAACCTGCCGGGTGCGTCCATCCACGGACACTGCAAAACCGTCGCCCGCCCGGGTCACCACGACCTGCCGCCGGCGGCCGGCGATTTCGACTTCGTATTGCATCTATGTCCGACGGAACGCAACGCGCGCAACGCACGCAACGAACACCATCTGTTTTGCGGGCTCAGCGGCCTTTGCGTTCATAAACTCCGTAGGCCCTCGGCGCGTGCCTGCGTGCGCCAACGGCGCGCGCTGACTGTGCCCGCCCCCGCGCCGGGCGACTCAGCCGCAAGCGCGGAGGGCGACATCACGGCTTCCAGGGCCGCAGCCATGGCGGCCACGTCTTCAAGATCCGGCGTCGCCTCGACGAACGGGCGGCCGGTGCGCGCCTTCAGCACCTCATCGAGGTACGTCGTGTGGAACCGGCCGTCCCGGAACTCAGGCTGCGCGAGCAGCCACGTAAAGAACGGCACCGTCGTCTTGATGCCGGTGACGAGATACTCGCCGAGCGCGCGCTGCATGCGACTGAGGGCGAGCGGACGATCTTCGGCCCAGGCCACGAGCTTGGAAATCATCGGGTCGTAGAAGATCGGGACGTCGAGGCCGGCGGTCGCGCCGCTGTCGTCGCGGATACCGGGTCCGGCTGGCACGCGGAGTTGCTGGATCCGCCCCGGCGACGGCAGGAAGTTGTTGTCGGGATCTTCGGCGTAGATGCGGCACTCGATCGCGTGGCCGTTCGGGCGGAGCAGCCGATCGGGATCGAGATCGAGGCGTTCGCCGCGCGCAATGCGGATCTGCCAGCGGACGAGATCGAGGCCGGTCACCATCTCGGTGATCGGGTGCTCGACCTGGAGCCGCGTGTTCATCTCGAGAAAATAGAAGCGGCCGTCTTCGTCGAGGAGGAACTCGATCGTGCCGGCATTCGTGTAACCGACCGCTTTCGCCACTGCGGCGGCAGCCGACGTCATCGCCGCGCGCAGCGCCGGCGAGACGGCAAGCGACGGCGTTTCCTCGACGACTTTCTGGTGGCGGCGCTGAATCGAACACTCGCGCTCGACGAACGGCAGCACCGTGCCGTGCGCGTCGCCGAGAAGCTGCACTTCGATGTGGCGCGGACGCGTCAATCGGCGCTCGATATACACCGCGGCGTCGCCGAACGCGGCGCCGGCTTCCGATCGCGCGGCGCGCACCGCGCCAGACAGATCGGCCGGATCGGTGACGGTGCGCATGCCCTTGCCGCCGCCGCCCGCGACGGCCTTCACGAGCAGCGGGTATCCGATCGCCGCGGCGGCCGTCGCGATGTCGGCGTCAGCGACGTCGACGGCGAGCGGAGCGTCGGTACCGGGAACGACCGGAACGCCCGCGCGCATCGCCGCCGTTCGCGCGGCGGTCTTGCTCCCCATCGTCTCGATCGCGTCGGGCGTGGGCCCGATGAACGTCAGGCCGGCGTCGCGGACGGCGGCCGCGAAGTCCCGGTTCTCCGCGAGAAAGCCGTAGCCCGGGTGGACCCCATCAGCGCCCGATTGCTTCGCAACCTCGATCAGCTTGTCGATGCGCAGATAGCTGTCGCGCGGCGCGCTCGGGCCAATCGCATACGCCTCGTCCGCGTAGCGTACGTGCAGCGCCGTCCGATCGCACTCGGAGTACACGGCGATCGGCGACACGCCCAGCTCCCGGCACGCGCGGATGATGCGCACGGCGATCTCGCCACGGTTGGCGATGAGGATCTTTTTCAAACGACACAATTGTACTCGGTGGGCGGACACATGGGTCCGCCCCTACACCGTGGCCGTTGGGCCGACCGCACGATCTCGTAGGGGCCGACCCATGTGTTGGCCCGGACGGACACACGGGTCCGCAGTGACGCGTCGTTATCGGAGCGGCGGCGTGCTGCTCGGCGGACGCCGGTGGTGCGTCGCCTGCTCGTACGCGTAGGCGAGGCGGATGAGCGTGGCCTCGCTCCAGGGGCGGCCGAAGAACTGCAGCCCGGCCGGCAGCGTGCCGCCGCGCGTGTAGCTCATCGGGACGGTGATCGCGGGAAATCCAGTGCTGGGCGAAAAGAGCTGGCTGTTGTCGCCGCCCGGCGTGTTGAGATCGCCGATCAGCCGCGGCGGATTACTCCACGTCGGGTAGACGAGCGCATCCAGCTCGGCGGAGTCCATCAGCGTCAACACCGCCGCGCGAAGCTTCTCGCGAAATTCGTCGCGGCTCCGGCACCCCGGCGTCTGCCCGGGCAGATCGTCGGCCGCCTGCCCGCTTTCCAGCCTGACCTGGATCGACGGGTGGAACCGGCGCGACTTGATGATGTCGTCGAGCGAGTGCATCGGCGCTTTGTCGGCGAGCCGTGCGAGGTACTGGTTCAGGTCGTATTTGAACTGATTGCAGCCGCCGCCTTGCGCGCGGCGCAACTCGTCGAGGCCGGCGACCTCCACCGGATCGATGACCTCGGCGCCGAGATTCCGCAGTTCGCCGAGCGCGCCTTTGAACACGCCGTCGACGTCGCGATCGAGCGTCGGTGTGTCGTAGGCCTGGTGCAGCACGCCGATGCGCGCGCCCTTCAGCCCGTCGGCGCGCAGCGACGCCGCGTAGTTCGCCGCCACATGCTCGCGCCCCTCGGCGGTCACCGGGTCGTCCGGATCCGGGCCGGCGATCACCTGAAGCACCGCGGCGGTATCCGCCACCGTCCGCGTCACGGCGCCGGCGATGTCGGCGCTCAGGTTCAGCGGCACGACGCCGGAGCGGCTCACCAGCCCCATGGTCGAGCGAAGGCCGACAAGCGCCTGGTGAGCGGCCGGACCACGGATGGAATCGCCCGTATCGCTGGCGAGCGCGACCGCGGCGAAATTCGCGGCGGCGCCCGCCGCCGATCCGCCGCTCGATCCCGCCGTCACGCGGCTCGTGTCGTACGGGTTGCGCGTGTAGCCGGGGAGAATCGAGTTCACCGTTTCGACCGGGCTGAACGCGAACTCCGCCATGTTCGACTTCGCGATCATCACCGCGCCCGCGTCGCGCAGGCGTTTCACGACGAACGCGTCCTTGCCGGTCATCATGCCCTTCAGCGACAGCGACCCCGCCGTCGTCGGCATGTCGATCGTCTCGTAGTTGTCCTTCACGAGCACCGGCACGCAGTGCATCGGCCCGACCGGCCCCGACTGCGTGAAGCGGCGATCGAGATCGTCGGCCGTCTTCAGGGCGTCCGGGTTGATCATCACGATCGCGTTCAACGCGGGACCCGTCTTGTCGTACACGTCGATGCGCTTGAGGTACTGCTCCACCAGTCCGCGGCACGTCAGCGATCGGTCGCGGAACGCCGCCTGGATTTGCGCGATGGTGGTTTCTTCGACACGAAAGGAGGATGGCGGCTGCGCTGAGAGCTGGGCGGCTACGAGACACGCAGCAGCGGTGACGGCGACACGCATGGGGGTAGTCTACGCAAACAGAGGGGACGGAGGGAACGGATTCACACGGAGAAACGAAGGAACAGAGAGACGAAACAGAGAAGAACAAGACATTCTTCTCTGTTGTTCTTCTCCGTTGCTCTGTTGCTCCGTGTGATCCCGTTCCCTCCGTGACCTCCGTTCCCTAGAACAAGAACTTCGCCGCGAACTGCACTTGCCGCGCCGACCCCGAGTCGCCGGTCGGGAACCGTGTGTTGCTGATCACGCCGAACGACGTGCTGCCGACGCTCGCCGTGCGGCCCGGCTGGCCGAGGTTCGCCTGGTTGAAGATGTTGAACACTTCGAGGCGGAGCTGCACGCGCGTCGCGCCCGACAGCTTCAGGTTCTTGATCAGCGACAGGTCGGTGTCGCCGAACGCGGGTCCGATGATGACGTTCCGCGGGAGGTTCCCGAAGTGGGCGACGCCAGCCGCGCTGTACGGCAGCGCGAAGACCGACGATGACGTGCACGAGCCCGCGACGCGCGGATCGCAGACCGTCGCGCTGTTGAACCACTGATAGCTGATGACGTTGCCGTTCGCGTCCAGATTGGGCGTCGGCGTGATGACCGGCAGCGCACCGATGAGGTCGGGCCTCACGGTGGCGGTCCCGGTGATCGTCGTGATGTTCGTCACGACGTTGAGGGGGTTGCCGGTCTGCGCCTGCACCACGAGGTTGACCTGCCAGCCATCCTTCAGCCGGTTGCCCTTGAACGGCAGCTCGTACGTGCCGTTGATCGAGAAGCGGTGGCGGACGTCGAAGTCCGAGAGCGCCTCGCTGTCGGCCAGGTTGGTGCTGTCCTGGGCGGTCAGCGCGTTGTCGTACGAATTCGAGTCGGTCGACTTCGACAACGTGTACGCCGCGCTCAGCTGCAGCCCTTTCGACATCCGGCGGTTTGCCGTGAGCCACAGCCCCTTGTAGTGCGACCAGCCTGTGCTCTCGATTTCCGTGATGTTGCCGAGGCTCGTCCCGGGCGAAATCGGGCTGGTTGCCGACAGCCTCACGTAGGGACGCACGGTGCCCCCTGGCGTGACGAACTGGTTGATGTTGATCGGAATCCGCTGGCGGTCGCCATACGATCCGAAGTAGCCGGCCATCACCCCCGTCCCGCCGAACTCGCGTTCGACGTTGACGTTCCAGGTCTGCATTCGGCCTGGAAGGAAATCGGAGTTCGTGGTGGTCGGCGCCAGTCCGACGGCGCCTGCCTGCACGTTTGCAGTGTCGAGTTTGACGTTGCTCGCGGCCGTGCCGGAGGCTGACACCGACTGCGGCGTCACCAGCGGCGGGTTGCCCGTCTCACCAGCGAAGTACCCCGTGTTCGTCTGGTTGACCATGATGGCGTACGCGCCGCGGACGACGAGCTTGCCGTCAGCCGTCGGATTCCAGATGACGCCGACGCGCGGCTGGAAGTCGCTGCCGTTCTTCGTGACCTGGTCGAAACCCGTGCCGATCCGCAGGAGCGACGATGTCGTGACGTCGAACTTGACGAGCTTGTTGTCCGCCTCGGTCGGCGAGGGGAGGTAGTCGTAACGCAAGCCGAGATCGAGCTTCACGTTCGATCCGACCGAGATCGTGTCTTGCACGAACGCGCCGACGGCGTTCACGAACGCGTTGAACGACCGATCGCCGAGCGTGATGGCGAAGGCGCTGCCGAACCCCTGCTGGAACGCCGCGACGCTCGGGTAGGTGAACGTGCCCGGATCCTGGTTGAAGCTATGGTGCTTCACGTGGCGCACCTCGCCGCCGAACTTGAGAATCTGGTTCCCGTGCAGGTAGGTCGCCGTGTCACCCGCCGCGAACGTCGTGACCTCGCGGCCCTGCGGAAAACCACCCGGGCCGCCGATGTTCAGGCCAGGGCCCGAGATCGTGATCTGCGGCAGCGAGATCGGCATCGCCGTTTGTCCGACGTTGATCCCGAGATCATTTGTGTTGACGAGCGTGTTCGGGTTGAAGCTGATGTTGATCCGGTTGAAGCCGAACCGCGCCTCGTTGACGAGCGCCTGGCCGAACACATGCGTTTCGTTGAGCGTCATCACCTGCCGGTGGGCGCCGCGCGTGTCGCCAAATCCCGCCACGGTGTTGCCCTGCGCGTTCGGCTCCTGGCGGAGGTCGCGCTGGAAGGCGTAGTAGAAATGCAGATCGTCGTTCTGCCTGACGTTGTGCCGGAGATCGCCTGTGTACTGATCGATGTTGACCGGCGCCAGCGCCGAGCTAATGGTCCGGGTGCCGGTGGTGTCGTTCGCCGCCGGGATGTACGCCAGCAGGTTCTTCGCCACCGGGTCCGTGACCCCCGCCCGCTGCGCGGCGGTCAGCGTCCCGGAGTTGAGGTCGACGGCCTGCAGATGGCGAAGTCCTTCGTAGCTGCCGAAGAAGAACGTCCGGTTCTTCACAATCGGCCCGCCGAGGTTGACGCCGAACTGTTTGCGGTTGAAGACCGACTGGGGCGTCACGTTGCCCGCCGCGTCGACACTCGGGGGGTTGAAGTAGTTGCGCGAGTCGAACTTCTGGTCGCGGTAGAAGTCGAACGCTTCGCCGTGCAGCGCGTTGGCGCCAGACCGCGTCGCCACGTTCACGATCGCACCTGAATTGCGGCCGTACTCCGCGCTGAACGTCGAGTTGTCGACCTTGAACTCCGACACGGTGTTGATCGACGGCTGGAATGTCACCTGCGAGTTGGACAGGTCGTTCAGGTTGATGCCGTTGATCATGAAGTTCACGGACGTCTCGCGGTTGCCGGCCGACATGAACGAGAACGAGCCCTGGCCGCGCAACGGCGCGCTCAGTCCGGCATTCTGCGGCGACGTGCTGCCGCCGGGCATCAGCGGCCCGAGGTCCACGAAATGCCGTCCGTTGAGGGGAATCTCCTGCACGGTGCGTTCGGCCATCACCTGACCCACCGACACCGTGGCGGTGTCGATGAGCGGCGACGCGCCGATGACCGTGACGTTCTCCGCGACGGACCCCACGCTCAGTTTCAGATTGAGCGCGACGGTCTGCGCCGGGCCGAGATCGAGTTCGCGCTTCTGATCCTGAAACCCCTCGATGTGCGTCGTGACCTCATAGCGCCCCGGCGGCAGCGCGGCCGCCAGATACTGGCCCGTCGCATCGGTGACGATGCTGCGTTCCTGGTTGGTCGCGGTATGGCGGACCGTGATCGACACACCCGGCATGACCGCGTTCTGCGTATCGGTGATTGTCCCCTGGAGCGTGGCTGTGGACTGCGCGCGCGCGGCGCCGGCGGCCAACAGCGTCATCACGAACGCGGCCGCCGCAATCAATTTCAGACGATGCATGAGACTCCCTCCGGAGCGAATGGACGAACGTTTGTGCGAACGAAATGACGCGGCTGGAAATCGAGGCGGCGCCCTGCGGGCGTCGCCTCTACGTACAGGTACAGCGGTGGGCGGCGGAAATGGTGTCGCGCATGGACCAGGTATGAATACGCTGCCGTTCCCAGAATGTCAACGGATGCATCGCGCGGAATGTCGCCGAATTGTCTTCGGAGGGTCCTTATCGCGGCCGCTATCCAAATTTTTGGGTCTAGCCGAACAAGGATTGGGTAATTTCTCAGTCGTCGCCGCGAGGACCGCGGCGGCGACTGGAGTGGCCGTGTTCAGAACCGGTACTGGAAGTTCAGCTGCAACGTCCGCGTCGGCCCGCCATTGAGAATCGACCGCACGATCAGGAACGTGGCGGGTGCCTGCCGGTCGCTGCTCGGCGTGACGAAGTTGGCGTGATTCGTCACGTTGAAGACGTCAAGGTGCGCCTGGATTGTCCTGCCGCCTTGCAGCTTGAACCGGTACGCGGCGCGCATGTTGATCAGGAAGTAGTCCGGACCGCGCGCGCCGTTGATCCCGCCTTTGTTCTCGACGGTGATCGCGTTGATGTTCGAGGCGGCGCCGCTGTAGGTGCCGGCCGGCAGCGGCTCCTCGAAGTTGCCGTTGCGATTCGGATCGGTCGTGCTGTCGATCAGCGTGAACGGCGTGCCGCTGTTGTACTGCAGGACGCCGCTGAGGTTCAGTCCGCCCGTGTGCGGTACCTGAAGCTGCGCGTTCATCGACAGGAGATGCGGGCGATCCTGGCCCGTCAGCCCTTCGCGGTCTTGCAGATTCAGGCTCGTCACCTTGGTGACCGGATCGACCGTGGCCGAGGTGATGATGTCGGTCGCGCCGGGTGCGCTCACGATGCCATAGCCGCGTGAGTAGGTGTACGACACCCGGAAGCCGTACAGCCCACTCTGGCGCTTTTGGAGGCTCATCTGCAGCCCGTCGTAGTCCGCCCAGCCGGTGTTGACGAGCTCCCGGACGTCTTGGACGAAGCCCGCATTGTTGACATTGATCCGGTTGAGCGCGGCCGTCCGGGCCGTAGTCGCGCGGACACCCGGGTTCAAGTCCTGGAGCATGTACAGATCACGATGGTTCAAATGGACGTAGTCGGCGCTGACCGCAATCGATTTGGCCAGCTGCTTTTCGAACCCGATGCTCGCCTGACGCGCGTACGGCAGGTGCCGATCGGGGTTGTCGAAGCTGACAACGCCCGAGTTCTTCTGCGTCGCGGTTGACGGGAACAACGAGTTCAGCAGTGCGTGGTTCACCACGGGCCCGTTGACGAGGAACGGGTCGGTCGGCAGCCGGCCGGCGGAGGGGCCGGGATCGATGTTGGTGGCCGGGAAGGTCGCCGTGAACGAGTTGGTGGTGGCGCCCGCCGAGAAGATGTTGCTGAAGTTGGAATACGCCGTCTTCTGGAAGTACAGGCCCCAGCCGCCCCGGATGACGGCCGTGCCCGCGTCGTCGAGCGCGTAGGTCGCGCCAAGGCGCGGCGAGATGTTGTTCTTGTCGACCGGGTATTGCGACGGATCGGAGAAGAGGAAGTTGCCCACGTTGTTCGTCGGCACGATCTCGACGTCGTATCGCGCGCCCAGGCTCACGGTCAGGCGGCTGTTCACCTTCCACTTGTCCTGCGCGAAGAGGCCGATTTCCTTGCCTGTGACGTTGAAGTCGGACACACCAGGCACGCGAATCGAGAACCGGTCGGGATACGTGCGCGGGTCGGCGGCGTTGAAGTCCTTGTCGCTCGTGGAGAAGGTGAACGTCCCGTTCATATTGTCGGAGACGAACTGATGGAGCGGCAGGTAGTACCAGCCCGCGCCGAACTTGAGATCGTGGTCGCCCTTCTTGCCGGGGAGGAACCACGCGAACGTCTCGTCCACTTGATACGCGGGATCCTGGCGCCGGTTCGCGCGGGTGCTCGCGCCGTCGCTGAACGTCTGATGCACCAGTTGCGGCGTGGCCAGCCACTTCGTCAAGTCGTCGAAGTACCCCGGGTTTCCGAAGAACACGTCCTCGTGTGTGTACGACACCTTGACGACGTTGACCCTCGTGTTCTTGATCACGGAATTCAGCGTCCCGACGACCGTCCAGTCGGTGTCGGCTTCCGCCTCGGCATGCGCCCGCGTCAGGTTCGTGGCGACGAACTGATTGGTCTGCGGCGACGACTCGCGCAGCCAGCGGACCGCCCAAGTGTTGTTGGCGTTGATCTGGTGGTCCATACGAACCATCCAGTTCCAGACGTTGTCGTGCGTGAAATCGGTGAAATTGAGCTCCGGCCGCGCGTTGATGTTGATCGTCCGGGCCCGATTCTGGTCGATGCGCTCGAGGTTCGCGAAGTAGTGGAGCTTGTCCTTGATGATCGGCCCGCCCACGTTGCCGCCCCACTGCAGCTGGCGCGCTTCCGGCTTGGACAGGCCCTGCTGCGCCGCGAAGTAGTCGAGCGACGTCATCTTCTGGTTCTGATCGAAGAAGAACCCCGTGCCGTGCAGCTTGTTGGTGCCTTGCTTCGACACGGCGTTGACGATGCCGCCGGAGCTCTGGCCGAACTCGGCGTCAAACTGGCTGGTCAGGAGCTGGAACTCCTGCACGGCCTCGACAGGCACCCGCGCCTGCGCGCCGCCGTTACCGTTGTTGAAGTTGTCGTTGTTGCCGGCGCCATCCAGCATGTAGTTCGCGTTCTGAGTGGCTTGTCCGTTGACGCGGACCGAGTCGGCACCGAACGAGTCGGTGGAGATCGTCGCGGTCACGCCGGGCAGCAAGCTCAGAAACGACGTGAAGTTCCGGTTCACCGACGGTACATCGTTCAGTTCCGCACTCTGGACGCTGCCGCCGAGTTGTTTCGTCGTCGTGTCGACGAGCGGCGATTCAGCGGTGACGGTGACTTCCTGTTCGATACCGCCCACCTGCAGCTGCACGTCGATCGATTGCGTCTTGCCGACCTCCACGCGGACGGCGCCGCGCTGGTATTTCTTGAAGCCCGTGAGCTGCGCCGACAGCTCGTAGTTGCCCGGCGTCAGCGCGCTCATGAAGAAGGAGCCGTCCGGACCGCTGACGATCTCGCGGAACTGACCCGACGCTTCGTTCCTGGCGACCACGGTCACCCCGGGCAGCACGGCATTCTGTGCGTCCACCACTTTGCCGCGCAGCTCACCGGTGCCCTGCTGCGCGCGTGCCAACCCGGCGGTTCCCAGCCACACTCCGAGTGCTACCGCAGTGAGCGACGTGAATCGATGCATAAGATGCCTCCTGACTGGTGATCGCAATTTCACAGCGAACAAGAGCGACGCGGTCGGAATAGGAGGCAACGCGCCACGCGATGCGCGGTCGCCTCTATCGACAGGTACCGCGATTGGAGTTGATGAGAGGCTTATGGAACATCAGGACGCATGAATACGCCCGGCGGCTACGATTGTCAACGCCTAACTACAGCGGAATGTTGCCGTGTTTCTTCGGCGGGTTCTTATCGCGCTTGTTGTCCAAATTATTGAGTGCCGTGATCAGCTTCCGGCGCGTCTCACGGGGACGAATGACCTCATCGACGAAGCCCCGACTGGCCGCAATATAGGGGTTCGCGAACTTCTCGCGGAACTCCTCCACCTTTTCGGATCGCGCGGCGACCGGATCCGCTGCGGCGTCCAACTCGCGCTTGTAGAGGATGTTCACCGCCCCCTCTGGGCCCATCACGGCGATCTCGGCCGTCGGCCACGCGTAGTTGAAATCGGTGCGGATGTGCTTGCTCGACATCACGCAGTACGCGCCGCCGTACGCTTTGCGCGTGATGACGGTCACTTTCGGTACCGTCGCCTCGGCGAACGCGAACAGCAGCTTCGCGCCGTGCCGGATAATCCCGCCGTACTCCTGCACGGTCCCCGGCAGGAACCCCGGCACGTCCTCGAAGGTGACCAGCGGGATGTTGAACGCGTCGCAGAACCGCACGAACCGCGCCGCCTTCACCGACGCGTCGATGTCGAGCGTGCCGGCGAGCACCGCCGGCTGGTTGGCGACGATGCCGACGGGCCGGCCGTCGAGCCGCGCGAATCCGACGAGGATGTTCTTCGCGTAGTGGCGATGCACCTCGAGAAAATATCCCTCGTCGACGATCAGGTGAATCACATCGAGCATGTCGTACGGCTGGTTGGGCGACGGCGGCACGATCCGATCGAGCGCGGGATCTTCGCGGTCGGCCGAATCGCTCGTCCGCGCCCGCGGCGGGTCGTCGAGATTGTTCGACGGCATGAACGACAGCAGATCGCGAATCAGCGCCAGGCACTCCCGATCGTCGTCGGTCGCGAAGTGCGCGACGCCGCTCGTCGCGTTGTGCGTCATCGCGCCGCCGAGCTCTTCCTTCGACACTTCCTCGTGCGTCACCGTCTTCAGCACGTCGGGGCCGGTCACGAACATGTAGCTCGTGTCCTTCACCATGACGATGAAGTCGGTAATCGCCGGCGAGTAGACGGCGCCGCCCGCGCACGGGCCCATGATCGCGGAGATCTGCGGGACGACGCCCGAGGCGAGCGTGTTGCGGAGAAAGATGTCGGCGTACCCGCCGAGCGAGAGCACGCCTTCCTGAATGCGCGCGCCGCCCGAGTCGTTCAGGCCGACCACCGGCGCGCCCAGCTTCATCGCGAGATCCATGATCTTGACGATCTTCGCGGCGTTGGTCTCCGACAGCGACCCCCCGAAGACGGTGAAATCCTGCGCGAAGGCGAACACCTGCCGTCCGTCGATCAGCCCGTGGCCGGCGACCACGCCGTCGCCGGGAATGATCTGGTGCTCCATGCCGAAGTCGCGGCAGCGATGCGTGACGAGCTTGTCGACCTCCTCGAACGTGCCGGGGTCGAAGAGCAGCTCGATCCGCTCGCGCGCCGTCAGCTTGCCGGCGTCGTGATGGCGCTTCTGACGATCGTCGCCGCCGCCGAGCTCGGCGCGCCGTTCGAGATCCGCGAGCACGTCTTCTGGTTTCATAGGTCGCTGAGAGCTACGCTTTCACGGCCTGCGATTGTTCCCAGTCTTTCAGGAACTTCTCCAGCCCGATGTTGGTCAGCGGATGATTGAACAGCTGATCGATCACCGCGGGCGGGCACGTCGCGATGTCGGCGCCCATGCGGGCCGCTTCGACGATGTGGATGGGATGGCGGCAGCTGGCGACGAGCACTTCGGTCGTGAAGTCGTAGTTGTTGTAGATGTCGACGATCTCGCGAATCAGATCCATGCCGTTGGTCGCGATGTCGTCGAGCCGGCCGACGAACGGGCTGATGTAGGTGGCGCCGGCCTTCGCGGCGAGGAGCGCCTGCGCCGCCGAAAAGCAGAGCGTCACATTCACGCGGATGCCTTCGCCCGACAGCGCCTTGCACGCCTGGATCCCGGCCCGCGTCAGCGGCACCTTGACGATCATGTGCTGATCGATCTTCGCGATCTCGCGCCCTTCCTGGAGCATGCCGGCGACGTCGGTCGCCGTCACTTCGCCGCTGACCGGCCCTTTCACGATCTGGCAGATCCGTTTCAGGTTCTCGCGATAGTCCCCCGGCTCCTTGGCGAGCAGCGTCGGGTTGGTCGTCACGCCATCGATGATGCCGATGGCCACGAGCGTCTCAATATCCTTGATGTTGCCCGAGTCGATGAACAGTTTCATGACG
>Ga0315281_10008677_pt1 | contig 14195 bp, 10 predicted proteins | sample YL17G07_0_MG_FD_204540 | JGI IMG/M metagenome (GOLD analysis project Ga0315281, IMG submission 204540) | Sediment microbial communities from Yellowstone Lake, YNP, Wyoming, USA - YL17G07_0 | ecosystem: Environmental > Aquatic > Freshwater > Lake > Sediment | place: USA: Wyoming | collected...
TGCGGCTTGTAGTGAGTTCCGCGCGGCGCTACCACGACCACACCATGCACATCAAGTCCTTTTGGATCGATAAGTACCCGATCACGAACGCACAGTTCAAGAAGTTCCTGGATGCCACTCACTACAAGCCGCAGGACCATCTGAACTTCTTGCGTGACTGGCAGAACGGAAGTTTCCCGCCTGGGTGGGACAACCGACCCGTTACTTGGGTCTCACTTGAAGACGCGCGTGCCTATGCGGCATGGGCAGGAAAGCGTCTCCCCCACGAGTGGGAATGGCAGTATGCCGCGCAAGGCACGGATGGGCGCCTGTACCCATGGGGGAATACGTGGGACGAAGCTGCTGTTCCCACGCCGGACAAGACCCGCACGATGCGGGGACCGGATCCCATCGACGAGCATCCGCAGGGTGCAAGCCCATTTGGAGTCATGGACCTGGTCGGCAATGTTTGGCAATGGACGGAGGAGTTTGTCGATGACCATACCCGAGCAGGCATTCTGCGCGGGGGGAGCTACTACCAACCGCAGGGCTCGATCTGGTATTTCCCGCAAGCCTACAGGCTCGACCAACACGGAAAACTCCTGATGATGGCCCCCAGCATGGACCGCGCGGGCGGGCTGGGATTCCGCTGCGTCATGGACGCAGAGTGACCACCCCCCGGAAGAGTTGAAAGCCCACCATGCTGCGTCGTGGTGTTTGGACATCGGCTCTCCTCATCCTGACCATGGCCATGAGTGCTTCTGGCTGCACCGTGACGGTGCCGCGCATGGATGTGACGCATGCGGACCAGATCCCGAAAATGTGTCTTCGCCCCTGGCGTTTTGATTCTGTTGGTCAGCGCTGGCTTTTGCCTTGGGGCGCAGAAAGGTACGAAGAAGGCAGGTGTTTCCACGCGGACGTTGCCGCTCGCAGAACTTGAGGACAGGGTTCGCGGGGGCTGGGCGGGAAAGATGGTGGGCGTCACCTACGGAGCCCCCACCGAATTCAGATATCGCCAGAGAATCAATGAAGACCCTCGCAATTGGAAGCCAGAAGAACTCGCGGGAGCTCTCGACCAGGACGATCTCTATGTCCAGATGACGTTTGCCGGCGTGATGGACAGGCTCGGATTGGACGCCACCACGGAGCAGTATGGCGAAGCTCACAGGGATTCGCAGTACCGCCTCTGGCATGCCAATCGCCAGGCGCGTCGCCTGTTGCGCCGAGACATCAAGGCACCCCGGTCGGGTCAACCCGGATTCACGTACCACACGAACGAGATTGGCACGCAGTTTGAAGCCGATTTCGTCGGCTTGATGTGTCCAGGGCTGGCGCGAGCTGCGCAGAAGTACTCTGATCGGTTCGGCCATGTGATCGCGTACGGCGACGGGGTTTATGCCGGAATGTTCGTGAGCGGTATGTACGCGGCGGCGTTTTTCGAGCGCGATCCGCGCCGGGTGGTCGAGGCGGGATTGGCCTCCATTCCGTCCGGCAGTCGCTATGCGCAAATGGTACGCGATGTCCTGACTTGGTCGGCGCACAACCCCGACTGGAAAACGACCTGGCAGCTTATCAACGAGAAGTGGGACCGAAATGATGCCTGTCCGGAAGGCGCATTGAAGCCTTTCAATATCAGTGCCGTGCTTAATGGGGCCTACGTCACAATGGGGCTGCTCTACGGTGGCGGTGATTTCGACAGAACCCTGGAGATTACGATGCGTGCCGGCCAGGACAGCGATTGCAATCCTGGCACTGCGGGCGGCGTGTTGGGGACCATGCGCGGTTTCAAAGCGATCCCGGCGAAGTGGGTCGAACATCTGCCCGTCATCGCCGACAAAAACTTCTCTTTCACGAACTACTCCTTCAACTCGATCGTCGCGAGCACGATGGAGCGCGCGAAACGTGCCGTCGAAAACGAGGGTGGAAAGATAAATGAGGGTCGTCTCGTCATCCCGCTGCAGAAAGCCCGCAAAGTAAAACTCGAACAGTTCTGGGCCGGCAAGGTCATCGAGCGAGTGAGATTCGACGATCCGCGCTGGAATTTCCAGGGGCCTTGGGAGCAGGTGGGCAACGAAGATGGCTATCAAACGATTTCGCGGCGGTCGCGAAGCACGGGTGCACAGGCTTCCGTCTCTTTTCAGGGAACCGGAGCAGTTGTAGTGGGCGCACTGGGGAATGACGGGGGATATGCTGAAATCTATCTGGACGGCAAGCTGGTCACGAAGGTCGATGCCTACAATGATGACGACCGTTACAACGAAGGTCTCTGGGGCAAGTTCGATATGAAGCCCGGTACTCACACCGTTCGCATCCTCGTGAACGGCCAACCTTACCCGGGTTCCAAAGATGCCTGGATTAATCTCGAGGACTTGATCGTGTACCGCAAGTAGGCACAGCTGATCCTTGCCGCTATCGCGGTAGCTCCAGTCTGGAGTTTCTAGGGGACACGATGCGCAAGCGAATTGTGGTCGTTGGCAGCGCCAATCTGGACCTGGTCTGTTCCGTGGAACATATTCCCCGGGCAGGAGAGACCATTTCCGGAAGCCGATTCGAGATATTCTACGGCGGCAAAGGCGCGAATCAGGCGGTCGCTATTGCAAGGCTCGGATATCCCGTGAGCATGGTCGCAAAGTGGGCGACGACGAATTTGGACAGCGCCTTCAGCAGGGATTGAAGACTTCGGGAGCAAACATCAAAGCAGTGGGTGTCCGACTTCAGCGGAAATGGAACGGTTGATAGAGGTCCGCAAATTTATGGTTTTTGTCCTAGTTCCTCTCCCAACCTGCGCTAGACTGCGCGGTACATGATAGAAGCGAACTATGAGCGAAGAACCTGCCAGAAGGGAAGCCTCCCTCGCTGGTCGGGAAAAGCGGCGCGCGTGCTGGAGCACTACCTTCCGAAATTTTAGGAAATAACTATCCTTCCGGACGAGCCACATTCATTACTCAATCCACCCCGTAGTTAATTCTTGACCAGCTTCAGATTTATCCCGTATTCGGCTTTTCCCGCGATGGCCCAAATAGGCTGCGTGAACGACACCACTCCGTTGTGCAGGTGCTGGGGGCAGCTAATGGGCTCTGTGGCTTGACAGCGTTCGGGCCATGGCCACCAGAAGGGTCCTATCACTCTGGCCCAGCCTATCGAAGACCTTGAGGAGTCTTCGCTGCTCGATCCCTGGACGATCAACCTTGGCGGTTTCTGGTGCCTGCGGTTCACCTTCGCCGAAGTAAAAGAGCTGATAGAGTTCGAGATCGAGCGCTTTCGCCCACTTCTCAACGGTTTCAATGGTGGGAATCGTGTGCCCACATTCAACCCGGGATACGTAGCACCGAAGCAAACCGGCTCGTTCCTGGATGTGACCTTGAGACAGCCCCCTGCTCTCGCGCAACTCGCGTAACCGTTGACCGATGTTCATGGGTGTCTCTAATATCAGAACCAGACGCGGAGGGCAAGGGCTCTTTGGCGCTGACTGCTACAGGAAATTCGTCAAGGCGGCGGCAGCGGTGCATGACCGCAGTAATGCAGTCCTAGTATGGGCACGCCTATGCGAGGTCTTGCTCCCCTCGGAACAAGGCAGGCCGCTGAGGTGAGATCTACAGACTTCAAATATGGGTACGTCCGCACCGTCCGTGCCCCCGGCGAAAGAGGGAAGTTTTCCCCATATCCGACATGCCGTCTGCCAGGTACTTTCCTACTTTGGGAACTTCATGCGGCGGTCCTCGATCGACCAGCGCTGCGCGCGGCTGCGCCGCTGCCGGTCAGTGGGCTGCCTGCTGGGCGATCAGGTCGCCGGCGGCGAGTCGCGCTTTGTCCCAGTCTTCGGGATTGTTTTTCCAGATCTCGATGTCAAGCTGGGCGGCCGGCCCAAACGGCCGCTTGTAGACGATGGAGTTCACCAGTTCGTCAGCGGCCTGCTTGCTGCCGGTCTTCTCGGTCAGCAGCCAGAAGTATTCGTAATCCTGCAACCCCCGGCGTTGCGCCTTCAGGCGGATGCTGGGGATCGGCTGGTCGTAGTCCATCACGGCGCCGCGATAGATCAGCTGGCCGGAGCCGTTGTAAACACCTTCCGGGAGCTTGTAGTTTTCCGCCTCATACCAGGCGGCATAGGCGTTCCAGTCAAACTCCCACTGCACCCAACCGGAGCGGTATTTCCAGCCAATCCAGCCAATGCCACGATTGACGAGCAGGTCCAAATCCGTCAGCGTGTTTGACCCAACGCTGCTGTTCTTTTTCTGCTCATAAATCATGGGGCCATAAAACCAGGTATCGACACCTTTGGGGCGGAAATACTCAACGTCGTTGATGTCGAAGTCCGCCGTGTGGCTCACCCAGAGTTCAACCTCTTTCGAAAGCCGCTCCATAACGTCGCGGGCGTAGCCGCCGTCCACGCGATACTTGAACCAGCCGCGTCCCATCGCCTCGTGGAGCAGTTTGCCGTAGTAGAGCATCTTTTCGTAGGCGGCTTCGTAATACGACTCGTCGAGCCCGTCGAGGAAAGCAATCTTGGTCACGCCGCGCCAGCGCGGGTTCTGGTCCAGGTGGGCGCGGATTTGGCGGCCGGTCTCCTTCCAAACCGCTTCGTATTCGGGAGTCCGCCCGGCGTCGGGCACGGCAAGGGGCCACGCCGTTTTCTTGTTCCCGTGTTTCTCGACATTAAAGGGCAGCATGACGTGGTCGAGGGGCAGCCCGTAGCCCGGGCCCCAGTAGCCGTGCGCCCCCGTGAACGCCGAGCCGTCAAGATAAGGCGTGAGGCGCCGGTCGTATTCGCTCCAATCAAGACTCACGCTCGCGCCCTGGATCTTCAGCTTGGGGCGGTAGGCATAGATCAACGGCAGGAAGCGGTGCTGACGCGCCAATTGGTAATAAGCCATCTCTTCCTGCGGCGGCATGTCGCGCATGGAGCCGTTCCAGATGTCGCCGGGGAGGTGGTTCTCCTGGGGCAGGGCGAAATCCCAAACGTCGAGCGCGATGTGAAGGCTGTCGTGCCCGCCCGGCCAGGTGACTTCGAAGTCACCCGAGTAGCGGCCGGGCGGCGCAGAGTTACGGTCCTCAGGCACAAAGAGATCGACCCAAAGCGCCTGGTTCGTCTGGTCGGGGATGTTGTTGTAGAGGTCGGGAATGGAAAAAGGAAAAGCCGAGAAAAGGTTCGCTCGGCGCTGCGGCATCAGCGCGTCGGGATACCATCCCGGCCCGAGCGAACTCTTCTCGTAGCCGGTCGTTGCGCGGCGCACATGAACGTACCACTCTTTGAAGACCGCGGCGTACTTGCCCTCCAGGCGCGCGCCCGAGGGCCCCGCGAGCCCCGGGAACTTCACGTCCACGCCGGTGACCGGCTTAGAGGTTTCTACAATCACCTGAACGGCAACGAACTCGTTGCGGGCGGCCTTGAGCGAAACCGTCTTGCTCGCAGCATTCCACACCGAGTTCGCGGCGCGAAAATCGCCGGCGGGGTAGTCCGGGTGAATGTCCGTGCGGGCTTCTAGCACCTGGGCGGTCGTGGGGTTGACCCGCACGCCGTCGCTCACCGCCCAGAGACGCACCGCGGGCATTTGCGCGCCAAGTGGGGCAGCGCAGAAGAGCAAGAGTGCTGCGAAGGTCCATGATGCTCTCATGGCATTGCCTGCCGAGGATTCATAGCGCACCTCGATCGTTATAGAAGTAGCTCCCTAACCCAAGATCATGACGCAACTCTCCGGGACGAGCCGGTTTGACCTAATGGAATGGACCCATCCTGCTTTCTGCAGTGGTGGACCTCAAGGGTGTGCGTCTTCAACACCCCTGAGACTTATCCGCTCTTTTTCCAAGCTATAGGTCAGACCCCAGTTCACCCCGGGTCTGCTTTGGCACCTGGCCCAGATTGTACTGGAATCGGCGGTCCAGGGTATCCTGTTTTTGCTCCTTTTCCCGCGTGAGATTTTCTTCCCCTCGGCCGTAGGAGACATCCGCCGGCGTCACATTGCCAATCCCTTCGTGGTAGGGCCGATGGTTGTAGAATTCGATGAACTCTGCCATGGCTGCCCGCAGAGCCTCCGGGCTGGTGAACACCAGCAGACTCAGCCGAAATCTGAGTGTCTCGTGGAACCGCTGCAGCTTGCCGTTGATCGTGAACCGCACTTTCTGGTTCAACAGCGTCCCGCAGCCGTTGCACTTCTCGGTGATATAGAGACCTTGCGAGCGGACGTAGGCGAACTCGGGGGTTGTGAGCTTCATGTGTCACCGCCTTTTGGGCTGATTCTGCCGAGCTTTTCCGGGGCCTGACGAGTTATGTGCTTTGTCTTGTTTGCCCGCTTTGTCGGCGGAAGGTCTATTATCCCGGTTGTCTGCCCGAGTAAATCTGGAGGCGAGTGCATACCTGCACTCACTGATCTCAGGCGCGCCCGGAGGAACTCAGAATTACTGCGAGAAGGGTGAATCTGGGGCAGGGTCGAAAGGATGACTGGGGCTGGCTTATGTTACAGATTTCGAACCGAGGCGTGAAAACACCTTACAAAACCGAAAAGAACCGTGGACCTAAGTCTGTGAGGAGAAAGGGCGGGCGGTTGTTGAGGTGGATTAGGAGCCCAACGAGCTACCAAGCTGCTCCACCCCGCGCAAGTATTATATCGGACTGCTTCCCGAAAGGGCAACGAGACAATCGCGCGGCGCACGCCGCGTGCGCGCGGGCGGCGGCCTGTGTTAACATCATGCGTTTTGAGCCGGCTTCACGGGGGACGCTGGAGGATGGCGGCAAAAAGTTCTCAGCCCGCACCGAGAAATCTTGCCGTCAACCGGCAGGCACCGCATTTCTATCACCTGCTGGAGAAATTCGAGGCAGGAATCGAGCTCACCGGCACCGAAGTCAAGTCGGTCCGCGAGGGGAAGGCCATTTTGAAAGACAGCTACGCGGCGGCGAAGCAGGGCGGAATCTGGCTGATTGACTGCCACATCAGCCCTTACACGGCCGCAAGCTACCAGAACCACGACCCGCTGCGCGACCGGAGGCTCCTGCTGCACCGGCAGGAGATCGATAAGTTGACAGGCAAGGTGCAGGAAAAAGGACTGACCCTCGTTCCTCTCCGCCTGTATCTCAAGAGGAATCTGATCAAATGTGAGCTCGCCGTCGCCAAGGGCAAGAAGGTCTACGACCGGCGCGAGGCCACACGGCAGCGGACGATCGACCGCGAGGCCGCGCAGGACATGCGGGAACACCGAAGGCGTCACACGTAGCTCCCGCTGGCGAGACAATCTTCAATTTCCTCCCAAGGAGAACCATCGCTTTGAATATCGAATTCAGGACCGAACCTCTGGCGCAACTTTCATGCTCCGCCCTGGTTGTTTATAACTTCGAAGGATCGTCGGGTCCCAGCGGCACGGTCGAGCGCCTCCCCGCCGAGGCCAAGGCGCTCGTCGAAGAGCTGCGAAGCAGTCGCGAGCTGACCGGGAAAACTTTTGAATGCACGCTGATTCACCGGCCCCCCGGCCTGGCAGCCCAAAAACTGCTCGTCGTCGGAGCAGGGAAGGGTGAGAAATTCAACGGCGGCCAACTCCGGCGCGTTGCCGGGGCGGCGGCGCGTTACCTGCGCGCGCGCGGGATTCACGATCTTGTCTGGGTCGAGGAGGACGGCGGGGAGAGCAGCGCGGAATGCGTCCAGCCGGTCGTCGAAGGCGCGATCGCGGCTGACTACGATGCCGATCGTTACCGCACGGAGCGCGAAAACGAACGGCGGATCGACTGCCTCAGCATCGGCACCGGCGGCGCGAGCCCCAGTGAAGCCGCGCAGGCGGCGCTCAATCGCGGGCGCATCATCGGTGAAGCGCAGAACTTCACGCGCGACCTTGTGAACGAGCCTGCCAACTCCTTGACCCCTACGATCCTCGCTGACCGGGCACGCGACATGGCATCCAGGTATGGGCTCGAATGCCAGGTCTTGGGACCGAAGGAAATCCAGGACCTGAAGATGGGCGCTTTCTGGGGCGTGGCACAGGGCAGTGACGAACCGGCGAAAATGATCGTCCTGCGCTATCTGCCGAGCGATGCTCCGGAGGCGCCGGTCGTCGGCCTGATTGGCAAGGGCATCACATTCGATACGGGAGGAATCTCCATCAAGCCCGCCGAAAACATGCACGAAATGAAAACCGACATGGCGGGTGGCGCCGCCATGTTGGGTGTGATGCAAGCCATTGCGCAACTCAAGCCGCGCGTGCGCGTCGTGGCCATCGTGCCCGCCACGGAGAACATGCCGGGCGGGAATGCCTACAAGCCTGGCGACGTCCTCACCTCGATGTCCGGCAAAACGATTGAGATCTTGAATACCGACGCCGAAGGCCGCCTGGTGCTCGCCGACGCGCTGACTTATGCCAAGCAATTGGGCTGCACGGTTTTGATCGACGCGGCGACGCTCACCGGCGCCATCACCATCGCTCTCGGAAACATCTCGACCGGAGTGTTCGGCTGGAACCAGGAGTGGGTCAATCGCGTTTTGGCCAGCGCGGCCGCCGCGGGCGAGAAGATGTGGCCGATGCCGGTGGATGAAGACTACCGCGAGCAGTACAAGAGCATGATCGCAGATCTGGCCAACACCGGCGGGCGCTACGGTGGCGCGATCACCGCTGCCATGTTCGTGGGGGAATTCGCCGGCGACACGCCCTGGGTCCACCTGGATATCGCCGGGACCCGGTGGTCCAACGAGGAAAAACCCTACCTGGCGAAGGGTCCTACGGGCGCGCCGGTTCGCACGCTGGTCCATTTGCTTACGAACCTGGCGAGTTGAGTTCGGTTTCTGGGAAAAGGCGGATCCCGGCGGCGCGGCCGGAGTGAGAAGCCATCATGAAGATCATGGTTATCGGTTTTGGGCGACTGGGTTCCCAGCTCGTCGGAAAGATTGACGCGGAGAAGAACGAAGTCGTCGTCATCGATAAGGAACGGAGCACCCTGGAGCGCACGGAACTCCCGCAGCGGGTGCGCTCCTACGTTGGGAACGCGATTGACGAAGATCTGCTGCGCGAGGCAGGGGCAGATTCTGCGGACGTCCTGCTGGCGCTGACGCGCGACGAAAACACCAACCTGATGATTGCCCAGATCGCGCGCGTCGTGTTCGATGTCCCCAAGGTCATTGCGGTGGTCTATGATCCGCAGCGCGAGGCGAGCTTCCACGAGGCCGGCATCGAGACGCTGGCGATCACCGTGGCGGGCGCGGAATTACTCGCCACACGATTGGAAGGCGTCCCAGCCGCGCCCACAATCCCTGGCGACACGTGGCGCGCAACCCCCCAGGCCAGCGCGCGCGTCCCCTTGCGCCCGCTGGAAACAACCGATGGATCGTTTTATGTCATCGTCGTGGGCGGCGGCTTGGTGGGTTTCTACCTCTCTCGCGCCCTGTTGAAGAACGGGCACGAGGTGACCATCATCGAGAAGAACCCTGAGACTTTTGCGCTCGTTTCGCAGCATATTGACTGTCCGGTGTTGCTCGGCGACGGCTCGACGATTGCCGTGCTCGAGCGCGCGGGCGCCAGCCGCGCCAACGTCATGTGCGCGGTCACCAGCCGCGATCAGGACAACTTGATTGCCTGCCAGATTGGGAAATTTCATTTTGGTATTCCCAAGTCGGTGGCGCGGGTGAAAAACCCCAAGAACGAGATGGTCATGCGGCGGCTCGGGGTTGATTCGACGGTCAGTTCCACCGCCATCATCACCAATCACATCGAAAGTGAAAGGTCTGCGGCGGCGGGGCGGAAAACCGTCCTGGGATAGACGGTACAGACGCTCGATGGGCGCCGGCCTTCCTGAGTGTCCGCGGGGCGTAATTGCTCCACTACATCCGTTCTGGCACTTCAATCCCCAACAAATCAATTGTCTTGGTGAGCGTCTCGTTCACAAGGTGAACCAAGTAGAGGAGGAAGCTCTGCCGCGCTGCGTCTTCTTCACTCAGGATGTGATGATGATGGTAGAAGTTGTTGAAAGCCTGGGCGAGCCGAAAGGCGTATTTCGCGACGACCGCGGGTTCCTGGCTGGCAATGGCCTGATCGGCGATCATTTCCAGTTGCCCCGCAAGTACTACCAATTCCCAAAAGGCATCCGCGTCCACACCTGAAAAGAACGTCTTGACTTGGCTCATGGAAAGCTGCTCATCGAGGTCCCGCGGTTTGAATTCCGGGTGAGATTCCTGGAACTTGCGGAAGATATTCCGCGCGCGCACCACGCTGTATTGCAGGTAGGGCCCGGTCTCACCCTCGAACGCCAGCGCCTCCTTGAAGTCAAAGGCGATGATGATGCGCCGCGAGTATTTCAACAGGAAATATCGCAGCGCCGCGACGGCGATCATGCGCGCGTAAGCGGCCTGCTCGGAGGCCTCCTCGGTCATCTGGCGGGCCTGGACTTCCTGCGTGGCCTTCTCGACCAGCCGGTCGATGAGGTCGTCGGCTTTGATCCCCAGACCTTTTCGCCCAGAGACCTCGATGTAGCTCCGCTGGCGGTCCTCCTCGTTCAGTTCCAATCCCATCTCTTCCGCGCAGCGCGGCGAGAGCCCGACCACTTCATAAGCGAAATGGTGGAGATTCTCAGCCTGCTGGTGAAAGCCCAGGGCGTGGAAGGCCGCGGCCACTATGTTCTGGAGGTACGATTGCCGCGTGTCGATCACCGCGTAAGCAACCGTGCCGCGCCCAAACGCCGGCGCATCCCCTGCGCTATCGATGGCTGTACACCACACCGGGTGACCGTCGGGATAGCAGTAGAAGAGTCTGTACCCGAAGTCCTTGCCCAGCAGCGCAAACTTCCACAGGTGGTAGGCAATATCTTTGCCCACGTAGGTCACGGTGCCATTCGAGCGCACGATGACTTTGACGTCTTCACCGCCGGATTCCGCGTCGGTGGTTTCGCTGTCGCCGGCTTCCGCCAGGCTCATCACCCAGCAGCCGGCGTTCTTGCCGGAATCCTCGAAGCGGATGGCGCCGGTCTGCTTGAGGACCTCGAAGGCGAATTTCCAGAATTCCAGCCGCAGGATCTCGCTTTCCTGCGCGAGCAGGTCGTAGCGGACGTTGATGCGGAACATTGTCTCCAGGTGCTTGCGCACAATGGCGGTGGAGACGAGTTCGGCGATGGCCGCCATTTCGCCGTGGCCTTCTTCGATGGCCTTGAGCGCCGAGGCGCGGAGCGCCTGCGCGTCCTTGTTTCCCTCGTACCACTGGAAGACCCGCGCGTAGAGGTCCCAGCAGTAATAGTCGAAGCGGAAGGAGGAGTCGGCGATGAGCCGCTCGACATCCGCCAGGGATTTTTTCTCCAAGTGGATGAAGCCCACCACCACATCGGCAACCTGGACGCCGGTATTGTCGATGTAGTTCTGGATCTCCACCGGGTAGCCGCGAAATCGCAACAGGCGTGCGAAGGTGTCTCCCAGGACCGAGTTCCGCAGGTGGCCGATATGCGCCGCCTTGTTGGGGTTGATGCTGGTATGCTCGACGAGGATTTTTCCCTTGCCCGAGGCGCTTGACTCCCGGGGCGTGGTCCGCAGTTCAAAGAGCCCGCCGGCCATTTTCGCGCGGTCGAGGAAGAGATTAATGTAGCCGGCGCCCGCAATGCTCGCGCGCGCCACGCCCGCGATGGGCGGCAAGCGCGCCGTCAGCTGCTCGGCGATTGTTCGCGGCGGCTGGCGAAGTTTTTTGGCCAACTCGAAACACGCGGTAATCGAAAGATCGCCCATCTCCACGCTGGGAGGAAAATCCATGGCGGGTTCGGCCACTTCCAGGCCGAACGCTTCCTTGACCGCCTGCACAAACTTCTCACGGATGCGTTGCTGGATCTCGAGATACAAAATGTGTCTCCGGGTTCAGGCTGTAGCGGTGATGTCCTCACCGCGGCGCTCTCATCCAACGGCGATCGGAGATCGCCGCTTCAGACGCGGGAGGATAGAGCCTTCCCCTGACATGTCGGCAGAAGCGACTTTCGATTATAGCAGATGGAGTGCGGAATCCCTGGCAGCAGCATCAGGCCCCAGCCGTGCTGCGTTCCCCCCACGAGGCCGGGGCGCGGAGAAGTTCAGGTTGATTGCGCGCCCATCTTGATTTACGTTCTTCCTGCTGGAAGGGAGGACTCCTCATGGCACGGCGATGCTCAAAACCGGGTTCGTGGAAAGCGCGCGCGCTGGCGCCCTTGGCTTTATTGCTGTTAGGACTTTTCTGGGTAGAAGGAAGCCGGGTCGCGGCGCCGCGCCCCGCCTCGCGGCTGGGAGAATTCACCGCTCAGAGCGACGTGGGTGAAACTCCGCGCAAGGGCTCGGCGGAATACGATGCCATTCGCAAGGAGTACCGCGTGCGGGGCGGTGGCGCGAACATGTGGGAGCGCACCGACGCCTTTCACTTCGTCTGGCGGCGCGCCTCGGGCGACATGACGCTCACCGCCGACGTCCGCATCATCGGCAACGAGGGCGAGCAGCACCGCAAGGCCGGTTGGGTAATCCGTCAAACGCTCGAGCCCGACTCGCCTTACGTTTCTGCAGTGGTGCATGGCGACGGACTCACGTCGCTGCAATACCGGGAAGGAAAGGGCGACGAGACGCGGGAAGTGCGCTCGTCCATGTCGCGACCGCTGGCGTTGCGGCTCGACCGCCGCGGCGGCACCTTCACCCTCTCGACCGCGATGGAAGGAGGAGCGTTCGAGACGGCTGGCTCAGCGCAGGTGATTCTGCACGACCCCGTGTACGTGGGCCTGGCCGTTTGCTCGCACGATTCGGCGGCATTGGAAACCGCGGTGTTCGGACACGTCTCGATCGTCAGCGAATCTGCTTCCGAAGAAGACGCGCCGGTGGAGAGCAGGCTGGAAATCATCTCGGTGGATGGGAAGGAGCGCAAGGCGGTTTACACCGCGCCCGAACGCTTTGAGGCGCCCAACTGGTCGAGGGATGGAAAGTTTCTGCTATTCAATCGGCAGGGAAGGCTCTATACGATCCCGATTGGTGGCGGCACGCCGAAGCTGCTCGATACCGGCTCCGCCAAGCGCTGTAACAACGACCACGGGTTTTCTTCCGACGGGAAGCTTCTGGCCATCAGCAACTCGCCCTACGAGGATTCGTTGATTTACATCCTTCCAGCTACCGGCGGCGAGCCGCGACGCATCACGCCCAAGGGGCCTTCCTACTGGCACGGCTGGTCGCCCGATGGCAAAACGCTCGCTTACTGCGCCTCGCGCAACGGCAAGTTCGATGTCTATACGATTCCTGCCGAAGGCGGCGACGAGCGGCGCCTGACCGACGCCGAAGGGCTTGATGATGGCCCCGATTATTCTCCCGACGGCAAATATATCTACTTCAATTCGGAGCGCACCGGCCTGATGCAAATCTGGCGCATGCGTCCCGACGGCAGCGGTCAGGAACAAGTCAGGAACGACGGCTACGCCGACTGGTTTGCGCATCCTTCGCCGGACGGCAAGTGGCTTGTCTTCCTCTCCTTCGACAAGAGTGTGAAGGGCCATCCGCCCAACAAGGACGTCACGCTGCGCCTGATGCGGGCCGCGGGCGGAAAACCCCGCGTGCTCGTCAAAACCTTCGGCGGGCAGGGAACCATCAACGTTCCTTCCTGGTCGCCCGACAGCAAACGTCTGGCGTTTGTCAGCTACCGCCTGCTCAAGTAGCGCCGCTTTTCACGGGGCACTAAAGGCACATCCTTCTCCCGCTTAGAGCGGGATCAGGATGACAGTTCGATGAGCCTTTTGAGCAACTTGCGGAGGCGACCTTGACTTAAGCCGCTGGCTGGGCTAACTTCATAAAGGCTTGATGACCGAGCCCAACCACTCCACCACTGCTTGTCCTACCCGTGGCTTCTCCGTTTGCGGATGTTGTACGGAATAGTCGAGAGGTTGGGCGAGGTACACGCTCGATATGAAGACCAGTGTCAAGTTAGGCAAGGGAATCGAAGCGCTTTTCGGCACCTTTGACGAGAACCTGAAGCTGCTGGAGAAGTCCCTCCAAGTGTCCACGCATCTCGCTGACGAAACGCTCGAGATCGAGGGCGCGGAAGGAAACGTCCGCCGCGCGCAGCGCGTGGTAGAGGACTACACGCAGCTCGTCGCAGGCGGCACGCGCTTCGAAAATGCCGAGGTGCAGGCTTTCCTGCGTATCCTGAGCGAAGATCCCGACGCGACGTTGAAAGGCCTGGCGGAAGCAGGACGCCCGCGCACCTTCGGCAAGAAGACGGTCTCGCCCAAGAGCTTGAACCAGCGCCGCTACGTGGACACCATCGAAACGCAC
>Ga0315281_10008678_pt1 | contig 14193 bp, 9 predicted proteins | sample YL17G07_0_MG_FD_204540 | JGI IMG/M metagenome (GOLD analysis project Ga0315281, IMG submission 204540) | Sediment microbial communities from Yellowstone Lake, YNP, Wyoming, USA - YL17G07_0 | ecosystem: Environmental > Aquatic > Freshwater > Lake > Sediment | place: USA: Wyoming | collected...
AAATTCATTCAGATGCATCTCCCGGAGAGGGTTGGAACTGGATCCGAAGACCGCAAGGGCCCCTCGGATCTGCATGGCCTCGGGAGGGGCCTGATCCGAAAGACTCAGCAACCCTGCAGGCGCCCCCAAACGAAAGAGTTCGAAATAATCGCCGAGCATAGGTGTCGAGAACGTGCGTCCTGCGGCCTCATCGAGGGCCTTCAGTCCGTCGCCGCCCTTTTTCCCTTCGTCGATGATCTCTCCAAAGGGAATCATGCCTTCGATCAGTCTCTCCGCTGAGACGAGATCGCTCGGCCCTTGGGCGTGCCGATACGCCTGATTTTTCCATACAAAGGTGAGGGGCGACGCGAGCGCGTCCTTCGCGGGGTGGCCGATCTCCCGATAGATCGCGCGAATCACGTCGTGAAGAGATTCCGAGTCGTGCATGAGGGCGCGATAAGCGGCTTCTTCAAGATTCTTTCGCTTGCTGGGTGTTGCGTCTTTATCGTTTTGAAGCAGGAGATCGCGGTAATGAAGCTCCGCTTGAGCGGCGCTGCGGAATCGTTCGAGGGCCTTCGCGAACCGATCTTCCTGGCGCGCCGAGAGTTTCTTGACGAAGCCCCGGGCCGTATCGATCAGGCCCTCGTAAAAGTGCGTCAGCCATTCGAGTTCCGTTTCGTAGATTGATTTCTCCAAGCCGTCGATGAGGGCGTCGAACTTGAGTTCCTCGTCGTTGATGCGGATGTTTTGTTCACGAGGGCTCAAATGAGCCGTCTCCGCAAGGAGTTGATCCTGCTGGTCGAGCACGGAACGATACTCAAGATTGATTTCCGTCAATCGTGCCCGGGCCTGTTCGTAGAATTCGCGAGTACGTCCCGGGACGAGGCTGAGAAGGGATGCGGCATGCTGTGCCGACCAGTCAAGGCGTTTGCCATGCTCGGCGCTGAAGGCCTCGCGCCGCTCGATGGGATCGGGATTCGCTTCGTAAGCGACGTATTCATAATGATCGAGAGCGCGCGCGAGCCTCCGATCCGAAATGCCATAGGCTTGTGTGGCAGCCGGGGTACGAAAGGTCATCGCCGAGAACAAACGGTCCGTGGTCGTCCGGAGGACATAACCGAGGAGACTGCGGGAATTCCTGCCCGCCCATGTGATGGCTTCGCTGGTCGACGTCAAGGATTCGGACGTTCCCGATGTCATGGCCATGTCGGAGATCGGCAAGAAGTCCGCGAGCGGACTCTCGAGATGATCGGCCAACGCGGGATGCGTGTCCGTCGAAAGCGAACGCAGGAAGTCCGCGGAGGCGCTCGGGTCCCTCGTTTCAGAGAAGCTTCCCGTGAGCGTTCTTTCCAGCGTTCCCGCGATTTGCTGGACCTGCGTCGGCGTTAAGACGGTTTCGAACTGTCCCAAACACTCACCCAGGGTCATTTGAGACAGGTTAGCCGCCAGATTGCTGATCGCTGCGGCATGAATGGAGTTAATGGCGCTCATATCATCCTACTGGTACTCCGTCTCCTTGACGATTTTTGAGACGTCCAAAAGAAGATTCTGCAAACGTCCCGTGACGGATTCACCGCGGGCCGCCAGCCCCGCCAATTCCAGAAGGCGTGACCGGAACTCGTTTCGTTGACTCATATTGGGATGAACCGACCGGATGCGGTCGGCGATGATGTAATACGTTTCATCCTTTTCGGCTTGGGCCACGAAATCATCGCTGGCGGACGGCCTTCCTGCCTGGTCCGCCCAGCGGGCGACTTCCTTCTGTAAAAATTCATTAATGCCCGTCGCCTTCTTTGCCGCGGCGATGATCTGGTGCTCGATCTCGGAGGGATTCGAATCGGCCGAAACCCGGATGATATCTCCGATGCTGAAGGTGACTTCTCCCGGCTGAACGGGTTGAATGAACGGCGGGCTTTTTGCGATCTTGGGCATGACGCGTCCCGAGCCATCGATGTTGAGGATGGGAATATAGGCGTCTTGACCGCTTTGTTTGGCGGCGGCGATGGCCGTTCGGACCGTTCCCCTCAGGTTGTAATAGGTCGAAGGATTTTTCGGATCGACGACATTGGAATAGAGGCCGGGTCTTCCCAGCGTCCGATCATCCCGATAGGCCCGCGGGGCGCGGCCTGCCTGGCCGAAGAACACGGGTTGGATGCCGAATCGCGACATGCGATCGGTGGTTTGAGCGTAGAGGTCATGGGACACGCTTCCGTTCGCGGCCGCGGGAGGCATGGAGCTATTCGCCGGGGGAGGCGTGCTCTGCCGCGAATTGACGCCTCCGCTTCTCTTCCCCTTGCCGCGGCTTACAAACGGCAGTCCGATGACATCCAGGAACCAGGCCAGACCGATGGCCCGGACAATCGGATGGTCATGGAAATTCTTCTTGTCCGCGACAAATCGGGCGCGGGACAAGGCCGCCCAAAAGAGGAAGTCCGTATAGATCGCCGAATGCGGAAAAGAAGAAAACACAACGGGGGCGCCTTTCGGAATCCCCTTCAATTTCTCCAGCTCTTTGAACTGAAGCGTTACGCCGTAATATTCGCAGATCCTCATGGCCCACTGGGGGAGCATGACATCGACGGCGGCGAGATATTTTTCGCTGACGGGCGCGTGGCTCCCCGGACGAATGCTTGCCAACCAGCTCTTGAAGGTCTTCCAATTTCCTTCGGTGTAGACGTGGCTTCTCCTCATGACGCCCGTCAACATACTGATCGTGGTGCCGAGGGCCCGGATATTTCTCCACAACGAAAACCCCGGAAAAGCTCCCTTGGAAAAGGCGGGGAGCTGATCGCCGATGAGATGTTCCGCCGGGAATGTTTCGGGAACTTCGGGAGCGAAGACCCCGAGGGCGCGCGCCTCCTGGGCTCTCCATCCTGAGGGGAGTAACCGCTCACCGGTGGTCATTTGGTTGCGGACGATGGAGGCTTCAATCCGGGAGGTCCGGTCATTGTAATTCCAAAGCGAAAGACCCGCGGCGATGGCCGCGGGAATATGTTCGACTATCTGAGCGTCACCGAAGAGAATCTTGGCGCCGGTGTAAATCCCCAGGCTGATGGCCGCTGCATCCCGGATCGGTCCTATCTTTCTTTCGATCGTGCCCGTGATCTGGTTGACGGATTGAGCAAGAGTTTGGGGCTTTGCGGGAGGCGTTTTCGGTTCCGCGGCCCTCGTGAAGAATGAAATTATTTTCCGGATGGCCCGGGACGTCGCCCGAATTGCGGGTTCCGCATACAACAATCCCCCGACCACCATCTGCCACGTCGGAGGAAGGTGCGGAGCGAGCGCGGCCAGTTGTTCCACGCCCGGCGTTTGCGCCACGGCGGTCGCCGGGGCCATGGCCGCCATTCCGGCGACGATGGCCGGGAGCAGCGGCGGAGTCGAGTGATCGGAAGATGGAGCCGGACTCGCTTCGAAGTTCGAATCCGGTGCTTGGTCTTGGATCGGGGCTTGGGCCATGCCGGCCTGCGTCAAGAGATCGGAACTCAGCAGGGATGACTCCGTCAAACCGAGTATATTTACCGCTTGGAAGGCCAGATTACTGAGTGGTTGGCTCACCGCATTCTCCTCTCGAAAGTTGAGACACGTTCCGCTGTACGGGCTATTCGACGAAAAAAGGGAAAAGTTGCTTGGGTTTATAAGGGGGCGACGAAATGGAAAATCCCCTCAGGAGGGTGCCTGCGAAGGCGCCAGGGAGCCGGGCGCGGGGGTGGGGAGGGCCTGCCGGAGTTCAATGACGGGAAAGATGCCGGCCGGGATGATGTCGTTGTATTCTTTGCGTCTCAAAATGTCGGGATTGCTCGGTGCTGGACCGTCATAGGGGTCGCCGGCGGCTAGGAAGTATTTCGAGGTCAAATCCTGTACGGACATCTTTAAGGCTTGGGCGATGAGCGCCCGCTCGTTCAGGGTTCCAAAATCCAAGAATTTTTGAACGTTTCCCGCCACATGTCTGATGATCCTCTGCCCCTCCGGGTTCTCCAAGTCGGGCACCGAAAAAGGAGAAATGTCGCGGATATTCGGGTCGTCGACGGGAGAGGCGACGACGGCTCCCGAACCCCCGGGGGCCGGATAGCGGAACGCGGCCAAGCCTAGGTCGGGGGCGGCGTCGCCCCAAGACCAGAGGCGGGCGTCGTTGCCGCGCATGGCCCGCTTCCACTCGTTCAATGTGGGAAGCCTTACCGTCATCCCCAACTCGCCGCTCAGGTGTTTGAGGTAATCGAGGGCGTTTTGATAGCTGATGTGCGTGACGGGCCCGTTCTGCAGAATCTGCATTCCGTCTTCATAAACGTATCCTCCTACCCGCGAGGTTCTCCAGTTTCGCGGGGTGCGCGCCGCGGCCTCGCGCCGGTTGAATTGCGACGCGACCCACTCAAGATAGTGGGCGTACTCCTCGTTGGTCACCAAGGGGCCCATGGCGTAATCGTGATCCACCACGCGCCAGACGTCGAATTGTTCGGAATAGGATCCGGGTCCTTGGCGCGCGGCGACGGGGCCGGCCGGTATGACGACGTAGCGCCCGGGCACTTCAGAGAGGTGATAGATCGGAATGCGTACGGAGTGCCCGCCGGGCCGGACGGGCAGAGGGATGAAAACGGGTACGGCTCCGTTGGCCGTGAAGCGGACGCCGTAAACCGCTCCCCGCACGAGATCGAAACCGCGGGTTCCGGGACGTTCGTCGGTCCTTTTGATTTCATTCGGGGCTAGAAAACGTTTGAATTCGATCGACCCTTCCAGGCTTTGCGACATGGCGATGGTGTACTTGGGCTCGGCTCCCCGTGGTCTCTTGCCGTCGAGATACAGATCCACATGAATAGGGCTCGAGACCTCGGCTACGGCTGGGCTGTCCGCAGGCGCGAGATTGAGAATCCTCGCGGACCGGTGCCGAACGGCCTCGTCGTCGCCGCTGACGTCCGCCCATCGGTGGAGATCGAGGTTCAACTCGATCATTTTATCCCTCATGGAGACGCTGTCGTATTCGTCGAAGAGGCGGCCGTATTCGCGTAGGGCGCCTTCGAGGTGATTCCGCCAGGATGCTCGAAGAATCCGGATCCGTCTGCGGAGGAGATAGGCTTGGGCCTCGTCGGTCTGTTTGATTCCGGCGTCGATTGTTTCGATGTCTTGATAAATTTTCTTGGCCTCTTCTTCCTCGGCGCGCGCCTTGTAGCTCACAAGGTCGAAGAGCATTTCTTCGGCATCGGCGTAACGGGTCGCCGGATCGGAGGACAAGGCCTTCATGACCACTTGATCCAAGACGGAGGGAATCTCTTTCCGGATTTGACTTGGCGGCTTCAAGGGCATGACCATTTTGGCGAACATGACCTGATACGTGGGAGCCTCGAACGGAAAGACGCCCGTCAGCATTTCATAGAGAGTGACGCCCAGGGCCCAGACGTCCCTTTTTTGAGTTCCGATGGGCGTCGGGGCCTTGCTCGGGCAATTCTCGGGTGGAACATAACCGACGGTGCCGAAGATGGCGTCGGTCACCGAATTCTCGATCGCCTGAGCACGCTCCGCGAGGCCGTAGTCCCCGAGTTTGGCCTTCTTCCGGTCGCGGGATAAAAAGAAATTTTCCGGCTTGATGTCGAGATGCACGATGCCGTCGCGGTGAGCCTCTGCGACGGCGGCGACCACCTGGGCGCAGAGGGAGACCGATTCCGAGAGATCGAAGCGAGACTCCCCGAAGGCGATGGCGTTGGATCTTTCGTAAAGCGATCCGCCCGAAAGATATTCCATCGCGATGTAAGGAAAGCCCGTCGCGGTGTGACCCGTTCCGTAGACGGTGACGGAGCGGTCCCTCTCTTCGGACCCCGACAATTCCTGTTCCTTCAAGAATCCCTTAAAGATGACTTCCTGTTCTTGAGGGGTCTTGGCGTTGTTGACGATCTTGAGGGCGAGTTCCCTTTTGGTGCCGTCTTCCCGCGCCAAATAGACATTGCTGGTGCCGCCCTGTCCGATGAGACCCGTCAGAAAGTAGGGGGAGCGGCCGCTCTTTTCGACGTATTGGTCGTTTTCCTTGATGATGCTCCTGACCCAGAGACGGCCCGCGACCATGAGCTCGCCGGTGAAGGGATTGATGACGGCATCCGGCTCTTTGGGCGCCGGCGCCTCGACCACATCGACGATGGGTTTGCCCGCGATGGCTTTCGGGAGGGTGGTCGGGTCCCGTTCGTCCAATAGGGTTCGACGAATCGTGGGGCGTCCCATGGACGTTGGAACGGCCATTCCGCCGATGAACATGGACTCGCTGACGCCGATCCCCCGCCGTGTTCTTTTCCGGTCAAAGAGCTGTCCTGAACTCGCGACCATCGAATCTCCGGGATCGTGGACCTCCAGTCCGATGAGGCGGAGATAGCGTTGCCGGGCGCTTTCCTTTTTTTGCGTTGCCGGAAGGAAGTTTAATTCTCGAAGCTTCCGGACGAACGAGCGGGCGACTTCGAAGTAGAGAAGTCCCTGGACCGGAAAGCCGTCAAGACGCCGTATCTCCTCGTCCAGTTGGGCGAGACGAACGGCGGGCATTTCAGGCAGAAGGGTTGCATCGACCGCGGCGCGAAAACTCGTGACCGCACTCAGGAACTGATCTTCGGCGATAGCGGTCTGGCGCATTTCCGAGAACTGCAGGAGCTGCTGCGCGGCGGCGAAATAGGGCTGAAGTTGGGTCGCGAAAGTCACGGCGGTGCTTTTCGCACAAGTGCCGGGAAAGTTTCCGCTTTTTTAGACGATTGTTTTTGGGTGGGCCAACGGCCTTCGAGTGACCACGGTCGGTTCGTCTTCGGAGAAAACGGATGGAGTTGGGGCGCGTCGAAAACGAGGATTCCGGAGTTCAACGGAGAACTCCACGGAACGGCCGCCGAAGGTCACGACGTCTCCCGGCAGGAGCCTGACCGGTTCGCCCTGATAAATCCGGCGCGTGTCGTTTCCATGAGTGAGAAAGACCTGGGCCGACGGATCGTTGCATCCGATCCAGAAAAGATCGCGCCCGCCATCGTAGAGCATCAGCTGATGGCCCGGGTCGATATAGCGGCGCTTGGCGTTTTCCAATGCCCGGGCCTCGCTGCGCATCGCGACCAATAACTGGGCGGCGTTGGTCCAAATGCCGGCTTGAAGCCCGCGCTCCCTCATCCAACCCCTTAAGCGCTCCACGTCGGCCGGCGTAACGCCCTGCATGCCGTCGACGAGCCGGTCGGCGACCGCCGGAGGAAGAGGATTCTCCGCCGGACGATTCAAAATCAGGGTGGGCTCATCTTCAAATGCTACGGGAAAAGGCACGGGAGCGGCGGAGACCGACGTCATGACGAACTCCCCGCTCGCCATCGAGCTCATCTCGCTGGTGATGGCGCCGGTCGACAGCAAAGATTGAAAGGCAAATAGTTGAGGTGTCGTTGTCATAAGTGACTCCTTGGCTTCTGACATTTCTCTTCAAGGTTGGTTATCGGCAGGAAAAAAGAAAGGTTGTGGGGTAAACCGTAAGTTTTTGGATTTACAGTCGAATGACCTGTGCGCTATCTGCTGATGAAACCTATGGACCGACTGACAGAGAAGACGGCGCTGGATCTGGTCTCGGGACCTTCGGAGGTCTTGAGGGATCTGGCCCATCGGGAGCGTTGCCGCCGTTATCCCGACGGGCGCGCCAGTTACATCGTCATGCGGATCGTGAGTTACACGAATGTCTGCGTGGCCGACTGCGGCTACTGCGCTTTTTACCGGCGTCCCGGCGACGGGGAGGCGTACGTCCTCTCGAACGAGCAGATTTTCGGCAAGATCGACGAACTCTTGGCGGCCGGCGGTTGCCTCGCCGCGATGGAGGGCGGTTTCAATCCCAAGCTGCGAATCGATCACTATGAAAATCTCTTCCGGGCGGTGCGCGAGCGCTACGGCGATCGGATAGAGATCTATGGTCCGACGATCGTCGAGGTGATTTTTATAGCGAAGAGTTCGAGGATTTCTCTCGAAGAGGCCCTGGTCCGGTTGAAACAATCGGGTCTTCGTTGGATTCCCGGCGGAGGCGCCGAGATCTTGACCGATGAATGGCGGCAAAGGCTGTCGCCCAAGAAATACTCCGTGAAGGACTATCTGGACGGCATGGAGGCGGCGCAAAAAGCCGGATTGGGGACGACGGCGACGATGGTGATCGGTTTCGGCGAGGGCTGGAAGGATCGGATCGAACACTTGGGCCGCATCCGCGCTCTCCAAGACAAGACGGGCGGTTTTTCGAGCTTTCTCTTATGGACCTATCAGCCGGATAACACGGTCTGGAAGGGCGCTCGCCTCGACAACGACGCTTATCTAAAGACGATCGCGCTCAGCCGGCTCTATCTGGATAACATCCCGGTCGTTCGCGCGTCCTTCCTCACCCAAAACGAAAAGGGCCCCGAGGCCCTGAAGTGGGGAGCCCATGACTTTGATATCGCCCTCGAAGACCAAGTCACCCAGCTCGCCGGCGCGAAGGTCGAGCGAGACGTCGAGACGGTGCTGCGTTGGGTGAAAGAGGCGGGGATCGAGCCGGTCAAACGGGTGCCATTAGTCCCTTTTCTGGCAACATTTTCTGATTCTTGCCGAAAATAAACGCCGCAGATGGAGGAGTGACTCGATGGCATTCGTCAATCAAATGGGTTTTTTTGGAGTCAGCGCGGCGTCCCTCGGGATGTTGGATCATATCGAGGCCGTGACGACTCCCGTTCCATCCACCCTTTGCAGCGTTCAAAGCGATGACGGAAATGGTTTTGGCGGGGGAGCCGCCGCGCTTTCTTTGCCGCCTGTTTCGGAATATCCGGAAAATCTCCAGTTGGCCGTTTTGACACAATCCGCCGGCGAGCCGGGTGCGACGCCTTTGTTCAAGGGTTTCGAAGGGCGAGCGCCCAGATCGTTTGATGATTTCACCCGCATGTTCGCCACGGAGATGGGGATCCGCACCTTTCTCAACGCGGAAATCGTGAACGGCCTGGCTCAGGAGTGGGAGCCCGATGAATTGACGACGACCAAGAACCTCCTCATTCATGCCTACTGGACCTTGTGCCACCTCGAAGGGGTGCGGACGTCGAACCGGACTGTTTTGCAGGCCTTCGAAACGGCCAACCCGGGACGCGAGCCGGGTTCGGTTCTTGCGACGCTGGCCCGGGAGACCCATGAGTCGTGGCTTGCCGGCGAAAAGGCGAGCCCTTCTTATGTGCCGTACACTCAAGCCCTCCAAGACTTTTTGGCCGAGTGCATCCAGAGCGGCGTGCTGGTCAGTTCCCAAAAAGGCAAGGGGTCGATCAACATGGAATTGTTCGTCAACCCGAAGAAGAAGCACAAATTCTCAGAAGCCGATTTCCGCTTTGGCTCGGAGGAACAGAGGGCCCAGGTCGCCGCGCGGTTTACCGAGATCACGGGTCGCGCGTTTGATGGGACTTTCTTGATCAATACGGTCGCTGGCGATTGGGATGTCCTGTCCGCCATTGCCGTTCCAAGCAACGCCCAATGGGCGGCGGTTCGGCCGGGTGCTCTCTTCAATCTGCAGGCCGATTCCGTGGCGGCGGTCCTGTCGGCCCTCCAAGACACGCACCTTCTCAACGGCTTGGGGCAGGGGAGCGTGGAGGACAAGCTGCAGGTCCTGGTCGAAATCCTTCGGCGGATCAACGTCGGTTGGCGGGTCAACAATCCCTGGAACGGCTTCAATTCGCCCCTTCAGAATCGTCCGTTTGACCTCAATGAATTCGGCGGCATCGGGATCGCGGACATCCTTCGCGATGCCCGCACCCTCAGGCCCATCTTGGAAGGGTTGGAGAGGTTTCGCGCGGCGGGCCGCCTCAACGCCGATCCTCAATTCTTAGCGGCCCTGGAGCGGGCCTTTGCCAACGGTCTCCAAGGCGCCCTCGATCGCCTGGTCGACGAAGAGGCCCTGACGGCAGCGATCCGAATCAATCGGCAACGCTACCAACCGACCTAGGCTTATCTTCAATTTTTTCTGGCTACTTCTTCCCTGTTCTAGGGCGTTCTGCAACCCTCGCCACATCTCCCGCGCGAGCCCGATCGATCTGGGTTGGCGCAAAGTTTCGAGGCCGACCGCGAAGATCTTTTGATTGGACTCGCAGACGCTTCGGGCCGTCGCTTGGACTTCGGCGTCTTCGCTGTAGGCCGCGATTTCGCAGAGGACTTTCCAGAATGTGGAGGTGGATTCGCCACGTCGCGCTTTTTTCTCGATACGAGCCAAGATTTCATGAACGGCATTCAGATCGGCGAGCTGGGGCTCGAGGCTCAGAAAATTGATGGGTCAGGCTTCCGGGATCGAGGATTTCGCCGACCACGCTCTCTCGGGCAGACCGCAAGAGGCCGAGAGGGTTCAGAGAGGTAAGAGACGTTGAGATCGGAGAAATCATAGAGTTATAAAACATCCATAAACGCGCTCACCGAAAACACCGCCTTGCCGACGCCGGCCTCGCCGTAACCCGGAGGGATCGGGAGCCGGTGCCTTCGAAAGGTGTCTCGATAGACCTGCAAAAGCCGTAGATAGTAGGCCAGCGAGGGAGGCTCCGAGTTTGTCTTGGAAAGTTCCGTGTTCGGCTCGACGCACCACACGGTAAAACGCGGGCAGATTCCTTGGGACATGAAGAAGTCGAGGCCTTCGGCCGTCGAAGCGACGGCCTCGTCGATGGTCTCGAAGCCATACGGTTTCGACATCTCGACGCCCGCGACGAAGTTCGGAATTACGTTCTCGGGACCAAAAATTTTAGCCGATTCCACGATGCGGCGGATCCATTCGTCACGACCGACGTATCGCGACTTGCCGGGACAAAGCGCTTCAAAGAGGCGCTTATCCCAGGCTTCATAGTTCGGGTGGTAGATCGCATAGCCGGCATCTTTGAGGATCTTCACTTCGTCTTCGGGTAGGGCCTGGACCACGGCCTTTCCGATCCAGCGGCCGGGAAATCTCTTTTCGATGGCCCGCGCATACTGAGCATAGAATTCCGATTCCTTCATCCCGCCGAGTTGCGAGGTGACGCTCCCGCCGGTGACCGTATAAGCATGGCTGAGCTTTTCCGTGTCTTTCTGGTTGATGATGTCGAGGGCTTCCAAAATTTCCCCGGACGACTTGATCCCCGTATAAGGCCGCCCGGCGTTTTTTTGTTGGCGGTAGTTGTGATTGATGTCGCAGAATTGGCACTCTTCCTCCGCACCGAAGTACTGGCAGAGCCGGAAGGCCGTCAGATAGATCAGATAACCCCATTCGATGGTCGGCGCGATATCGGCCACCGGTTTGCCGCTGGACAAGGGAACGCCGTAGTAGGCGGGGAAGGAGGGCAGGATCACATCGCAGATAGGGTCAGATCTCTCCCCCTCAACTCTCCCTCTCCTTACTAAGGAGAGGGGGCCGGGGGGTGAGGTCTGCGTTTCAATTCTATACGGCGACGCCGGGTTCACTCGGACCGATACGATCGTCCTCTTGAGATCGTGAGGCCCTCCGATGAGTGCGATTTCTTCGGGGACCGACTTTCTCTCGATCTCCGAAAGGTCTTTCTGCGCGACGCGATCGAACGAAAAGATGAAATACGATTTCGGCTTCGCGGAGGCGCAGACCTTGAGGGCCTCCGGAGAGAAAGAAAGGCCCAGCCGGAGAAGGTCGGTCTTGAGGATCGCCTCGAACGGGAGATCCGCGAACTGTTTCTTGATCGACAAGAGGGAGTCAGGAAACTGCATACTTGAGTGGGGCCGCCCGTGCCTCGAGGAACTCACCCCTGAGAAGATAGTCGCGGAAGAGATTCATTCCTTCACGTTCCTTGTCGCCCAAGCGGTAGATAAGATTTTCCAGGTAACTTTTGATGGCTTCAAATGGAAACACGAAGTTTTGGGGGATGACGCTCGCGATGTTGCGAAGCCCCTCATCGCGTGCCTGCGTGAGTTCCTCGATACCGCGGACGCTCACTTCGGGATGACGGCTCACCCACGCCGCGAAAACGAAAGGCAGTCCCGTCCAAGACGTCCACTCGTCTCCCAGATCCGCCGCCGGGGCGACGGCCAGTTCCTTCATGGCCTTGTCGCCGATCAAGAGCTTCGCCTCGCAACTCCGAGGCGGAAGAGGGTGAAAAAAAGTGATTTCGTCGAGGTCGCGGCCGTACTTGAACTTGAGCAGAACCTTCAGAAGCAAGGCCGACGTCTTCGACTCCATGTCGAGGTAGATCGTTCGTATGTTTTGGAGGTTGATTCCGGGAGAGGTGAAAAAAACCTTCACGCTTCCCACAGGGCCGTTCGACCCGATGCACAGGCCGGGCACCAAAGAATAGTGAGGATTCTCAAAGAGCGTGACGATGGGCGCCGTGGCGATATCCAACTCCCCGATTTTCAGAAGGCGCGAGAGCGGCGCCGGCGGTTCGAGACGCGGGCGTTCCTTCAAATAATGAATGAGGGGTAGGGCATTGAGATACGGAACGGCGCCGAGCTTGTACAACACGATGAAATCCTCCGTAAAATCAAAGACTGAATCGCACCTTTAGGTGTTCGGGGGAACTTAGAAAATTGGACAGAGGATGTCAAACGGCGGGCGATAGAGACTGGAGCGGCAGCGGGCTTGCCGGGTTTTTCGCAATCAGCCGTGCATAAAGCCCCACGCTCCTGACCTCGAATTCCGGTCCTGCCGACTCCATGACGCTGCGCCGGACGCCTGCAGCTTCCCTCAAATAAAGTCCGGCCACCGCAAGGACATTAAGACGTTCCACAGAAGATGGGTCCGACGCCGTCTGGAGACGGGCGTTCCATCGCCGATAGAAATTGAGCGCCGCATCGTTCGGAGAACTTCCTCGGATGACCGTCGAGGCATACTCCCGAACGCTTCCCGGAAAAGCCGGATTGGAGGCGTTCGGATTCAAGACTCTCCAGTCGTCCTTCATCATCCGTCTCAGCTTCCGATCCGGCCGCACGAGACGGATCTCGGGCCAGTCGAAGGCCTCGATCATGAAACGGTCCGCGTGAGAATCCGTGTAGACGGCCTGCGGAGTAAATCCCGCTCCTTCATTGAAATAATATTCCCTGAGAATGTCCGGTTTCTTTGCGCCGTGGACCGCCATCGGCATGAAGCGGACGTTGCTATGGACCCGGTCGGCGCGCAGCCGCCGGTAGATGGGCTCCGCAAAGGCGTCGAAGCCGCCCGTGACGACGACGACGGCCTGGAGGTTCGCCCGCCGCCAGGCGATCTCCTCGGCGGAACGGACGAAGATGTCTTTTTCCACGGCGGACTCGGAGAATTCCCGAACCAGGGCCTCGAAATCGGGAGTTTCCCGGATCGATTCGAGCCGGCGCCGGACCGCCTTGGGATTCGTGAGCCACTGAATGGTCCGGGGAAGGTCATACGGGCCGGAGAGGATGGCCGAGGGATGGTTGGTCCATACGTGCCGCCAGAAGAGGTAAACGGTATTCGGCGCAACGGTCCCGTCCAAATCGAAGACCGCAAGGGACCTCGTGGCGACTGTGGAAAGAGAGGCGATGGGGGTGAGGCTGATCACCCCACTTCCATCGAAGGGAATGGGGAAGCGTTGCGGAGAAAATCGAAGAAAGGAGAGCTACTCCTTCGCTTCCTCAAACTCCGCGTCCACCGCGTCGGCGTCTTTCTTCTTTTCTCCGCCTTCCGCGGGACCTTCGCCGGGTTTTTGTTCTCCGGCGGCTTGGGCGGCCTTGTACATCTCTTCGCTCATCTTATGGGAGGCCTTGATCAAGGATTCGGAGTTCTTCTTGATGGCTTCGAGGTCGTTGTCCTTGACCGCCTTCTTGCAGTCCTCCAGCGCCTTCTCGACGTCGTTCAAGACCTTGACGGAAATCTTTTCGCGGTTCTCGTTCACGATCTTTTCGGTCGAATAGATCAATGCGTCGGCCTGATTGCGCCCTTCGATCTCCTCGCGGCGCTTCTTGTCTTCCGATTCGTGGGCCTGGGCGTCCTTGACCAATTTCTCGATCTCATCCTTCGCGAGACCGCTCGAGGCCGTGATCGTGATGTGCTGCTTCTTGGCGGTCGCCATGTCCTTGGCGGAGACGTTCAAGATGCCGTTTGCGTCGATGTCGAACGTGACCTCCACTTGCGGGACTCCACGCGGAGCGGGCGGCAATCCATCCAAGATGAAGCGTCCGAGGGTCCGGTTGTCCTTGGCCATCTCGCGCTCGCCTTGAAGGACGTGGATCTCGACCGAGGTCTGGGTGTCGGCCGCGGTCGAAAAGACCTGGCTCTTTTTGGTCGGGATGGTCGTATTGCGGTCG
>Ga0315281_10008679_pt1 | contig 14192 bp, 14 predicted proteins | sample YL17G07_0_MG_FD_204540 | JGI IMG/M metagenome (GOLD analysis project Ga0315281, IMG submission 204540) | Sediment microbial communities from Yellowstone Lake, YNP, Wyoming, USA - YL17G07_0 | ecosystem: Environmental > Aquatic > Freshwater > Lake > Sediment | place: USA: Wyoming | collected...
TTTGCCAGTAATAGCGCCGAAACGAAAATTAGGAAAAATCCGAGATATTTTTTTAGCTTCCATTCCGGCAGGCGATTGGCGAACAACGCGCCGGCACGCGCCGTGACGACGGCGGGCACGGCAAGAAAAACAACGGCCCAAAGATCAACGCTCCCGTCCGTCCAATAAGCGGCCGACCCGGATATCCCGGTAAAAACAAGGGCGGCGAGGCTTGTGCCGTGGGCTTTGTGCTGTCCGACCCCGGACCAAGCCACGAGTAGCGGCACCATCACCACCCCTCCGCCAAGCCCCACAAGGCCGCCGAACAAACCCGCCAAAAGGCCAATGGCAAGGGATACTGCGTTGCGTCTGACATCAAACGGCTTGTCTTCCGAAAGCAATGGAAAAGGCATCTATTTTTCAGACGCGGAAGCGTTCACGGATTCCGGCACGCTGATGAAAAACGAGACCCCTTTGACCGGCTCGTTTTTCACGCTAAGTTCACCGCCGTGCGCCTTTATGATGTCATACGAAAGCGGCAGTCCCAGCCCCGTCCCGGTTTCACCGTGCGTGCCGGGGTGGCTGGTCTTTATCTCGTGCCGAAACAGGTCGGGCAGAATCGACTCCGGTATTCTGGAACCCGTGTTCTTAACGCATAAAGTGCGTTCGTCGGAGAGGGCCACGGATATCTCCCCGCCCGTCGGAGTGAACTTAACCGCGTTGTCCACGAGGTTTTGTAAAACCTCGCCGACGAGCGCCTCGTCGGCGAACCAAACGGTCTCTTTGGGAATGTCAATCCTTATCCGGATTCCCTTCATTTGCGCTTTATGACCGAGCCTTATCGTTTTTTCCGAAACCAACGTCAAAAGATCGAACCGGCGGAATTCTGGCTTTATCACTCCGGTGTGCAATCTGCCGATGTTGAGCAGATTGTCTATCACCTTCAACATTGACTCCGCCGTGTCCCGCGCGTGAGAGACAAGGCTCATCGTCTTGTCGGGCGGCGCCTCGCGGAGCAGAATGAGATCCATGTACCCGCGAATCGCCCCCATCGGCCCCTTTAGGTCGTGCGAGACAAGGGAGAGAAACTGATTTTTAAGTAGCGTGGCGTGCTCGGCCCTCATTTTCTCCGCCATCAACTGCTTTCTGGCCATGTATATGCGACGGAAAAGCAAATCAAGGGAAAAAGCTATTATGGAACAAAGAATAAAAACCGGAATAGTAAATGCGGCAATTACGGCCAGCGACTCCTCGCTTGTGACACCGAAGGCAAAAAGAACGGTTGGAAACGAGGTAACTACGGCGATGGAGGCTATCGCCTGTCTGCGCCCGACCCCCATCGCCAGAATCACCGGAATGGCAAGACCCCTGGCAAATCCGCCGGCCCTGTATGCCACCCCCGCGTGCAAGCTCGCGGCGATGATTTCAAACGCGCACATACTCACAATAACGCCGAGAGTGACCGAAATAAAATACCATTTTTGCGGCAGACGGAGGAAAAGATAGCCGGAGCTTGACAGCAGATAAGACAAGGCCATTACAACGCGCCACTTAAGGGTGGACGACGCGGTCGAGGGATTAATCGTGTAATCCCACACCCAAAGGGACAAGGCGAAAAAACTCGCGCCGATGCCGATGTAGAACATAAGGGTGCGAAGTTCCTCGAACTTCTGCTCCTCGTACTCTCTTAGGTCGAAAAGCGTGGCTTCTTTTTCTGACATTCTCCCTCTGACTCCTTTAGAAATGCGTACAGAATAAAAATAGTACGCCAGAGGTCGGGAAGAAGCAAGCGCGGCGCCGGCTTCTTCCGTCTGAGCAAGCCTGGGGTTTTGGTTATAACCGGTATGTCAGGCCGAGCGTCCAGTAGGTCACGGCGTAGCCGTTGTTCAGCGCCTTATTCCAGTAGCTCTCCCAAGACACCGCCCCGGAGACTAAGAGGGCTTGTGTGACGCCATAATTCGCGGAAAAACTCGCGCTCCCCTTCTGTAAGTCGGCGGAATTGTTTGTGTAGTTGATTTCTGGCATATACGCATAAAATTTTTCGCCCGGCGTGACCGTGGCGACAAAAAACAGATTTCGGGAGGGCGCCATAATAAGGCGCTCCTCGACGGCAACGGCGCTGTTCTTTCCCTGCAAGGGGTTGCTTAGGGTGAAGTAGAAGACTCTGGTTTGGGATTGAATCGCCCCGCCCAAAAACGAGACTCCGCCGGTCAACGAATATTGGTTCGCCATGGAATTGCGATACGGCGATCCGGCCAGGCCGATGTCGGCGTAAAGTCCGTCGTCTGTTTTCCAGGACACCTGTCCATAGGTGACGTTTGTGGCGTCGGAGTTCGCGTCGTCGCTTTTTATGTTCACCATGCTCGCCCGTAGGCCCACGGACGACGAACCCGCCTGGAAGGAGTGGTACAAGGAACCGCCCATGTACTGTGATGTGTAGGTGGGAAGGAGCGTGGGAAACAAAGGCCTGCGGAGAACGAGAAAGTTTTGCACATAGTTAAGGCCGACACCCGAACCTTCCGAGGGGACGTAGTCGGCAAAAAACCACTGAAACCCTATGTAGTCCTTGGCCCTGCTACTTTGGTAGACTCCGTAGGTGCCAAAAGCCGACAATTTAAAAGGCCCGGAGGTAGACTCCTCGCCAAATGCACGCGGCGGAGCGAACAACAACGAGCAAAATAAAACCGCAAAAACCGCGTGAAACAATTCCTTTTTCATATTAACCCCCCACTCTTTTAAACAACCAAGCATAAGGCATCGCGCAATCATATGTATATAGTGTCAAACACAATAATATGCGGACTGGAAGCGTTTACCGACTCCGGCATGCGGATGTAAAAGGCGGCGCCTTTGCCCGGCTCATTTTCAGCGGTCAGTTCGCCGCCGTGCGCCTTGATGAGGTCGGAGGAAAGCGGAAGCCCAAGTCCCGTTCCGCCCTCTCCATGAGTGCCGGGATGGCTGGTCTTTACCTCGTGCCGAAACAAGTGGGGCAGGATGGACTCCGGAATTCCCGCGCCGGTGTTCCTGACGCACAAGGTTCGTTCGTCGGCTAGAGAGACAGCTATCGTTCCACCAGTGGGGGTAAATTTGACGGCGTTGTCGATAAGGTTTTGCACGACCTGCCCGACGAGAGCCTCGTCGGCCAACCAAACGGTTTTCTCCGGAATTTCTATCTTTATGGAAATCCCCTTACTTTGGGCTTTATGTCCGAGCCTTATGGTTTTTTCGGCTACCAACATTTGAAGTTCGAACCGGCGAAGTTCCGGCTTTATCGACCCGGTGTGCAATCTGCCGATATTAAGCAGGTTTTCAATCACCTTTAAAGTAAAATTGACGGTGTCGCGCGTGTGCAAAGCCAGGTTCATCTCATTTTCCGGTAACCTCCGATTTTCCAGCATCAGATCCATATACCCGCGAATGGCGCCTATCGGCCCTCTTAGGTCGTGTGAGACAAGGGATAGGAACTGGTTTTTAAGAACCGTGGCGTGTTCGGCCCGCATTTTTTCCGCCAACAACTGCTTTCGGGCCATGTATATGCGGCGAAAGAGCACGTCAAGAGCAAAAGTTATTAAAGCGCAAAGAACAAAAAACGGAAGGGTGTACGCGCTAATCACCGACAGAGACAGTCCTTTTGTGATACCGACCGCTAAAAACAGGAAGGGGGTCGTGCTCGCCATCGCCAACGAGGCAATCGCCCGCCAGCGTCCGACACCCATCGCCAAAACCACAGGGACTGCAAGGCCGCGGGCGAAACCGCCGGTCTGGTAGGACGCCCCCTCTTGTAGAATTCCGGCTATCGTCTCAAACGACACCATTGCCACCCATACGCCGATCGTGACGGAAACAAAATACCACTTACGAGGCAGGCGCAGATAGAGGTAACCCGAGCTACTCAAACTATAGGACAAGGCCATTAGCACACGCCATTTAAAGGTGGCCGACGCCGCCGAGGAATTAATAGTGTAATCCCACATCCAAAGGGAGAGGGCGAAAAAACTAATAACAACGCCCGAATAGAACATGAAGGGGCGAAATTCCTCGAACTTCTGTTCCTCATACTCATTTAGGTCGAAAAGCGTGGCTTCCTTGTCGGTCATCCTCCCCGCGACTCCTTAAGAAAAGATAGTGGAAAGAAAAATAGTACGCTAGTAGTCGGGAAGAAGCAAGCGCGGCGCGCATTCCTCGGCGGAAATGAATAAATTATTTGTTGCGCGCGCGGAAAAAGTTGTATTATTTGCGCTCTATAATCGTTATCTAGAAAGGAAAACATGAAATTCGTCACCGAGTACCTTTTTTACAATACGAGGCGAAAACGCGAATACATCGACATAACCGAGGAGGTCAGCTCCATCCTTAAAAAAAGCGGAATCTCCGACGGAATGATACTGGTTTCGGCGATGCACATCACCGCCGGGGTTTACGTCAACGACGCCGAGGACGGACTCATACAGGACATAGACAAATGGCTCGACGGCCTGGCTCCACACATGTCCGGCTATCTGCACCACCGCACCGGGGAAACCAACGGCGACGCGCACCTAAAATCCTTGCTGGTGCACCACCAAGTCATCGTGCCCGTCACGGCGGGCAAGCTTGATTTCGGGCCGTGGCAGAGAATCTTCTACGCGGAGTTCGACGGACAGCGAAGAAAAAGGGTGCTGGTAAAAGTGATGGGCGAATGACAAAAAAAACCGTACTGTACGACAGGCATGTTTCGGCGGGCGCCAAAATCGTCGATTTTGCCGGATGGCTCATGCCGGTTCAATACGCCGGGGTTCTGGCTGAACATTCCGCCGTGAGGAACAAAGTGGGAATCTTCGACGTGTCACACATGGGGGAGATTTTCATAACCGGCCCCGACGCCGGACGCTTTACCGACATGCTTATGACCAACGATATGTCGCACCTTTCCGACGGCCAAGTACGATACACCGTCATGTGCGACGACGAGGGGAACGTCATAGACGACCTCATCGTTTACCGCATGTCCCCGCAGGTCTTCATGCTGGTGGTCAACGCATCCAACACGGAAAAGGATTTTAACTGGATAACGACCCGCGAAGGCCGGGGAAACGCAAGCGTCCTCGACCGCTCCGGCGATTTCGGCATGTTGGCGGTGCAGGGGCCGAACGCCATTAAGACGACAGCGAAAGTGATTTCCATACCGGAGCCGTTCAAGCGCAACCGCTTTTTTGTGGCGGAATACGAAGGGACGCAACTGATGGTATCGCGGACAGGCTACACCGGCGAGGACGGGGTGGAGATAATCGCCGTAAACGACGTCATCGTGAAACTTTGGGACGCCGTTCTAGAGGCCGGCAGGGACTACGGAATCGCGCCGGCCGGGCTGGCGGTTCGGGATCTTCTGCGGATAGAGTCCGGTTACAGCCTTTACGGACACGAGCTGGACGAAAAAACGGACCCCCTTTCCGCCGGCCTTTCGTGGGTCGTCAAAATGGAGGGGCGCGAGTTCATCGGCAAGAAGGCCTTGCAAAACCTTAAACCGACAAAAAAAAGAATCTCCTTCATGGTGGAAGGGAAGAGCATCCCCAGGCAGGGGTGCAAACTTCTCGTGGGCGGAAAAGAGGCGGGGGTCGTGACCAGCGGCACCTTCTCCCCCGCTTTGCAAAAGCCCATAGGAATCGGATATATTTCAATCGAGGAGTTGTCCGCGCTTCCAAAAGGCGGACTGAGGGTAGAAATCCGCGGCAAGGAATTGCCGGCGGAGATTTATAAACCAGCGGCAAAATAGGTTTATGGAGGATGACATGGAATGTCCTGACGGGCTTTATTACACCAAAGATCACGAGTGGGGCATGGAGGAGAACGGAATCCTCGTAATCGGCGTCACTGACTACGCCCAAGGCGAGCTTGGCGACGTGGTCTTTGTGGAGCTTCCCGAGGAGGGCACCATCATAAAGGCGGGAGAACCGTTCGGAGTCGTCGAGTCCGTCAAATCCGTATCGGATCTCTACTCGCCCGTCAGCGGCGAGGTTATCGAGATAAACCACGACCTGGAGTCCGAGCCGGAGACGGTGAATTCCTCCCCGTACGACAGGGGTTGGATGATAAAAGTCGCCATGAGCAAAGAGTCCGAACTGGAGAATTTGTTGTCTCCGGAGCAATACGTCGATTTCATAAAAACGCTTTGATAGCCAAGCGCAACGCTCCGCGATGAGATACATACCCTTAACGACCGATGACAGGGAAGCCATGCTCTCGGCTATAGGCGCGGCGTCGGTCGAGGAGCTTTTCTCCGTCATCCCGAAAGAAATAAGGTTCGGCGGAAAATTTAATATCCCGTCCGCCATGGCGGAACAACAGGTGTTGCGGTTCGCCAAGGAGGTCGCCGGCTCCAATTTCCCGGCCTCATCCGCGCCGTCGTTTCTTGGCGCGGGGGCGTACAAACATTTTGTGCCGTCCGCCGTGGACCAGATTGCCGGAAGGAGCGAGTTTCTCACCTCCTACACGCCGTACCAGCCGGAAATAAGCCAAGGCACACTGCAGGCCATTTACGAATATCAAACCCACGTCTGCAACCTGCTAGGCATGGAGGTCGCAAACGCCTCGATGTACGACGGCGCGAGCGCGCTCGCCGAGGCCGTTTTGATGGCGTGCAGAATATCCGGAAAACACGAGGTGGTCGTCTCCAACCTCGTAAACCCCAGGTGGCGCCGGGTTGTGGCGACTTATGCCGCGAACTTGGGGGACGCCATCGTGGAAACATCCGACCACAAGGCGGGAAAGATCGACGCAAAATCGTTGGCGGAAAAAATATCCCCGAACACCGCCGCGGTCGTCGTGCAATCCCCAAATTTTTTCGGAAACGTGGAGGATCTTTCCGCCATAGGCGACCTGTGCCGGGAAAAAGGCGTCTTGTTCATCACCGCCACGGCGGAGGCCCTTTCTCTAGGACTGCTTAGGCCGCCGGGTGATTTCGGGGCGGACATAGCGGTCGGCGAGGGGCAGTCGCTCGGACTGGGGCTTTCGTTCGGCGGCCCCTATCTGGGGCTGTTCGCCACGCGCGAAAAATATTTGAGGCAGGCGCCGGGTAGAATCTGCGGCAAAACCGCGGACAAGGAGGGGAAAAGGGGGTTTGTGCTCACGATGTCGACCCGCGAACAACATATCAGGCGCGAGAAGGCCACCTCCAACATCTGCTCCAACCAGGCTCTTTGCGCCCTAAAGACATCCATATATCTAACGCTGACCGGAAAACGCGGGTTCGCGGAAATAGCCAAAAATAACTTCTACGCCTCAGCCGCCTTAAAAGATAAAATTTCGTCCTGCGGGAACGGCGTGCGCAAAACTTTCGACCTACCGTTTTTCAACGAATTTCTCGTCGATATTCCGACATCCGCCGAGGTTCTTAACAAACGGCTCGCCGAAAAAGGAGTCGTCGGCGGGTACGACGTCTCGCGCGACTACCCGGACATGAAAAACAAAATATTGCTTGCCGCCACGGAACTGACCACGATGAACGACGTCGACATGCTTATGGAAACGCTGGCCGATGGAAAATAAGAACGCGTTTAACGAGCCTCTTATATTCGAGCGGAGCAAACGGGGCAGGATCGGCGTCGACGTGCCGCGGACGACTTTTGAACAAAAAGAGCTCGGCGCCCATTTCGACAAGGCCGTTTTGAGGGGCGACCTTGCCGGATTCGCGGAGGTTAGCGAACCGGAGGCGGTGCGCCATTTCACGCGCCTTTCCCAGTGGAATTTTGGGGTGGACTCCCACTTTTATCCGCTCGGTTCCTGCACGATGAAATACAATCCGAAAGTGAACGAGGTCGTCGCCGCGCTGGAGGGGTTCGCCGGACTGCACCCGTTGCAGGACGAGAGCCACGTTCAGGGCGCGTTGCGGGTGATTTACGAGCTTGAAAAATATCTGTGCGAAATCGTGGGGATGGATTGCGCCTCCCTCCAGCCCGCCGCCGGGGCGCAGGGGGAGCACTCCGGGCTTATGCTCATCCACTCGCATCTTAAGAACAGGGGGAACGCCAGAAAAAAGGTGATTCTCCCCGACTCGTCCCACGGAACCAATCCGGCCAGCGCGGCCCTTTGCGAATACACCCCGGCCCCGCTCAACAGCGGCCCGGACGGGCTTATAGACTGCGGCGCGCTGGAAGAACTGATGGACGAGGACACGGCGGCCCTTATGATTACAAACCCGAACACGCTGGGGCTTTTTGAAAAGAACATTAAAAGAATATGCGACATAGTCCACAACAAAGGGGGGCTTGTGTACGCCGACGGCGCGAATCTCAACGCCATACTTGGAAAGACCCGCTTCGGCGACATGGGGGTGGACGTATGCCACATGAACCTGCACAAGACTTTTTCCACCCCGCACGGCGGCGGCGGCCCCGGCTCCGGCCCCGTGCTCGCCAAAGGTTTTTTAAACCCGTATCTTCCGGGGCCGCGCGTAAAACTCTCGAACGGGCGATACTCGGTGGAACGTGAAAATGAAAAAAGCGTCGGGATGATGAACGCATTCTTCGGGAACTTCGGCGTTTATTTAAGGGCGTACGCCTACGTTCTTTCGGTCGGCGCGGAGGGGTTCGGCGACATTTCGGACGCCGCCGTGCTCAACGCCAACTACATCCTGGCTAAACTCAAAAAACACTACCACGTCCCGTACGACACGACCTGCATGCACGAGTGCGTAATCTCGGACAAACTCCAAAAGGACGCCCACGTCTCCACCCTCGACATCGCAAAATCGCTCATCGACCGCGGTTTCCATCCCCCCACCATATATTTCCCGCTCATCGTAAAAGGGGCGATGATGATAGAACCGACGGAATCCGAGACCGTCGAGACGCTCGACCTGTTTATATCAGCAATGATAGAAATCGCCGAACTGGCGAAGACCGACCCGCAGTCCCTTCAAAACGCGCCTGTCAGGGCGAAATTAATGCGGCTGGACGAGACGGCGGCCGCCCGCTCCCCGAACCTCCGCCACAAGCCGTAATAGTGATATAATCCCCCATTATGAAAATAAGAGTGTTCGAGCTTGCGAAGTCGAAAAACATCCCGATATCGGAGGTGGTGGAACTGCTGGCTCAAAAAGGGGTTCAAAACGCCACCGCAGTAACGTACGTGGAGTCGTCCGTTTTGGACGACGTTAAACCACGCGAACGAATCCCGGGCGCCGAAAACCCGGCGGAAACCGAAAGGTCGGCCGCGCTGGCCAGAAACATACTGGGACGGACGCCCGAGACACGGGGCTGGGCGTACGAAGAGCGGTCGTCCGGCGACGGCCAGATTTCCTACGTCGCCCTCGGCCTTAGCGCGGTCGCGCTCGTCCTAGTGGCGTTCCTGTTTTTCTCCGAACGGTCGGATCGCTCCGAAATGAACGGAATGCAGGCCGAGATAAACCTCCTCAAGGCCGGGAACGCAAAAATCGAGGACGTTGTGATAAGCAACCGCGCGCAAATAATGGAAACGCGCGAACAGGTTGTGGCGGTGGAAAAACGGTTTTACGAGTTCAAGAGAACCTCGCTCATGGCACAGTTGAAAAGCCAGGGCGTGGTGTTGAAGGCTCTTTCCGAAAACATGAGGGAGCCGCTCAAAAGCAAAACCCAGACTCTCGCCAACGGACTGGCGTCGTTTTGACGCCCCATTCTTTGAATAAATAAGAGCGGACGACATGGGCTTCAATTGCGGAATCATAGGGCTACCCAACGTGGGCAAATCCACGCTGTTCAACGCGCTCACCTCCGCCGGGGCCGCCGCCAGCAACTTCCCGTTCTGCACCGTAGACCCGAACGTGGGACGCGTGGACATGCCCGACGAACGCATGGTCAAACTTTCAGAAATCGTCAAGCCGGAGCGCGCGGTCCCAACCCAGATGGAGTTCGTGGACATAGCGGGGCTCGTCAAAGGCGCGAGCCAGGGGGAGGGATTGGGCAACAAATTCCTAAGCCACATACGAAACGTGGACGCCGTGGCGCACATCGTCAGGTGCTTCAAATCGGCGGACGTCACTCACGTTGCCGGCGACGTGGATCCGATACGAGACATTGAGATAATCGAGAGCGAGCTAATGCTTTCCGACCTGGACAGCGTGGAGAAAAAAATGCTCTCGCTAAGAAAAGGAGCCAAGGGCGGAAAGAAAGAGGACGCCGAACTTCTCGCCGCGCTGGAAAAAATCGCGGAGGGGCTCCAAAAAGGAATCCCGGCGGCCGAGACCGGCGGCGCCGCCATAGCGAAGGATCTGCCGCTTCTAACCGCCAAACCCATGATGTTCGTCGCCAACATCGGGGAACCCTCCGAAGAGGACGGGCCTCTTGTGGCGTCCGTGCGAGAATTCGCGAAAAAGCGCGGGGCCGGTTTTTTAAGCATCTGCACCAAGATAGAGGCTGAAATAGCGGAACTTGACCAAAAGGAACGCGCCTCATACCGCGCAGAGATGGGGCTCAAACAATCCTCACTCGACAACATGATAAGAGAGGGGTACAAGCTTCTGAACCTCATCACCTACTTCACCGCCGGAGTGAAGGAGGTGCGGGCTTGGACAGTTTCCAACGGCGCGAAGGCGCCGCAGGCCGCCGGGGTGATACACACCGACTTCATAAAGCATTTCATACGCGCCGAGGTCATAGCCTACGAGGATTTCGTGGCGTGCGGCGGAGAGGCGGGCGCGAAAGAAAAAGGCAAAATGCGGCTTGAGGGAAAGGAATACGTCGTGAAAGACGGCGACGTAATTTTCTTCCGCGTCAGCGCCTAGCGGCGAACCGCGGCTTTAAACCAGCGAGACTCCGCGCGTACCTTTCGTTATCTCGCCAATCGGATAGGCGGCGTGGCCGCGCTTGTCGAAGAAATCAATAGTCGCCACAACGTCGGATTTTTTCACCGCCAATATCAGCCCTATCCCCATGTTGAAGGCGCGCTCCATCTCTTTCCTGTCCACCCCCGCGCTTTTTTGGATGTAGGTGAAAAGTTTCGGGACGGGCCACGAGCCGCGCCGAACCACGGCCCGAACACCGTCCGGCACGACGCGGACAAGGTTCCCCGCTATGCCGCCGCCTGTCACGTGGGCTATGGAGTGCACCCTCGCTTTCTCCAGAAAATCCAGCACCGCCGGCGCGTAATTAACATGGGGAGCCAAAAGAAGGCGGGCCGCCGTTTCAGAAAACCCTTTCGGGACGTCAAAAACGCCCAGTTTGTTGATGTCGAAAAAAACTTTCCGGGCCAGTGTGTATCCGTTCGTATGAAGCCCGTTGGAGGCCAACCCTATGAGCGCGTGGCCCGACTTGAGGCTTTTGCCGTTTATTATCTTTTTCTTCTCCACCACGCCGGTGACGATTCCCGCCACGTCGTACTCCCCTTCGCGATAGATTCCCGGCAATTCCGCCGTCTCCCCGCCGATTATCGCCACTCCCGCCGCGGCGCAGGCCTTCGCCATTCCGCTTAATATCTGCTCCATCTGCGCCGGGTCGAGGCGCGGCATCGCAACGTAATCAAGAAACGTAAGCGGCCTGGCGCCCTGGCACAACACGTCGTTGCACCCGTGGTTGACTATGTCCATCCCGACGGTGGAGTGGTCTCCCGCCATGGTCGCCACCATAAGCTTTGTGCCGACGCCGTCGATGCTCTGCACCATCACCGGCTCTTTATATTTTTTTGCTATCGCGGTGAGGTCGAAAAGCCCGCCGAACGCGCCCAGGCCCCAAAGCACGTTTTTGTTGTAAGTGCTCTCTACGTGCTTTTTGATTTTTTTCAGCGCGAGTTCCCCCGCGTCGATGTCGACCCCGGCCGACCTGTAGGTAACTTTTTCCTTTTTCAATTTTCTCCGTTCTCCGCCCATCCGTACCGCCCCACGAGCTTTACGAAAGTGCACGGCGTGTCTTCCAATGTTTTAAATCCGCACCCGGTGTTTATTATCGTGCGCAACATCTGCCCCGTCTCGTGTCCCACCGGTATGACCATCCGTCCGCCGACGGCAAGCTGGTCCATCAACGGCTGGGGCGCGCTCGGCCCGCCCGCCGAGACGATTATCGAGTCAAACGGCGCGAAGTCGCTCCACCCTATCGTCCCGTCGCCCACCTTGAGCGCGACGTTGTGAATCCCGAGCGACTCGATTATTTTGCGCGTCCTGAACAAAATGGGCGCGATGCGCTCGATGGAGTATACCTGCCCCGCGAGCAAACTCAAAACCGCCGTCTGATAGCCGGAACCGGTGCCGATTTCCAAGACTTTCTCGCCCCCCTTCAGATCCAGACGCTCGCACATCAGCGCGACCATGTACGGCTGGCTTATGGTCTGCTTTTCGCCTATCGGAAGCGGGTAGTCCTCGTACGCCTTGCCTCGCAACGCCTCCTCGACGAAAAGATGGCGCGGGACGGTTCGCATCGCCTCCAACACCCTTTGGTCTTTTATTTCGCGCCCGACTCTCACCAGTTGTGATTCGACCATTTCGAGCCGTGGTTTTTTAAAAAGGTCGTCGCCGTTGTATCCGTCAAGTTTCATCGTGGTATTTTGTCGTATTTGCCCCCGTAAATCCAGCTTATCCCCCTCCCCGCCAATGCCGGTTAGCCTCGGCGGCAAATCGAGGGTAAAATAACCGGATGACCGAAAAGAAAACCATTATTAAAATCGTGGCCAACAACAAAAGGGCCTTCCACAACTACCACATAGAAGAGACGGTGGAGGCCGGTATCATGTTGCTCGGCACGGAGGTGAAATCGCTCCGAGCGGGAAACGTGCAGATGGCGGACGCGTACGCCAGCGCGAGGCGCGGCGAACTGTATCTGGACAAACTGCACATCTCCGAATACTCCCACGGCAACCTTCAAAACCACGAGCCGACCCGATCGAGAAAACTTCTTCTACACAAAAACGAGATGGAAAGGTTCATGTCGAAGGCGGAAGAAAAGGGGTACACGATTCTTCCGCTTAAAATATATTTCAAAAATCAATACGCCAAGGTGGAGCTGGGGCTTGGGAAGGGGAAGAAACTCTACGACAAGCGAGAGACACTAAAGGCGAAGGCGGTGGCGAGGGACTCGGACCGCCAATTCAAGATAAAACTCTGACGATGTCCGAAACGGCGATTGTTTTCGTCCACGGCTGGAGCGCGAACTCCGGCGTGTGGGGCTCGCAGATTGAATTTTTCAAGAACGAATACCGAACGATTTCCATAAACCTGCCGGGTCACGCCGGGCCGCCGATGGCTCCGGGCGTATCCGTTCCGTTACGCCTAAACCTACCGCCGGACGGTCGTTTGCCGAACGCGGTCGAGAAATGCGGCGTCGAGCTTGCGCGGTTGCTCGAACGGGAAAAAATCAATTCCGCCCATCTCGTCGGCTGGTCGCTCGGCTCCCAAGTTATCTGCCATTGCGCCCTTGCGGCGCCGGAAAGAATCAAATCGCTCACGATGGTCGGCGGCACCCCCTGTTTCGTGGCGCCGGACGGGCTTGAATGGGGCGTGCACGCGACCAAGGCGAAAATGTTCAAAAAGATGATGCGGGACGACTTCAAAAAAGGGTTCGCCACTTTCATAAAATCTTTTTTTGACCACGAAAAGAATCTGAGCGACGCCGAGTTTGACCGGATAAGGGGGATACTTCTGGACCATCCGCCGGAACAAAAATGGGCGGCGGCCCTTTTGGACGATTTCACCGGGGCCGACATACGCCCCTTGCTGGACTCGCTCTCCGTTCCAATCTTCGTTATACACGGGGCGCACGATAGGATTTCGCCGCCGGGGGCTGTAGAATTGTGGAGGACGGCCCCGGGGTTTGGAGGTTCGGTGATTTTGCCGGAATGCGGCCACGCCCCGTTTCTTACGGCGCCGGAAATTTTTAACGACACTCTTAAAAGGTTTTTGGCAAAACTATGATATCCGCGCTCAAGGTAAAAAAATCGTTCGCGAAAAGCGCCAGGGATTACGCGCGCCACGCGGGGTTGCAAAACGAGACCTCCAAACTCCTCTTGGAAAAATTCGCGCCCGCGCCCGCGCCAAAAAGAATACTGGACGTGGGATGCGGCTCGGGGTTCACCGCGCTGGCCGCGCTGGAAAAATGGCCCGGGGCCGGGGTTGTGGCGGTTGATTTCGCGCCCCCGATGGCGGCGGAGGCAAAACGGAACGGCATACGCATGGTGGCGGCGGCGGACGCGGTTTCTCTCCCTTTCAAGCCGGGGGCTTTCGACGGCGTCGTTTCCTCGCTCGCGTTCCAATGGATATTCAACGCCGAGCCGGATTT
>Ga0315281_10008681_pt1 | contig 14191 bp, 10 predicted proteins | sample YL17G07_0_MG_FD_204540 | JGI IMG/M metagenome (GOLD analysis project Ga0315281, IMG submission 204540) | Sediment microbial communities from Yellowstone Lake, YNP, Wyoming, USA - YL17G07_0 | ecosystem: Environmental > Aquatic > Freshwater > Lake > Sediment | place: USA: Wyoming | collected...
GGTGGCAGGCCCGCGAGCGTGGCGAACGCCACGCCCTGCGGCAGCACCACGATAGCGCCCACCAGGCCGGCAATCAGATCGGCGCGCAGGCTGGCGCGGTCGACGCGCGGCCACCAGGCGAGGAAAGGAAAGATGCGGGAAAGAACGGCCCTGGAGGGCAGACTCATGACAGCGGCGAATTACTCGGTATGAATGTTGCAGTTTAGCAAATGCGCCGTACCCGTTCTCGCTCACACGAGGATAAATCGCCCTTATCGACAGAATCGGATTTTGTGCTTTCAAAGCAAATAAAGCATCCGTAGGATGAAACCCGGCCAAGCCGCGGGCGAGCGGCTTTGGATAAGCCCGATTCGGGATAAGGACATGTCAACGAAAAGCAAATACCTCACGTCCCTTCTTGGCTTTGGCGGCCTGACAGCAGTCCTGTATTTCCTGCTGTTCTACTTCGAGACCGAGATCGTCGAAATCACCAGCAAGGGCGGCTGGAGCTTCCTGATACCCGTGACCATCGCCTTCGCCATTTCCTACGGCCACGGCAATTTCACCGCCGTATTCTGGGACTGGCTCGGCATCAAGGCCAAGAACTGAGGAAGTGTGACCTTGGACCCGATCAGCGCCTCCTTCATTGATCTGGATCTCGGCGGCATTCTGCTGCTCTTGAGCTTCGGCTTCGTCGGCGGCTTGGTGAGCGGCTTCATCGGCTCCGGCGGAGCGTTCGTGCTTACGCCCGCGATGATGAGCATCGGCGTGCCCGGCATCGTTGCCGTAGCCAGTAACATCTGTCATAAATTTCCCAAAGCCCTGGTCGGCGCCCTGAAGCGCGCCAAGTACGGCCAGGTCGATTTCAAACTCGGCGCCGTCTTAGGCGTTTCCGCCGAGGTCGGCATGCTCTACGGCGCGCACATCCAGGAGTCGATCAAGACCGCCTTCGGCCACTCCGGCTCCAATCTCTACGTCAGCACCGCCTTTGTCATCATCCTCGCCGTTGTCGGCAGTTACGTGCTGTATGACGCGTGGATGATCCACCGCAGCGGTGAATACCAGGCCGAAGAGAAAGTCACGCGCCTCGCGCGCTGGGTGCAGTCGCTCGACATCCCAGGAACGATGATCTATTTTCCCAGCATCAAGGCGCGGATCTCGTTCCTGGTTACGATTCCCATCGGCTTTGCCACCGGCATGCTCGCCGCCACGATCGCCGTGGGCGGATTCATCGGCGTGCCCTCGATGATGTACGTGCTCGGCGCCCCCTCGCTGATGGCCTCGGCGACGGAACTGGTCATCGCCTTTGTGATGGGTCTGGGCGGCGCGATCCAGTATGGCTGGGGTGGCCATGTGGATATTCGTTTGGCCATGATCCTTCTGGCAGGGTCGCTGTTCGGCATCCAGCTCGGCGCCATCGGCACCACTTATGTGCAACCTTATATGGTCAAGGTGGTGATGGGCGTGATCATGGTCATCGTGCTCTTTTCCCGCGCCATTATGATCCCCGTCTATCTGTCCGAACTCGAATTGATTGAGCAGATCGCTCCGGAGAATATCAAGTATTTGCGGAACCTGAGTTTCGGCATCATGAGTCTGGCTCTTGTGACTGGTGCCGGAATCATCCTGCGCGCCCTGATCTTAGGCATGCGCGCTCACCGCAGCGAGTTGGCGGCGGCGGCGGCGGCCCAGCCTGCGGGGCACGGGCCTCTGCCGCGGTAGCCGCCGCTCGCTCCGTCCCTCATACGCTTCCTCGAATCTCATCTTCCGAATCTCCTGCAGCACTTGCGTCGGTCTCATCTCGCACCCCCTTCGGGGTACTATGACAACCGGACAGATGTCGTGCTACAGAACCGGACAGATCACGAACTCGCAACACCTAACTGCGCGCTTGATTGACAGTGTTGGAGTGCGCGCCTAACATCGCTGGTCCGATTGCTGCGCGCGCTGAAATCGATCAACATCACTCGCCCGCCATCGGAACGCCGCCCCGGGAAAATCCGCCGCAGGAGAATGACGTGAACGACCGCTTCCGCTTGCTCGATCCGCTGCGCCAGGCCGAGGCGGTGAAGGCGCTACGCGCCATTCTGCCCGCCGAAGCCGTGCTCTACGACGAGGAGGACACCAAGCCGTACGAGTGCGACGGGTTGTCGGCGTATCGCGCGCTGCCCATGGTGGTGGCAATGCCCGAGAACGAGGACGAGGTCGCCCGGATTCTTCGCGCCTGCCGCGAGCTCAAGCTGCCGGTGGTGGCGCGTGGCGCCGGCACCGGCCTCTCGGGCGGCGCGCTGCCGCACGGCAAGGGCGTGCTTTTGTCGCTCGCCAAGATGAAACGCATCCTCGCGCTCGATCCGGTGGCGCGCACGGCGCGGGTACAGCCGGGGGTACGCAATTCAGCCATCTCCGAGGCGGCTGCGCCCTACGGCCTGTATTACGCCCCGGACCCTTCTTCGCAGATTGCCTGCACCATCGGCGGCAACGTCGCCGAGAATTCCGGCGGCGTGCACTGCTTGAAGTACGGCCTCACCGTGCACAACGTAATGCGCGTGCGCGCCTGCACCATCGACGGCGAGATCGTGGAATTCGGCAACGAGGCGCTGGATGCGCCGGGCCTTGATTTGCTGGCGCTGATGGTGGGCTCCGAAGGCATGCTCGCCGTGGCCACGGAAATCACGGTCAAGCTGGTGCCCATCCCGGAGACGGCGCGGGTGATCCTCGCCGCTTTCGACAGCGTGGAGAAGGCGGGGAACGCCGCCGCCGACGTGATCGCGGCGGGCATCATTCCGGCGGGTCTTGAAATGATGGACCAGCCGGCGACGCGCGCAGTGGAGGAATATGTGCATGCCGGCTACGACCTCGACGCGGCGGCGCTGCTGCTGTGCGAGTCCGACGGCACCGCGGAAGAAGTTGACGAAGAAATCGCGCGCATGACCGCCGTGCTGAAGCAATCCGGCGCCTACGCTTTCCGCGTTTCGCAGAACGAAGCCGAACGCCTGAAATTCTGGTCCGGGCGCAAGGCGGCGTTCTCGGCCATGGGCCGCATCTCCCCGGATTATTACTGCATGGATGGCACCATCCCGAGGAAGCGCCTCGGCGAGATCCTGACGTTCATCGCCACCATGGAGAAGAAATACGGTCTGCGCTGCCCCAATGTGTTCCACGCCGGCGACGGCAATCTGCATCCGCTGATCCTGTTCGACGCCAACGATGCCGACGAGTTGCGCCGCACCGAGGCCTTCGCCGGCGAAGTGCTGGAGAAATGCATCGAGGTGGGCGGCACCATTACCGGCGAGCACGGCGTAGGCATCGAGAAAATCAACCAGATGTGCATCCAGTTCACACCGAATGAACTGGAGCTGTTCCGCGCGGTGCAGCGCGCGTTCGATGCGCACGGCCTGCTCAATCCGGAGAAGAACATACCGACGCTGCACCGTTGCGCCGAGTTCGGGCGGATGCGCGTCAAGGGCGGGCAGTTGCCGCACCCGGAGCTGCCGCGTTTCTGATATGCGCGAAGTCATAGAACGCTACGCCGAGCGGATCCGTTCCGCGGCGGCCGAGAAGACGCCGCTGCGGCTGCGCGGCGGCGGCAGCAAGGATTTCTACGGTCAGGCCCTGGAAGGCGAGGTGCTCGACACGCGCGCCTACGCCGGCATCATTGCCTATGAGCCGACCGAACTGGTGATCACCGCGCGCTGCGGCACGCCGCTCGCGGAACTCGAGGCGACGTTGCGGGCGCAAGGCCAGCACCTCGCTTTCGAACCGCCGCATTTCGGTCCCGGCGCGACCGTGGGCGGGATGGTTGCGGCCGGGCTCTCCGGGCCGCGGCGGGCGTGCGCCGGCGCGCTGCGCGATTTCGTGCTGGGCGTGCGCATGCTCGACGGGCGCGGCGACGATCTCCGGTTCGGCGGCCAGGTCATGAAAAACGTCGCCGGCTACGACGTGTCGCGGCCGCTGGCGGGTTCCCTCGGCACGCTGGGACTGATTCTCGAGGTCTCGCTCAAGGTGCCGCCGCTGCCGTTCGCCGAGGCGACGCTCAAGCTGGAAATGCCGCAGGACAAGGCCATCGCGATCCTCAACCACTGGGGTGGCCAGCCGCTGCCGATCAGCGCCTGCGCCTGGGCGGATGGCGATCTCGGCGTGCGCCTGTCGGGCGCGGCCAGCGCAGTCAAAGCGGCGCGCGAGGCGATCGGCGGCGAGACGATCGAACCCGGCCAGACCGAACGCTTCTGGCTCGGCATACGCGAGCAGACGGATACTTTTTTCCGCAGCGATAAGCCCCTGTGGCGGCTGTCCGTGCCCTCGGTCACGCCGCCACTTGCCTTGCCGGGCGAGCAACTGATCGAGTGGGGTGGCGCGCTGCGGTGGCTCTCGAGCAACGCCGATGCGCGCACTATTCGCGCGGCGGCGGCGGAGGCGGGCGGACATGCCACGCTATTTCGCGCGACCGACAAGGGCGCCGGAGTGTTCACGCCGCTTGCGCCGGCGCTGGCGACAATCCACCGCAATCTGAAGCAGGCATTCGACCCCGCGGGCATTTTCAACCCCGGCCGCATGTACGCGGATCTATGAACGGTTGTTCACCGCTCCATGCAAACTAAGCTCGCCGATTTCATCAAGGATAGCCGCGAGGGCAGGGAGGCCGACGCCATTCTCCGCAAGTGCGTGCACTGTGGTTTTTGCACTGCGACCTGTCCGACCTATCAGCTGCTGGGCGACGAGTTGGACGGGCCGCGCGGGCGCATCTATCTGATCAAGGGCATGCTCGAAGGCGCCGCGGTCACCGCGAGGACGCAGTTGCACCTCGACCGCTGCCTCACCTGCCGCGCCTGCGAGACCACCTGCCCGTCGGGCGTGCAGTACGGTCGTCTGGTCGACATCGGGCGCAAGCTCGCCGAGGAGCGCGTGCCGCGGCCGCTGTCCGCGCGCCTGCTGCGGGGGATGTTGAGCTTTGTACTACCGCGCAGTTGGCTGTTTGGGTTGCTGCTCAAGTTGGGACGGTGGACGCGCCCGGTGCTGCCGTTCGCATTGCAAGGCAAGATTCCCGCGACGATACCCGAGGTCGGCAGTTGGCCAGTTGCAAGGTATCAGCGCAGGATGCTGGTGCTTGCAGGCTGCGTGCAGCCGGCGCTCTCGCCGGACATCAATTCCGCAGCCGCGCGCGTGCTGGATAGACTGGGCATTTCGCTCATCGAAGCGCCGGGAGCGGGCTGTTGCGGCGCGGTGCGCTTTCATCTGAACGCGCAAGAAGACGGCCTTGCCGATATGCGCGCGCTGATCGACGCCTGGTGGCCCTATGTCGACCCGAAAGAATCCGGCACCGGTGAGGGAGTGGAAGCCATCGTCATGACCGCCAGTGGCTGCGGCACGACCGTGAAAGAGTATGGTCACCTGCTCGCGCACGATCCCGCCTATACTGCGAAGGCGCAAAAAATCAGCGCTCTGGCCAAGGACATCAGCGAAGTGATCGCCGCCGAGTCGGCACGCCTGAAGCCGCTGTTCGCCTCTACAAAGGCAAACACTCGAACATCGAAGCTCGCACTGCAATTGCCTTGTTCGCTCCAGCATGGACAAAAAATAACGGGTGTTGTCGAGAGCATTCTCACCGCGGCGGGCTTCGAGCTGACGCCGGTCGCGGACAGTCATCTGTGCTGCGGCTCCGCCGGTACCTACTCTATCCTGCAGCCGGAGTTGGCCGCCAAATTGAAGACGAACAAGCTCGCCGCTTTGCACGCGGGTTCGCCGCAGGCCATCGTCAGCGCCAACATCGGCTGCTTGAGCCATCTGCAAAGCGGAACCGCGCTGCCGCTGGAGCACTGGATCGTGGCGCTGGAGCGGCGCTTGCCCGCATGAAAGAAGCCACTGCTCGTATCAAGATCAACAAGCTGCTCGAAGTGGCTGGCTGGCGTTTCTTCCAGGATGGCAATGCGCCCGCGAACATTCGTCTCGAACCCAGCGTTACCATCAAGTCAACCGACCTGGACGCGCTCGGCGACAACTTCGAGAAGGCCACAAAGGGCTTCGTCGACTTTCTCTTGCTCGACGCCAGGGGCTTCCCGCTCCTTGTTCTTGAAGCCAAAGCCGAGGACAAGAATCCGCTCGTCGCCAAAGAGCAGGCCCGCAAGTACGCTAAGTCCCAGAACTGTCGATTCGTCATCCTCTCCAACGGCAACCTGCACTACTTCTGGGACCTCGAACGCGGCAACCCTTATGTCATCACGTCGTTTCCGACACCGGACTCGGTCACCGGCTACCAGAAGGTCACGCCCAATCCGCAGCGCCTGATCGAAGACCAAGTGGGCGAGGACTACATCGTTCGCACCCAGCGCCCGAATTACCAATCGGAGGCCGGGTGGCGCAGCGAAGCGGAGCGCCCCGGATACATTCAGGCCAACAAGCTGCGCTTTCTCCGGCCGTATCAGCTCAAGGCCATCCACAGCCTTCAGGCCGCCGTCGGCGAAGGCAAGGACCGCTTCCTGTTCGAGATGGCCACCGGCACCGGCAAAACTCTGACCGCCGCCGCCGTCGTCAAGCTTTTTCTCCGTTCCGGCAACGTGCGGCGCGTCCTGTTCCTGGTGGATCGCCTTGAGCTGGAGGATCAAGCCAAGAAGGCCTTCGCAGCGGTGCTGTCCGCCGACTTTCAGACGGTGATCTACAAGGAGAACCGGGACGACTGGCGACGCGCGGAGATTGTCGTCACCACCGTGCAATCGCTGCTTTTCAACAACAAGTATCAGAAGCTGTTCTCGCCGACCGACTTCGATCTCGTCATCTCCGACGAAGCGCACCGTTCCATTGGGGGCAATGCCCGCGCCGTGTTCGATTACTTCATCGGCTACAAGCTCGGTCTTACGGCCACGCCGCGCGATTACCTCCGCCGGTTCGACAGCTCAAAGCCGGGCACCCGCGACCCGCGCGAGGCCGAGCGCCGCCTGTTGCTCGACACCTATCGCACCTTCGGTTGCGAGAACAGCCAGCCGACCTTCCGCTACTCCTTGCTTGATGGCGTAAAGGAAGGCTACCTGATCAATCCGACGGTGGTGGACGCCCGTACCGAGATCACTACCGAGTTGCTTTCCGAACAGGGTTTTGTCGTCTCGTTCACCGATGACACCGGCGACGACCAACAACAGGCCTACAAGCAGCGTGAGTTCGAAAAACGCTTCTTCGCCGAGGCAACCAACCAACTCTTGTGCAAGACCTTTCTCGAAAACGCTCTGCGCGATCCGGTCAGCGGCGAAATCGGCAAGTCGATCATCTTTGCCGTCAGTCAGAACCACGCCGCCAAACTGGCACAAATACTCAATCTGATGGCCGACCGCATGTTCCCCGGCAAGTACCAGTCTGACTTCGCCGTGCAGGTAACTTCCCAGATACCCGACGCGCAACAGTTCACCATCAATTTCAGCAACAACAACCTGCTCGGCTCGGGCAATTTCATCCCTGACTACAAAACCAGCAAGGCGCGTATCTGCGTGACCGTCGGCATGATGACCACCGGCTACGACTGCACCGATATCCTCAACCTCGGTCTCTTCCGTCCGATCTTTTCGCCCACCGACTTCATCCAGATCAAGGGACGCGGCACCCGCAAGCACGACTTTCGCGAGCTGCTCTTCGACGACAGCGGCAAGGAAGGCGTGCAGCATCCGTCGAAAACGGTCTTCAAGCTCTTCGATTTCTTCGCCAACTGCGAATACTTCGAGGAAGAGTTCAACTACGACGAAGTGCTGAAGCTCCCGCCGCCCAAAGGCAAGAGCAGCAAGGAAGGGGGAGACCAAGGCCCGGTGGTCGTGGGCGGCACGTATGAGCACCTGGGCGCCGATATCCTCGCATCGATGCGCATCGAGCAGATCACTTCCGAGGGCATGAAGATCGACCGCATGTTCTTCGAGAAGTTCGAAGACGCCATTCGCGCCAATGAGACCGTCGCGTCCGCCGTCGAATCCGGGCAGTGGGACCGCGTCATCGACTACGTCAACCGCGAGGTGTTCGACAAGCCCGAGGAGTACTACACGCTCGACAAGCTACGCAAAGCCGCCGCCGTGGACCGCCGCCTGACGCTGCGCGAGATCCTGGAGAAGGTCTTCGGCCTTATCCCGCGCTTCAAATCCAAGGATGAGCTGCTGGAAGAGGAGTTCTCGAAGTTCGTCGCAGACACCAAGCCCGAAGAGGCCGCTGCCATCCCGGCCATTAAGACGTACTTCAAGGCCTACGTCACCAGCGGTTTGGTCCGCGACATCATTGAGAGCAAGCAGTTCACCGATCTTGCAACCAACCCGTTCTTCTCGACCCACGATTTCAGAGCCGTGCCGGCCAAGTACCGCACCCTCATTCCTGACTACGTCAAGGACTACGTGTCCCTGAATCAGTTTGCCCCGTAAAAGGACACCATGCTCGACACCGACACCAAACGCCGAATCGACACTGCCCGCGACATCCTCGTCGGCAAGGTCCCCGACCCCAAGTCCCAGGTCGAGCAGATCACCATCGCGCTGATCTACAAGTTCATGGACGACATGGACGCCGAGTCCGAGGAACTCGGCGGCAAGCGCAAGTTTTTCACCGGGGACTACGCCCGCTACGGCTGGGCCAAGCTCATGGCGCCATCGCTCGGCGGCCACGAGATGCTGGGCCTCTACGGCGAAGGCATCTCGAAGATGCCGGAGAACCCCGGCATTCCCGCGCTCTTCCGCGACATCTTCAAGAACGCCTACCTGCCTTACCGCGACCCCGAGACGCTCAAGGCCTTCCTCAAGATCATCGACGAGTTCAGCTACGACCACAGCGAGCGCCTCGGCGACGCCTTCGAGTATCTGCTCTCTGTCCTCGGCTCGCAGGGTGATGCCGGCCAGTTCCGCACCCCGCGCCATATCATCGATTTCATGGTTGAGGTCCTCGCCCCGAAGAAGACCGACCTCATCCTCGACCCCGCCTGCGGCACCGCCGGCTTCTTGATTTCGGCCTATAAGCATATTCTGCGCACCAACGTCGACGCCAAGGGCAGCAGCAATCTCAACCCCGAGGACCGCGGCCGGCTTGCCAGGAACTTCAAGGGCTACGACATCTCACCGGATATGGTGCGCCTCTCCCTGGTGAACCTGTACCTGCATGGTTTCACCGACCCGCACATCTTCGAATACGATTCCCTCACTAGTCAAGACCGCTGGAACGAGTACGCCGACGTCATCCTCGCCAACCCGCCATTTATGTCGCCGAAGGGCGGTATCAAACCGCACAACCGCTTTTCGGTTCAGAGTAAGCGCAGCGAAGTCTTGTTCGTGGATTACATGGCCGAGCACCTCACGCCCCAGGGTCGCGCTGGCATCATCGTGCCCGAAGGCATAATATTCCAGAGCCAGACCGCCTACACCCAACTGCGCAAGATGCTCGTGGAGGAGTATCTCGTCGCCGTCGTCTCACTACCCGCGGGGGTTTTCAATCCCTATTCGGGTGTGAAGACCTCCATCCTCATCCTCGACAAGTCTCTTGCCCGGCAGGCGCAGACGGTCGCCTTCCTCAAGATAGAGAACGACGGCTTTGGCTTAGGCGCCCAGCGTCGCGAGATTGAGAAGAACGATTTGCCACATGCTCGCGCTGAGATTGCCGAGTACCTGCGCCGCCTACGCGCCCGCGAATCCGTCGAGGACTTCCTGCCAGTGCTCGGCCTGATCGTTGCGAAAGAAAAGATCGCCGCGAACGGCGACTACAACCTCAGTGCGGAGCGGTATCGAGAGGGTGTCGCTGACGCCGGACGTTGGCCAATGGTCCCACTCGCGACCGCCGTGGAGATCCAGAGCGGCTCCCGTGAGAAAGGGGGCGCTCTCGAATCTGGCATTCCCAGCATAGGTGGCGAGCAGATTGACGAGAAGGGGAACATCCGCCTCCACAAGATGAAGTACGTTTCGGAGGACCATTTCCGTAGCATGACCAAGGGCGTGCTTCGAAGCGGGGATGTTCTCATTGTTAAGGACGGTGCGACGACCGGCAAGATCGGATTCTTCGCATACGACATCCAGGCGGCCGTTAATGAACATGTCTTCATTCTGCGAGCTAAAGAGTCCGTAGAGCCGCAATACCTCTATCGCTGCGTCCGGGCCGAGGCATTCCAAGACAAACTCAGGCCATTCATCAAAGGGATAATCGGCGGGATCAGCCTTGAGTTTGGCGGTATTACCATTCCCCTGCCGCCGCTGGAGGTGCAGGAGGAGATCGTTGCGGAGATCGAGGGTTATCAGAACGTCATCGACGGCGCTCGCGCCGTCCTTCGCAACTATCGCCCCCACATCCCCTTCCACCCGGAGTGGCCGATGGTGGAGTTAGCGAAGGTCATCGAGGGCAAGCCGAAGAACGGATACTCGGGCAAGCCGGTGGATCGCGTCACCGACACAAAGGTACTCGCGCTAAGCGCGACCACCTCGGGCAAGCTCGATTTGACCAAGTTTAAGTACTTGGATGAAGAAATCCCGCTGGACGCTGCATGCCGCTGCCGGAAAGGAGACATCTATCTCCAACGGGGAAATACGGCGGAGTTGGTCGGTACCGCAGCCGTATTCGATGTAGATGAGTCGAACTTTATCTACCCCGACCTCATGATCCGTGTGCGTGCCGACGAGTCGAAGGTCACGAGTCACTATCTACTCATTGCGCTGCAAAGCCAGCCAGTGAGGGACTTCCTGATTAGGAATGCGGTAGGGGCTGCCGGCAGCATGCCCAAGATCAATCAAGGCATCGTCGAGCGAATCCCAATTCAGCTCCCACCCCTCGCCACCCAGCAAGCCATCGTCGCCGAGATCGAAGTCGAACAGGCGCTGATCGCCGCCAATCGCGAATTGATCACCCGCTTCGAGAAGAAGATCCAGGCCACACTCGCCCGCGTCTGGGGAGAAGCGGAGTAAGCCGTTATGGACGACGCACTGCGCATCCACGAATTTCTGCCAGTTTCCTACGCCAACAAGAACGAAGAGGCGTATGTCAAATTTCTGTGGGATGCGTTTGACTTCAACTACAACAATGATAAGTACGAGTTCGCCAATCTGGCGTTTCATCTGCTCTACATGAGCTTTGCTTGCTTTTCGGTTTGGCAAATCCGCGCTGCCCGCCGAGCCGATTTCGACAAGGCGATGGTGGGTTTCCAGAACGACGTTGAGAGCAAGCTTGCGACGGCGGATACTCCTTTCAAGTTCTTCGAGAACCTTAGGGAGACAACTATCTTTCGCTTCATCAAGTTAGTAGGTTGTACCAACGAGCAGGTCGGAGAATTCTCAAAATTCGTCAAACAGCGCAACCGCATTGCCCACCCTAGCGGCACGGTGTTCTTCAACAGCAAAGATAACATTGATGAACACATCGCCCAAATTATGACAGAAATTGACCGCATCCAATCTCACATGGGGCAGACTATTCACGATTGCATGCGGAAATTCCTCGTCGAAAATTGGAACGCGGACGACTGGCAGTTTTCGGTACCGAAGGATCAGATTGACAGCGCTTTGATCCACGCCAACTATTTTTCGTATAAAGACATTGACGCAGCTTTGCTGTTCGACATCACGTCCCTTCAAGGGGAGCCCAACTACGAAGCGATGGCGCAGCTGTTTGAGACTTTCAAGCGGGAATGCAAACAAGATGAATAGCGAGTCGTGCTATGCCAGCCATTCGAAAGCATCCGTAGTCGCACGAATAGAATCCGCGTACGGTCTAGTTGACTAATGGACGACTGGTACGCTCGCAATCATTTAGAAGATTTCGGCATCAGCCAAGTATTGATTCCCGAATTGCAGACAGGCACACGACGCCATATTGATTGATGAATTAGTTCGTCGTTCCGTCCTGTATATAAATACAGTATAATGCCTCGGTGCCCGCCCGGCCTGTTTGCGGCGGGGCTAAGGGTGTCTTCGCTAGCAAGAGGTTCCCAATGAGCGTGGATCCGGTAGATGGTCTTGTGGTGAGCGAAGTAGGCGAATGGACGCTGGAGAAACATGAGCGTCTGCGCCGCTATATTGATATCAGCCGAAAAGTTCGCGCCAAATTTACCTCGCCGGGAGGGGCAGGAGCGACGTACATTGATCTATACTGCGGCCCCGCGCGTTCGGTACTCGCCGGTAGCGACACGGTAATCGATGGCAGTCCCTTGGCCGCGTTCGAGGCGGCTCGCTCAGTCCCGTTTGGCAAGTTATATCTGGCAGATGTCGATGAAGAAAACTGCGCTGCGGCGAAGACGAGAGTTGTGGCACGTGGCGGTGATGTTGAGACATTTGTAGGCACTGCCGCGCAAACGGTAGAAAAGATCTGCCCTGCGTTGAATCCGTACGCATTGCATTTCGCGTTTCTCGATCCTTACAGTCTCGGTGCATTGCCTTTTTCGGTAATTGAACGCCTGAGCCGTTTCAAGCGAATGGATATGCTGATTCATGTTAGCGCCATGGACTTTCAGCGGAACCTGCACAAGTTCCTTTCCGGCGAAAACACTGCAATGGATCAATTTGCGCCAGGATGGCGTGATAAAGTTGACGTTGAACAACGCCAGGATATCGTCCGGCGGAAAACGCTCGAATATTGGCTTGGTCTCATCAGAGGGTTTGATATGACACCCGCGCAGGGGATCGAACTTGTCACCGGCAGCAAGAATCAGAATTTGTATTGGCTGGTATTTGTTGCCCGGCATGAGCGGGCGCAGGAATTCTGGGAGAAAATTCGCGATGTCAATCCACAACGCGGACTGTTCTAGACAAGGCTTGGCCGCATGGCTACGAAATCTAGCATCGAATGGACTGAACTGACCTGGAACCCGATGGTCGGCTGCACCAAGATTTCACCCGGGTGCAAGAACTGCTATGCCGAGACTATGGCGAGGCGGCTGAAAGCGATGGGGATGCGTGGCTACGAGAATGGGTTCGAACTTGCGCTGATGCCGGAGCGCCTGGTCGAGCCTTTACTGCGTCGCAAGCCGACGGTGTATTTCGTTAATTCGATGTCGGACCTGTTTCACGAGAAGGTCCCGACCGAATACATTCAGCGGGTATTTGATGTCATGACGGAAGCGCGGCAGCATACGTTTCAGGTGCTCACCAAGCGCGCAGGGCGCATGGCGGAGTTCTGCAGGGACTCGATTGTGCCGCCAAATGTGTGGCTAGGCGTATCCGTGGAAAATCGTAAGCACGGGCTGCCGCGGATCTCGATCCTTAGAAAGATAAGGTGCAATGTCCGGTTCTTGTCTATTGAACCGCTGCTTGAGGACTTGGGGCGCTTCGATCTTACTGGCATTCAATGGGTAATTGTCGGTGGCGAGTCAGGCAAGCGTGCCCGGTTGATGAAAGTAGATTGGGTGGATGGGATCAAGCGCCAATGCGATGCTGCAGGCGTCGCGTTTTTCTTCAAGCAGTGGGGTACTTGGAGTGCCGATGGCGAGAAGCGTTCTAAGGGAGTGAATGGTCGCGAGTTTCACGGCCGAATTTGGGATGCAATGCCACAGTTTGGCTGATTCATGCCCAAGACAGGGTGTACCGCTGCGCGCTTGTTGCGCGAGATTTCGGTCGACCTTACTTCCGGCATGGAGCGAGTCGATTCGCGCGCCTGCCGCAGGAGAGAGCCGTATTTCCGTAGAGGGCCACTCTTTGGAGATGCCCGTCTTTCCTTGATCTTCGGGCGATTCCGTCTGTCTTCTTGGGAAGGGGTTGCCGATGCCGAGAGGCGGCGCCGCGGCAGAAATGACAAGTTGTATGAGGTGGCGAATCGGCGCGCACCGTGACTGCCTCGCACCTTGCGTACCGACTGCGCTAGAGTGTATAGCGCGATGAAAGCAGGTCAAACAGGACGATAGTGGCAAGGTTAAGAGACAGCATTCCCGACCGACCTGCGAACAAGGATATCCGCCAGCTCACGCGCATCCTCGGCTTTCTCGCGCCCTACCGCCGGCAGATCGCGATTGCGATGGTGGCGCTGGTGGTCGCCGCCGCCTGCGTATTGGTGCTGGGCCAGGGCCTGCGCCGGGTCATTGACGGCGGCTTCGCCAGCGGCGATGCGGCGCTGCTCGACGGCGCGCTGGTTGCGCTGCTTGCCGTCATCATCGTCATGGCGTTCGCCACGTACACGCGCTTTTATTTCGTCTCCTGGATCGGCGAGCGCGTTTCGGCCGATATCCGCCGCGCGGTGTTCGGCCATCTGCTCGATCTGTCGCCGGGTTTTTTCGAGGTTACGCGCACGGGCGAGG
>Ga0315281_10008683_pt1 | contig 14188 bp, 11 predicted proteins | sample YL17G07_0_MG_FD_204540 | JGI IMG/M metagenome (GOLD analysis project Ga0315281, IMG submission 204540) | Sediment microbial communities from Yellowstone Lake, YNP, Wyoming, USA - YL17G07_0 | ecosystem: Environmental > Aquatic > Freshwater > Lake > Sediment | place: USA: Wyoming | collected...
CGGCCAACAAGAATGGCGGTGTTGTGACGCGCACCGATGTGACCGGAGGCCGCACTCTGACGAACTTGCACAACTATCGGATTCATTACACCGCCGCCGCCGTGACATACTTTGTGGATGGTGTGCTCGTCGCCACGCACACCACAAACATTCCACCGTCCACTACCGGGGCCATTTCGTTTGGGACAAAGACCACGACGGCGGCCGCGAAGTACTTGCAGGTCGCCAACAATTGCGTGGTCATCAACCATTCCCTGCCGTGAAGCGTTTTCACGAACGCGACGATGAAAAACAGCCAGTCTGGTCTTATCGCCGAAAGACTCACGCCGCGCTCAGAGCCCCGGAAGCCGATAACTGAACCCCAAGTGCGCCGACAGACGCCGGTCTTTCTGATCGAGATACTCCGTTTTGTTCGCATAGGTGAGGGAGAGCGGCACGCTGATGGCATCATTCACGGGCATCGTAAGCGTCACGCTGCCCACCCAGCGGTTCTTCGTGACCGCCGTGTTTTCCAACGTGCGGATACCTTCCAGCGTCACATCCACGCGCGGTCGGCTGGCGAACACCAGTTGTTTCAATTTCATGCCCCATTGCAGACGCGCGGAGAGTTCCGAGTAGCTCGCCGCGTCAATGGGCGTGAACCCTGTCACCGGACTCCCGCCGATGTCCAACGTCGTCACCGCGTAGGCCCCGCGATGTTTGTAGGTCGCGACGAGGACGAACTTGTCCGCCGTCTCGTTGGCCGCCTGATACGTTTTCAAGAGTTGCACGGCGGTGGCGGCGTTGCCCCCGCTCTCGCGCACCAAGCGATTGATGTTGTACCGGCCAAATTGAAGTTCGACGTTCGCGCTCCACTCATTCGCCCCGCCGTACCGCGCGGGGTGATGGTAGGAACCCACCAGCGACACCTGCGGCTGGTTGTCGTAGAGATCTTCCACCGCTTGGTAGCCGAGCTCCGTGAAAAACTGCTGTTCCTTGAGTGTCCCACGCCCTTCAATCTGCCCCCATTGCGTCGCCAACTGAAAGGCCACCCCCGCGTTCGCCCCATAGTCGGTGATCGGCACGTCGAGCAGGTCTTTGCCCGCGCCGACACCCTTCCGCACCTCCGGCGGGAGGAGGGTCAGCAAGGAGGCTTGGAGTTGCCGCCGTGCTACGTTCTCGGCGAGCACATCGGGCTGAGGCCCGGCCATAAGGAGGTCCGAAAAGAGTGTGCGATATGTGTCCGGGTCCCGGCCAAAGCAACGCGCGGTCGCCGTCCATTCGCACTTGGGCGTCACGAATGAATAAGCCACGCCAACAGTGGCGTCGTCCAAATCCCCCTGTTTTTTTTCGAGAGCGCTGACCACGCTCGCGCGTATGTCGTCCAAAAGGGCGTGCTCAACGAGGGGCGACACGCTGGGTTTGGTCAGCGTCAGCGACAACCCCAGCCGACTCGGGCCCGTCTGCAACGGATTGAGCCGCAAAATCAGAGATTGGCCGTTCGCGGATTCTTCCACTTGATTGATGGCGGCACTGAAAAAGTTGAGATAGTCCTGAATTGAGGCATGCACCCGCGACGCGTACCCATCAGGCGCGGTCGTCGCATTGGCGGACGTGACCACGCCCTGCTTGACGACCGTTTGCAGGTGTTCGGCCGCGGATAACACGTTCGCGCGGGCGTCATCGCGAATCGAGCCCACCGTCGCGTTGAGCAGGGCCGCCGGTGTCGGGGCCGCGCTACTGGACGGTGGCGGCGCCTGCGCGTTGATCTGGACGAGCCCGCCGAAGAAGACGCCAAAAAACGCAACAATGATCCGACTCCGAACGAACGGCTGCGTGACGCGCATGACGACTCCTTCTCAGTGGAGAAAAATGTTCCAATCGCGGGACACGACGGGCCCCTCAGAGGACGGAAACTCGACGTCGTACGCTTTTGACAAGCTGTCGGTGGCGAGCGTCACTGCAATCTTAGGCGCCGCATCCTTTTTCACTTCGGCCTTGATCGTCACGTCGTATCCGTCGGCGGGTTCCAGGTCGAACGCAACGCCCTGCGCGCCTTCCGCCTCGGTACCGTTCCACTTCACGAACGTACTCGGCGACCCCTTCCACTGGTCGACCAAGATGTAATACCCCAAAATATCGGCGTTCGGTTTCGTTTTGATCGTCACCCGTTCCCCGGCTTGCCCCGGGAAAAACCCCATTGTTTTCATGCGATGTCCTTTCTCGACACGCCATCGGTCAGACACTGTACGTTCTGTTTCGTCGGAGTCGATTTGGGATCGAATACTGCCACCCCTGCTGATGAAAAAAATGTCTACGCTGGCCAACGGGACGATGGCTGGGCCGCTACTCGCTCAACTCCGGGACGGCGACACCGTTTAGAACGGTCGCATTGGCGACGGTCGTTTCAACCGAGTATCCGAGGAGGGCAGCTTCCATTGTTCGTGCCCGGGCATAGTTCGTGAAATCTAAGAATTTTCCGAATATTCGAACCGCGCGACGAATGAGAAGGAGGGCTTCGACCGACCGACCTGCGGACATGAGCATCGTCGCCCGCACCTGATCGACCAGGGTGAGTTCCAGTTCTGCGGCCGGCGTCTGTCGCAGCGCGGCGTCCGCCCGGCCCAACGCCTCGCGGGCCTCGGACTCGAGCCCGAGACTCACCAGTATGGCCCCCCGGTCCCGATACGCCTGCCCGCGAACGAGAAATGTCTGGCGCGCAGGATATGCCGCCGACGGCAGCGCCTTCGCCAGTTCCACAGCAAGATTGACGAGCGCCAGCGCTCGCCGCGGAATCGTCGCCCGGACGAGCCGAGCCTCTTCCAACAGATAGGTCACCGCCCCTGCGGTGGGCTTGTTCGACATCGGGACGGTGAGAGTTTCGGCAGATTCGCCGGTACCGGCCAGCAGCGATGACCGGAATTGGTCGGCAGCGTCCAGCTTCTCTGTCGCAAGCCGGTCGGCGAATCGCAACAGCTCCTCCAGCTCGCCCGCATCGGCATCCGACCCGATGGTGCGCTCACAGATGGCCTCGGAGGCAGTCGGCCACATCGCCGGATCGCGCAAGATTTGAAGCGTCATGCGCGCGTCGTCAGAGAGACAGTGGCAACCGGGGCACGCGGCGAGATGACATTCGAGCTCGGCGTCATTCACGTCGTCGGATTCCCGTTCGAGATACCGGCACAAATCCGCGAACGCGTAGTGCGAGTCGATCACTTGGGAGCCCCGATCGTGGCGAGATAGACCGCCCGAAAGCGATCGACGCAGAGATACAGGCGTTTCTTCGTGTACCGATATTTCATGGCCAGCGCGGTCGCCACCTCGGGCACCGTGCAGCCATCCAGATACCGGAGCCGCAGCAAGCGCGCGCAGCGTTCGTCCATCGCCGCCAAAATGCGCTGGACCCGCAGGCGCGCGTCGAGTCGTTCCACCCCATCCCCCGAGACCGGGTCCATCCAGGTTTCGCAGTCCGTCGGCAACGGCACCAACCGGCCCTGCCCGCGCCAATAGTCGCGACACTCATTACACAGCGTGCCGATCAGCCAACTCCGCGGGTCCCGAATCGTCGTGAGGCGGCCGACAAAAGCAAGAAACACCTCTTGCACGAGACCCTCGGCGTCGTCGGGCGGGACGCGAAAACGCCGAATCGCCAGACGCCGCAGCAGCGGTTTCAATTCCCGATATGTGTCCGCGATCAACGCGGTCGTGACAGCCTGCGAACTCAGAGGGGCAGTGTCGGTCATGGCTTTCGGTTGGACCACGCCCTTCATAACATGGCGCGCCCGGTCCGGTCGAGGGCCATTCGATCCCGGTCCACATGGATGACGATGCGGACGCACGGCCCTCTCGGCGACCGCGCCGCAACAAAATTTGCATATTGCCGGGCTGAAACGTTTAACTTGATGAAGGCAGAGCGGGTCGATTGCCCGCCTTGAGGGAGCCGGCTACGACGAATCACAGGCAGGTCACATCAAATGTCTTCGCGGCCCGACCCCGGGTGACGTCGGCGACGCGCCCATGCCGGCAGCCGTTGGGGAGTCGAGTCGGGCACACCCCGGCCGCACGTGGCCCGTGCCCTACCGAGGCGGCGATATACTCCCCGCCGGTTCGCGCGTGCGACACGAGATCGGCGACCCGACGGGTTCTCGGGAGGAGCGTCCACCGGATGACGGAACACGGCGACGACGGAGAGGGCACTCGACCCGATCTCGAAGCGATTTACGTGGAGCATCGCGCCCTCCTCATGCACATCGCGATGCGGTGGTTTCGGATTCCCAAGGGCGAGGCGGAGGCTCTCGCGCACAATATTTTTCTCTCGTACGTCGGCAAGGAACAACAGGTCCGCAGCCTGCGGCCGTGGCTCGTGGGTGCCATGGTCCATGCGTCGCAAGCGTACTGGAAACGCCAACTCCGCACGGAGCCGCTGCCCGACGACATGGATGAGATCCCGGATGCGTCGACGCTCGACCTGCCGGACTCGCTCGACCGCAAGCTCACGATGCGGCAGGTCTTCGCGCAGCTCTCGGGGAACTGCCGCGAGCTGCTGCTTTTTCGCTATGCCGAGGAACATTCGCTGGCGGAAATCGCGGCGGCCCGCCACATCTCCGTGAACTACGCCAAGCTCGCCGTCCACCGCTGCCTGAAGCAACTTCGCACGTTGTTTCACCGCCTGACGAAAGCCCGCCCATGACGGATTCCCCGCACCTCGACGATTCCACGCTCATCAATTTTGTGGATGGGGTGATTGACGCGCCCGACGAGGTCGCCCGCATTCGCCGGCACTTGCAATCCTGCCTTGAGTGTCACGAAACCGCGCAGGAATACCGCGAGCTTCAAAGCGTCATTCGGGAGGGACGCGTGCCCGGATTGATCGACGACTCCGCAGCGGGGCCCGACCCGGCCGGGCTGGTGGATGTGTTGGCCTATGCCGAAGAACTGCGGCAGGAAGAAGCCCGGGCGGCCGTCGTCGTGCCACCGATTTTGGCCGAGGATCCCACGCACTGGGGCTCGCTCGTCGCCGGGTCGGCCGACTATCGGCGGCCGATGGTCGTGCGGAATCTCTTGACCGCCGCCCAAGGAGCGATGGAACGCCAGCCATCCCGGGCGCTCGCGATCGCCACGCTCGCCTCGGACATTGCCGACCACATCCCCCCCGGCGCCTTCCGCGCCGATATCGTCTTGTACTGCCGGGGCTCCGCGTGGAAAGAGCGCGCCAACGCCCTCCGCTATCTCGGCCGCTATCCCGAGGCCCTCCAGGCACTCGATCGGGCGGAAACCTGGTTTGCCGAGACCGTCAACCCGGAGCTCGACCTCGCAGTGTTGGACTACATCCGGGCCTGGGTGGTGTCGCAGCTCGATCGGACCGACGAAGCCTTGCGGCTGGCCCGCCGGTGCGCCACCACGTTCATGCGCTACGGCGATCTCGAGCGCGAGAATCACGCCGGCCTGCTCGAAGCGGCGATTCTCTTTGATCGTCGGGAATTGACCAAAAGCCGCGATGCGTTTCTGGCATTGCGCGGCGCGATTCAGGCCGAAGGCGACCTGACCACTCTTGCCCGACTCTATTCGAATCTGGGCAACGTGCTCGCGGAGCTCGGCGACCTCGATGCGAGTGGGAAATATCTCCACCACGCGATGAAACTCTTCGAGGAGCTGGGACTCACGACCGAACGGGTGCGCGTGCGCTGGATTCTCGGCCGCATCATGGTGCAAGCCGGCCGCTCGAGCGAAGCGCTCGTGATGTTGGAACACGTCGCCGCCGAGTTCGAGGCACTGGAGATGCAGGATGAGGCCGCTTGCGCGACGCTCTTGCGCGCGGAAACGCTGCTCGCTGTCGGCCAACCCACCACGGTGCCGCCACTCTGCCGCGCCCTGGTTGAGCGCTTCACCCGCATCGGGGCCCACCACAGCGCCCTCGCGGCGCTCGCGTTTTTGCGAGAAGCCGTCGACCGCGGGCCCGTGACGTCCGAGGTCGTGCGGCATGTGCGCGTCTTCCTCGAAGCGCACCGGACGCATCCCGACCGCGTATTCGTCCCGCCGCCGGCCGGCCCCGCCGCGTAACCCCGCGCGTTTTCCGGTTTCCCTTCGGCGCCGATTCCGACGCCCCGTCGTGGTCGGCGGAGCCCCCGGTGCCTCGCCGGTCGCCACGACTTTCTTCCGCCTCACGATAACCAATCTCGCTCCGCCCGAACGACTGAAGTGAGGGCGCCCTCCATATCCCGTCGGCTTTGCACGCCGAGGAAAGGAGGGCGAAATGTTGGTTGGGATTCTGTCCACGCTGTTGCAGTGGTGGGGTATTCTCGGGGGCGGCGACGTAGAGTGTGCGTCGTCGATGTCGATTCCGCCCGGCTAAACCGCCGGATGGACGGGGCGGTTGGTCACCGCGGCCAACCGCCCCCGTTGTCAGGATTTCGGTGCTCGGCGGGCCGGTGGGCGCAAGATGCGCACCAACTCGCGGAAACTCTTGGCCGCTTGGTACTGACTCTTGCGCCGCCCCCCAAAGAGACGCGCGTCGATATCCGTCCACGTGCATTCGTCCCGATATCGGAGTCGAAGAATCTCGCGATTTTTGGGCGATAAGCTGGACAAGGCCGCGCGGAGATCCCAAAGCGACGTCTCGATCCTGTCTGCGCTCGCGTGCCGCGTCGCGTTCACAGGGCTGGTCGCCACCAACTCCGCCAAGCCGGCCTCGCGGGTCTGGCGCCGCCGGCTGTGATCGATGCACCGAAACTGCGCACTCCGATAAATCCAGGTCCCGATGGCGAATGACTGCCGAAGCTTCAGAATGGTGGCGAACGCCACGTCTTGGGCGAGATCTTCGGCGTCTTCCAAACTGAAGCGAAAGCTTTCCCGGGCGACGACAAAGGCCATCGCAAACGCCCGTCCGGCTAGTTCCTCCGCCGCCGCGGGATCATTCCCCTGGCACGCCGCTAAGAGGTCGTCGATGGAGCGGGTCTCTCGATCGTCTCGTTCGGGCGGCTCCGACGCTTCATCGCGCACGTCTCGCTCCTGACTCGCGCTATTCGTGGGTGGATCCCGTCAAAGCGACCGGGCAGGCGGCGGCTTCGGGCGAGGAAATCGTGCGACCCGCGGGTCACGCCGGCTCTCCATAGGACTCAGGCCAACGCTTCCGAACCCCGAATGATAACTCGGGGCCCGTCTCGAGGAACTACGACCTTTCTTTTTTTTGCAGTTTGCCTCGGTCATCCGTTTAACTTGATGAAGACTCAGTTCGGCTGCCGCCCGGCGAACTGGATGGCGTGGATTTGTCCAAATTGAGCGGTTCGTCCTCCCCTCCAAAGAGGGGGCCTTGCAGTCTGGAGGTAAGGAATTCGCGTCTCAACCCCTCTCACTAAACGGGAATGAGTCGTCGTCCGATGGTTCGGCGCTGAAAACTTGGAGAGTCCAGCGAGAGGAAGGCAACGCCCGCGGTGAGCGGTCACTCATTCAGGTCCTAGCGGAACTTTTTCGAACAATATGAAGTCTACCGGACGTAAGCTCTAACGGAGGATCGGGAATGTTCAGCGCAGAATGTGGAGAAAATCAATCATCGCGTCACGGACGGGTGAACTACAACACCGCCGTAAACGGGAATCCCAAGAATGGGTGCGTCAACCGCAACGAGCACGCGACTGCGGAGATCGGGTGTTGGGGTGGCGGCACCGCTCCCTGGGCTCGCGCTATCGCGGCGCGCGATGCGACGGATGCCGACCGACTCACCACGTCCAAGCGGAGTTACTTGGTGAGCCGGCTCGCCGGTGCCCGATCGGGTTCAGCGATGATTCTGTTCATCCTCCTTCTCACGATGTGCGCATTTGCCGCCCCGGTCGCGGCAGACAGCTTCCTCTGGATCACCCTCCCCTTCGACAGCCAGCGCGTCACGCCCGACCCGGACACGAGCGCAGTCTTGGTCGGGATCGGAGCGTTCGGTGGCGACGTGTGCAGCATTTACACCGACGTCAACGTGTTCGTCAACGGTCGCGCGAGCGGTTTCTCGTACAATTGTTCAACGGCGAGCATCTACTTTCTCGCAGACGGAACGGGATGCGCGCCGGTCATTCAGCTCCGCGGAACGTCGTTCCTGGGCACGCAGTTCTCAGCACCAATTCAGATTTACTACGCCAACGCCAACGGCTCGGTCGGCCCCTGCGAACCGGACTGCACCCGTTGCAAGGCGAAGGACGCCGGGCAGGGACCGGGCAAACCGATCGACGTCACGACCGGGAAAGTCTGGTACGACCGGACTGACCTCACCCTCGGCGGCCCGTACCCCATCAGTCTCACCCGACACTACGACAACCAGCAGACCGACGCTCCGACCGACCTCGGCTATGGCTGGATGCACCCGTACGACGAGTTCGTCTCCGTCGTCTCGACCTTCAGCGGAGGGAAGCAGGTTCTCTACCACAATGCCCAGGGCGATCGGGTCGCGTTCGCAAAACAGACGGACACCAATATCTACCGGCCGAACTTCTGGTACCACTACAACCTCACCGAATCGGCTGGCCCGACATACGACGTCCTCGAATATCGAACCCGCACGACGCGACGCTTCAACGCGAGCGGTCAGCTCACGCAGATCACCGACCGCTTCGGCAAAGTGACGACGCTCACGTACACGAGTGGTCTGCTCACCACGGTCACCGATCCGTTTGGCAAGACGTTGACCTTCGCCTACACGGGCACGCCGTCGCGCATTGCGACGATCACGACGAGCCCCGACAGTCGCGTCTTCACGTACGGGCACGATGGCAATGGGAATCTGACGAGCGTGCTCTACCCGGATGGGCGAACGTGGACGTACGAGTACACCGACACGGATGTCCATAATCTGACCGCTGTGCGCGATCCGCTCGGCCACATTGAGGAGAGTTTCGTCTACACGGCGGACCGGGCGACGAGCTACGCCGAAGACGCGGGGAACAACGCCTTCAGCCTCGCGTACGGCGCAGGCACGACGACGATGACGGACGCGCTCTCGCGCTCGACAACGTACACCTGGGACGCGACGAACCGGCTCGTGACGCAGATCAGCGGGCCGGGGTGCGGCTGCGGCGGGAACCAGACGAAGACGCTCACGTGGGACATCGGAACGAATAAGCCGAACTGGCCGAACAAGCTCACCGAGACGGATGGCAACGGCAACCGGACGAAGTGGACGTACTACACGTTCACGCAGGACGGCGGCGGCCCGCAGTACTACACGCTCGGAGGTGCTGCGACCATGGTCGTCGCGGACAATGCGGCGACGCCGATCAAGCGCACGACGACTTACTCGTATGACTCATCGGTCGCGCCCAACTACTCGTACGACCTCGTTCAAGAGCAGCGCGAGAGCGCTGATACCGCGGGACAGTTCTCGTTTATCAATTACACGCTCGACGCCGCGTCGAGGCTCCCATTGCAGATTGATCGGGTCGGTCGCGTCGGAGGTGCGGTGAACACGTTCTCGACCCTGTTGACGTACGACGCCTATGGCAATGTCCTCACTGTCGACAGGGAGCGCACGGACGTTCTCGACAAGACGACGAACACGTACTACAGCGCAGCCGACGCGGATCTCAACCGCCGTGGGATGCTCCAGTCGACAACCGATGCCGCCTCGAACGCGACGACGTACGATCAGTACACGGTCTATGGTCAGGCGCGACAGCTCACCGACCCGAATAGCGTCGTGACGACGCGGTTCTTCGATCCGGTCGGCCGAATCACGACCTCGACCATTGCCGGCGATGCGTTCTATCCGACGCCGCTCGCCACGATTTACACCTACAATACGGACGGGCTCTTGCAAGACCTCGCGCTTCCACGGGGCGACGTGATTCATTCGGAGTACGACACCGTGCATCGGCCGACGGTGCGAGAACGCCGCATCAATGCAACAACGCCCGGCGACCGAGAGCATTGGGCATACAACATCATGGGTTTTCGAACGAGCGAGGCAAACGAACGCTGGAACGGCGGCTTCTACGACGTGTGGAAGACGACGACGTTCGGACCAGACCCGTATGGCCGCCTCTGGAAAACGATTCCTCTCAATGGTACCGCGACGGAATACACAGAACGCCTCTACGACGCTGGAGGACGGCTCTGGAAGATCAACGACAATAACCATCTGAAAGACGGGTCGCAGCCAACGACGACGTTTGGCTACGACCAAGCGAACCGTTTGACCTCAGAGGTTCAGCGACTCGGAGCCGGAACTGCAACGACGAGCTACGGATTCGACAAACACAACAACCTCACCTCGGTCACAGATCCGAATCTGAGCGTGACAAGTTACGTGTTTGACGATTTCCGACGAATGCGGAGCCAATCGAGCCCGGTCACCGGAACCTGGACTTTCGTGAACGACCCGGCGGGCAATCGCACGAGCCAAACCGACGCGAACAGTGATGTCGAGAATCGCACGTTCGACGCGCTCAATCGACCGGCAACGATCGGCTATCCGGCAGATTCATCTTTGAATGTGTCCATGACTTACGACGATCCGACCGCCGGCTCGTACAATCGACTGCAGCTCTCCTCGATCATCGACTCGTCGGGCTCGGCTTCCTTCAAGCACGAGCGGCGCGGACTGCTTACGCTCGACCGGCGCACGATGGGTGGAACGCCGTATGATCTCGCTCTCAGTTACGACGACGACGGCAACCGCATCGGGGTGACGTACCCGGACGGGCGGATGACCACGACGACGTTCGATTTACTCGGCCAAGCCACTGGCCTGACGGCCACTATCGGGGGCGTAGCGAGTCAGCCCGTCGTGACGAACATCACCTATCGACCGCTCGGGCCGCTCACTGGTCTCCTCTACGGCAACGGACTTTCGGAAAGCCGCGATTACGACCAGCGCTATCGTCCGACGGGAATCTTTTCGGGCGGGAGCGTCCTCGCTCGGCAGTACAGCTACGACAAAGAGACGAATCCCATCTCGATCCCCGACCTCGTCAATAGCGCGAACAGCCGCACGTTTTCATACGACGCGATGAACCGGGTCAGCGGCTCGACCGGTCCGTGGATCAACGGTACCTACTCGATCGATCCGGCCGGCAATCTCCTCACGTTGACCGAAAACGGCGTGACGACAACCTACAATTACAACTCCGCGAGCCACCAGTGGCTCACCTCGACCACCGGCTCGCCGGCTTTCACGTTCGGATACGACGCCAATAAGAGCGTCACGTCGGACGGCGTCCACACCTATCAATACGGCAAGAGCCGCCGCCTCGCCAGCGTCGACGGCGGCGCGACCGCCATCTACCTCTACCGCGCTGACGGGCATCGCGCGCAGAAGACGACGGCCGCGGGAATTACGCGATTCATCTACCTCCCCGAAGGGCCGCTTGCCGCGGAGCTGAACGCCGGAACGAGTCAGTGGACGGATTACCTATGGCTCGGCTCTCGTCTCGTGGGGCGGGTCACGCCGGTCGCTGGCGAGCTCGAGCTCGGAACCGCATCCAACAGTCTCCGCGCCGACAAGAATGCCGGAAATCCACGCCTGACGTGGAGCTTCGACGGATTCGCACAAACAGATATTCGGCGTGATGCGAGCTTTAGTTTTCTCGGCAGTTCCGTTCTGGCCGCTTGTGGCGTCACCGCGCCCTACACCGATACCACGGCGAGCGGCACGACCTACGGATACAAAACGCTTGGTTGCGCGACCGAAAAACTCGAATTCGTCGTAACCGACCACCTCGCGATTCCGACGCGGATGACTGACATGGCTGGCGCGCTGGTCTGGAACCGGGAGCTTCGGCCCTTCGGCGCGATTCAGAGCGAAGCGGGAAGCGGCCCGCCATTCCTCTTTCCGGGGCAATATCGAGACACCGAGTCGGGATTGTTCGACAACTGGCATCGCACCTACTCGACGCTCGGTCGATATCTCCAACCAGATCCGGTGGGAGTTCGGTCGGGAGGCCAGCTCTTCGCGTATGCGTCGAACAATCCTCTCTCGTCGAGCGACACAACGGGACTCTATTCAATTTATGTTGGTCGGAACTACAACCTCGAGAGCCATAATCGGGTCGTTGAGGACTGCCAAGGAGTGTCGCAATCGGCCTGCACCAAGTTTTTCGACGCATACCTCGGGTGTCAATGCCACTGCGAAAATGGCGACTGGCGGATCTCAGCCTCGGCCTACGTAAATACGAATACGTATTATCAAAACCCGAGCTCGCTTGCTCATGAAGACTTGCATGTTCACGATCTTCATCAATTTCTCGGGGGCTATCTTGAGGATCTCGAGTCGCGGTCGCACGACAGCGAGAAGGATTGCGAAACGGATTGCAAGAATGAAAAGGACAACTTCCCTAATAAAGTTCACAAAGAACAACAAGATTCCCAAGCCGCTCGAAATTAGGTGATCGAATGAAAACTCGTTGTTACGCGGTTCTGTTGTTGCTGCTCTTCGCGTGCGCGACCACAGGGTCGCATGGCGCGATCGCCATCGATCCAATTCTCGACACTTTGAAAAAGTCCGGTCTCCGGAATTTCAAGGCACAGGACACATTGAGTCTATTTAGTGAGGAGGAACGTGAGAATCTCGTGTTTCCAGGAGGGGTTCCATACTGGCGATCGGCGGATGGCCGTTGTTCGGTCCAATTCGATACCGACCGCAGCACGGGCGATGGATCTGCCAATATAAAGACAATCGGGATCGATTGCAAATCAATGAGCCGTGATCAAGCGATTAAAACGGTTTCACACTGGCTTCGCCGCTGGGATCAGAGATTTTCACTTGAGGCCAATTTACCTGGGTCAAGTGGAAAGGTCGTTCAAAAATTTCAATGGAAAGTCAACGATGAAACACTATACCTCACGGGGCTTGTCGTGCAGGTAAATGAGATACGTGGGAAGTGGCTCGGCGCGCTCACGATCGAAGACAAGGACAGCTTCGTGGTTTCAGAGAAGGCGCACTCGAAGGCTTATTGAATACGAGAATCGCGATATGAGATGGAGAACTTGGCTCTTAGGATTCGTCTTGGCTGCTCTGGCACCTATCGCACATCTCTCGATTCAGGAGGCCGCATCGAATGTTGCGCGACTGCCGTCAAGTGGCCCATACGAATTGGCGGCACGAACGGCAGCGGGTGATACGCGTGTTCAGAATATGGACTACGTGCAAAGCATTCTCCGCGGCGCCATTTGGTTTGACGACACAACATTGATGGCACTCTCGGGTCTCGCTGTTGGTATACTCGCCGTTTTTTTCAACAGGCAGGCTCGGGTGGTGGGTCTTGTCGGTGGCATTGCGCTGCTCGCGGCGATCGGTGAAGCTAGACCGAGCGTTCTTCTTGGCGTCGTCTTATATGCTGCCACGTTCGTCGCTCCCACATGCGCGGTACGGCATCGCATGAACTGATGCAAGGACCTTCGCACTCATTTGAAGGTTGCATCGCGCTCGACTACGTCGATAATTCGAGACTTCACCCTGCGCCGGGCGGTCGTGCCACGGCCTGTTGGCCCGGATACGGCTGCCCCTGCGCGCCGAACCCGGAAGCACGCTCCATGCCTCTGATTAGTCTGATTATTTTTTTACTTGCTGCTCTTGCGCCAGGTTCTCTATCTGCCGATCGCCATCGACAGAAAGTGACTGAGGATCGAACGATCAGAGAAATTCGAATGGGCGAAAGAGCAATCCTTTCTGGGTTGATGGTCGCTCGCAATCCGAAGAGCCGATACTTATGTACTCAGAATGAGTTTGCTTGCATCGGTCCGGATCGTATCGATCTTGGTCTGGCAGTAATCAGCTCGAGAAATGAGGCACCGTTCGTCTCAAAATTGATGGACTTACTGCGGTACAAGATTGATGGAGCAGGAGCAGAGGACTTACATTGCGCCATTCTGAACAAAGGGTCGATGGCGGTGACAGCGGCTCGTTCAATCAATCCGGCTGAACTCGCACGACGCTGCAAGAACGAATTCAGTGAGATTCTCTCAGAACATCCCGGCAGCTTCGATTCTCTTAGGATCATCGACGTGTGCTCCGAAAGAATTGACATTTCGAGCGATCTGGACGAGCTCTTGGTCGCGATCGGAGAGGGGAGGAAGTGTCCCACGGGAGATTTTTGATGGAGTTTGGTGCTACTGGATCTTCTGTTTGGCCCTCAAACTACGCTGTAGGTCATGAAGATGAACTTCGAAATTCTTTTTGTCTGCGGTTTTGCTGTCATGGTTTTCATCGCCTGGGGATCTTTCGCCAGCTCTTTTT
>Ga0315281_10008684_pt1 | contig 14187 bp, 13 predicted proteins | sample YL17G07_0_MG_FD_204540 | JGI IMG/M metagenome (GOLD analysis project Ga0315281, IMG submission 204540) | Sediment microbial communities from Yellowstone Lake, YNP, Wyoming, USA - YL17G07_0 | ecosystem: Environmental > Aquatic > Freshwater > Lake > Sediment | place: USA: Wyoming | collected...
CGAACCCTTCGGCAGCTGCCGGGTCTGCACGGTTCTGGCCAACGGGCGCCCGCAGTCCGCCTGCACCCAGCCCATCGCGGAGGGCATGGTGGTCGAGAACAACACGGAGGAGATGCTGAAGCTGCGCAGCGATCTCATCGAGATGCTTTTCGTGGAGGGGAATCACTTCTGCATGTTCTGCGAGAAGAGCGGCAACTGCGAGCTGCAGGCGATGGCCTACCGTTTCGGTATCACCGCTCCGAAGTATCCCTACATGTTCCCGGCGGACCGGGACGTGGACGCTTCGCATCCCGACGTGATGATTGACCGCAACCGCTGCATCCTGTGCGCGCGGTGTATGCGGGCTTCGCGGGACCTGGACGGCAAGCACGTGTTCGACTTCGTGGGCCGCGGGCCGCACAAGCGGGTTGCGGTGAACGCCGAGGCGCGGCTGGCCGACACGGGGATGGACGTTACCGACAAGGCGGCGGATATCTGCCCGGTGGGGGCCATCCTGAAGAAGCGGGTGGGCTTCGCGGTGCCCGTCGGCGAGCGGAAGTACGATCACGATCCCATAGGTTCGGACATAGAGGCACGCGCGGCCTCTCAGAAATAAGCGAGGACGAAGACCATGGCAAAACCCAAAGTCGCAACGGCCTCTCTCGCGGGTTGCTTCGGATGCCACATGTCGGTTCTGGACATTGACGACCGCATCCTGAAACTCGTGGAGCTGGTTGATTTCAACAAGTCGCCCATCAACGACATCAAGAAGTTCACGCATCATTGCGCGGTCGGGCTGATCGAGGGCGGATGCGCCAACGAGGAGAACGTGCGGGTTCTGCGGGACTTCCGCAAGAATTGCGACATTCTGATCTCGGTGGGGGATTGCGCGATCATGGGCGGCCTGCCCGCCATGCGCAACACGATGCCGCTGCGGGAGTGCCTGGAGGAGGCCTATCTCAACGGCCCCACCGTGCACAACCCCAGCGGCCGGATTCCCAACGACGCAGAGATCCCGCTGCTGCTGAACAAGGTGTATCCTTGCGGCGAGGTGGTGAAGATGGACTATCATCTGCCGGGCTGCCCGCCTTCGGCGGACTGCATCTGGGCGGCGCTGGTGGCGCTGTTGACCGGCAAGCCGATCGCGCTGCCCTACGAGCTGGTCAAGTACGACTAATCAACGACGGTGGACGCCGGAGTCCGAGGCGGCCCGGCGCCGGCACAGGAGACACAACGTGGCCAAGAAAAAGGAACTGAGGAAGATCACCATCGAGCCCGTCACGCGCGTGGAGGGCCATGGCAAAGTCACCATCCTGCTGGATGAGAATAACAGGGTGAAGCAGACGCGGCTGCACATCGTGGAGTTCCGCGGGTTCGAGCGCTTCATCCAGGGCCGGCCGTATTGGGAGGCGCCCGTGCTCGTGCAGCGTCTCTGCGGCATCTGCCCGGTGAGCCATCATCTGGCGGCGGCCAAGGCGATGGACCGCATCGTCGGCGGCGAGAACCTGACGCCCACCGCGGAGAAACTGCGCCGCCTCATGCACTACGGCCAGACGCTCCAGTCGCACACGCTGCACTTCTTCCACCTGGTTTCGCCGGACCTGCTGTTCGGGTTCGACGCCGACCCGGAGATCCGCAACGTGATCGGCGTGATAGCCAAGCATCCCGAGCTGGCGGTGCAGGGGGTGATGATGCGCAAGTACGGCCAGGAGATTATCAAGGCGACGGCCGGCAAAAAGATTCACGGCACCGGGGCGATTCCCGGCGGCATGAACAAGAACCTGTCGCTCACCGAGCGCGATTTCTTCCTGAAAGACATTGAGCAGATGGTGGAGTGGGGCAAGGGCGCCCTGAAAATCGCCAGGGACTACACGGTGGAGCACCTGGAGGAGCTGGCCCCGTTCGGATCGTTTGACTCGAACCACCTGTCGCTGATCCGGTCCGACGGCGCGATGGACCTGTACGACGGGGGACTGCGCGCGATTGACAAGGACGGCAGGAAGATTTTCGACCACGTGGACTATCAGGATTACACGGACTATATCGCCGAGGAAGTGCGGTCCTGGTCCTACATGAAGTTCCCGTTCATCAAGTCCATCGGGCCGGAGAACGGGTGGTACCGCGTGGGCCCGCTGGCGCGCGTCAACACGGCCGAGTTCATAGACACGCCGCTGGCCAACGCCGCGCTCAAGGAGTTCAAGGCGGTCACGGGCGGCAAGCCGAACAATCTCACGATGGCCTATCATTGGGCGCGTATGATCGAGAACCTGCACGCGATCGAGAAGATCCGGATTCTGCTCAACGATCCGGACCTGCAAGGCGCCGACCTGGTGGTGAAGGGCGAGCGGCGGAGCGAGGGTGTTGGCCTGATCGAGGCGCCGCGGGGCACGTTGTTCCATCATTACAAGGTGAATGAGAACGACCAGATCACCATGGCGAACCTGATCGTCTCGACGACGAACAACAACGAGCCGATGAACCGGGCGGTTCGGAAGGTGGCCGAGGACCACATCTCCGGGGTGCCGGAGATCACCGAGGGTTTGCTGAACCGCGTCGAGGTCGCGATCCGGGCGTATGACCCGTGCCTGTCGTGCGCGACGCACGCCTTGGGGCGGATGCCGCTGATCGTCGAGCTGGTGGACGCTAGGGGCGAGGTGGTGGACACGAGAAGCCGGGGATAGGCTGCGCAGGGCGGGGGCTTGCCACACCAGTGGGGCCGGGGATGAGCGGGAAGACCAAAGTGCTGTTGATAGGCTATGGCAATCCGGGCCGGCGGGATGACGGGCTCGGGCCGGCTCTGGCCGAGGCGGTTGAGAAGCTGGGGTTGCCGGGGGTCACCGTGGACTCGGACTACCAGCTGATTGTGGAGGACGCGGCGGCGGCGGCGGAGCATGAGGTGGTGGTGTTCGCGGACGCGTCGGTGGATGGCGCGGAGCCGTTTTCCTTCGAACGCCTGATGGCGGGCGGGGGGAAGCCGGGCTTCAGCAGCCACAGCGTGGAACCGGAAGGGGTGCTGGCGCTGGCGCGGGATCTGTTTGGGGCAACCCCAAAGGCGTATGTGCTGGGCATCCGGGGGTATGAGTTCAACGAGTTTGGGGAGTATCTGTCCGAAAAGGCAAAACATAATCTGGACTGCGCGCTGCGATTCGTGCAAACTCTGCTGATGGAAGGGCTGTTGCTCACCAAGGCGGAAGTCCGGAGCGACTAGGGGGAGAAGAGACATGCGGGACGGAAAACACGTGATTCTCTATGTGGAAGACGATCAGGATTACCTGGATAACATGCGGCTGATCCTGGAGTCGAACGGCTATATCATGGAAGAGGCCAACAGCGCCGAGGAGGGTCTGCGCAAGTACAAGGAGTGCAAGCCGGACCTGCTGCTGGTGGACCTGATGATGGAAGAGGTGGACGCCGGCACGAGCTTCACGAAGGAGTTGCGGCTCCTGGGCAACACCGCGCCGATCTATATGGTGAGCTCGGTGGGGGATGGTCTGAGCACGAACGTTGACTACACGCAGCTGGGCCTGGCGGGCGTTTTCCAGAAGCCGATCAACGCCAACACGATCCTGGCCATACTCAAGAAGAAGCTGGGCTGAGCAAGCCGGGATGCGGCCTTGCGAGGATAGCCTGGCCTTGTCGGGATTCGCAGCCCGGGACGCCAGCGCGATCATTCAGCCACGAAAAGCACGAAAGGCACGAAACGGGTTTCTGTTTCGTGCCTTTCGCACTATAGTCCGTCATTTCTTGTCTTCTTCAGATTATACCACGGAATACACGGAACACACGGAAGCACCCTCTTTCCGTGTGTTCCGTGTATTCCGTGGTGAGTTTTGTTCTTTCTTTTCTGTGTCAAGTTTTTCGTTTGGTTGCGGCTGTGCTGCTCCAAGCCTTTTGTGCTCTTCGTGGCCGCTCTGTTCTATGCCGCGTGTTCCTTGCGGGAGATGAAGTGGACGCCGACGATGAGGAGGAGGATGCCGGTGATCTGCATGGGGGTGGCGCGTTCGCCGAGGGTGACGTAGGCGAGGCCGGCCGCGAAGAAGGGCGCGGAGAGCTCAAGCGCGGAGACCTGCGCCGCCTTGATGCGCTTCATCGCTTCGTAGTAGAGGAGCGTGCCCACTCCGACCACCAGGCCGGCGAGGAGCTGGTAGAGGTTGGGGAAGGGCCAGATTCCCCAGCATGACGCATCGGTACTTCCCGGCGATGAGACAAGAGCGCCCGCCTGCGATAATGCCTGGGCGCCGGCCTCCGATAATGCCTGGGCGCCGGCCTGGGATAACGCCTGGGCGCCAGCCTGAGATAGCGCCTGGGCGCCGGCCTGCAATGATTCAGGAGCGCCTATCCGGGCCGGGTCAACGGCCCGCCACGTGGCAAAGACGCTCAGGACGATCCCCGCGATCAGGAAGCGGTAAAACGTGATGATGCCGGCGTTGAGGTGGCGGAGGTACTTTCGCATCACGATCGCGGTGGACGCCCACAACGCCGTCGCCGCCACCACGATCAGATCGCCCTTTGTCCCGAGGCGGACGTGCAGGAGGTTGTCGAGATCGCGGGTGGCCACCAGCGTCCCGGACACGATCAGGATCGCGATGCCGATATAGTCGGAGCGGAAGAGTTTGTCCTCCTTGAGCAAGAAGAAACCGATCAGGACGATGAAGACGGGCTGCATGTGGCCGATAAGGACGGCGTTGATCACCGGAACGCTAGTGAGGGCGTAGTAGTACAGGAGGTCGGCGCAGACGGTGCCGGCGAGGGCCAGATATAGGATGGCGGGCCATTCCTTGCGGCGCATGGCGAGGCTCCCGCCATTGGTCGCGAGGGCATAGACGAGCGCGATGAGCGTGACGCCGATGGCGCGGAATGCGGAAGTTTCAAGGGCCCCGGAGGTCTTGTAGGCGAGCTTGGCGCAGATGGGCTCGATGGCCCACATGCAGCTCGCGCCGAGCACCGCGAGGACGCCTTTCTGTTTTGTGGTCATTTGGATTGGCGCTGGGCGTTGTTGAAACTCTGGATGCCGAGGATTTCCTTCTGGAGTTGGATCAGCCGGCGGCAGCCCGCTTCGCCCAGGGCGATCAGCGCATCGAGCTGGGTGCGGGTGAACTGCGTTTTTTCGGCGGTGCCCTGGAGTTCGACGAAGTGGCCCGCGCCCGTCATCGCGACGTTCATGTCCACCTCGGCCTGCGCGTCTTCGAGGTAGCACAGGTCGAGAACCGCCTGGCCCTCGACGATCCCGACGCTGGTGGCGGCGATGAAGTCGCGGATCAGATTCGCGCCCACCTTCTGCTTCTCGCGGAGCTGGCGGACGGCCAACACCAGCGCCACGAACCCACCGGTGACCGATGCGGTGCGCGTTCCGCCGTCGGCCTCGATGACGTCGCAATCTATGATGAAGGTGCGCTCGCCGAACTTGTTGAGGTCGAAGATGGAGCGCAGGACGCGGCCGATCAGGCGCTGGATCTCGTGGCTGCGTCCGCCGATCTTGCCGCGGACGCCGTCCCGCGGGATCCGCTGGGCGGAGGAGCGCGGGAGCATGGCGTATTCCGCCGTGAGCCAGCCGCGGCCCGTTCCGATGCAGTGGGGCGGGACGGTTTCCTGCAGGGTGGCGGCGCACAAGACCTTGGTGGCGCCGATCTCGATGAGGGCCGATCCTTCGGCGTAGCGCAGGGGGTTGGGGGTGATTTTTACCTCGCGCATCTGGTCGGGCTGGCGTTTGTCCACTCGTTGCATGTTCTGGCTCCTCGGATGGTTTTCCTGGAATCCGAAAACCGGGGAAAGGCGCCGCCCGATACGGCCTTGGCGGAGCCCGTCCCCGCTTTTCAGGGACCGCGCATCCCGCCAAGGTAAACCATTCATCCGCGGAAGGCAAGGAACATCATAGAAGGCGGAAGGCGGAAGGATGAAGGATGAAGGCGGAAGAATGAAGAAGGAAGAAGGAAGGCAAGACGAGGAATGCGGAATGATGAACGATGATCGAGGGCCTATGCCATGGCCACAGTTTCTTATTCATACTTCATAGTTCATCCCTCATCCTTCGTCCTTCGTCCTTCGTCCTTCGTCCTTCATCCTTCCTACTTCATCCTTGTGCTCAAAGTAATCCAGCAGGATGACGGCGGCGGCGTAGGCGTCGCGGCGGGTCTTGCGCTGGGCGGGCTTGACGCCGTCGCGGTCCATCCATTCGTCGGCGGAAAAGGACGAGAGGCGCTCATCGTGGAGTTCGACTCGGACCTGGCGAAGGGCCTTCTGGAGGCGGCCCGCGAAATCACGCGACATTTCAGCGCGCCGGCCCACCGTGCCGTCCATGTTCACCGGGTCGCCGACGACGATCCAGCCGATGTCCTCCCGCTTGACCAGTTCGCGGAGTCGCCGGAACACACGGGCGTCTCCTTCATCCCCCGCGCGGTCAAGGACTTCGAGAGGCTGGGCGAGACGGGCTTCAAGGGAGCCGGCGGCGAGGCCGATGCGGCGGTCGCCGAGGTCCAGAGCGAGGTATCGTCGTGGGTGTTTCATGTTCTTCGTCCGGCTCCTGGGGGTTGAGGTCGTCCGAGGGGCTGTTTTTATCTTTACAGAAGGGGGCGCGTCTGTCAAACACGGACGAACACGGACAGACACGGACGGACACGGACTAACTCGGGGGGCGGGGGGTTTTTGGGGGGGCGCGGTTTGGGGCGGCGGGCCTGCGGCGGTTCAGCGGTTTGGGGGCGGAGTTGGAGCGGGCCGCAATTCGATCAGGGGAAAACACAGTCATCTCCGGCGGGCAGAAGAGGCGCATCGAGGGCAGCTGCGAGGCGTGTTCGCATCCCACCCCGAGAGACGCGCCATCTTGGGCCATTCCGAGTGCGGGACGGGTCACCGGCCGGCAATACCGAGCCACTCTTCAATCAGGAATTGCACACGGCCGATCAAGAGCGAGACGCGGGCCATGACCGTATAGCCGAAGGAGGCGCCGAAGGAGATCATGAGGAACCATATCCCGACGCGGGAAACGGCCCCTCCGGCGCCCTTGTGCTCCATGGAGAAGAAGAAGTAGAAAAGGACGCAAACGGTGCCGACGAGGATGACCAGCGTGCCGATGATGCTCCACAAGGCCGGGCTGCCGAGGGTGACCCACGAGAAAGGCGTGAGCGCCCTGAAGGTTTCGGCGTCCAGAAGAGGGCGAATGGCAGGCTGGATCTGCTGGAGGATGAAAGTATGCACCACGATGGGGATGCCGATTCCGGCCCCCCAGCCGACCATAAGGGTATAGGAATAACGGCTCAACCATGCGTACTTGCGCGAGAGGCGGGTAAGCAGGAAAAAGCCGAGAACGATGGGGACGAAGCGGCGGGCGAACTCGCCCGCAAACACTCCCAGGGTGGGCGGGTCAATGAAGAGCGGGTCAATGATATCCGGCTTGAGAGACAGGCGATAGGTGGTGATAAGGGTGTAGCCCAGGGTAGCCCCGACGTAGAGGTTCTCGGCGGCCTTGAACAGGGGGTTGTCGCGGTAGAGGAAGCTGTACATGATGAGGGTAAGGCCGGCCGCCAGGATGACGCCGATTCCCCTGGCCGACACCTTGGACTGGCCTTCGGGCCACTGGACGAGCAGGCACGTGAGAAGGAAGGCGGCCAGGCAAACCACGACGACCAGGATTTCGATGGCGCGGGTCTTGCTGGAGGCGGGTTGTTCGATGGGGGGCATTGGGTCAGGCCTCCTTGGGGCCGAAGTACCTGCGGCCGATGTAAACCAGGTTGGCGCCAATGAGCAGGACGATGAGCAGGACGTGCGTAAGCGACTGGGCCTGCATCCCTTTGGTTGCTGCTTCGGGCTTACCGATCAGTGTTTCGTAATCGGCCGCGCCGCGCAGACCGCCCAACAGACCGATCAGCTGCTTCGATTGAAGATAGGGATAGAGGTCGGGCGCCATGACGGCCGTGCATCCGGCGCCTAGGTCGAACCCGAACCGATCCCGACCGTATGGAATCCACAGCCCGTCAATCGAGGCGCCGGCGGCGATGTTGATGACCAGCGGGATGTCCTTAAGAGATCGAACCCCTTCCAGAACCGGCATGCCTTCGGTCGGCTTCTGGTAGAAGTCCTTGTCAAAGGCTCCCAAGAGGTTCTCGCCCATGTTCAGAACCAGGTTCTGGTATCCCGGCTTGAAGCCCAGGAACACATAGTCTTTTCCCGATTCCTTGCCGGCCTCGGCGGCCATCTTCTCGCAGACGTCCTTGCAGAGGCCCACGCCGGTGTTCCAGTGGGTCATGACGATGACACGCAGATTCCTCCTGAAGCAGTGGCGCAGAATGGCGATGCTCATGGGTTGGAGTTCGGCCATCGAAGACGGGTCATAGTCCAGGGCCAGGAGCACGGGCGTCCCCGGTTTCAGGCTCTCGACCTTGTCGTATAGGTTCTTCGATAACGTCATTGGCTTGAACTTGAAAGGCAGTGCGTGTATGAACGGCGTGATGACCGCCAGGGCGACGAGTGCGTATATGATCCGCCGTGTGATTTCCTGCCTGCGGAGAGTGGCTTCGGGCGTAATCTTCATTTTAGTCGCCTCCTCCGCCCAGATAGGAGCGTTCGATGCCCAGGAGAATCCTCAGCGACTGGGAAATGCCGCCCAGGCTGATCCCGATCAGGATGCCGCGTTTGGCCGCCAGATTGGGGTATTCCATGAGGATGCCGTTCGCCCTGGGGAAGATCATCTGCCAGCCCGGACTGTTCGGGAAAAGCCATCTCCCAAACTCCTCGCTGATGGGGACATTGCCGAACATGACGATAATGGCCGCTGCGAGCAGCAGGAATGCGCCGGTGTTGCGCGCGCGGAAGGTGCGGAATGCGGCGCTCGCCATGAAGAAGGCGAGAATCGAGAAAATCGTGGCGCCGCAGGGCACCTGGATGTAGTCGTAAAGCCAATCGAAGGACGAGAAAGACTTTCCTTCCTCGAATGTGCCCACGCCCTTCAGGATTTCCTCGACAACTCCCGCCACGATCGTGGCGGCCGCGCCCAGAAATACGAAGGCGCTGTAACCCCATCCCTGCTGCCGCTGGCGGATGCGCGTGACGTGCATGTGGAGAAGGCTATAGGCCCCGATGAAAACGGCGAAGCCGCCCATGATGCGGAACCAGGTAGTCATTTCCTCCACGAAAACGTTTGCCCAGGGATGGGCCACGAACTCCTGGCAGAAGGCCAGGACGCCCACCACGAAACAGATGATCAGAGGAAGAGAGCGTTTGTAGAACATGAATCCACTCCAGGGCTAAAAAGGCTCGAGGATATGCTGAATCCAGGAGAGATCAATCCCCGTCAGCACGCCGAAAGTCAGCAGCAAAGAACCCACGACCAACAGGATCATGAGAAAGGCCTTGCCCACGTCCTGGCCGCGGAGACTGCCCAGCATCCGCGGTTCGCGCGACAGGTAGGCCGAGGCGGCGTATAACTCCTCGCCGATGAGCGTATAGTCGCACGTGGTGACGAAGAAGGGGATCTGGGTGTAGGCGTCGGTGCCGGCGATCTGCACGGCGCCGGTCGAGGACCCCGTTTCGGCCAACAGGAGGGCCTCGGCGGCGAAATTGCCCACGAAGAATATCGCGGCGGGACGTTCCCGCACCATCCTGCCGCTCACCGCCGCCGCGTAGCTGAACTGGTCGGACGCCACCAGTGTCACGTCGTCGGGATTGTAAGCGTCGGGGCGGCCCGCTTCCGTGTAGCCCTGCTTCACGACTTCCTGGCTGACGGCCATGACGATCGGTTCCCAGTTCATCACGCGCACACGGGTGTCGTATTCCGCCGCGCGGCGAGCCACCCGCCCGAGTATGTTCACGGCGGCGATTGTGCCCAACATGTCCATAGTGCCCATCCCATGCACAAAGAAGGCGGGGCGTCCCATTTCCGTGGCGCGTCCGATCGCTTCCTCGACGGCCTCGAGTCCGGCGATCTTGCGGATGAAGAGGGCCGCGCCGCGCCGCGCCGCGCGGATGAAGAGCAGGACGATCGCGCAGAAAACGATGGAGAACACCAGGTTGTTGGCCTTGAAAAGCTTGAGCAGATTCGGGCGGGCGGAAGCGGAGACGATTTTTACCTTGCCATTTTCCTCCAGGTATCGGGTCTCGCGTCCGTCAGTGATACCGAGGCGGAAATAGTAGGGACGCCGATTCAGGCGCCGCTGCTCGCGCACGACGCGCCTGGCTTTTTCCTTGTCCATGTAGGTCTGGAGTTTCTTTTCCGGCTTCGTGCCGGCCTTAAGCCCCAGATCCTGTTCCAACTTCGCTTGGATGGCCGCGCGGTCCGGCGGATAAGCGGAGCTTGCTTCTATTGCCGCGTAGTGCAGGTTCTTGTTGTTTTTGGCGAATCCGAAGTACTTGGGCTGGTCCGATTTCAGGCCGTCCCCCGCGGGGATGCGCGCGGCTTTCTTGAACTTACCGGCCTCCATGTCTTCTTTCGAGGCGATTTCCACGACGTAGTAGATATCCTTGCCCTCGCTCCGCGAGAGGCCCCACTCCACGGCTACAACGCTGCCGTCGTCGCTGGGGCGGTCAAAGGCCCGGAAGGTCGCCGGATCGGGCAGCGTCAGAGTGGGGGAGGTGGACTGGGTGGACGGCGTGGACGGGACAGGAAGGGTGGAGGAAGTGGGGCCGTTGGGCGCCTGGGCGCCGCATAGAGAGACGAGGAGCATTACTGCCGCCACCGGCGGGAGAACGCGGCGCGGGATGCGAGTTGTTCGTGTCATGATTCGATAGCCTCCACGTTGGCGCGCGGCACCACCGCCACGCTGCCGTCTTGGAATTCCACTTCCGCCACGCGCACCTTGGCTTCCGTCTCGATCCTCACGAGGCCTTCGGGCAGGCTCTTGATAGCGCCCAAACGCCCGAACCCCGGTTCGCGGATGATACGCACCGGCGATCCCGGACGCAAGCCCAGGACCGCCCGCTCCGCCTTGCCTTCTCCCCTTGCCGCCGCCAGGGGCGAGGGGATGATGATCTCGGGCCGCAGCACGCCGGCGCGGATCTGCGTGGCGCCGTTGGCCGAGGCGGCCTGGCCGGCGCGGGACTCCAGAAGCTGATAGGTGGCCTTGGCGATTGTCATGGGGCCGAAGCCTTCGGTGACAATGAGGATGGGCTTGATCTTCTCGTGTCCCGTGATGGCGACGCCGAGGTCGTAGCCCAGCAGTTCGCGCAGGTCGCTGTCGTGGATGCCGCCGCAGATGAGGGCCGCTATCCCGATCTCGGCGGCGCGCTTGTAGATCGCGGAGGTGAGCAGGGATCCGGCCACGACGATTTTGTCCGCCAGGCCCTGGTGCAGATCGCCGGGGTTGAGAACGGCGGCGGGGCCGTTGCCGACCACCACGAGTTCGCCGTGGGTCTCTCCGCCCACGCCGAAGATTCCCTGCACGAAGGCGCCGGCGGCCTGGACCATCACGCCTTCGTTTTCGAAAACCTCGACCACTTCACCATCTATGTAGGCCGCGAGTTCAACCCGCCGGGGCGCCGTTCGCACGAGGACCTGTCCGGTGATCCGCGAAACGGATTCGATCGTCCCCGCCACGGGGGATTTCACGACGGTCCTGAATCTCTTGATCCATGGACGGTTCTCGGCGATCGGCTCGGCGGAGGCCACCGGGTCGCCCACGCTCTTGAGCATGAAGCGGGGCAACTCGGCCGCGGCAATGCCCAGGCGGTTCACCACATTGACCGTCGCCACGTCTCCCGGCAATTCCGCCCGGGCCACAATGTCGCGAGCCTTCACCGCCGCGCCGCACTCGACAAGAACCTTGCCCGCGATCGGCAGCCTGCGCTCCTTGCGGACGACCGCATGCTCGCTGACACGAAGGCCTGGTGTATATGCGTGTCCCATTTCCTGGTCTGTGTCTCCGTTCCTGCCCAAATCGCGTCGCCGGCCTAGCTCGGATAGGCATCCACGGCCCGGGCCCAACGTTCCACTGTTTCGCTTCTATTCTTCTCCGGAACCGCCAGCGGCCGCCCTCGTCCGTCGAAGAGAATCCCAACCACCCCGCCGGAAACGGTGGCTTCGAGAGGACGGCCCTTGCCCGCGCCGACGTCAATGCCCCTCGCGGGGCTCAGGCGCAGCTTGGCGGTCTTGCCGAGGGCGAGCGGTTCGAGAAGCATCTCGCCGGCGGGTATCGTGCCGCGCTTCACGCCTTCGTCGGTTTCCATCTCGTAGGTGAAGACGGGATTGCCCCGTTTGCCGGGCGTGATGGAGGCCACGCAGGGCCCGAGTTCGATGATGCAGTCGTGGAAGAAGACTTCCTCCGCCGCTTTCTGGTTGATCTGGGCCAGAACGCCCAGGTGGGGCATCATGAAAATGCTGTCCACGGCGAGGCGCGTGACGCCGACGGGTTGGAATGCGTCCACCATCATCAGCATGGACTGGGATCGGCGCGGCGCGTGGGAGAGCACGCCGCCGCTGCCCACCAAGAGGTCGAGCGTTGCCATGTTAATGATCGTCTGGCCCGACATGGATTCGTCAAAGGACTCCGAGATGGTCCGGGTCCGCTGCACGCCCTTCAGCCCCACAGCCAGCGACTTGTGCTGGATAAAGGCCAACCGGAGGGCCTCGCGCGCGATCGCCTGCTCGATCTTGAGCTCCTCCAACGTGTGGGGGATCGTCGTGGGGCGGATCATCTTGTTCTTGATGGTGTCGCGGAGGTGGGTCTCGTCCACGTCGAACGGCACCCACCGCAGGATGTTGGCCAGACCGGCTTCCGCCAGAACGTTCGAGATGCTGTAGCTCAGGCCGAGATTGGCGCTCACCGTTCGGTTGAAGACTTCGCCGAAGACGGAGAATACGTCCGTGGTGGCGCCGCCGATGTCCACGCCGATCACGTTGATGCCCTGGTTCCCGGCGATGGTTTGAATGATCCATCCCACGGCGGCGGGGGTGGGCATGATGGGCGCTCCGACCCACGTCATCAGTTTGCGGTAGCCGGGGGCCTGCGCCATCACGTGCTTGAGGAAGATTTCGTGGATCTCCCCGCGGGCGGGACCCAGGTTCTCGCGTTCGAGGACAGGGCGCAGGTTCTCGGTGAGGCGGAGTTCCGTCTTCTTGCCCAGGCGTTCCTGGACCGCCTCGCGGGCGCTGGTGTTGCCGGCGTAGATCACGGGCAGATTGTAGCCGGTGCCCAGGCGGGGCCGCGGATTGGCCGCCGCCAGGAACTCCGCCATCTCGACCACGTGGGTCACGGTGCCGCCATCGGTCCCTCCGGACATGAGGAACATGTCGGGCCTGAGGCGGCGGATCAGTTCGATTTTTTCGTGCGGGGGGCGCCGGTCGTTGGACGCCAGCACGTCCATGACGATGGCCCCGGCGCCGAGGGCGGCGCGTTGCGCGCTTTCGGCGGTCATTTGCTTGACCACGCCGGCCACCATCATCTGGAGCCCGCCGCCCGCGCTGCTGGTGGAGATGTAGATGTCCACCCCTTCGTTGCCGTTGGAGGGAGTGATGATCCGTTCTCCGTCGAGGATGCGGCGGCCCGAGAGTTCCTCCAGCTCGGCGAGGGAATTGAGGACCCCGCGCGTGACGTCCTCGAAGGGCGCCTCGACGGTGGTCGGGGCTTCGCCTCGAAAGGTCTGCCGGTATCCTTCCGGCTTCTTCTCGATCAGGATGGCCTTGGTTGTCGTGCTGCCGCAGTCCGTGGCGGCCACAACCTTGAGGTCGGAAGGATTCATGGGGTCTCCCGGCGGCTCTCCGGGCAAGCCGCCTCAATAGCATTCAGCAAGGCGTCCATGCCTTCGCGCCGCTCCAGAATGGCGGCGAGGCGCTCGTAATCGCTGGGCTTGAACAACAGAGTCGCGAAGGGGCGAAGAAAAACCATGGCCTGGCTGCCCATGTATCCCAGCGGCCGCAACGAGCCCAGGAAGAGAATCGCGGGGGCCGCCATGCGGCGCCGGACAATCGCGCAGGCCAGCTTCGACAGCAGGGCGTGGTCCTCCCGGTTCAAGGGGCCAAGGGGGCTTCGCAGGGCAAACGCGTGGCGCAGGCCGGCCACGAAGCTCCGCCAGCGCCGGGGCGCGGGTCCGGACGCCTGGGGAGGCATGGCGCCTGGCGCTGCGGCCGAGTTGGTGACCGCCGCGCCGCTGACCGCCGCGTTGCTGATCGCCGCGTTGCTGATCGCCGCGTTGCTGATCGCCGCGTTGCTGATCGCCGCGTTGCTGATCGCCGTGTTGCTGACCGCCGTGTTGCTGACCGCCGTGTTGCTGGCCGCCGCGCCGCTG
>Ga0315281_10008685_pt1 | contig 14184 bp, 12 predicted proteins | sample YL17G07_0_MG_FD_204540 | JGI IMG/M metagenome (GOLD analysis project Ga0315281, IMG submission 204540) | Sediment microbial communities from Yellowstone Lake, YNP, Wyoming, USA - YL17G07_0 | ecosystem: Environmental > Aquatic > Freshwater > Lake > Sediment | place: USA: Wyoming | collected...
CTTGATTTCAGATCGTCTTTACCGCTGTTTATCAATATGCTAAGATTCTGTCCCTATGAACGCGCGCGCGCATGTCTGGGTGACGGGCCGGGTCCAGGGCGTGATGTTCCGCGGGCATATTCGGCGGAGGGCCTCCGAGCTCGACCTCAAAGGCTGGGTGCGTAACCTTTATGACGGACGCGTGGAACTCCTGGCCGAGGGCGAAAAATCGAAGGTCGAGGCCATGATCGGCTGGCTGAAGGTCGGCCCGCCTTTAGCCCGAGTCGAAAGCGTGCACGTGAGCTGGGAAGAATATACGGGCGAACTCCAGGATTTTCGGATCGGCTGGACGGATTTTTAAGAGAAACCCTCAGCGGGAATTCTTCATCTGCTCCAGGAATTTCTTCCGGCATTCCTTGGAGCAGAAAAAATATTCCTTCCCGTCGATCACCTCGCGGATGGCTTCCTCTTTGGGGACATAGGTATTACAGGACTCGTCCTTGACCATCATTCCTGAGAGGCGCGGCGTCTGCTGCGGGGGCATGGTTCTCTTTACGAGATTCTGGAAGAATTTATAGATCAGATAGATGACGTAGGCCAGAAAAGCGTAATAGATGAGTCTGATCATGCCTTGCACCGAACCAGGACTTTAGACGATTTGTCCAAGGATGTCAATTTGTCCTCAGGTCGCTCGTGATTTGCGGAAAGCCACAAAGCAAGATGGAAAAGGGTTTGCTCATGAATGTCTTAAAAGGGATCCTCGATGGAAATCCGCGGGCCGTGGGCCGTGCGATCACGCTCGTTAAAAATGGCGATGCGGGCGCCCGGGAACGGTTGAAAAGCATTCGGCTGGCCCGCGAAATTTTCGATCTTAGCGTTAAATAAAAAGGCCGGCCTTAAAACTGATAGTTATATTTTGTCCATAAATCCTGGTGCAGTCTCCGGTAATCGTCGACCGCTTGATCGGCTATTTTCAGGCAATAATCCGCGAGAAATTGCTTCGCTTTGGCGGGATCCTGCTCGAACAGGAGCAGCGCTTCGTCTTCGATCTTTTTCTGGTCGGCGAACGCCTTGTCCTCGATAGCTTTCCAGACCTTTTCGATATCCTTGCTCATAGCCTGCCACCGGAAATTGGCCAGCTTGCTCACCTGGCGGAAGGCCCACCAGGCGCACTCGCTCTTATAGCCCCACCGGCCGTCGACCATATAAGAGTCCGGCATTTTTGCGATGCCGCAGTAGAACGGAGTGTGGGGCGTCGTGGCCGGATTGTCGTAGCCGAGCCAGACGATCCCGCCGATCGGGTCGGGAAGCCAGCCGCGCGATTGCGTGATCTGAAGGTAGGTGGCCGCCGGCGAGCAGATCGTCCGCTCGCGTTTGACCCGGAGCAGATCCTTCAGGTCATTGTTGATGAATGGGCCGGCGACGGGGCTCTTGATCGTCTCGCCCTTGCGGTTGACCGCGTTCAGGCCGTTGGTCATGTCGTAGGCGGTATTGTCGTATGCGTCGCGGAAAATGGCCAGGACATCCTGGACCGTGACCTTCTTTTCGGGCTTGACCGAGAATGGGTAATTTTCCGACTCGCCGTTGAGCTTGAGCGAGGGAGCGAGGAGGCTCAGGGCTCGCCATTCGCGGCGGCGGCAGCCGAGGCTCGTTCGCGAGCTGGGGGCATAGGCGTAGCAGAACTCGAACGGTTCGCTCGATTTAGGGTTCCAGAATCCCATTTCGGTCGCGAGCGACAAGACGTTGTCCGAGGCCATGAAATACTCTTTGTTCTTGAGGTCGAGCTTGCGGAGGCGGCTGGCGTTGGCCAAGACGCAGACCTCGTCGTCCGGAACACGCTGGGCGGCCCAGACCGCGCCTTTCTTGCCTTTGCCCGGGCCGTAGATCTCGAAGAGCCAGACCTCTTTCGTGTCGGCGAAGGTGAAGCTCTCGCCGTAGTCGTTGTAACCGAATTTCTTGGTCAGCTCGTCGGCGATCTTGATCGCCTCGCGGGCCGTTTTGGCCCGTTCGAGAAGCAGGCGGTAGAGCTCGGGGGCATCGATGATGCCGTTGTCGGTCTTGAGCTCGCTGCGGCCGCCAATCGTCGCCTCGCCGATGGCGAGCTGGTATTCGTTCATGATCGGATAGGCGGCGTTTATGAAGGCGTAGGTCTCGGCCGGCGTGGGGATCTCCCCGGTCTCGATCCGGTCCGTGTCGTTGGGTCCCTTGGTCCGTTTGGGCTCGGCATAGACCTTTTCCATGGCGCCGGGAGCGTGTTTCATGTGGGGCACGATCGTAATCCAGGTTCGGTCGGTCCCGCTGTCGCAGGAATGCGAGGTCATGGTCGAGCCGTCGGCCGAGGCGAGCCGTCCGACGAAGACGCTCGTGCAGTTGTCGAAGACCAGATCATCGGCGGTTTTTTGGGGGGATGGATTCGTGACGCCAATAAGAAGGAATGTCCCGGCAACAAGGATCAATCCGCGCGCCAGAAATAATAAAGATTTCTTATTCGCGTATTTCATGCAGGCCTCCTTTCTTCTTTAATAATTTTCATTTTTTGAATTCCGCTCAAGATTTATTTCTTCTCCGCTTTCAGGTATGTATCGTACCACCCCAGCATCCGTTTATACATATCTTTTCGTTCGTCGTTGGAGTTGGGGCCGCGGAATGCCTAATACGTTGCGTGGACGCTGCGCGTTTTGATCTCCCCGGCGAAGGCTTTCGCTTCGGCCAAATCGGTCTCATTCGGATGGGAGTTTGCCGAGACCGCCATTTCGGTCCATTCCTGGTGCTCGGGCGATTGGTTCAAAACGTCCAGGGCCTGCATCGAGAGCCGCCCTCGGCAGGCGAAGGTCCCCAGAACCTTGGCTTTGGACGTCAGAATGACCGCGTATTCAATGGCCTCCCGCGACAGTTTATGCCCGCGCAGGGATCCGTGAGTGCTGAACAAGGCAATCTTCTTTGCGGCCGGGATATCCTTCAGGAATTTCTCGACCTCGTAAGGCACACTGTGGGAATGGACGGGAAACCCGATGAACACCAGGCCGTATTCGTCGAGATTTTGGACCTCGTTCATCGGCTTGAGGCTCTTGTCGCCGGCGAGCGTTTCAAAGATCGCTTCGGCGACCTTTTTTGTGTTTCCCGTGCGGCTGAAATACGTGACCAGCGTCTTGTTCATGGGCCTATTTTTCCATACTTCGGGAAAAAATTCTAGGTTTGGACGAAACGAAACCGGATCGTGATCTTGGTCCCCTTTTTTGGCTCGCTTGAGATCTCGATCGTCCCTTGATGGTCTTCGACGATCTTTTTGGCGATGGGAAGGCCGAGCCCGGTCCCGACGTCTTTGGTCGAGAAGTAGGGCTCGAAGATCCTGTTCAGGATGTCCTTTTCAATGCCCATGCCCGTGTCTTCGATCTGGACCGTCAGCAGTCCCGGCTGGCTCGACAGCCGGACGCGGATCTCCCCTTTGCCCTGGATGGACTCGATGGCGTTCGTCAGAAGGTTTCTCAAGGCGATCCTCAGCTTGGCCCGGTCGCCCTCGAACCGGAAATCACCGCCTTCGAGATTTTCTTTGAATTGAATGCGCTCCGCCAGGAGCTTTTTATAGGGCTCGACCGTTTCCCGAACGAGGTCGTCGAAGCCGAAGGGTTCTTTATGGAGAACGGACTCTTTGGAGATCTCCAGGAATTCCTGGGCGATCCGGCGAAGGTTTTCGACCTCGCTGATGATATAAGAGGTGGATTCTTTAAGCGCTTGGTCGAAGTCGACCCGCTTATCTTCATAGACGCGCAGCAGGTGCTCGGCCGAGAGCTGGATGGGCGTCAGGGGGTTTTTGATCTCGTGGGCGACCTTGCGGGCCATCTCGGCCCAGGCCGCCTTTTTGCCAAGGTCCGCCAATTCCTTCTGATGGTCTTTGAGACTCTTGATCATGGCGTTGAACCCGTCGATCAGCGTCTTCATCTCGTCCTGGGGCTTATACTCGATGACGAAATCCAGGTTGCCCAGGCTTGCCTCTTTCGTCCCGGACAGCAGCTTATGGATGGGCGTGACGATCATGGCCCCGATCCCGCGGGCGAGAACAAGGACTGTCGCGACGAAAAAGACCGAAATGAAGAGGAAGAACTCGACGAACTCCCGGGTGGCGTTTGAGATCTCTTCCTGCTCGAAGGGGAATGGCAGGGAGATCATAAGGCGAGGTCCGATCGGCGAAGCGTAGGGTACGGTCAGGGTTTGGAAGGAGAAGTTGCCGATGTTCCGTTTCTGCGTGTAGAAGGGATTGTTCTCGAACTGGATCTTATAGTAGATCTCGCCATCGATCAGCTCCGGAAAGAGCCCCTGATCGAAAAATTCCTTGCGGCTCGAGGAGACCAGCCGGCCTTCCTCATAGAGGTTGACGTCGTTTGCGATCGCGGCGCTGATCCAGAGCATGAGATCTTCGGGGAGCGTCTGGACTTCGGCCTTGTCCTGCTGCTGAAAATAGATGTAATCATCCATCACGCTCCGGGCCATATTGGCGTGGATCTCGGCCTTTTCGATGAACTGTTGGGTGAAGACGCGGTTGAAGAAGCTCCGGGAGAAGAACGTGAAGAGAAAAAGCGGGACGAGGGCGACGGCGATGAAGGAGATGTAGACCCGGTTCGCGAACGACCAGAGAGGATGCTGAACGTTTTTCCGGGCATAGAAGAGATACAGGATAAACGCGGGAAGAACGAAGATCGCGCTGTAAAGGAACAGAAGCTTGAAGAAATCGATGGAGCTCTGGACAAAGGTCTTTCGGGGTGAGAAAAGGGCATAGATGCGGTTGCCCGAGCGGAAGATGTCGAGTTGATACGAAATACCTTTGTCCCGGAGCGTCGTCCAAAGGCTTTGTCCGCCGGGGGGAAGAGCCGCCCGCAGCGCGGGGGACAATCCCGTAGAGATTTTATGCGGATTGAAGAGGATCTTTCCGTCGAGGTCGAACACGGCGATCCGGAAATTGAACTGGTTCAAGGAAGGCAGGGAATTGACGCGCAGAAGCTCGAAATAGGGATTGGCGGAATAAAGGAACGGGAGCATGTCGTAATCGAGAGAGAGATAGAAGACCGTCCGGCCGAGCGTGGTCTCGTTATCCTGCCAGTCTTTATAGCCGACAAGGAAATCCTTCTCCTTTCCCATGAATGGGCTTGTCAGGCGGGTGATTGTCCATTCCGAGCGGGGAGACGGACCGGTCCACGGGCGAAAGATCTTCGGGACGTTCAATGAAAAGCGGGAGAGGGTCGTTCCTTCCGGACTCAGGATCTCTAGGACGGAGTACCAGTTAAACTTCGCCGCCAGGGTTTTTTTCCAGAGGGAATGGGACGGATCAGGGGATTCCTGCGGGTTTTTTAGATAAGCGAGGAGGTCGTTCCGTTGGCGGTCCAATTCCTGGAGCGACTGGTCCAGGACGAAGCGTGCCCAGTCTTCTTGGGAGAGGACCGTATTCTTCAGGAAATGCTCGACGAGTGTCCGGTTTTTCCCGGATTCGGCATGATGGAGAGTTCCGAAGAGAAAGAACACTTGGAAAAGAATAGCGGCCCACAGGAAACTCCTTTTGACGGCCGATTTTTGGACCAGCGACAAAACCACAAGGGATCCCAAAGCCGCGAATTGGAGAAGGAAAAGAGATAGATCGATTTTCCTGATGGCGAAGAAAAGAGCTGCTTCGGTGGCGAGAAAAAGAAGGGGCACTCTCCACCACCGGGAATTCATTCCGGACGGGCCGCGGAGGAGCGTATAAATAAAAAAGAAGCAGCCGGCGACAGTCAGGGCCAGACTGAAATGGAGAATAAGGAAGGTCCCCGAGAAACTGAATTTGAGGAGGTTCAGGCTGGAATGGAGAGCGAGGCGCGCGCACAGGCTCTGGATTTCCAGGAAGGCCGCCGCGGAAAAACCCAGGATGAGAACCTGATAAACGATGGAGACCCATCGGACCCGGGGCCATCCGGCCTTTCGGGCGTAAAAGGACAAGCCGGCGAAAAGGACGAACAGGCAGAGCGACGTGAGAAAGATATCTCCCGGCGACTTGGTCAGGTTCCCGATAGTGAAAAAACTGGCCAGCGTCGGCGAAAAAATCGGCAGGGATTGGATCTTTTCGAACCGGCTGAAGGGAAAGAATAAGAAACGGAATCCGGCGAGGACGGCGAGAAAGACCAGTCCCGGCCAGACCTTTCGTTCTTGCAAAAAAGAGGGCTGTCGGATCACGACGCAGAGAAGAATGATAAGCGCGGCGGCGCTAAAGCCGTAGAAGAACAAGAGCAGAAATTCATTTTTGGACGACAGCGAGGCCGCCAGGGTCGGGGACCGGAGCGTGACCATGGCGAAAGCCTTGCTCCGTTCGTTTCTCAAGGGGAAGGAAAGGGACTGAACCGCTCCCTGAAGCCGGGGCTGTCCGATGTATTCATCTTTGTGTCGGGAATACATCCTGTCGAACCCGGATACGTCCTCGCGGAAATCCCAATAGTCGATGGAGCAGTGCTTTCTCAAGCCGGGCCTGATGAAATGGTATTCCTCGAGGTACGGCGATTTGAACTCGGGGATGAAGGCCAGGAGGCGGTAGAGGACGAGAAGCGTCTGGGCGTTGACCCAGTGCAGGGAGACGAGATAGTGCGACGCTTTATATTTCAGGAGGAGGGTTTGTCCGAACTCCTGGAGCACCGAATCCGAGATCCCGTTGGGGGCCGCTTCTTCGAGGTTCAAGACGTTGCCCAGCCAGAGCGTCAGCTGTCCGTCTTCCGTGTAGGCGGCGATGCCTTCGATGTCAGAGTCGAGCCCGAGGTCTTTGAAAAGCTTGAACCGCAGCTCCGTCGAGTCCGGCCAGGGCCGCCCGGCCGCCCGGCGCAGTTTTTGGTCCTGGTCCTTGAGGACATTGGCGAATTCTTTTTTGATGGACTTTGCCTGGTTCTGGAGCCGGCCGAGGCTCTTCGAATAATAATCGGCGGTCAGGAGCCGGGGAAGAATGAAGGCCAGAGCCAGAAAAATGAAGGCCAGAGCGGCCGTGACGGCCAGGGCGATGGTCAACCCTTTCTTTTTCCCGCCGACGATGTTCATTCCCAAAGCCCCTCCGCCTTGATCTCCGTGATCTTCCAGAGGTCTCCGAGCTTGGCTGCCCCCGGGAAGCTTCGGACATAAAAAAAGATCTGAAAGACGTACTGGTTTTTATTCTTGTTCCAAAACGACCAGCGGGCCTTGAGGATATAGCGGCCCTGTTCGGGCGAGCGGAGGGCGCCTGGTTCCGGGAAAAACTCGAAGGTCGTATAAGTCTGGAAGATCTTCTGGAACAAAAAATACGCTTGTTCGGAAGAGATCTGGTCCGAAAAGGAAATGGGTGACGGCAGCGAGATGTTGACCGGCTGCGCGGAAGAGAAGAGAGAATAGAGAAGGCGGGGATTATTTTGGAGAAACGCCTTCTCTATATTTTCCGGGACGGACGAGTTTAAGGAGATAAAGAAAGAGAGAAGAAAAAGGCCGATATGGGACACTCAACGAAAAGAGGAAGAGATCAGACCTTTTCTTCCTTGGTTTCTTCCTCGAGCTTCTTAGTTCTCGCGGCGTCTTTGATGCTGCTGATGCCGGCGATCAAGGCGATCAGGCCGCCGAAGAAGAGGACAGGAGGTATGGCGCCGAGGACTAAGGCTTTGAAGTGGCCCCACCACCTGAAAACCACAAGAAGAACACCTCCGACCATAGCGATCAATCCGCCGAAGATGGCCAGGAACTTGCTCATGAAGGACCTCCCTTTCAAAATTTGTTTTCAGACAAGCGGATTATACCAAAATGAATTTCAAGACGCAAGCGTATCCGGTAAGCATTTCCGTTCGTGTGATTCCACTCGGCGCTGGGGCTCCCCGCCTGCGCGCAGCGGCCTGGCCGCGAGCACAGCCGGGGAAGAGCCGCGACAGGACCCCGCCCTAAACTGGCCTGACACTGGAAAAAGAATTGCTTGCCGCGCCACAACATTTTTCGTTCGTCTTTATGATCTTGGCTTGGAGGGCCAGGAGTTCCTCTTGAACCTTGGGCTAAGCCTGGGATAGAATTAAAAACACGCACCTGACGAGAGGAGGAGACCATGACGCATTCGAAGCAATTCCACTCTTTCATGGGTTTGGTTCTGGCGGTCTTATGCCTCAGCGCTTCAACGATGGCCATTGATGAGTTTGCGGTTGGACCGGTCAAGGCGCAGCGAGGCGAGATGCAGTCGGGCTTTTTAGTCGTTCCTGAAAAGGATGGGACGGGGACGTCCATTCCCGTGACCATCATTCACGGCGCCCGAAAAGGAAAGGTTTTGGCTCTTGTGGCCGGCACGCACGGCTACGAATATCCCCCGCTGCTGGCTCTCTATCGGCTGAAAGACATGATCGACCCGAAGAAGCTTTCGGGAACACTGCTTCTGGTCCACATTGCGAACCTGCCTTCGTTCCAGAGGAGGACCATTTATTTCAACCCGTACGACTGGAAAAACCTGAACCGCGTTTTTCCTGGAGACCCGAAAGGCACGCTCAGCCAGAGGATGGCCTACGTTCTGACCGAAGAGGTTGTCAAGAAATGCGACGCCCTGATCGACCTTCACTGCGGCGACGGCAACGAGGCCCTCATTCCATACTCGTACTGGATGATCAGCGACAAGAAGGCGATGGACCGGGAGACCAAGGACATGGCCCTGGCCTTCGGCCTCCGTCACATCATCATTGACACGACCCGGACCAAGGACCCCGCCGATTCGAAATATCTTGGCAATACGGCCATCCTCCGCGGAAAGCCGGCGATCACGACCGAATCCGGATTCCTGGGCCGCACGGACGAGGACGACATCGTCCGCAATATGAAGGGCTCCATGAGCGTCATGAGGCTTTTCAAGATGATCGAAGGGAAGCCCGAGTTTGTCGCCGATCCGGTCTGGATCGACACGTATGAAGTCGTCAATTCCAATTTTGATGGACTTTTCTATCCTCGAGTCGAAATGGGCAGCACGGTCGCGGAAGGGCAAACGGTCGGCCTCATTAAAGATTATTTAGGAAATCTCAAGGACGATGTCAAAGCGCCGCTCGCTGGCGTCGTCCTGTATATTATCGGCACGCCGCCGGCGAACAAAGGGGAGCCGCTTTTCGAAGTCGGGCGCATCAAAAAGTGACAGGATGATGATCCGCGGGGTGCTTTTCGATATGGACGGGACAATCGTCGATGTCCCCTATAACTGGCCCCGGATCAAGGCCGACCTGGGGACGCAGGGCGTTCCCATTCTTTCCTATCTCAACGGTCTTGCGGAACCGGAAAAGTCCGGGAAGTGGAAGATCCTTCAGAGATACGAAGAGGAGGCCACGCGGCGGGCCGTTCTCAAAAGAGGGATGCGCGGTTTTCTGGATTTTTTGGTGGAGAGGAGGATCAAAACTGCGCTCATCACCAACAATTCGCGAAAAAACACGGACATTCTTCTGGGCCGGTTCCGATTGGCGTTCGACTTTGTGATGACCCGGGACGACGGCCTATGGAAGCCTTCGGCCGCGCCTCTTGTCGCCGCCATGAACGAATTGCATCTCAGGAAGGGCGAATGCTCGGCGGTCGGCGATTCGCATTTCGACATCAAAGCCGCAGAGGAAGCGGGAATTCCCCATATCTTTATCCTGAGCCACGACCGGGCGAAGTTCACGGCTTTCAAAACCGCCGAAATTATTCCCTCTGTCCGTGCCCTCCGCGAAAAAATCGAGCCATTATTGAAAAATTGAACATTAAAATCCCGCCCAGCCCCTTTTTCTAAAGGGGGAGAGGGAGATTATTTTATTCGTTAGCGGGTGTCTCAATTATATTTGGGAATTAATATCAAGGCATTAATTAAAATGACTTCCACGTTCGGGCGGCCTAAGCGCCGCCCATACATTGTCACTTTATTTATTACGTTTGTATTAGTTTGAAATAAACGCCCGTCTCAATTGTATAGAGAGTGGGTGAGCCGATAAAACTTCGGCCCAGCCGTGAAACGGTATGGCCGTTATCGTGGTTATATTAATGAAGAAAGGTTTTAAGGCATCAGGAGGGCCGCCATGAAGACGAAAAGCCGGGCAGGGTCATCTTTTAAGCTTCTCATTCTTGCCTTTTTTGCTTTTAGCGCAGGCCGTCTCTTCGCCGACGGCTTCATCATTCCCCATCCGCCGCGTCCCGGGGATGCGGTTCCGCCTTTGACCGTCAAATATCATCACGTTAAGGTCGAGATCACCAGCCAGGTCGCTAAAACGTCCATCGACCAGGTCTTCATCAACAACTTCGACCGGGACATTGAGGGAACATACATTTTTCCGCTGCCCGAAGGGGCTTCGATCTCGGAATTCGCGATGTGGGTCGGCGATCAGAAGATCGCCGGGGAGATCCTGGACGCCCAGCAGGCCCGCCGGATCTATGAGGACATCGTCCGGCGGATGAAGGACCCGGCCATTCTCGAATATATCGGGCGGAACATGTTCCGCGCCCGCGTCTTTCCGATCCCCGGCCGCGGAGAGAAGCGGGTCCAGCTGTCCTACACGGAGATCCTCAAGTCCGAAAAGAATTTCGTCCGCTACCGCTACCCTCTCAACACCGAGCAGTTTTCCTATGACCCGATCAAAGAGGTCAGCATCTCGGTGAAGATTTCCTCCCCGGTTGCGATCTCCAATATCTATTCTCCGACGCACAAGGTCTCTGTCCGCAAAGAGGCTGAAGGACAGGCGACGGTGAGCTTCGAAGAAGCCAAGACAAAACCGGACAAGGATTTCGTTCTTTATTATTCTCTGTCCCCGGATGATGTCGGACTTTCGCTGATCAACGGAGCCGGCTCCGACGGCAATTACTTCATGCTTTTGGCCGCGCCCCGCTATGCCGCGCCAAAGGAAAAAGTCGTCAATAAGAATTTGATCTTCGTCCTCGACAGCTCGGGCTCTATGAGCGGGCCGAAGATCAAGCAGGCGAAGGAGGCCGCCCGCTTCATCATTAACCATCTGGACGAGAACGACCGCTTTTCGATCATCGATTTCGACGACGGCGTCAGCCTTTTTGCCCAGGAGCTCCAGCCCGCCCAAGCCGGGAACAGGACCAAGGCCCTGAAGTTTATCGATGAGATCCAGGACTCCGGCGGGACGAACATCAACGAAGCCCTGCTCAAAGCGCTCAAAATGACCCGCTCGGGAGATCGCCCGAATTACGTCCTTTTTCTCACGGACGGGCAGCCGACCGTCGGCATCACCGAAACCGGGGAAATCCTGAAGAACATCGGCGGGGCGAATGACGCCCGCGCCCGGGTTTTCATCTTCGGCGTGGGCAACGACGTCAACACCGAGCTCCTCGATATGATCTCGTCGCAAAACCGCGGGACATCGGTCTATGTGGACATCAACGAGAACCTGGAGGTCGCGATTTCGAATTTTTATGAAAAAATGTCCGCTCCGCTCCTGTCCGATCTGGTTCTTTCTTGGTCGGGGATCGAGGTCCATGATATCTATCCCAAGACTCTGCCCGACCTGTTCAAAGGATCGCAGCTTGTGGTGATCGGAAAATATAGCGGTTCCGGGCCGGCGACGGTCGAGCTGAAGGGAAGAGTCGGCAAGCTGGAAAAAAGGTTCGTCCTGGAGAACCAGAAGCTCGTCACGGAAGACGCTTATAATTTCCTTCCGCGGCTCTGGGCGACGCGAAGGACCGGCTATCTCCTCGAAGAGATCCGCTTGCACGGTGCCTCCCCCGAGCTTGTCGAAGAGGTCAAGAAGCTCGGGCTCAAATACGGGATCGTCACTCCTTACACGTCTTTCCTCGTGACGGAGAAAGAGCGGCTGGTCATGGCCGCCGCAGCGCCCGAAGCGCAGGACGCGCTGAATGCCCGTCAAGTGAGCGGGGCGGGGGCCGTAAAAATAGCTGCCGCGACGCAGGCTTTTAAGTCCGAAGACCTGGCTGCGCAGGCGGCATCGCAACTCATCCGTTATAAGGACGACAAGACGTTCTATCTGAAGAACGGGATCTGGGTCGACAGTGCCTTCAAGGACGGCAGTCTCTTGAAGGAGATCAAATACAATTCCGATGAATATTTCCGGCTGATCGCTGAAAAGCCGGGTCTAGTCAAGTATCTTTCGGTCGGGACGAGGTTGATCGTTTGTTTCGAGGGCGTGAATTATAGGATCGTGGAATAAACCGAAGAAGTTCAGGGAACGGCCTGGCTCCCGTCCGGGTTTAAATCTTCCCTGGTCGCTGCGGCCGGCGCCCTATCTTCTCCCTCCTTATTGCCAAGCTAATATCAACGCATTAATAATGACATCCCCGTTCGGGCGGCGCTTAGGCCGCCGCAGCCCCCGGGCCCGGGGGAACCAGTCCCGTCGGTTCCCCCCGTCGGAAAAGCCGACGGGACCCCCCTCCGCTACGGGGGCTTGAGGGCGGCCTAAGCGCCACCCATACAGTGTCACTTTATTTATTGCGTTTGTATTAGTTGGAAACCACCTTGGATTTAAGCGGTTTCCCCCCAGGTAAGCAATTCTTTTTCCGGTGTAGGGCAAATTTCGGGCGGGGTCCTGTCGCGGCTCTTCCCCGGCCGTGCTCGCCGCCAGGCCGCTGCGCGCGGGGAGCCCCTTCGCCGCCACCCCAGGCTCGACTTTCCGGCGCCCCGGAAAAAGAATTGCCTACTTTCCCCAGTGTCCTCTTGATTTGTCCGGCCGAATCGGTAAAAATGAGTCTTCAAATCGAGACTCTAGGAGTGCGTCGATGGAAAAACTGCTCTTGATCCCGGGCCCCAGTCCCGTTGTTCCTCGGATTTTAAGCGCCCTGGCCGAGCCGACCGTCTCTCATGTCAGTCCGGACCTGGCGGCGGACATGACGACAGCCCTCGACAACCTGAAGAAGATCGTTTTCTCGGCGAACGGAGAGTCCTTCATCATCGCTGGCGCCGGAACGCTGGCCATGGAGATCGCTCTGCTCAACATTGTCGCGAGATCCGATCGGGTTTTAGTCCTTTCCCAGGGGTATTTCGGCGACCGGACGGGCCAGATCTGTGAAAGCTTCGGCCTCGCTTATGACCTGATCCAAAGCCGATGGGGAAGGTCGGTCGTTCCCGAGGAGATGGCGAAAAAGATCGCCGAAAAAAAGTACGATGCCGTCTTCTCCACGCACGTCGATACAGCCACGGGCGCCTGCGCTCCGGTCGAAGCCTATTCTCGGGTTCTCCGGGACAAAGGCATTCTTTACATCGTGGATGGCGTCTGCGCCACGGGCGGCATCGAAGAGCGGATGGATGACTGGGGCATCGACGTCGTTTTGACGGCAGCCCAGAAATGCTTCGGCGCTCCGCCGGGGCTGGCCATTCTTGCCTTTTCCGAACGGGCCATGGCCAAGCGAAGAAGCATCCCCGCCATCCCGGCCTATTATTCGGATATCCTGCGCTGGCTTCCGATCATGAAAGATCCGCTCAAATATTTTTCCACACCCTGCGTAAATGAGATCAGGTCTTTTTGCGAGGCGACGAAGATCATGCTCGAGGAAGGCATGGAGGCGCGGTTCGCGAGGCACAAAAAGACCGCCCGGGCGATCCGGGCCGCCTTGGCCGCGCTGGGATTCACATTCTTCACCGAAGAAGCGTTTTTCGCCGATACGCTTTCGGTCGTGAAATATGCGGCGGGGATCGAAGATAAGGCCTTCAGGACCACGCTCAACCAGAACGGCGTCGTCGTTGCCGGCGGGCTGGGAGAAACGGCAGGCAAGGTTTTCAGGATGGGCCACATGGGGAATCTGACTTTCGAGCAGGTCCTCTTCGCCCTGGATGCCGTTGAAAAAACGCTGAAGTCCCTGAGGTATCCATTTGAATCAGGCGCCGGCATCAGAGCGGCCAAAGCGATATTAGATTAAATGGGGACATCTCAGGGATTCGACGAGCGGCTGACCTGCTTCGTGGCTTGCCACGGGGAACCGCTCGTAGAGGGATCCAAGGGGGAGCCGCCCCCCAAAAGCGATCAGAGACGCATTCCAGATTTTCAATTATCTGTATTAATCCCCTCAACTCCCCTTGACGAATCAAGGGGAGCCCGGAAAATGTATGCGTCTCTGGTGTGGCATGCAGGGAAGCTATGAAAAGCAAGGTTTATTTCATCAAAGCGACCGCCGATGAAGGCCTCGAAGCCATTTCCCATAAGGCCTGGAAAGTCTTCCTCCGGATCGGCCTCCATGACCTGCTTGACAAAGAGGATTTCGTCGCGCTCAAGATCCACTTCGGCG